>Ga0137394_10000588_pt1 | contig 25425 bp, 23 predicted proteins | sample czobulk116metaG_FD_108278 | JGI IMG/M metagenome (GOLD analysis project Ga0137394, IMG submission 108278) | Vadose zone soil microbial communities from Angelo Coast Range Reserve, California, USA - czobulk1.16 metaG | ecosystem: Environmental > Terrestrial > Soil > Vadose zone | place: USA...
CGGATCACCGACGACGAGACCATCGAGCAGGCCAAGCACGTGCCCCCGCAGACTACACGGGCGCGCCTCCGGGGCGAGTTCATCCGGCAGGCCAATCTGAAGGGCAAGGACTATCGCGTCGACTGGGTCTATCTGAAGCTCAACGACCCGGAGCGCGAGACGATCCTCTGCAAGGATCCCTTCCAGTCCCACGACGAGCGGGTCGAGCGGCTCATCCGCTCGTTCTAGCCTCACGTTCTGGCCGGACCCCTCATCCGAGGGCGTCAAGTCGGGTACAACCGGGAGCCGCGTCGAAGCGTCCACGCACCACCGGAAGGGGCGGGTCGCAAAGGTTGACACCGTCTGTTCGGGGATGCTACGCCTGAAGATGCTGGGTTAAAGCCTCTCCCGCTCACCCGAGCGGCCTCACAGCGTAAGGAGTTCCCGATGTTCAGCAACCAGAAGGGTCCCCAGAAGCCGGGGTCTCTGGCCGCGTCGGAGAACGGACACGCCACCGGCCCGTCGGTCCCACTGCTCTCGGTCGTCGGCGAGCGCGCTCGGATGGAAGGCAAGTTCGACATCGCGGACTCGATCCAGGTCGAGTGCGAGGTCGGTGGCGAGATGAACGTCGGCGGCAAGCTCGTCATCGGCGAAAAGGGGGTCGTCAACGCCAACGTCCAGACGGTCGACGCGATCATCATGGGAGCCTACCAGGGCAACATGATCGCGACCGGCAACGTCGAGATCACCGAGTCGGGCCGCGTCACCGGCAACATTACGACCGACTCGCTCGTGATTTCGAAGGGCGGCTTCTTCAACGGCAACGTCTCGAAGATCAACGAGCAGTCCAACGGCCAGCGCCCGATCTATCTGATGGACGACTCTCGGACCGTGCAGCTGAGCGGGCAGAGGTAGTCGGCCTCCGCCCGGGCCAGCCCTATGCGGTGGCGGAAAAGCAAGCGACCGACGAAAGGCAGCGACCTCACGGCCTTCATCGATGAAGGGTCCGAGATCGAGGGCAAGTACACCTTCAACGGGACCGTGATGCTGAACGGCAAGTTCAGCGGCGAGATCGTCTCCAGCGATAGCCTCATCATCGGCGAGAAGGGCGTCGTCAACGCCACCGTTCGAGCGGGCATCGTCCTGATCAACGGCGAGGTGGTCGGCAACGTGTACGCGTCCGAGCGGGTCGAGCTGCGCGGCACCGCCCGGGTCTACGGAGATGTCGAGGCGCCGGTGATCGTGGTCGAGGAAGGCGTGCTCTTCGATGGCCATTGCAAGATGACCAAGGGCCGGTCGGCGGACGCAGCGTCCGCCGACCGCGACGCCACCGTCGTTTCCCTGAAACGATAACGCCTCACTCCAGAGGGCCGATCGCGGCCTCCACCTCCGCCAGCACGACGCCCTCCTCACAGAGCCTCAGCGCGGCGTCGAGATCGGCCTTGAGGTAGCGGTCCCGGTCGAGCGGCGGAATCCGCTCGCGCACGGCAGCCCGGGCCGCGGCGCTCCCGCGCCCCGGTGTCAGCGGCGCCCGGAAGTCGAGCGCCTGGGCGGCGAGCAGCAGCTCGATCGCGACGACCTGGCGCGCCAGGTTGACGGCGCGGCGCGCCTTCAGCGCCGAGCCGGCCGCCATCGAGTTGTAGTCCTCCTGGAGCCCCGAGGTCGGAATCGACTCCACGCTCGCCGGGACCGCCTGCGTCCGGAGCTCGGAGGCCAGCGCTGCGGCCACGTACTGGGCGATCATGTACCCGGAGTGGACGCCGCCGTGCGGTGAGAGGAAAGGCGGCAACGCCTCGTTCGTCAGCGGGTTCACGAGGCGGTCGATACGCCGCTCGCTGATCCCGGCGAGCTGGCCGAGGCCCAGCGTCAGCGTGTCGAGCGCCAGCCCGAGCACCTCCCCGTGGAAGTTGCCCCCGCTCAGGACGGCGCCGTCCGCGGGGAAGACGAGCGGATTGTCGGAGACCGAGCCGAGCTCGCGCTCGATCACCGACCGCGCGAACGCGACCGCCTCGCGGGTCGAGCCGTGCACCTGCGGCATGCAGCGGAGGCTGTAGGCGTCCTGGACGCGCGTGCAGTCGCGGTGCGAGGCGATGATCCCGCTCTCGGCGGTGAGGCGTCGCAAATTGGCGGCGGTCGCGAGCTGGCCCGGGTGCGGCCGGAGCGCGTGGATCCGCGGGTCGAACGCGGCGTTCGAGCCCATCAGCGCCTCGAGCGACATGGCGCCGGCGACGTCGGCCAGGCGCGTGAGACGCCCGGCGTCGAGGACCGCGAGGGCGCCGAGCCCGGCCATGAGATGCGTGCCGTTGAGGAGCGCCAGCCCTTCCTTCGTCTCGAGGACGAGCGGCCGGAGGCCGGCGCGGGCGAGCGCCTCGGCGGCCGGGATCTGGCGGCCCCCGTCCGACGCCACGCCCTCGCCGACGAGACAGAGGGCCACATGGGCCAGCGGCGCCAGGTCTCCCGACGCTCCCACCGACCCCAGCTCGAAAACGACGGGATGGACGCGCCGGTTCAGGCACGCGATCACCGTCTCGACGACCACGGGCCTCACGCCGGAGGCGCCGCGGGCCAGCGAGGCCGCGAGCAGGAGCATGATCGCGCGTACGTCCGTCTCGGCGAGCGGAGCGCCCACGCCGCCGGCGTGGCTCAGGACCAGGTTCCGCTGAAGGTCGGCGCGCTCGCCCGGCGGAATGACGACGTCCTTGAGCTTCCCCACGCCCGTCGTGATGCCATAGATGGGCTCGGCGCCCGCCGCCAGCCGGTCGACGAAGGCACGGGCGGCGGTCAGCGTCCGCTCGGCCGCTCGGCCGAGCGCCACCTCCTCGCCGTGCCGGGCGACGGCCTCGACCGCCTCAGGGGTGAGCGGGCCGCCGTCTAGGTCGACCATGGCTCATCGTCGCGCCTCGGCAGGCGGAGTCCTTTCGTCTCGCTCGCCTCGGGCCTGGGGGCCGCAGCCCCCGGCCGGCCCTGCGGCTCGCACTTCGGCCCCGCGACGGCGGGCGGCGCGCACCACCCCTGCGTCAGCTCGCGGACGCGCGCCAGGAGCCGGCGCTCGTCGACGGTCACGAGGCGACCGGACTCGACGACACGCCTCCCGTGGACCCAGACGTCCGTCACCGCCCGGTCCGACATCGCGTACACCACCGACTTCAGGAGGTCGGTCCGCGGGTGGAGCGAGGCGTCGTCGAGGTCGACGGCGACGAGATCGGCGAGCCGCCCCGGGGCGATCACGCCGGCATCGAGCCCGAGGATCTCGGCGCCCGACCGGGTGCCGAGCTCGAAGGCGGTCGCCGCATCGAGCGCGGCACCGTCGAGGACTCGGACCCGCTGCAGGAGCGACGTCATGCGCATCTCCTCGAAGACCGAGAGGCGGTTGTTGGTGCAGCCGCCGTCGGTGCCGAGCCCGATCCTGACGCCCGCCTTCCGCAGCTCGGGAACCCGCGTGATGCCATCGCCGAGGAACATGTTGGAGCTCGGGCAGTAGGCGAGTGCCGCGTGCCGGGCGCCCATCAGCTCGATCTCCTCGTCGTCGAGCCACACGCAGTGGACGCCGAGCATCCGAGGCCCGAGGACGCCGAGCCGGTCGAGATAGCGGATCGGCGTGGCGCCGTGCTCCTGGAGTGTTCGCTCACCCTCGTAGCGGCCCTCCGCCACGTGGATGTGAAACCGCGTGTCCTCTGCCTCGGCCAGCTCCCATCCCGCACGGATCATCGCGGCGGACGCGCCGTGAGGGCTGTGGGGCGCCGGCTGGACCACCGCGGTCTCGTCGTCGCGGTGCGCGGCGATGAGCTCGCGCGTCCGCCGGGCCGCGTCGGCGACCGGTTCCCGGTAGCGCTTGGGCGCGCCTTCCCAGTCGTACATGCCGCGCGCCAGGACGAGGCGGATCCCGACGGCGCGCGCGGCCTCGATCACCGCCTCGGCGTTCTCGTTGCCCTCGTCCTGAAGGTAGAAGAAGTCCACGCAGGTCGTCGCGCCGTGCCGCAACATCTCGGCGAACGCGAAGGAGGCGCCCAGCGCGATCGCACCGCGGTCCAGCCGCTCGGAGAACGGGTAGAGCACGCGATCGCGCCAGCCCGCGAAGTCGAGGTCGTCGCCGAGGCCGCGCAGCAGCGACTGGAAGGTGTGGCAGTGCGCGTTCACCGTGCCGGGCAAGAGCGCCTTACCGGCGAGCGTGACGTCGGCGGGCTCGGTCCGGTCGACTCGATCGATCGCGGCGATCCGGCCTCCGGCGAGCGTCACCGCCCGGCCCGACGTCCAGCCGGCTTGGCTCAGGACGAGGTCGGGGACGAGTCTCAGGGCTACTCCGCCGCCAGCCAGACGGTGTCGAGCTGGTTGTTGAGGAGGGGCGCCGCGACCCGCTTCACCAAGGAGGACGTCGCGGCCCCTGTCACGCTGTGATCCCCGGCAGGTCGATCCCGTGACGTCGCGCCGCCGCGACCGCCTCGGGGTAGCCCGCGTCGGCGTGGCGCATGATGCCGGTGCCCGGATCGGTCGTCAGCACGCGCTCGAGGCGGCGGGCCGCGTCCGGCGTGCCGTCGGCGACGGCGACCATCCCGGCGTGGATCGAGTATCCGATGCCCACGCCGCCGCCGTGGTGCACCGACACCCACGTGGCGCCCGCCGCCGTGTTGAGGAGCGCGTTGAGCACGGGCCAGTCGGCGATCGCGTCGGAGCCGTCGCGCATCGACTCGGTCTCGCGGTTCGGCGAGGCGACCGAGCCCGAGTCGAGGTGGTCGCGGCCGATGACGATGGGGGCCTTCACGGCGCCGCGCGCGACGAGGTCGTTGAAGATCAGCCCGGCCCGCGCGCGGTCGCCGTAGCCGAGCCAGCAGATCCGCGCGGGCAGCCCCTGAAAGGTCACGCGCTCGCGCGCCAGGCGCAGCCAGCGGACCAGGGGCTCGTTCTCCGGAAGGGCGTCCATCAACGCCCGGTCGGTCACGTAAATGTCCTCGGGGTCGCCCGAGAGCGCCACCCAGCGGAACGGCCCCTGCCCCTCGCAGAAGAGCGGCCGGATGAAGGCGGGAACGAAGCCGGGGTAGCTGAAATCGGCCACGCCCGCGTTCTGGGCCTCCTGCCGGAAGTTGTTGCCGTAGTCGAAGAGGATCGCGCCGGCCCGCTGGAGCTCGAGCATCGCCCGCATCTGGACGGCGATCGACTCGTACGCGCGCTTTCGATAGGCCTCGGGGTCGCGCGCGCGCAGCGCGCGGGCGTCCTCCACCGTGAGCTCGGCCGGGATATAGCCGGAGATCACGTCGTGGGCGGACGTCTGATCGGTCACCACGTCGAAGCGAGCTCGGCGGCGGGCGAGCTCGGGATGCACCTCGGCGGCGTTGCCGTGGACGGCGATCGAGAGAGGCTCGCGTCGCCGCCGCGCCTCGTCCGCCCAGCCGAGCGCCTCGTCCAGCGAGGCCGTCGCCCGGTCGACGTACCGGAGCCTGAGCCGCCGCTCGATACGCTCGCGGTCGATCTCGACGAAGAGCCCGACGCCGCCGTTCAGCGTGACGGCGAGCGGCTGAGCGCCGCCCATTCCCCCGAGGCCGGCGGACAGCACGAGCCGGCCCGCCAGCGAGCCGCCGAAGTGCTTGCGCGCGCAGGCGCCGAACGTCTCGTAGGTACCCTGCAGGATTCCCTGGGTGCCGATGTAGATCCAGGAGCCCGCCGTCATCTGGCCGTACATCGTCAACCCCATCGCCTCGTACCGCCTGAAGTGCTCCCAGTCGCCCCACTCGGGCACGAGGAGCGCGTTGGCGATGAGCACCCGGGGTGCGTCAGGGTGGGTCCGGAACACGCCGACGGGCTTCCCGGACTGGACGAGCAGCGTCTCGTCGCTCTCGAGGCGCCGGAGCGTCCGCACGATCGTGTGATACGCCTCCCAGCTCCGGGCCGCCTTCCCGGACCCGCCGTAGACGACGAGGTCCTCCCACCGTTCCGCGACGTCCGGGTCGAGGTTGTTCATCAGCATCCGGAGCGCCGCCTCCTGCGGCCAGCCCTTGCAGGAGAGCTCGGTGCCGCGCGGCGCGCGAACGGGCACGGCGGGACGCTCGGTGAGCGAGGCCATCAAGCGCCACTCTATCGAGACGCGCCCTTGAGTACAATGGCGACGCCTCGCCATGCCGATCCTCAAGGCGCTGATCGCCGCGCTGGCCTTCGGGCTCAGCGCCCCGCTCGCGAAGCTGCTCGTCGACGTCGTGCCGCCGCTGTTCCTCGCCGGCCTCCTCTATCTCGGCGCCGGGGTATTCCTCGGCCTGGTGCGCCTCGTCTGGCGGCGCCGGCCGACGACCGGCCGGCCGTTGACTCGGGGCGATCGATGGACCCTGGCCGGCGTCGTTCTCACGGGGGGCGTCCTCGCGCCGCCGCTGCTTCTCTGGGGGCTCGCGCGGAGCTCGGCCACGACGACGGCGCTCCTGCTCAACCTCGAGGTCGTCTTCACGGTCGTCCTGGCGGGCATCGTCTTCGGCGAGCATCTGGGCGCGCGCGTCGGCATCGCGGCCGTCGTCATGGCGGTGGGCGGGGTCGTGCTGGGCTGGACGCCGGGCGACGCGGCGATCGCCGCCGGGGCCTCGGCCGTCGCCATGGCGTGCGCGCTCTGGGCACTCGACAACAATCTGACGCGGCTCATCGCCGAGGCCGACCCGCTGCTCATCGTGGAGGTCAAGGGCCTCGTCGCCGGGACCGTCAACATCCTTCTGGCCGTGGTGAGTGGCCAGCCCTGGCCGGCTCCGGGGACGATCGCCCTCGGGCTCGCCCTCGGAGCGGTGAGCTACGGCACGAGCCTCGTCCTGTTCATCCTCGCGATGCGGGAGCTCGGCGCCGCGCGAGCCGGCGCTTATTTCGCGGCGGCGCCGTTCTTCGGCGCCGCCGGGAGCCTCCTCCTGCTCGGCGAGTCGCCGACGGGCGGCCTCCTCGTGGCGGCCGCGCTCATGGCTGTGGCGACGTGGCTCCTGGTTCACGAGCGCCATTTGCACCGACACCGCCACGCGGCGGGGACGCACATCCATGTGCACGTTCACGATGCGCACCACCAGCACGCGCACGAGGGCTGGGAAGGCCCGGAGCCTCATTCCCATCCGCACCCGACAGGCCCGGTGGAGCACGAGCATCCGCACACCCCTGACATCCACCACGATCACGGCCATCGTTGAGGCGGTATACTCGCGCCGCCCGACCGACGCGGGCCGGGGAAAGGACGTCCATGCACTCCAATCATCTGAAGGCCGCGCGTGGCGCGGTGAAGACGGACGGCTAGGATGGCGCGGCTCGGCATCGTCCTGGCGCCCTTCGCGACGTTGCCCCCGGCGGAGTTCGTCGCCGTCGCCCGCGAGGCGGAGGCGCGCGGCTACCACGCGGCCTGGACCGGCGAGGCTGCGGGCTACGACGCGATCACCCTCATGGCGGTGATCGCGAGCCACACCGAGCGGCTGCACGTCGGCTCCGCGGTCGTGCCGGTCCAGACGAGGACGCCGGTCGTCCTCGGCCAGAGCGCGGCGACCCTCAACCACCTGGCCCCCGACCGCGTCGTGCTCGGAATCGGGCTCTCGAGCCGCGTCATCGTCGGCGACTGGCACGGGCTCGCCTTCGCGCCGTCGCTCCAGCAGATCCGCGAAGCCGTGCAGATCATCCGGATGGTCGCCTCCGGCGAGCGCGTGAACTTCGAGGGCAAGTTCTACCGCGTCAAGAACTTCCGCCTCGCGGCCCCGCCGCCGGCCAAGCCGGTTCGCGTCGTGCTCGCCGCCCTCGGTCCCGAGATGCTCGAGCTGGCAGGCGAGATCGCCGACGGCGTCGTTCTGAACTGGATTCCGCCGGACGCGGTGCCGGCCTCGATCGGGCACCTCGAAGCCGGGGCGCGAAAGGCCGGCCGGACGCTCGCCGGCTTCGAGATCGCCTCCTTCATCCGGACGTGCGTCACGGACGACGCGCCCGCCGCGCGCGAGGCGCTGGCGCGCGACATCACGGGCTACACGACCGTGGACGTCTACGCGAGCTTCTTCCGGAGCGCCGGCTTCGGCGACGAGGTCGATGCCGTGAACACCGCCTGGCGCGCGGGTGACCGCGCCGGCGCTGTGAAGCGGGTCTCGCCGCGCTTTCTCGACGGCCTCGGCGTCGTGGGACCCGAGGCGGTCTGTCGCGAGCGCATCGCCAAGTTCGCGCGCGCCGGGCTCACCCAGCCGGTGATCGTGCCGTTCGCGCCGGGCTCCGGCGGCGACCCGCGCGCGGCGCAGCTGCGGACGCTGCGCGCCTTCCCGTGAGCGGCACCGGACGGCTCCGCGTCCTCGGCGTTATCCCCGCGCGCCTTCAGTCCACGCGCCTGCCGCGCAAGGTCCTCCGCGAGATCGCCGGCAAGCCCTTGATCGTCCACGTATACGAAGCGGCGCGGCGGGCGTCCGAGCTCGCCGAGCTACTGGTTGCGACGGATTCCCAGGAGGTCGTCGGCGCCTGCGCGAAGTTCGGCGTCCCGACGGTCATGACCTCGCCCGAGCATCCGTCGGGAACCGATCGGATCTGGGAGGTCGCGCAGACTCACCCCGCCGACGTGTACGTGAACGTCCAGGGCGACGAGCCGCTGATCACGGCGGACCACATCCGGCTCCTCGTCGCTCCGTTCCGCGAACACCCCGACACCCAGGTGACCACGCTCAAGATCCGCCTGGTGCCCGACGAGATGGCCAACCCGAACGTGAACAAGGTCGTCTGCGGGGTAGACGGCCGAGCGCTCTACTTCTCGAAGTATCCGATCCCCTACGATCGGGACGGGATCGGGGTCGTCCGCTACAAGCACCCGGGCTTCTACGCCTACCGCAAGGCCGCGCTCGACGCGTTCCACCGGCTGACGCCGTCGCCGCTCGAGCTCACGGAGAAGCTCGAGCAGCTCAGGTTCCTCGAGAACGGGATCGACATCATCGTCGTCGAGACCGCCGAGCCGACGATCGGCGTGGACACGGAGGCCGACCTGCAGGCCGTCTCGGCGCTGCTGGCCGGGCGCGGCCCGGCGTCCAGATGATCGCGGCGAGCCGGCGCGGTATGCTACCGGCATGCGGAAGACAGGCTCGATCCCGATGATCCTGCGACGCGTCGCGCTCGGCCTCGCGGTTGCGCTCTCGGCGCTGATACCGTCTCCGGGGCTCACCGAGCCCAGCGCCCCCGCCGCCGGACAAGTGCGCCAACCCACCTCGACGCCCAGCGCCGAGAGCGAGTACAACCGCGGCGTCCGCGGACGCCTGGCCAAGGATTGGAAGACGGCCGTGGAGGCCTTCCAAGCCTCGGTGGCCCTCCGCCCCGCTTTCCCGGAGGCCTGGAACGAGCTGGGATTCGCGCTGCGCAATCAGGGCCGCTACACGGAGTCGCTCCAGGCCTACGACGAGGCGCTCCGGCTCCGCCCGAACTTTCCGGAGGCGCTGGAGTACCTCGGCGAGGCCTACGTGAAGCTGGGCCGGCTCGACGACGCCCGACGGGTCCTGGACCGGCTTCGACCACTCGACGCGGGGCGCGCGCAGGAGCTGGCCGAGGTCATCCAGAACGGGCGGTCTCGCGACTAGAACCGGGACGCGGTCAGTTTCACGTCCGCCTGCGCCCAGGCCTTCCGAAAGCTCTCGTCGACCTGCGCGACCTCGGCCGTCTTACCCTGTGCCCGCAAGCTCTGGGCGAGCCCGAACAGCGACCAGCCGTTGCCCGGGTTCCTTCGCAGGTCTTCACGGTAGACCTGCTCGGCGTCGCTCGGAAGACCGGCCTGAAGCAGCACCGCGGCCAGCGACTGGCGAATCGGGAAGTACCACGGTGGCGGCTCCGTGAACCAGTGGGTGTCCTGCTCGGCCACCGCGGCGCGCAGCAAGCGCTCGGCGGTTGCGACGTCGCCGGCCTTCGCCGCGATCTCACCCGCCAGGAGATTCGCCGCGAGCTGGAGCATGTTCTTCGAGCGGAAGAAGAAGGCCACGGTGCGATCCGGCGACACGGACTGGATGATGGATTCCAGCGCGCGCAGCTCCCGAGCGGCGTCAGCGCTCTGTCCCTTGGCGTTGAAGGCCAGACCCCGCGCGTAGTGCCACACGCCCGACGTGTAGGGCCATTCGCGAGGCGGCGCCGGATAGGCGAGCACCTCGTCCCATCGGCCGAAGCGCGCGAGGGCCACGATCGGCGCGACCGGCGCCGTCTCCATGTCCGGCATCGCCTTGATCATCTCCGGCGGCGCGTTCTCCGCGAACTCGCGCGCCGCGCGAATGGTCTCCGCGCTGCGCCCCTGCATGCTGGCCGACTGCCAGATGAAGTCGATGTTGTGCGGATAGTAGAGCCCGCGATAGATCGGGCTCGGCTGCGCCGTCTTGAAATACGCGCGGTCCGCCCGGGCCGCGGACGCATTGACGGTCACGGCGTCCGCGTACCGGCCGACGCGCCAGTAGATGTGGGACGGCATGTGGACCAGGTGTCCGGCCCCGGGCATCAGCGGCCGCAGTCGATCGGCCGCGGCCTCCGCGCGGCCGGGCTCCTTGCTCGCCTCGACCGCGTGAATGTAGAGGTGGAGCGCGCCGGGGTGATTGGGGTTCCGGGCGATGACCCGCTCCAGGGTGAGGACGATCTCCTCGGTGCCCGGCTGCGGCGCGCCGTCGGGCGCCCACAGGTTCCACGGTCGGAGGTTCATCATGGAGTCGGCGAAGAACGTCGCCGCCTCCAGGTCGTCGGGAAACTGCCGCGCGACCTCCCGCATCGCGTCGGCGTAGTCGCGGTCGAGCGTCTGGCGCTTGGCCGCGGGATCGGCCGAGTGACGCTTGGCGAGCGCCTGGATCAGCGCGCGCTCCGGCGGCGGCGCGCCGGCGGCCAGGCGCGCCGCCTCCTGCGCGGCGGTCGCCGCCTTCTTCTCGCGCTCGGTATTCGTCGGGTCGTTGTAGTTGGAGCCTTCGGTGAGGGCGATGCCCCAGAAGCACATGGCGCACGCCGGGTCGAGGCGTGCCGCCTCTCGAAAGGCCCTCTGCGCCTCGTGATGGTTGAACGCGTAGACGAGCCGCAGGCCCTGATCGAACCAGCGCTGGGCGTCGGCGGAGGTCGTCGTGATCCGGTACGAGTAACTTCCAAGCGAGTCATAGAGCACGGCACGGTCGCCGGCGGAAGGCTGTCCGTGGACCCCGTGCGCCGGGCTCTGTCCCGTGTCCGGTACTTGGGCCGCGCAGCCGGCCACAAGGAGAAATAGAGCGAGGAAGACGATCAGTCGATGCGTTCGCATGTGTGCTCCTCTCTCAGTGCTTGGGTCCATCGACCAGTCCGACGCCATGTTCACACTACCCAACCCCGGATGCCCCGCGCGCCTCGGGCGCGCCGCCCAAGAGAGCACGCACGCCAACCGGCCTCGGGGGACGCGGCGATCCCGGCGGCCTCCGGCCCAAAACCCGCCGCTCAACGATACGCGCACGGCGGCACCGGGGTCCGAAAGGGCGCCTGCGTCAAGTGCTCGCCGTGCGGGAAGAGGCGTAGCTGCCGCGGCTCAGGCGAGCTCGCGAGCCGCCGGCCGCGCAGCGTGAGGAACCAGGCGGCCCGCGACACGTCGACCCCGGCGGCGCGAAGGTCGCCGGACCATCGGATCACCGAGTGTCGCCTCTCGGCGACGAGCGCCCGAGCGGTCGCGGGGCCGATGCCCGGCACGCGCAGCAGGACCTCGTACGGCGCGCGAGACACCTCGATCGGGAAGCGCTCGGGATGCGCGAGCGCCCACGCCGTCTTCGGGTCGTCGTGGAGCGACAGGTTGCCGTCGGCCCCGAAGATGAGCTCTTCGTAGCCGAAGCCGTACTGGCGCAGGAGGTGCTCGGCCTGGTAGAGCCGTAGCTCCCGCGCCGCCGGCGTCGGACGCCGGCCTTCCAGCGGGGTGCCGACCACCGGCTGAAAGGCGCTGAAGTGCGCGTGATGAAGGAGTCGCTGGCGCTCGAGCCGGGCGACGAGACCCAGGATATCGCGGTCGGGCTCGCCCGCGGCGCCGACGACGAACTGGGTCGTCGTGCCGACGGCCGCGACCTTTGCCGGAGCCGCGTCTCGCTGGCGCTCGAGCATGAGGCGACCTGCCAGCTCCAGATTCGGCAGGAGATCGCCCGCGAAGTCCTTCTCTCGCGCCAGCGCTCGAACGTACGCCGCGCCGGGCGCTTCGAGGTTCACCGAAACGCGACTGGCCAGGCGCACCGCCGTCTCGACCTGGGCGGGCTCGGCGCCCGGAAGAAGCTTCAGGTGAACGTAGCCGCGGAAGCCCTCGCGGCGACGTAGCAGATCGACCGCCGCGAGCATGCGGTCGGTCATCTTCGCCGGGCGGCCGGGCACGCCCGAGGTCAGGAACAGCCCGTCGGCGAGACCACCGCGATGCGCGTCCATGAATACCCGCGCGACCTCTTCGGGGCTGAGGTAGGTGCGCCGCACCTTGCCGCCGCAGAAGGTCGGGCAGTAGCCGCAGGACAGGGAGCAGGCGTTCGTCTGCATGACGCGCATGAGCCGCGTCGACCCCTGGCCGGGGTAACGCACCTTCGTGATGCCGACCGGGTCGCCAGGGCGCATCAGCGCGCCCTGAGGACCATCGCGGTCGGCGGACTCCGAGAGAACGGTCACTCTTGTCCTGAGGTCCATCCGAGGCAGACTACTATACACGAGATGAGTACTACCGCAACCCTCCGCGACGCCCGGATCGTCTCAGGCCGAGCTCTCGCCTCTCACCCTGCGTAGCTCCGCTCCCCTCACCTGAACCGGGATCGGGATCCCTTCGGTGCCGAGGCGGCGAAGGATGCGCTTTCGCAGCTCGTGCTGGACGAGGAACTGGTCGGTGAACGACTTCACGTGGCAGACGAGCGTGAAGTCGAGCGAGAAGTCGCCGAAGCCCGGGATGAGCCGCGCGGAGGGCGCCGGCTCTCCGAGCAGGCCCGGCACTTCGCCGGCGGCGCGCGTCGCTTCTTCCACGAGAACTCGCTCGACCAGGTCGGGATCGGCGCCGTAGTCGACGGCGACGCGGATCAGCAGCGCCAGCCGCGGGTCCGGCCTGTCGTAGTTGGTGATGATCGACTCGGCCACCTTCTTGTTGGGAATGGTGACCATGGCGTTCTGGAGCATCCGCACGCGCGTCGAGCGCCACCCGATGTCCTCGACGTAGCCCTCGACGGTGTCGGCGAGCTTGACGTAGTCGCCGACGCGGATCGGCTTGTCGGCGAGCAGGTGAACGCCCGCGAAGAGATTCGAGAGCGTGTCCTGCAGCGCCAGCGCCACCGCGAGGCCGCCCACGCCGAGCGCCGTGAGGATCGGCGTGATCTGGATCCCGAACGCGCCCAGCAGGACCAGGAATCCGACGATGAGGACGATGCCACGGGCGACGGACTGGCCCAGGCCGGTGATCGGGCCGCCGAGGGCCTGCCGGTCGCTCGCACGCTGGATGAGGGTGCTCAGGACGTTGGCGACCGTGATGGTCACCGAGAGAATCACCGCGACCTCGAGGACGAGGCTCACCTGCTGGGACAGGCGCCGCGGCAGGCTCTCGGTCTGGCTCGCGACTTCGATGCCGACCCAGAGGCCGAGGACGATGGACCACAGGACCGAGGGCAGCCGAATCGCGTGCGCGAGCGAGGCCCAGCCGTCGGGCGTGCCCGCCCACCGGCGGAGCACGGAGAGGAAGAGCGCGCGCAGTAGCAACGCGACGACCGTGGCGACGACGAACGCGAGCGCCGGCCACGCGAGCTGCCGCATGGCGCTACATGCTATCGTAGTTCGCGCCCATGAGTCAGCGCGGACTCTTCTACGGCTGGGTCGTCCTCTTCGCCGCGGCCACGGTGGTCGCGATCGGGCAGGGATCGCTCTTCTCGCTCGGCGTGTTCCTCAAGCCGCTCGAGGACTCGATGCGCTGGAGCCGCACCGCCATCTCGGTGACCGCGCTCATCAACTGGATGGCGATGGGGGCGGGCTCCTTCTTCTGGGGCGCGGTGTCGGACCGGTTCGGGAGCCGCCTCGTGACGGTCGCCGGCGGCTTCCTGCTGGGCCTGGGCCTCGTGCTCTCCGGTCAGGCGACCGCGCTCTGGCACCTCCACGTGACCTTCGGCCTCGCCGTGGGCTTCGCCGCGGGCGCGTTCCTGACGCCGCTGTCCGCGACGGCCACGAAGTGGTTCACCAGCAACCGCGGCCTCGCGGTGGGCATCGTGTCCGCCGGCGGCGGCGCCGGCATGCTCGTGATCTCGCCGCTCACTCAGTGGGTCACGTCGCTGTACGACTGGCGCGTGGCGATGATCGTGCTCGGCGACCTGGCCTGGCTCGTCATCATCCCGGTCGCGCTCCTGGTCAAGAACGCGCCGGGCGAGATGGGCGCCGTCGCGCTCGGCGGCGCGGCCACGCCCCACCGCGACTTCTCCACGCGCCAGGTCTTGCGCGCACCACAGTTCTGGGCGATCGCGCTCACGCACTTCGCCTGCTGCGCCGCCCACTCCGGGCCGATCTTCCACATGGTGACCCACGCGATCGACCAGGGCGTGGCCACGATGGTCGCCGCCACCGTCCTCGGGGTGTCGGGGCTCGCGTCGATCGTCGGGCGAATCGGCTGCGGGCTGATCGCCGACCGCTTCGGCGCCAAGCCCACGCTGCTCGTCGGGCTCGGGCTCCAGGCCGTGATGGTCTTCGCGTATCTCTTCACCCGGGATGCGACGAGCTTTTACGCCGCCGCGGTGGCCTTCGGCCTCTCGTATGGGGGCGTGATGCCGCTCTACGCGCTCGTCACGCGCGAGTACTTCGGCGAGAAGGTGATGGGGACCGCGTACGGCGCGGTGTTTTTGATCTCGACGCTGGGCATGGGACTCGGCTCATGGGCGGGCGGATGGATTCACGACGCCCTCGGCACCTACGCCTGGCTCTTCATCAGCTCGGCCGCGATCGGCGTCATGGCGATGGTCCTGGCGCTGACGTTCCGTCCGCCTCGAATCGCGGCCGCGCCGGCCCCTCTCATTGCCGCCGCGCGCTGACCCTTCCTCATATCCCGCGCCGCGCCATTAGCGGTTGACACCTTCGAGCCCGGGGTGGTACTAATTCGTCGCTTTTCCCAGAGGTTAGACCGCGCTTCGGCGCCCGCGACTCTGATCAAGGAGGATCACGAATGGCTCTGCAGGGAATGAACCGCCGGCAATTCATCACGGTCTCCGGGACCGCGGCAGCTCTTGCAAGCACCGGCCTAGAGGGCATCCTGGCGGCACACCGTGCTCCCGCCTGGGCCCAGGGCACCAAGCTCCACATCGTTCGCTGGGTCGACTTCATCCCCGAGGCCGACGTCGAGCTGAAGCGCCAGGCCCCGGAGGCGTCGAAGGCGCTGGGCGCCGAGGTCACCTTCGAGTTCATCAATGCCAACGACCTCCAGCCGCGCATCACCGCCGCGATCCAGTCGGGATCCGGCGCGGACATTATCCAGATGCTCTGGAACTGGCCGCAGCTCTACGCCAACGGTCTCGTCGACGTCTCCGACGTGGCTGAGCCGATCGGGAAGGCTCAGGGGGGCTACTACGACGTCTTCAACGCGACCGCCAAGGTCGGCGGTAAGTGGCTCGCGGTGCCTCACGGCACCGGGGGCAATGCCGTTGCCTATCGCCGCTCCTGGTTCAACGAGATCGGCGTCAAAGAGTTCCCGAAGACCTGGGACGAGTATCGCGAGGTCGGCAAGAAGCTCAAGGCCAAGGGCAAGCCCATCGGCCAGGCCCTCGGCCACAGCTTCGGCGATCCGCCCACATTCGCCTATCCGTTCCTCTGGGACTTCGGCGGCGCTGAGGTCGACGCGAGCGGCAAGAAGGTCGCCATCAACTCCAAGGGCACCATCGAATCCGTCAAGTTCCTGCAGGCCTTCTGGAAGGACGCCTGCGACGAGGGAGGACTGGCCTGGGACGACACCAACAACAACCGGGCCTTCCACGCCGGCGAGATCAGCGCGACGCTCAACGGCGCCTCGATCTACATCGTCGCCAAGCGTCAGAAGGACAAGATCAAGGACGAGAAGGGCGAGCCCCTGTTCCAGGACATCGAGCACGCGGCACTGATGCCGAAGGGGCCGGCCGGGCAGTTCGCCCTCTACGGCGTCTTCCAGCACTCGGTGATGAAGTACTCGAAGAACCAGAAGCTCGCCAAGGACTTCTTGAAGTGGCTACATCAGGACGCCAACTACGGGAAGTGGTTCGAGGTCAACGAGGGCTACAGCGTCGGCGCCACCAAGAAGTGGGAAGATAACGCGATGTGGTCCAGGGTCGACAAGCCGCTCCAGGTCTTCCGGCAGGCGGCCCGCCTCACGCGCGCATTCGGGCATCCCGGGCCGGCGTCGGCCAAGGCCACCGAGGCCTACACGAAGTACGTCATCGTCGACATGTACGCCAAGGCGGTCCAGGGCATGAAAGCCGAGGACGCCGTGAAGTGGGCCGAGGGCGAGCTGAAGAAGATCTACGAAGCCTGATCGGCGGGTCATTGGCTTGAAGAATCCGATCGCCGGAGGTGCCGGAAGTGCCGCCCGCGTCGAGGTGGCGCTCCCGCACCCTGGCACCGTGCAGCGACGTGCGTTCGAGCGCCTCCTCGAAAACGAGCGGCTCCTGGCCTTCGCTCTCCTCACCCCGACGGTCGTTCTGCTCGGCGTGTTCATCGCGTATCCGTTCGTGATGGGGGTGTGGTTCTCGCTCTCGAGCATCAGCGTGGGCAATCCCGGCGAGTTCGTCGGTCTCAAGAACTTCGTCAAGGCGTGGAACGACTCGATCTTCCGGACGGCGTTCTGGAACACGACCTTCTACACGTTCTGGGCGACGATCTTCAAGCTCGCCCTGGGCATGTGGCTGGCGCTGCTGCTGAACCGGCATTTCCGGGGCAAGCGCTTGGTCCGCGCCTCCATGCTCCTTCCGTTCATCATCCCCACTGTGCTCTCGACCTTCGCGTGGCGTTGGATGTTCGACCCGACCTTCAGCGTTCTCAACTGGACCCTCTACAAGTCGGGCTTTATCGTGACGAAGCTGCCGTTTCTGTCCAACGGCGACTGGGCGCTCTGGTGCGCGATCGCGGTCAACACGTGGCGAGGGATGCCCTTCTTCGCCATCACGCTCCTGGCCGGGCTCCAGACGATCAACACGGACCTCCACGAGGCGGCTTCGCTCGACGGCGCCAACGGCTGGAATCGGTTCTGGCACGTGACGTGGCCGCTCCTGAAGCCGGTCACCGTCGTCGTCGTCGTCTTCTCGATCATCCAGACGTTTTCCGACTTCCAGCTGATCTACGTCTTGACCGGCGGCGGCCCGGCCAACTCCACGCATCTCCTGGCGACGTACGCCTACCAGATCGGGGTGGCCACGGGTCTCCTCGGCGAGGGCGCGGCGATCTCGCTCTTCATGCTCCCGGTACTCTTCGTCGTGGTGTGGGTCCAGCTCCGCTATCTGCGCCGGCTGGAAGGCGCATGATGAACGGGCTGTCCGCGGAACGGAGCCCCGAGTGTCTACGGCAGGCCACCCGCGGTCGGAACCGGCCTGGAGCCGCCGGTAAATGGTGATCGAGCGGCGCTGGAAGAAGTGGGTGTTCTTCTACATCCCGCTCACCGTCTTCGTGATCGGCACCCTGTTCCCGTTCTACTGGATGCTCGTCACCGCGATCCGGCCCGATGCCGAGCTCTATCGCTCCTGGCGGGCGGTCAACAATGCGCCGTTCTGGACGCTCCAGCCGACCCTCGAGAACTTCCGTGACCTGATGGCGAAGACCATGTTCCCGCGATGGCTCTGGAACACGTTCTACATCGCGGTCGCCTCGACCGCGATCTCGCTCGCCTGCGGGCTGCTCGCGGGATACGCGCTGGCCCGGCTTCGGTTCCCGATGGCCGGAGCGCTCGGCACGTCGATCTTCGTGACGTACCTGGTTCCGCCGACGCTCCTGTTCATCCCGCTCGCGGACATCATCCGGGACTTCCAGCTCGGGAACACCCCCTGGGCGTTGATCCTCACGTACCCGACGTTTTTGATCCCGTTCTGCACGTGGCTCCTCATGGGGTACTTCAAGACGATCCCCAAGGAGCTGGAGGAGTGCGCGCGCATCGACGGGGCGACCCGCTTCGGCGCGATGACGCGGATCATCTTCCCGATCGCGGTGCCCGGGATCCTTTCGGCGGGCATCTTCGCGTTCACCCTCTCGTGGAACGAGTTCATCTACGCGCTCATCTTCCTGTCGTCGCCCGAGCGCAAGACCGTCCCGGTCGGCGTCGTGTCCGAGCTGATCCGGGGCGACATCTACTTCTGGGGCCAGCTCATGGCCGGCGCGCTGCTCGGCTCGATCCCGGTGGCCCTCGTCTATTCGTTCTTTGTCGAGTACTATGTCACCGGCCTGACCGGCTCGGTGAAAGGCTAGCCGCCCCGCCGGCCGAGGCAAGGCGACAGACCAAGGAGACACGTTCATGGCCCAGGTGATGATGAAGGACCTGAACAAGAAATACGACGAGGTGCACGCCGTCAAGGACGTGAACCTCCACATCCGGGACAAGGAATTCGTCGTGCTGGTCGGCCCCTCCGGGTGCGGCAAGTCGACGACGCTGCGGATGGTCGCCGGGCTCGAGGAGATCACGGCCGGCGAGATCACGATCGGAGACCGAGTCGTCAACGACCTGCCGCCGAAGGACCGGGACATCGCGATGGTCTTCCAGAACTACGCGCTGTACCCGCACATGACGGTCTACGACAACATGGCCTTCGGGCTCAAGATGCGGAAGTTCCCCAAGCCGGAGATCGCCAAGCGCGTGGGCGAAGCGGCCGAGATCCTGGGCATCCAGGAGCTCCTCAAGCGGAAGCCGCGCCAGCTCTCCGGCGGCCAGCGGCAGCGCGTCGCGGTGGGCCGCGCGATCGTGCGCCATCCCCAGGTGTTCCTCTTCGACGAGCCGCTCTCGAACCTCGACGCGAAGCTCCGCGTGCAGATGCGGGTCGAGCTCAAGCGCCTGCACGAACGTCTCGAGACGACCGCCATCTACGTCACGCACGACCAGGTGGAGGCGATGACGCTCGGCGACCGCGTCGTGGTCATGAAGGACGGCTGGATCCAGCAAGTCGGGGAGCCGCTCGAGCTGTACGGGAAGCCCTCCAACCGGTTCGTGGCCGGCTTCATCGGCTCGCCGTCGATGAACTTCGTCGAGGTGACCGTCGCCGACGCGAACGGCGCCCTGTGGGCGGATACGCCGGGGTTCCGGGTGAAAGTCCCGCCGGCGTGCGCGGGCCGCCTCGGGCCTTACCGCGGCCAGCGCGTCACGCTGGGCATCCGGCCCGAAGACCTGCGCGTCGCGACCGGGAGCGACGCGGCGGACCACAGCTTCGACACCGTCGTGGAGGTCGTCGAGCCGCTCGGGTCCGAGATCCTGCTCGACCTCAAGGCCGGACCGAACGTCATCGTGGCGCGCGTCGACCCGACCGTGCGCGTGAAGCACTCCGACAAGATGCGGCTGGCGCTCCACCCCGAGCGCGTCCACTTCTTCGACAACAAGACCGAGCTGGCGATCTGATCGCGTAGTGGAGTCCTGAGGCCGTGGGGCGTGCCCGGGACATCCGGCTCGCATACCTGCTGCTCGCGCCCGCGCTCCTCCTGCTCGTGACGGCGCTCGCCTATCCGATCGGGTGGGAGGTCTGGACGAGCTTCACGAACCTCTCGCCGCTCAACGACCACCCGACCGCCTTCGTCGGACTCGACAACTATCGCCACCTCGTCGCCGATCCCGGGTTCTGGCGCGCGGCCGCGATCACCGTCGGTTACGCCGCCGCCACCAGCGCCGTCAAGCTGGCGCTCGGCCTCGGCTTCGCCCTGCTCCTCGCCCGCCCGTTCCGCGGCCGGGCCCTGGTCTTCCTGGCCATCTTCCTGCCCTGGGCGTACCCGGCGAGCGTGAGCGTCATCGGGTGGTACTGGACGCTGAGTCCGCCGATTCCCACGGCCTACAGCGTGTTCATGGGCAACATGAAGTATTCGGTGGACGGCCTGCTCGGCGGCGGCGCGTGGGCGTTCGTCAGCGTCACCCTCTTCAATATCTGGCGCGGCAGCTCGTTCATCGGCGTCTTCCTGCTGGCCGGGATCAACGCGGTCCCGCCCGAGCTGTTCGAGTGCGCGGCGCTCGAGTCCAAGAGCGCGTGGCGCCGCTTCTGGCTCGTGACGGTGCCGCTGCTCAGACCGTTCCTCGCCCTCGCCGTGTTCCTGGCGCTGACGACCGCGTTCGCCGACCTGTCCAACGTCTGGATGCTGACCGCCGGGCGTATCGTCTATCCGGTCCTCGGCACGCACGCGTACTGGCTGGCGATCCACGGCGGACAATTCGGCCCGGCGTCGGCGCTCTCGCTCGCCCTGGTCCCGTTCCTCCTCGCCGTGCTCTTCCTGCTGTTCCGGATGTTCGACCCGCCGGAGCGGGAGCGCGCGTGAACCCGCGATCGTGGTGGCGGAAGCTCGGTCACGGGAGCCTGCTCCTCGTGGCCACGGTGTACTGCGTGTTCCCCATCTACTTCATGTTCGTGCAGTCGCTCAAGACCGCCCAGGAGGACGTCTTCGGCAACCCGCTCATCGTCGTGAACCCGACCTTCGAGAACTTCGAGGAGCTCTTCGTGCAGCGCGGTGAGACCCGCGGCTTCATCGGCAAGGCACTCCGCCGGTCCTACCCGGTACTCGACTGGCTCGAGAACACCATCGTCGTCTTCGCCGGCTCGGTGGCGCTGACCCTGGTGGTGAGTCTGCTCGCGGCCTACGCCCTCGGGCGGCTCAGGCCGCCAGGGTTCCGCTGGTGGCGGCGGCTCATCTTCGCGAGCTACGTCATCCCCCACACGATCCTGTTCGTCCCCCTCTATCAGGTCATCATCACCCTCCATCTGGAGAACAACCTCCTGGCCCTGCTCGTCGTCTACCCGACGCTGGCGCTGCCGTTCTGCGTCTGGATCCTCTCGGCATACTTCCAGCACCTTCCGCGCGAGGTGGAGGAGTCCGCGCTCGTCGAGGGCGCGAGCCGCGCCACCGCGTTCCTCCGGATCCTCCTGCCGATGAGCCGGCCGGTGGTCGTGGCCGCCGGGATCTTCGCCCTCGGGACGATCGCGAGCGACTTCACGCTCGCGTCGGTCTTCCTCCTCGACGCGCACAACAAGACGATCCCGGCAGGTCTGGCCACGATGGAAGTCGCCCTCGACGAGCTCCTGGCGGTGGCCGGGATCAACCTGATGGCGATCCCGGTCGTGCTGATCTGTGCCCTCTTCGCCCGCGGCTACGTGCGCGGGCTGACGGCGGCGATGGTCGAGGGGGCGTGAGGCCTCAGGGGTCCGCGGGTCGGATGCGAATGATCCGGTGCAGCGCCGTCTCGGCGACGTAGAGGGCGCCGGAGCGGTCCACCGCGATTCCTTGCGGGTCCCCGAGGTCGTGGGCGACCGACGTCACCACGCCCGCCGGTGTCACCCGGTAGAGCTCGCGGATGTGGAACCCGGCGGAGACGAACACGCTGCCGTCGGGTCCCACCGCCATGTTGGTCCGATGGAAATGCCCCGACGGCAGCCGGGCCAGGCGGCGGAGGTCGCCCTCCGCGGACAGGATCAGGACCTCGCCCACCGAGTTGAGCAGCGCCAACCCGTCCCGGCCGAGCGGTGCCACCGCGATGAACTTGTGCAGCGGCTCGCCGGTGACCCGTCGCACCGGGCGCCTGGGAAAGATCGGCGCGACGACCTCGAGGCGGCGCGGCAGCGGCACGTCCTCTTCGGGGTCGATGCGGAACACGAGCGGCCCCGTGTAGTCCTCCACGGCGAGCGACTCCAGGGACGGCGGTACCGGCGACTCCGAGCGGAGCTGGCTCTCGAAGCTCGCGTAGTCGAGCACGACGAGCCGGCCCTGTGGATCGAGGGCGAGGCTCGAGCCGCCGAGCAGATGGTTGATGCCGACGGCGACCGGGGTGAGACGCCGCATGGCGGCGAGGCGGTAGATGCGATTGCCGTTTTCCTCGCCGAGGAACAGATCTCCCGACTTCGGCTCGACCGCGAGGCTGCCGAGCGTGGTCTTCCGGGGCCCCTCCGCGAACGGAATCACGAGCCGGGGCGCGAGGGACGCGTTGATCGGCGGGGCGCCGGCCGGATCGAGCCAGTAAATCTCCGCCGCGGCGTCACCCCGCCAGCCGTGGCTCAGGACGACCAGGCGCCCGGAGCCCGTCAGGGCCAGCTGCGCGGGCCGCGGCACGGCGGTCGCCACCACCTCGATCTGCGCGGCGCGGGCGGGCTGGGCGTCGCTCACACCGGCCCCCACGAAGCATTGCAGCAGGCCGAGCAGGCCGAGGTAACTGAGCCTTGACAGGTTGCGACGGCCGATGCTAGTTTTCGCCGACGATCGAGGAACCGCGGTGTTCACATCTTCTCGCCGGGAGTGTGGCCAATGATCATCAAACTGGTGGTTGGCGTCGGAGCGGCCCTGCTCATTGCCCTGGCCGGTGGCTCGGCCAGCGCCCAAGATGAGAAGCCCGCGGAGCCGAAGGGGGTCGCCGTCAGGAACCTCTTCACTTCGCTCGGCGGCTTCAGCGCAACGGTCAGCGCCCCGCTGTTCGTGACGGGCTCGACGGTCATCCTCGAGCCGGGCGGCCAAAGCGGGCGCCAGCAGTTCCGAGTGCCGACCTTCGTGTACATCGTCGAAGGGATCCTGACCACGTTCTACGAGGCGGGCCCCGTCGGAATCGCCGGCGCCCAGTACCACGCCGCGGGGCAGGCGTTCATGGACAACGGCGGCTGGTGGCACAATCACGCGAACAAGTCCGACAAGCCGGTCAAGTACCTGTTGCTCCATCTCGGCTATCCCGGCCGGCCGAATCCCGTCGTGAAGCCGGAGCCCGAGTAGCTCACCCGCTGATCCAGCCGGAGGGCGCAGGGCAACGCGCTCTCCGGCTCAGTCTTACTTGCCCACACCGCCGGTGATGCCCTGGATGAAGCGGTCCAGGAAGAAGTTGTAGAGCACCGCCACGGGTAACCCGACCAGGAGCGCCGCGCCCATCAAAGAGCCCCAGTAGTACACGTCCCCGCGAATCAGCTCCGTGGGCACGCCCACGGGCACGGGCTTCTGATCGCCCGGCGCCACGAAGGCCAGGCCGTAGAGGAAGTCCTGCATGGAGAGCGTGAAAGCGAAGATCACCGCGGTGAGCACGCCCGGAAGGCTCACCGGAAGCACCACGCGGAGAAAGGCGCCGAGGTAGCCGCAGCCGTCGACGCGCGCGGCCTCCTCCATCTCCATCGGCACCGTCTTGAAGAAGCCCATCAGGAGCCAGGTGCCGAAGGGGATCGTGAAGGTCGGGTAGACGACGACGAGCGCCCACCACGAGTCCTGGAGCCCGAGCGTCGCCACCACCCGCGACAGCGGCAGGAAGAGGATGATCGGGGGAACCAGGTACGTCATGAACACGGAGATGCCGATGTTCTCCCCACCCGGCAGCCTGAGCCGAGCCAGAGCGTAGCCCGCCGGCACGGCCGTCACGAGCGTGATGATCGCCACCCAGGCGGCGATCGTCATGGTATTGACGATCCAGGCGCCGTAGTTCGTCTGGAAGAACAAGATCTTGAAGTGCCGGAGCGTCGGCGCCATGTTGAACCAGAAGGGGATGTTCTCCATCCGGTAGAGGTCCGGGTCCTGCTTGAACGCCGTGATCAGCATCCAGTAGATCGGAAACACCGCGATGATCACGAACGGCGTGAGCCCGGCGTAGACCAGCAGGTGGCGGCGACGCTCCTTCCGCCGCACGGTCATCGGGCGCGCCGCGAGCCTAGTACTCACGCCGCCTCAGATTTCTCAGAAAGAGAAACATCGCCGGAGCGAGCAACGGGACCAGGAACAGCGCGATCGCCGCGCCCCGGCCCAGGTTGCCGGCCTGGATGCCGATCTGGTAGGCGAGCACGGGCAGGATCTTCGTGGAGTTGGCCGGCCCGCCCTGCGTCAGGAGGTACACCACGGAGAGGTCCGACAGCGTGAAGACCGTGTCGAACAGGAACCCGATCATGAGGATCGGGAAGATCATCGGCACCACCACGTGACGGAACCGCTGGAAGAACGTGCACCCGTCCACCTTCGCCGCGTCGAGCACCTCGAGCGGGACCGAGGTGAACCCGGCCAGCAGCACGATCGCCGAGAACGGAAAGGTCCGCCACACGTTGACGGCGATGCAGGCCGCGAGCGCCAGCTTGGGATCGCCGAGCCAGATGGGCCACGCATCGGTCCCGAACTGGCCGATGAGCCCGAGCCGGCTCAGCACCCAGTTGATGACGCTGAACTGGGAGTCGTACATCCATTTCCACGCCAGGACGCTGATGGCGACCGGCAGCGTGAACGGGATGACGACGAGGCCGCGGATGAGCTTCTTGCCCGGGAACTCCTGGAGGAGCAGGAACGCGAGCGAGGTGCCGAGGAGGCTCTTGAAGATCGCGGCCACGACGAGGAACACGACGCTGTTCTGGAGCGAGATCCAGAACGTGTCCATCTCCCACGCCGACCGGAAATTCTCGAGCCCGATGAAGTGGGCGACGGGCTCGCCGACGTTGGCGTCGCTGACCGCGAGATACAGCGAGAACAGGAAGGGGGCACCGACCAGGAGCATCACGTAGAGCGCCGCGGGCGCCAGCAACAGATAGCCGAACGCGAGCCGCCGTGAGGTCTGGCTCTGGAACCAGCCGCGCGAGCGCACGGGCGCGTCGATAGACACAACGGCGGCCCGGGCCGTGGGCTCCGGGCCGCCGCTGAGCGAAGCGGTCGTCATGCCCTCTTGTGCTTCGCGAAGATCCGCCGGTACTCCCCCATTCCCCACTTCATGACGTCCTCGACGCTCTGTCCGCGCGCGACGCGCGTGAACATGTCGGGCAGCACGAAGAGGTTGACGACCTCCTGGATCGGGGTGACGAAGGGCCCGGGATAGCCGTAGAACGCCACGATCGGCGGAAAGTCCTGCAGGATCTGGAGCTTGGGATCGCTGCCGATCACCGGCATCGGCTTCTTGGCGAAGCCGTTCAGGTACGGCATGTTGTAGCCGCGGCTGGAGACCATGCCCTCGCTGAACGTGTCCACCATGTGCGTGAGGAATTCCTTGGCCGCCTGCTGGTTCTTGGCGAACTTCCACACCATCCACACGTTCGCCGCGCACGTGTTGATCCGCTTGCCGCCCGGCCCCGCCGGCTCCATGCCGATGTAGGTGTTCTTGAACACGTCGGGGTTGGTGTCCTCCGTGGTGCGGTACGCGGAGATCGCGTCGTGGACCCAGCACGCGACGCCCGACGCGAGGTAGCGGTTGTCGGACGCGTCGTCCCAGGAGAAGACCTCCGCCGTCATGCCCTCGTCGTACAGGGCCTTGGCGAACCGGAGCGCTTCCCGGGTCTCCTTGGAGTCGATGAGGACGTTCTCGCCCGAGGGGTCGAGCTCGGCGCCGCCGAAGCTGAACAGGATCGAGCGCCAGTTCAGGTTGGCGTCAGCGCACTGCGAGAACTGGATGCCGGTCGGGTGCCC
>Ga0137394_10000589_pt1 | contig 25409 bp, 39 predicted proteins | sample czobulk116metaG_FD_108278 | JGI IMG/M metagenome (GOLD analysis project Ga0137394, IMG submission 108278) | Vadose zone soil microbial communities from Angelo Coast Range Reserve, California, USA - czobulk1.16 metaG | ecosystem: Environmental > Terrestrial > Soil > Vadose zone | place: USA...
CAACGTCTTGGGAAGCGGGAGTGTGTTTGCCATGCCTAAAGTCTCTCATAAGGAATCCTGTGTGTCAAGTATATTGTTCCCGAATCAAGCGTGTCAGGATGAGCATGAGAAACGATATTGCGCTGGACCGCAGCGTCAGGTACATGCAGAGCGCGTCTAACTCGCGCACTCGGAGGGCAAGATGATGAGAAATTTAAGAACTAAAGTACGGATACCTATGAGGACGATTGAATACCAGATGTCCTTACCAGAACCAGATTATTTGATAATCGGGCATGCGGCCATTGAAATTGCGGAATTTTGCTCACCGGAAGTGGAAAGAAAACGCAAGCGATGCGATAAGTTATTCGCCGATTTCATTCAGGAAAGGACCGTTCCAACCTATGCCGTGAAGCCCTCTAACTCGCGTGGAGGTGGGAGCAATGGAATTTAGCTATGATGAGAAGTGCGAAGAACTGGCGCGTTATTTTCTCTCCGACATTTCGCACGTTACTGATGAAGACGTGAAACGACTTTCGCAAACTATTCAGAGCGCAATTGAAGATTGGATTGATTCGCGTAGGAGGCCGGCATGAGCGCACCAAGAAAGTCGCCGAAGCCGATAGAAGCGATCCATGCCTCATTTGGCCTAGCTGTGCGGCGTATTCGAGAGGCCCTCGGTATCAATCAAGGGGATTTAGCCAAGCGAGTTGGCCTGACGCGCACATCGGTTGTGAACATCGAAGCGGGACGCCAGCGAGTCATTCTCGACGACGTGGAGAGTTTCGCCAGAGCACTCGGGACGACGCCAAAGCATTTACTAAAAGGGATTTGGTGGTGACCGTGCCCTCTAACTCGCGTGGGAAGGCCAGGGGACGGGGATGAGCGAGACTGACCGCGCTGCAACACGTGCACGTAAGTTTGCGGATCCCAAAAGCCGCGTGATGCGCGATGGGCGCGAAGTGCTGAAAGGACAAGATTGGATTGCGCGAAAATTGGAACTCTGGTCCCGCTCTGGAGGGCGCTGCGAACATACCTGGAAAGTAGGAAAGCAAACATTCCGCTGCAGCGCAGAAGGGACAATCCCAGCGCACGTCATCCCGCGGCACCCGTTGCGCGATGATCGGATCGAAAACCTTTTGTGCTTGTGTATGACGCATGATCGGCAGACGGAAAGGCAAAGCTGGCGACGGCCAAGATTCGGAGAGCGAGTCCATGAAATTTCCACCTGACCATGCTATCGTCTGCCGTGTTTGGCCCCTCGTGGATGGGGAGATGCTGATTGAGCCTTTGGTGCCGCGCGGGACTGAGGTTGACCTCTGTACGAAGCATCCGCACCCCGTTTATTTCGATGGCGGGGAATGTCCTTGCTGCGAAATTATGAACGAACATTCGCAATGGAAGGTATCGAGAGTCAGCAAAGAGCAGGCCCAAAAAGAATTTCTTGCACTCACGGACGAGTTGCGCTAATTTATTTTTGGGAAAAGTCTCTGCTGGCGGTGCGCCTTCCCACCTGACCCCTAAGGCCAGAACTGGGCGCACCGTTCAGTGAGCCTTCGGTTTCACTCCTGAGGGGGAGCATGAACTATTACAGGCGTTTTCCGGGGGACTATGCGCGCGACACTCACACACTCACCCTCAGACAGCACGGTGCCTACAATCTCCTGCTGGATTATCAATACGCTCAACAAAAACCAATCCTGAGCATTCGGCAAGCGAACATCATTTGCCATACTGATCGTCATGACCCTGAAGGCCGTTCCAATCAACGTGCGGTAAAATTTATCCTCGCAAAATTCTTTATTCTCACACCGGAAGGGTATTGGAATAACCGTGTTCGCGAAGAGATTGCCTACGTCATAAAAAAGAGTGAAATGGCCAGGAATGCAGCTCTCGCAGGACAGAAACGGGACAGAAACGGGACAGAAACGGGACAGAAACGGGACAAGGTCGCGACAATGTCGGGACACGAAAACATACCTAACTCCATTGTTTTCAATGATAGTGATATGCGAACGCTCAGCGAACGCAGTGCTATCCCAGATACCAGATTCCAGACTCCAGACAAACCTAAAGAAAGAGAAGAGAAACCCAACTACGCGCCTACGGCGCAGGATGAAGTTATCCCTATTTCGCTGTGGCTTTCTTTTGTCGAAATGCGCCGGAAAATTAGGAAGCCGCTTACTGAGCGTGGGGGAGAGATGATTAGAAATAAGCTGCGCTGGTTTCGAGATCATGGTGCGGATCCGATAGAAATTTTAGAACAATCAATTATGAACTCATGGGCAGGAGTATTCCCAGTGAAAGGAAGCGACAATGGGCATACAGAATCCTTCGAGGAACGCAGGCAGCGAAAATCGCAGGAAGCAATTTCACAAGTGCGTACTCGTATTGACGAAGTGGTTCGAGAAGTGGATGTTACTCCCCGGCTCAAATCAAGTGAGCAAAGAACAGATCGGTGTTTACACAGAGGCCTTAATTGACCTGAGTCCAGAATCTATTGAGTACGGATGTGCAGCAGCCACGAAAACAGCGGAACGGTTTCCTTGGCCAGGACACATCCGTAAAGCGGCAGAAGGTTATCGTCCTCAGGATGACCGAAGTGGATTTCTTGGACCAGCCCTTGATTGGAATCCAGAACTTGAAAAACAGCGCATCGAAAGAAAGATTTTGTTTGACCGCGCACTAGCAAACGGAGAAATCCACCAAGAGCAGCCAAAGATTGAGAAAAAACCCATGCAACGAATTCGCCGCGGATTTAAATCGGCAGAAGAACAAAAAGAAGAATTAAGGAAGAAAGGCTATCTTCAATGAGCCAACAGAGAATCGCTTTTCCTTTGAAAAAATTCAGGGCCACTACGTTGTGCAATACCGGCCTTGGAAGCAGGCATTGGTGGGTTGTAAGCGGCCCCGTTTTCAGCGAGCCAGATCCCTCTCGCTAAACTCTTATTGCGGCGTGATCGTCAAGGTCGCCGATTGCGCAACCAAGGGCGTATCGCTCACCGAATCGCTCGCGCTGAGGCCGTTTCCAGCGTCCGTCCCGACGATCGTGGCAGTTCCAGCCGCAACCGCTGTGATAAGCCCGCTGGAGGCGTCTACGGTGGCAACAGAGGGGTCGCTAGACACATAGCTGACCGGCCCGATGGGAGCCAATTCTGCGCCAGTGCCGTTGAGCCCTGCAAATTCGTGTAGTACTGCTACTGCTGTGCTGCCTACGACCAACGTTTGAGGCATCTCTTGTTTCCTTTCAATTTGGGGTGATTACAAGTTTCGCTGAATGCGCTTTCCCTTGAGCGAGAATCTGTTTATCAAGGGCCATGTCTTGGTCCAGTTTGCGCTCGATGCGGTCTAACTGGCGCTTCTCTTCGCGCTCTTCGCGTTTTTCTTTTTTCTTGCGCACCATACCGAATATCCTGAAAAGCCAGTCCATGTCACCCGCGCTGCGCTTCGAGATCCGCTTTCGTAATCAAATCCACTTTGTGGCTCAAGAGCGCTTTGTAGGCCGCTTCCACTGCGGCTAGAATATCAGCCGGCAATTTCTGCCCATGTTCTGTGAGGAAAGCTTCTAGAAACGGAAGAACAATCGAGAGTATGCCGATCATTTGCCCACCACGCCTTTCAGGTCTTTCTCGGTCTGCTCATAGTTGGCGATGGCCGCTTTCAACTTGTCAGCCGCTTGTTGCGCTGCGGGAGTTCCCTTCGCTGGCGCATTGCAAGGCCCGCCGTTCTCGAATTGCGGCCCAGAGCAGTAAACTTCAACGGCATCAATGAGCGAGTCCTTTGCGGACGTTGCGCGCTTGAGATCAACGCAGAGGGCGGAAGCGGCGCTCGCGCATTCAGGATGCTGAGACTTCAGCGAGTCGAGGAATCCCTTCGCGGCAACGATTGTGTTGTAGGCTTGGCGCTCGACAGGAGAGCATCCAGCCAAAACAAGAGAGAAGACAAGTGCGACAAGAACAAAGTTTCTTCGGCGCATCAAGTACCTCCATTTTCAGGGTCAGCTTTTGTCTTTGACCATCTGAGCACAACCGGCCCCCATACCGCCAATTCGCGCCCGCCGACCACGCCTGCGGTCAGTTTCAAGATATTCCACCAGCCGGCAGCGTTATGAATTTCAAACACCGTTGGAAGCAGCGCCATCAGCGCCGCGTTCGTTATTACGGCATTGACCGCGTTCTTGACAACGATGGTCAAAAAAGTCTTCAACTTCGGATTCATAGCGTTATCCTCTCAGAGTTGCGTTGATTCGTCCACGCCTAACTGTGGCGGGTCTGGTTTCATTGGTGTTCCGCCTTGCACATTGACGAAACACTCTCCCGCTTTTGCGGGCCCTTCGATGAATTCATAGAACGGCTCGAACGCCTGCCTGCTCTCAATCACCATGTCGGGTTCATGCTTCAGGCCCACAAGCACACATCCATCCGTGTTCTCTGGATTATTTCCCCAATGAATCATAATCAGAGAGCGCTTCGGAATGCCGATGATGTGCGGCATCGCTGAAGCGAAATGTTTCACCCAAGGGTCAGCGCTCTTCAGAAACTTCGGACTGGGCGCAAGTTCGATCTGGTAGCGCCCTGGAGGAATCGCGGAGCCCGGCAGACCGTCTTTCACTGGCAACTCGAGCGTGAATAGCTGCATGATCCCCGCAGTGAGTTCTCCGCAGCAACTGCGATCCGTGTACCACAACCGCTGGAGAATCAATTCAAGCATCATTCAATTTCTCTATGCATTTCTTGCTCCAGTAGACAACCGCTTCGGCCAGTTCGCGTTCTCTGCTCTTGGAAATGTGCTGTTTGACTTGATGCACTTCGTCAAGCTGAAGCTTCCGCTTTTCGTACTGGACGAACGGTGCGAGGAACTCATCATAGAATTCCTTTGTCGGGAATCTGCTTTTCCTTTTCTTGCGAGCCCAGAGTGCATTGGCCGCACGGATAGCGATGATTCTGCGTTCTTCGAGCGTCTCCGCCAGCAAGTATTCTTGTTTCATCACCCTTGGGCCTCATCGACCTTCCTTCCATCATGGCTTTCTTTTTACGTCCACGCGAATGGATACTACAAGCTGGGCGTCTTCCAGCACTTTAAACCTAACTTTGTTTCCACTGAGCATCTTTTCGATAGCCTTGATTTCCTCGTCAGAAATTCGCACATCGAAAGAAATCTTGCTGGTTACGGATTTCACATTGTCAACGTTCAATTCTTGGTGAGTTCAAACCAATCCCCGACAAGCTGTCCCGTGCCAAGAGAGTCCACTACCAGCGTCACGATCTGCGGCCCCGCTGCCAGCGTGACAGGCACACCAGCGGACGTGCCCCAGGAAGTTGTCGAAGAAAAGGCCGCCACGCTGCCGGAAAGACTCGCTCCATTGGCTTCGAGATGCAGCGAGTAAGTGCCTCCGCTCGTTGTTGAGTCCACGCTGGTGCGCAGCGTAAACGTGTAGCTGCCTGCGGCTGGAACGCAGACGAAATAATCGTAGCGCGAGCCTGGAGCGGCGAACCTCAGCTTGGCCAGCGTCGAAGAGGCCGAGGATGGGACAATAGCGGGATGCACGGAGCTGCCCATCGGCCAAGGGATCGCCACGTGAAGGACATAGCCTGGAGGAGCCGACTGAATGCACGCCGACGTTCCGCCGCCCGGTCCCATTGGTCCCTGCGGCCCTGCCGGTCCAGGCGGACCAGCTATTCCTATTCCCTGCGGCCCAGCTACGCCAACCGGCCCAATCGGACCCTGTTGACCTGGAGGACCAGCAACACCTTGCGGTCCAGCGGGACCAGGAACACCTTGCGGCCCAATCGGGAGGTTGGTGATCTGCGTCTGCAAGTTTGCGACTACGCCCGTAGGCCCGTAGAGGTCCGCGTCATGCTTTACAAGCAAGTCCGTGTACGCTTTCACGTTGGTATTCACGTTGGTCATCAGTTGCGCCGAGTTGCCAAGGTCCGTGAGCGAGAAGATGGGCGGTAGATTCGGAGGCGTGTAGGTGCTTTGCGCCGCGAGCGTAACGGCAAAGAGCAACATCATCACAGCTAGAATTCTTTTCATGGGTTTACCTCGATGCAGCGTATATCAACTCGTGTCTCTGGCTTCCCTGCAAATCTGACCCATTCGGGCTTCACTTCGATGAGCTGGCCTTCCCCAAAATCAATCGAGCAGTTCGGGGCTTTCGTATAAGCAGGAACGAAATAGATCGTCAGCTTGGCCTGCGGCATCTTCGGCTCTGCTTTGGGCATCTGGATGCCGAAGAGGACTGGACAGTGGGCGTTGTGCTGGGCAGCAAGCAGTGCGAGTGCGAAAATTAGTTTTCTCATTGTGGTGTGAACTCCAAAGAAACATCGTCAAACAATACCGTCCATCCGAGCGCAGAAAACGTGATAGCGAGGTTACTAGAGCCCTGCGCCGGGCCGCCATCCGGCAATGATTTGTTAGCGACCAAGTAGCTGGGACCGGGACAAACAAGCGTGATCTGCGTGAAAGTCCTTGTCCCCCACCCCGAGGTATCGCAAAGTTCCTGCGTCCCAAAGGAAATTTTCGCTTCGTAGTAGCCTGGATAGGAAGGGAAATAATTCGCCACGTAAAACTTCAGCGTGTAAACGCCTTCTTTGTAATAGCCTGGGCGCAACTGCTGCAACTCTGATGGTGTCGTGCTCAAAACTTGAGAGAACGTAGAGCCATACCCGGCAAGCGCAACTGTTGAACCATCTGGAGGCAGCGCGATTCCGCAAGAATTGGGATTGGCCGGTTGGAATACTCCGCTGCCAGATCCAAGATTCCAACCCTGTACAGTCGGTCCTCGCAGGCCGCACGAATCGGCTGGATAACCTGGAAGCGTGGAGGCCGGTTCGAAGGACGGATTCTGAACAAGCACAATGACCGGATCGTTTTGAACTGGAAGCGCAAAAAGCAAAGCGAAGATTAGAAGTAAATGTTTCATATCAATTCACAATGAAATAGCTGAAACACACGGGATTCACGGCCAGTCCCGCCGTTACGCTCACGGTAAAACTGGTGGCTGCCGTGCGCGCGGTGATTGCCGGTGGATTTGCGAGAATCCCAGTGTTGCAGGTCACGCCAAGTTTCGTTCCCAAGCTATCATCCTGTTGGACAAAGATTTGGCTGTTCGCCGTTACCGCTGTGGTGTTTACGACGACGGATGTTCCCGCTGCTGCGATAACGAAACTTCCCGCTTGTGATGAGCCGCAGACCGCTGGAGATGCCGCTGAGCTGCAATTCGTGATCCAAGAAAGTTGTTGCGGATTAGCGCCATCTGTTCTGAGGAGTGAACCAACCGCTCCTGTGGTGATGGGTAAATTCAGGCGGTTTGGTGTTCCCGCCACGAACGCAACTCCAAGTTCAGCGGCTCCGCTTGTTACTCCGGTATATAGAATCTGCCCAGAGTTTTGTCCTACAACGCCGGTTTTTACTTTTCCTGAAGCAGCAGCCGTCGATAAAAGTACATCCCCGGTAGCATCTATTTGAATGTTACCGTTAATGGTTTGCAATAGAGCGCCCGTATTAAAAAGAGTCAATGCGCTATTACCGGCTGCGCCGGCAAAAAGACTGATTACGCTGGTCGCTGGCGTGGTGAAAGAGCCTCCCACGGTAAAGCTTTTTGTGACCTTATCCCATACCAAATCGGCATCCCCGGCAAACGCTCCAGCGTCGTTGAATTGTATTTGTGTAGTCGCGCCGCCCGGAGCAACCGTACCCCACGAAGTCTGTTGCGGCGTGCCTCCATCCGTTTTTAGAAATTGCCCGTTTGTTCCGGTAGTCGTCGGAAGATTGATGCGCGCTGGAGTTCCCGCGATTGCCGCTGTTCCTACTTGCGCGCTTCCACTTGTAGAGCCTGAAAGGGTGACAGGATTTGCGATCGAAGGATTCGGGTAAGTTCCAGAAAGACCGCCTCCCGCTGGGCCTGTTGGTGGACCTCCAGCGCCTGTTCCTACATTCGCCCACACCGTGCAGACTTGTCCCACAGCCGTTGTGCAATCGCGCATCACTCCAGAAGTCAAGTTGTAATACTGCCCTCCGATGAATGCGGTCACAATTTCAGAATCCGCATACGCTCTTACGAATTGGTCAGGCGTTTGAAGATTGATGGCAATTACGGGAGGCGTGAGATTCAGAGTTTGCGCTCCGCCCGTTATGGTTGTGTTCGCACCGGCAAAGCATGAAGAGGTAGCGAGCGGGCAAGCAATCAACACCCACTTGGAACCTTGCGGAGAAATAGCGGAATTCGATGGAAGACTCTGCGAATAAGCGCCAGCGCCGTCGAGAGACCCGCGAATGGTCTGCTGAAGCGCTCCTCCAGTCCAGCTATAACTCGCCAGATTCGGGAAATTCGGATTGGCGATAAGTTGGAAAGTGAAGGATCCGTTTGCCCATGCTTGTGCGCCAGTGTCCGTGACCGTCCCCGAGACCGTGGTGGACTGCGCATAAGAATTCAACGCGCCGAGCAAAAGAAACAAGGATGCAAGCAATATTCTTTTCATGGTCCCTCTCTAATTCGACGCACTCACAGCGATCTGGAAACTGGAATTCGGCGCGCTTCCCGCCAAGAGCGAAGCGGCACGGACTGTGTATGTGTGATCCCCCTCAGTGCGCAAGGTGAAAGTGATTGTAGCGCTGTTGGCATAAGTCACGGTGCTGTAGCCTGCGTAACTCGCGCTGGTCAGCGCTCCGCTCGAGGCGTTCGATTGTCCGGTATTCACGCCAGCAAGATTCGCTGAACCGTCATTCACCCAGAACGAGTAACCCACGCCGCTCGAAGCGGTGTTCACATAGAGCGAATAACTGATGAATGCGCGGCAAGGGCAGCCCGAGCTTGGCATGGTTACGGTGCGGGTCATCACATCCGTCTGCGTCGTGGCGGCAACGGCTACATCTCCTCCGAGTGTTGTGGCGGAAAAGACTTGTACTGGAATGATGCTGGTGATTGCTGTATCTGCTCGTGAAGTGACGACTCCTTTGGAGTTGATAGCCAGTGCGCATGAAGTTGTTGCGCTTCCACAGGAGCCAGCCGTCACGCCACTTTCAGGCAACTGAGAGTTTACCATTCTTATAAATGTAGGCTCTCCGGTTGGCGCAGCGATATTTGAAACTTCCGCGGCATAAAGCCGGCTGCCGGAAAAAACTCCGCTGGTAGAATTGAAAGTGACCGTAGGTGTAGCGGCCCCGGTGATGTTTGCCGTTATGCCCGCTATGACATATTCATTCGCTCCGTTTTGCGCAACTCCCAACTGAGTATAGAGATTCCCTTGTGTATCGGTGAATGTCCCGGAAATCGGTACGGCGGAGGGCGGGACACCGTAAACAATCACGATAATGGAGTTCCCCGTCGTGGTGTTGCCTCCGAAAGTCCCGCTGAAGGAAGTTGTAAATGATCCTGAATTACCGGCGATTTGCACGATTGTCGGACTGCCGGCAGGGAGGCGAAGCAGGAAAAGATTGGATGCCCAAGTCGCGGAATTGGCTAGTGTGGCTGTAGCGGTGATCGCAGCGCTGGTATTGAACACCTGATTGAAAACCGCGCCATTGTTTCCGTTTGTCGAAACACTGGTCCATCCCGCGGGCATCGTAGGACCAGCGGACTGTCCAGTGGATTGCAGCGTGAAGAACGCCCAATCATGTGCCGTCGTGGGAACGAGTGTCGCGCTTGGAGCTGTAGAGTTCCCTGTCGTTCCAGAAGTGCCATCAAAAATACCGCCAATGGACCCAACGACTGGACCTGAAAAAATAGTATCCGCTGGCTCAGGAGCCCATGTCCCCGTAAGAGTCCCTGCCGTAGTGACTGGTGACCCGGAAATAAAAAACTGCGGAGGGAGCCCGAGACCAACACTTGAAACAGTCCCGGAGCTTCCGGGAAGCATGGCCGATGTAATCGAACAATACGAAGGCGTTGTTGGTGCTGCAGTACAATTCCCAAAGACGGTATTAGCGGCAGCATTCGAAAGCGCGAAAGAAAGCGCTGGCGTAGTCGAGGCCGTAGCAACGGAAGTGGTAAAGAGCGGCGAAAGATTCCCAGCGCTGAAAGATGTAACTGTGCCGCTGCCGGAAACGGAAACCCAACTACACGGCGGGAACGGCGTAACCTGGCAAAAGCGCAGCGTATTCGCGTTGATGTTGTAATAGATCGAACCCGGTCGCCCGCCTATCACTTCTGAATCCGTATACGCTGAAGCGCCTGTAGGCGGAGGAGAGCCAAGATCCAAGACGATAGCGGGAGGAGTGAAGCTCGCCGTGAGACTTTGCGATACTCCAGTGATGGTGAATTCTTTTTTGGAACACGAAGTCGTAGAAGCGGGGCAGGCTTGGAAAACCCACGTGCTCCCTGAAGGAGTGATGAAATTATTATCAGGGACAAGCGCGCCAGAGAAAGCGCCGCTGGCATTCAGCGAACCGGAGATGACTTGCGACACGTTGAAAGGCGCGCCATTGAATCTGTATTGTGCGTTGGGATTCGAAGGCGAAGGTTTGAAGGCGAAGGCATACGAGCCATAATTCCAGCTTTGCCCTCCAGCATCTGTGACCGTCGCTGATACGCTTGTGGTTTGCGCGTTCAGCACGGGGGCAAATAAGAGCAGAAATAGGAGTAACTTTTTCATGCGCCAGCGAAAATAAGAAGGATTTGAAGTTGAACGATTGCCCCATTCGCTGGAGCCGTTCCGAACGTTATTGTTACTTTTTTGTGGTCGCTGGACAAGGAGATAGTTACTGCTCCGTTGGTTTGCGATACATCAATTGGCAGATTCCCTTTTAAGTCCAGATTGAATGGTGGGTCAGCCAGAACAAAAGTAAGAATTGTGGATGTCCCATCGCCAATGACTTCGACAATAAAATTTCCAGATGTTGAGAAAACAGGGAAGTCATACTTCAGCGACATTGTATCTCCTTTTTAGTACTCGTATCCGATGATATTCACATCCCACGTTGGAGCATTCGTTACAAAAGTAGCGGCAGCGGATACACAGAATTGAATGGTTCCGTTGCCAGCAATTTCATATCCGTCTGGTATCGGTATCACGTAGCGGTCCCACGCCGATGCCGCGGCAGGAGTTGCGCTGCGAGCTGAAAAAAGAATCGGAGTAGATGAAACGATGCACGCACCAGCCGTGTTCAGGCGGAGATTGAACGTAGTAGTTTGAATGGTTGCGGTAGCATTGCCGCGCGTGGCCACTGAGATTTCAGAGATGCGAAATGTCTTACCACTGGTGATGACAAAAGTAGTTGCCGAAGAGGTTGCAGCGGTGCCAGCGGATTTTGTAAGGGTAAACAGCGTCTCTGTTCCGGTTGTCCCTGAAGCCGTGGCAACTGCGTAGAAGCTAAGAGCAGTGCGCCCCGCATCCTTCAAATTCTGAACACTGAACCCAGTTGCTCCCTGCGTCCCCTTTGTGATCGTGGGCACTTGTGACACGTTGACTGGCGGCGGCGACGAAGTATTGGCCTGCCCATCCGTCATCAACGGAAGAGATAGCAGAAGCGCGATAATGAGAAAGCACTTTCTCAAATTATTGCACTCCTGCCACAAAAAGGTTTAGCGCGCTGGCCGTCCCAGCAATGGCGGTGATCCCCGCGGTCATCGTCACACCATTCAAAGGAAATTGTACGTTGGAATTTGGAGGGATAGTGTAATCCGCGTTGCCGCCGATCCAGATGATGGGGGTTCCAGTCTTATCCTGGAGCCGGAAGGTTACTGCTGAATTTGTGATGTTGTTTACGTAAATCACGCTCACGCAAGTTGTGGTGCTCGTTACTGATGTCCCAGCTCCAGTGGCGACTCCAACGGTGCTGCTCGTAAAGTTTGTGGCTTGCGTGCAACCCGAAGGCAGAGAGCGGACATAGCCGATATTCGCCGTGCCCGTGCCATTCACCACCGTGCCGATGCTGTTCGCGCCGGCCGGAAGCGCGGCGTTTATGGCTACCGTTCCATTCGTGCCGATCGAGACAAGGTTTGTGGTGCCAGGAGTGGTTTGGTCAATCCCCACTTTGCCGATAACGTTGGTTCCCGCAGGGAGCGCTCCCGTGATCGTGACGCTGCTTCCACCGCCGCCTGATTGCTGTTGCTGACCCGAGAGCACAGCGGCAAAAGCGATGAGCACCAGAGATGTCCAGAGTATTCGCTCGAATTTCCGCATAGAACTCCTTCTACTGCACGAATGTCACAACGAGTGGCCCAACTCCTGTATCTGGCTTGGCATAGACGATCACACTGCCCACTGGGAATCTTCGCGGCGGTTGCGTTGGTGTCGTGGCTTGCCACGGAAAAGAAAGCGTTTCTTGGTATCCGGCATAGAGCCGATCTTCCGTCGTGGGATCACCTACATTTGTTCGCAACAATGTCACCAGCCCATCTCCGATATTCTTGAACCAGAACATGTCGCAATCAACTGGCGCGATGATGGGTGTCCATGAAGTCGCATCAAGTGCGAATTGCTTTTTAACATAGCAATCCATTGTGGGGATTCTAGTACTAGAACGCTCTAAATGGTAGGGGGATTTCTAGTCGTCCTCTTCTCTCATCTCTTCGATGTGGTCTGATTCTGAGGATTCGTACTCTTGCAAGATTTTTTCGTCGCCGTCGTTCGTGATTTCTTGCTCTGGCATCATGGTAGAATCTCGCTGGACTCAGAGCTGCGTGCAGAACGTGGTCGGCCCTAAACTCCCGAGCTGAGATGCTCGCTGAGTCCATTTATCCCTTGAACCAACCTCCCTCGCGCAGTGCAAGGTATCGTTTTGCGGTGTTGTCGCGCACATCCGTTCGGTACATCCCATTCGGGACGCGCACTTCTTTGAGCATGTTCTCCACGCCTTCGAACGCCGCGCCAATCGTTTCACCAACGGAGAGCGGTGAGCCAATCCATCCGCAGAGTCCCGCGCTTTCGAGATCGTCCGAGCCTTCTTCGCGTTTGCGCACATCGTACACGAAGAAGCGGTCAAGATTCTTTTCTTTAAGTCCCTGAATGGGCACGCCAGCGCGATAGAATTTATCCGGCAATCCTTCGCATGGGTAAGGAGGAATAGAGAGTCGCACGCTCGCGCAAAACGAATGCTTCGAAGTCAGGTCCGGTACTGTCTGATTCGATGCGATGGCATAGAGGAAGTCTGCGAAGGAAACAGGCAATAACCGGGTCAAGAGAGCGGTCGCATCGTAACCGAAGCGTGGCGTGAACTCCAGGGCCCAGCATCCCGAATCGTTTACAATGGTATTCAAATCGAGAGGCCCAACGTAGCCCATTTCTTGGAGCGGCGCGATACATTTCTTCAGCCCTTTCTCAAACAGCGGATTCTCTTTCGCCAGCATCCAGCACAGCGACCCTGAGCAGCCCGTGTTCGGCCCGAGGTCGCCGTTCATAAGTTTCTTTGTCTCCAGTGTGCCGTTGAGCGCATAGTATCCCGTCTCGTTGATATAGACCTCGAGCGAGACTTCCGTGCCCGCGACGTATTCCTGCAAGATGAACTCACTCACCTTCGCGGTGCGAAAGAGCACATCGAAATAGCGCAGCATGTCCTCTGAGGAGCGCGAAACATAAGTAGTGGATTTGTCATCCTGCTCGCCCACTGGTTTGAAGCAGAGTCGCTTCCCGTTCTTTTTGATGAAGCGCACGGCATCGGCCGGGTTGTCAAACTTTTCCCACGGTGCGACCTGTAGTCCACAGCGCGTCATAAAATCTAGCGCGTAAACCCTGTCTTCCTCTAACCTGTCTGCTAGAACTGAATCACCGATTACTGGGACTTCCTCTCTCGCCTTGTCCGCCGTTTCTCCCATTCCCGTGGCATCTACAACGATAAGATCGTACTTAGAAGCGGCGTACACTTCAGCGCCGGGCATGATCGTGATGAGACCTTTCAATGCTTCTGCGTAACGCTTCTCCTCCACAACCATCGACACATCGTGGCCTTCAGACTGAAGTTTGTGCGCTACCCAAGCGCCCTCTGCAAATTGTGAGGCGACACAAATCTTCATCAGGAGTATCCCCACTTCTCTCCAGAGAGAACACGGGAGAGATGTTTAGGACTGATGCCGAGCAATGCTGCTACTTCTTGTTTTTGAATGATGCAGAATGACATCCCTCGAACAATGGAAACTTGTTCCGACGTTAGTTTGTGCCTCCCATGTTTTTCTCCGCGGGCCATTCGATTCCTTTGTACAGCATCTTGCGTGTTTTCTTTGTGCGTTCCGATGATGGCGTGCTTTCGATAATTACAGCAGATGGGGTTGTCGCAAGAATGACGGAGAATCATTCCTTCTGGGATAGGACCTACGTGAATTTTATATGCTACTCGGCGGGCATCAGCTCGATACTTTCCAAGTTCGCTGCGAAAACAGACTACACCGTAGCCTTTAACGGTCGTTCCTTGCCACGGCCAGCATTCATCTGGATCGCAAATTTTAATTTGGCTGTCAACGGCGCATTTGAGGGAGCAATACCTACGACTATGATCGAATTGCCTAGCCGTAAATTGAATGCCACACCACGAGCAAGAACGTTCCGGCATGGCCGGTATTGTACTACTTCTTTAGATTTTGCATCGGGCCGCTTTGTGCGCCCTCTGTCGGGAATTCCCGTCTCATTTCTCCGGTGTTGCCCACGAAGCGGGTGCGCGTGCGTTCCTTGCTGAATTCGTTCTTGCCTTCCATCGGCGCCGCGCCGGCTTCAGACGAGCCCTTCAAGACCGGGGAGGTCGTGTTGAGATCGTCAATCTGCATATCGGCCGCTTTTGAATCGCTCTTGGCCTGTTCCCTGTTTCCGAAGTAGCTCATAAAGAGCCTCCTAGTCCTAGGACTCTACCACTCAAACTCTGCCTCAGCAACAATTCTTCGGGTCGCTGGTGCGCTTGTCGCCGGGCCCCAGCGGGCGATCGCCGTATATCCCTTGATTCTCCATCGGGGTGCGTGTTCTGCGCGCTCCTGTGGGTCCCTGAGCCTCTTCTGTCATGCTTGTGGGGATGTCCTGACGCGCTGTGTCGGGCACGATTTGGGGCTGCTGTGGGCCGCGAAAACCTCGGAAACTGCGATTGCGTGGAGAGCGCATAGAAACCTCCAAAAGTACTGGTACCGTCTTACCATTGCGGCGCACGGAGCGCAAGAGCATACTTTTTCTCATGTCAGCGTACACAAGGCAACCCAAGAAAACCGTGGTGCATTGCTCGAATCCTGGCTGCAAATGGCTCGCTATTTATTTCGATGATCCGCGCAAGATGCCGCACGCGGTACGCGCAGCGCATGGAATCAGCACACACGAGCGCCGCTGCCCGAAGAGGGTCGCATGATCTCCGCTTTGATTCTGGTATTGTCTCTCGCTGCGGGCACGCATTTCGTGCGCTCGTATTTGAAAGGAAGGTGAGTCATGCTGATTTTTATTGGAGTTCTAGCGCTTGCACTATTCTACGCCTTGAAGTACTTCGTCGCCGGTCTTTTCCTTGTTGCCGCGATCCGTTGGGTCAAGTGGGTCTGGGAAGATTAGCCTTCCCGTTCTTTCAAGGCGCGTTGGAACCCTTCCCATTTCCGCTTATTTTTTTCTTTCCCTGTTTCCATCGCTCTTTTCAGAATGCTTCTTACGTGCTCATCAATTAAATCGTACTTATCTTTTCCCAGTGGAACTATCCCTCCACTTTGAAAAGCCAGCATAATTCTGTTTGTAGCATTCTCCGATTTTTCACTCATAGTTTACACCCTGTAGGCAAAAGGACGCCTTTCTTTCCCGGTCTCTCTTGCAGTTGAATTTGGACTTTGGTTCTGCCGCGTGCAGCGCAAAGTTACAAAGTCGTGTTTAGATTCAACATAGGCAAGTATCCAGAAAGTGTTGTGAAACTGGCCCCTGCATCCGTTTGTCTCTTTCGCATCCGTGCGTCATTGGTGGTACGGCAGCGCCGGAGAGACACTTACACACTACTTTGAGTGAACGGGGATTTAAGGCGAGCTGTAGCAGGTTCATGCTCGGCTGGACGGTACCAGCGAAGAGACCGGGTTTGCGCCCGAGACCACCAGAGGGCTGTCTCCACTCTCGATACCTTGTCGCAGCGTAAATATATATTCCACTCTTTAGCCAGTCTAAAGAGGAAAGAGGCGCGCTGGAAATGGATGTTTTCATTTGACAGTAAGCTCTTTCGAAAGACAGTGGGCTGGCTCACTACGGGCTTACTGTCAAGGTAGGAACGCAGCAAGCCAACCCGAAAGCTTTCACAGAATATGGTAGGAAATTACTTATGTCGCGTCAAGTACAAAAATCACGGCAGTGGCGCGCCCATATGCTTCGCGCCTTCGTAGAGCATCACTCCCCCGGCCCCATACAATCCCTTTTTAATATACTTCCGTAGCGCGCTTTCGGGAGCTTGCGTTGCGAATTTACTGACTGCTTTCTGACTGGCTTTTGTTGCGCTCGCTAGATCACTGTAATGCTGGTCAAGAGGGATAGATTCCGGTACTACTTCCCGAGTACGTGCGCTGATTCCTCGTCTCATTTTTGTAGCCACATCCTTAAAAGTTTTCTGTGCTCCTTCTGGAGCAAAATTCGCGAACTCATCAAGGCCGCGCTGAATGGCGCGCGCCTGTGTGGGAGTGAGATTATCCAATTCCCCAAGCATCTTCATATAGGGAACTTCCTCAAAAACATTGGGACGTCCCATCGCCTTGTTGACAATCTGACCGAGCTTTGCGCGTGTCTGTGTTTGCAAATTCTTATCGGGAATTTCTTTGAAAATATCGTCTACCGTGGAACGGATGCTGACCTTCTTCCCTTGCTGAGTAGCTGCGTCAAGAACGGCATCCAGTTTCTTGCCAGTGGTATTGCGAGCTTCAGTTACGAATTTGTTGCGCTCAAGCGGATTCATCTTTGAGAAGGCTTTCTCATCAATCCCAAATTGCTTCATCTCTTCCGAAACGCCTCGTGCTGGATTGGTGACAAACGCATCCATTGTTTCTGGTGTTGTTCCAACTCGGACTCCCTTCGCCTCTACACCAAGAATTTTATTGATGCGTGCCAGGGGGTCAGCTCTCTTCGTAAGAGCCTTAATACCTTGACGGAGTTTCCCTGCTCCTGCACCAGCACCTTCTAAAACAACGCCTGTTCCTGTTCCTAGGGCTGCAGTTGCCAGCGCTTCTTTGGGTGTCGCTCCAGCGGCAAGTTCTCCAACACCGGCCCCCATGCCTATACCAGAAGAACTCGCCAACTTGGGAAGCAACCAGCGCATCAATGTATTCCCACCAGCAACCGAGGCAGCGCCAGGAACAGCGCCGGAAATCAACGCTCCGCCAGCCATCCCACCCGCTGCACCAGCGGCCATACGTCCAGATGCCTTCATGTAGTCTTGGTACTCGGGAGTTTTCTGCGCCTCTTCGAGTCCACCAGAAGGGTCAATCGTTCCAGTTCCCGGAATGAGTGGTTTGATTTGTGAACGCGTGAACGCTTGCGCTTGTTTTACAGGGTCAGGAATTTCTAACGATGGTTCAGCGGCAGGAGCATACTTCGTCCACGGCCCTGCTTCAGCGGGCGCTTGGAATTTCGTCCAGGGTCCATCTCCGTTTGGCATTTATGGTTTCGTCCAGCTTTCTTTCTTGCCCGGATCGCCACCTTTGAATGTGTAACCGTCTACCACGTCACCGACTTTTGGACCTTTAGATACCGCGCCTCCACCTCCAGTCGCGGCGTCTGCCACGTCCAATTCCAACATCTTGCCAGCTTCTCCGCCGAGTTTCTTGAGAATGGCCTTAGACTCTTTGTTGAGCATCTCGAAGTCTTTCGGCTTACCCATCCCCGCTTTGTACTGGCTGTCGAGCGCCTGCATGCGCGAGGCCATGAGACTGAGAAGGGTATCGATCGCGGTGTGCAACTGCGCGGGCGACTGCGCGGAACTGAGTTGCTCTCTCCACGCCTTGATTTCCTGGTCGGTGGCGCCAGTGCCCTTGAAAAGTGAGGCGACTTCGGATTCCACGGAGTTGGCTGCGACGTTGAATTTTGTTGTGCGCGGGTCACCAGCGCCTGTCAAGGTGCTGTTTGCAATCTTGTTCCAAAGTTGGAACCCTGCATTCTTCAATTCATCGGCTGCCGTCTTTAGATTGTTGAGATGCCCGATGGCTGTATTCAGAGAACGAATGTTGCGCGCTGCTTGCCCTGAATTGAAATCCTTTTTCACGGCGGTACGAGCACCATACTGCGTCTGGTCGTATGTCGGGTCGTACTGAGCGACCATCCCAAGAAGGCTTTCCCGATGCCCGCCCTTTGTGGACAGGCTCTGTGGATTTATTTCGTAATTGGCAATCTTCTTTACGAGAGCTGCCGTTGCGGGGTCTGCTCCAGCGAGAGAAGTAAGCGCTTTGTCTCGGTTTTTCTCAGTCTCTTTGTTATGTCGGATCCTCTCTTCTAAACTTCGATTCTGAATATCTTGTGTTGCTTGGCGATTCTTGTCTTCCTGCCCGAGTCGTGACTTTTGAATCTCCAACTCAGCTTTTCGATAAGCATTCATCGCATCGTCTTGCTTCGCGGCGCGCGCTTCCTCAGCGCGGTCATGCAAAGACTTTTCTTGGAGTTTAAGAATTTCCAACTGGTCTTTGATGTCCGCTCCGCCTGTAGTCGTTGGCGCTTTGGCCTGAACTTCACGGCCGGCCGCTACGTTCTGTTCTTGAGTCAGTTGCGGTTGCTGTTGGCGCTGGAGAAGCTTTTGAAACATTGCCTTTATGCCTGTAGCAGCCTGTTGTTTCTTCGCATCCGTCTCTTGAGTTTTCGCATTCACTTTCTTCAGCGCTTCGCCGTACACTGTGGTCTTTTCGGGATTCAACCAGTCTTGATTGAGCGCCTTTGCCATGTTCTTGAGTTTCTTCGGGTCGCTCATCACCACGTCAACTTTGGCTTGCGCTTGCTTGATGGCTTGCGGGTCTTTGCTCGCTTCTGCGGCGTAAAGTTCGTTGAGCGAGGACTGGAGATACGTCCAGTCGCCCTCCGCTTTCAGGAGTTGCGACTCTTTTTGTTTGGAGACAGCGTTCTGAATCGAGTTCTGTAGTCCCGCCATGAAGCGCTGCGCACCCCATGCGTGCGGATTCTTAGTGTTCATCCCAATACTTCGCGCTTCAGCAGGATCAACCTGTCCGGGCACTGCTGAATGTACGGGCTGGCCTGCGAACTGTTTTCGTTGCGAGGCTTGCGCGAGCGCCTGCATGATGCGCTGCGTCATGGATTGCACTTGCGCTGAAGGGTCAGGAGTACCACCACCTGGCTGAAATGGCGGAGTAGCGATGGAAGGAGTTCCGAACTCCGCCTCACCACCTTGGAAGCCAACACCATGACTTCCAGGAACAATCGGACTAGCTGGCGTGCCCATTGGCCCCCACAAGGCGCTCTACCAAAACATTTTGGAACGGTTCCATCATCACGCTGGCTTCCGGGAATTGCAGTTGCAGCGCTTTCATTTGTAGGAACACTGCGCGAACATTCCTCGCGTCCACAAGCGCTGTCTTGATTTCGTTGCCCTCTTTGTCGCGCGCGACTACGACGGTAGGCACGCCGCGAATGGCCTGCTCTTTTGTCTGCACGAAACCCAGCAGATAGCCAAGCGTTCCGGTGCGCACTGCGTTGTGAATCTCTTCTTCGGTAACGAAGCGCGGGTTATAGAAATACGCTCCTGCTCCGATGCAATCGCCTTCGACTACGGTAGCATCCGCGTTCGCGGGCATGTCCGGGATCTTCTTCGTGCCAACCGGAAAATACACCACTGGATTAGTGCCGCGCGCCAAGGCATCCACTTGATGCTGCAGCGCGATGAAGGATTCATGGAGTAGAGGCTCCATCAGATCGCCGCCAACCCTGCGAGAATTCCTGCACCTGTTCCACCACCTGCTCCAGCCATTCCTGCCGTTATTCCTTTCGCTGCAGTACTGGCAAGGCCCATGCCGCCCATGATGGAATCCCAGGTACTCGGAGAATTGGCGATGCGCTCTGCTCCCTGTCCCGAAGTTCCCATCATCACGTTCATAAAATTGTCTAGCGCTTTCTCATACATCTGTGTAACGAGTTGCCCTTCGTTCAGGTTCACTTGAGAGAGATAATCCGCCAATCCGATCTGCGCGCCGCTCCCAAAGCGATTCCCGCTGGCGCTGAACTGCTCCATGAGGTTCTCTTGCCCGCGCTCGATGCCGGGCTGAAGCGATGCGAGAAGATTGTTGATAGCCGCTTGGTTATAGCCAGCGCCACTACTGAGAAAATCCAAAATCATATGCGCGGGGCCGTCGCCGTAAGTTTTTTTAAGTGTGTCGAAGAGACGGCTCTGGTCTTTTGGCGTCATGCTCCCGAATCCAAATGGGTCTGTCGCTTTTCCTCCAGTGGCATTTGTTCCACCACTGGGCAAGAGCGAGCCTCCAGAGCTGGTGTATCCTCCAGAATTGATTCCTGGTGTGCTCATTGCCGATGGACTGATACCAGGAACAGGAGCGCCAGGAACAGCGCCACCCATGAAGGGATTCGTAGTCACAGGGGCAGTTGGAGAAGTGCTGGTAGCGGCTTGCGGGAGAAAAGTATTCGCACCAGAGCTTGGAGAACCTGGAACAGCGCCACCCAAAGAAACTTGATTCCCTGTGGGGTTCATCCCTGGAACGAGATTGGCATAGAGCGGGTTTGCGACGGTTCCCATGCTATCTATTCCTCAAGTCCCAAGCGTCCTTGTGAATCTTCGCGCACGTCCTACAAGCCCTGCCACCTTCACCGTTCTTTATGAGCAACACATTTGCTCCAGACAATGCGTGACCTCTCTTGCAATGAGTCTTACGAGCATTCTGTGCCGCTTGGCACATCCCCGCAAGTACATTCTGTCTATTGGTGATGGCTCTAAGATGGTAAGGATTAGCGCATCCGCGATTCCGGCACATGTGGTCTACAGTTAGACCTCGAGGAATTTCTCCCCAGAATAAAGTATACGAAACTCTCTGAACAGTTAAGGAAGTAACCTTCCCTTTTTGATTGACGCACATCGATCCATAGCCCTGCTTGTTCATGTAACCAATCCACAACCAACATGAATCCAAGTCTGTGCCCAGAATTTTACTGGTAAATGCCTTGATTCGCCGTGGCGTGAAGAGTTCTCTCATCTCTAATAACGCTGACTGAAGCAAGTAAATTGTACCGTACTTAGGCGACGGTCTCTTTCAATTTGTAGCACACGCGCAGCAATAAGTCCGGGCCTACCAAGTGTGCCATCTTTAAGTTGACTGTTTGGGTCTCCGTAAAGAATCCCGTGCAAAAAGCTCGCCTGTTCGCTCCATCTATTTGCAATAGCTCCGCGCTCTGCTGCTGCATACGCACAAATATCTTCCCAATCTGGCGGAAGAAAAACCGGAGAACTTTTCAAATCCGTGTCCACAAAAGGATGACGTATTTGATAAGGAAGATAAACGTTGTAGTTCTGTCCGGGACTTGACCCAAACCAGAACTGAGTTCCGTTTCTCGTGTACTTAAACGGAACGCCGCCCTGAATAAAAAGAAGCGGCTGAATTGCCTTGATCGTCAAGAAGTCCATGCTATAAGCGACTGTGTTGCTGGTAACATTGGTTACGGCGATTCCTGTCTGAGCCAACTGCTGAGGATTCAGAAAAATCACAGGGTCTTCAGTAAGCGTGACATCATCTCCGGGATTCACAAACATGCTTACCGGATACGCGTAGTTCGAGCCGTTGACTCCAAGTCCGGGGCCAATCGTAACGAGAGGGCCAACCGTTTTCAATTCCTCAAACGGATAGTTTGCGGTGATCTCACGCAAAGAATCTCTCAGCCACGCGGATGGGCGCATCTCCGGGTTGAGTTGTTTCTCATTCGCGTTCGGATTGTTCTGCAGCGCGGCCTGCACCTTGGGAATGAGGTCGTTGATCGTGACCGTAGGTGAGCCTGGATTGTTCATCCTGCCGCCAGCACTTCTACGTTGGTGGTGGTTGTGGCGCCCGTAGCCAGCCCGAATGATGTAATTCCGCCCAGCACTGTGGCAATAGAAACAGAACCAAGTTGCGGCGTTGCATAAAGAAACATGCAACCAGAATCGAGAATCATCACGTTGGTTTGCGCGTTGCCACCGGCAGCAACGTATTGCAATTCGATGCTGGTAGGCCCGATATTTCTGGCATAAACCACAGCGAAAATAGTTATCGGATTGATGGGCGCGAAGGTTATGGAACTATTTATGGGGATGTTCACGAATCCCTGGTATTGGACGTTGACGGCATCAAAGAGTGCTGGCGGGGTGATGCGATTAAAAACTTGAATGCCGCTAGCAATATCCTGCAGCGTGATGGTTATAGATGAAGAGACAAGTGAAGTGGGATCTGGCATTTCACGCCGCCGCCTTCACGCAAGCCGGAAGAACCGCCGCCGCAGTGATAGTCAATGCCGTGATTCCCCCGGAAGTTTCAGCGGGCTGGTGATAAATAAAGATTCCGCCATTCCCGGCTGTCGCTCCTTGAATGAGGATGATGCTGCACGCCGGCTGTCCAGTCGGAGTGAAGGTCACGGTCATGGGCCCCGTGTTGCTCAAATTCCTAACGTACACAGACCAAACGGTAGCGGCCGGAAGCGGCACAGTCTTCGTTCCGTTGATGGTCTGGAAAAACGGATCGAAGTATTCAACCAGAGCGGCCAGCGTCGGATTGTTCAACGAGCGCGTGACAATCTGCGGAGATGGCGAAAGCGTCGTATCGGTCGTGACCCATTGCGCTTGCAAGATGATGGAGAGATTGGCCATATTTTACCTCACGCTACTTTATTGCCCTTACAATTCAACCTATGCATTTCGGATAGCATATTATCGCGTATGTTCCTGCGTTCATGCACAAGGTCAGCATTGTTAGATATTGCGTTACTTATAGTTGAAATAAAATCCAAAGCTACATTCGCCTGCTCTTTTTTTAATATCAGGTAAGGATGACAATTTCTAATCACATAAGCTGCGGCTTTCGAAGAAACGCACCAGCCGTACCCTGTTTTGTGACGGATGTTTTTACTCCTACGAACAACGACGTGTCCTCCGAAGTGCTCTCCGAGCCATTCTATTAATCGTTTGTCCGTATTGAAGATGGTTACTCTAACCGCCATATACACATTTCTGTGACGAGCAAGGCTTATACAGCCCTCGCCATCAATGTACGCGGCTAATCTTGCCCAATCTATTGTGGTAGGTTTCTTCATCCTAAAATCACATTATACACCGAAGTTGCCATCGTGCACTTGAGTGTGACAGTCGTAGTTGTCCACGCAACAGTTCCTCTGTAAAGAAGTCCGCCGTTATCCGTGTCCTGTCCCACGATCGTGATGGGAATTTTCCCGAGACTATGGTTGATGGTGAAGTCCGTGTCCGCTACTCCCGGAGAAATTCCTGTTGCTTTCCAGATTAAAAGATTGAGGTCTTTGTCGGTGTTCGCCATTGAACTGCCGTAGGAAACGTTTCCTCCAACCACTTGCGCGATCTGTTCCGTCCAGCGCGATTGGTTCTGTGGCGTTGGTGTTGCTCCTGGTAAAGTGCGCGGAACTTGCATCAAGCGTACTCCTGCTTCTCAACTTTCCCGCAAATCGTGATCTTCACAATCGAGAGCGACCCGGCATTCGCAGCGCGATTGACAGTAAGCTGAATGTTCTGCCCCGTGATGGCGGAATTGGGAAATAATATTCTGGTGATGAGTTTGTTGGTTTGCTGCGCGTTTCCAAGAGTCGCTTCTATCAATGAACTTTGCGTTGCTCCGCTATCATCCGTGAACGTAAAAGCGAAAGTTACTTTCACGATTCCCAGGTCCCGATAAGTCACAAGCAGGCGCGTCACTGTCGGAGTGCGCCCGTGCATGACTTCTTCCACCTTGTAGGAGTGCGTGGAAGCATTCACGGGATCATTGAAACCAAACAGCGGATCGAAGGCATAGAGCCCGCAAGTTCCGGTAATCGCATCTTGCATGGGCATCAGCGCAACGTTTGCGAGCTGGGAGATACCGCCATTGGATAGGGCGCTCATAGCTTATTAGGTGGTCTCCCGCCGCCACCACCGTGAGCAGGTGCTCCGCCACCACCAGTTCCACCACTTCCTCCTGATGTGCCGCTGCCACCCACTGAAACCGAAGGCGGAAAAACTCCAGGAATTCCGAACGAAGGAAGCTGTCCTGTCCAAACCGTTTCCGGCCGTCCCATGATGAGCAATCCCTGCGTGTCCCACGGAGCCCAGTTGTTTTCTTCCTGTGCGAATTGGTAGTGGCGCGTAAACGTTCCCAATGGAATCGAAATAGTGTAGAGCAGGTAGTTGTATCCGAGTCCCAAGCTTGGGATGAAGGAACCTACCGGAGTATCGCTGGCCGCCGCTAAGTCCGCGAAGATAGCGTCGCGCGCTGTTCCGCCGATGGGTTCGAAAGAGTTCACACTCATCCGGTAGATTTGCTCCGTAGAAGCGAAGAACCCAGAAGGCCCATATTGCGCGATGCTCCACGGCAAAACGTTTCCAATTCCATGCGTCGAGGCCCAGAGATGATCGAACTGGAATGGAGTCAGCGTCCGTCCCGTCACGGAGAATTGCGTGATGCCGTTAGAGCGGAAAAGAAATCCCTGCACTCCGATAGTCATCAGCCCGGTTAAAACATCGGGAACGTCGAGGAAGTCGTTGAATCCCGCGCTGCTATTCGCCAATGGGTCCCATTGCGCAGGAAGACCGTTTGCGCTCCACCAGAGCCGTTGAGGAAACTGGAATGTCGCTCCCGTTCCATTGTCCAGTACCGTGACATTCGCCAAGAGGATCTGATTGTTCAATTCTCCAAGGTACAGCGCGCCAATCGAAAGCGGCCCAGTTGACCCCGGTACGACTGTGGGCGCATCGGCAATAGGTATCGCCGCGACGGATGTAGCTCCCGGAGCGCCGGCATTCGCAAACGTGGGAATCTGCGTGAGCCCATCCCAGGAAACCAGTTGCGGCCCGCCGTTCGTGTAGTAGAGCACATTCGCAAACGCTTGGTACGCCACCGGATTTCCTTCAACAAGAGTGGGCCCTCCAAGATAATTCCATGGTTGTGCGGCAAGAGTCTGGGCATTCCCTTTGAGTTGCCACAACGCGCTTGCGGTGAACAGAACGGTATGCCACACGGAGTTGACATCAAGAAAACTGAACGTTCCGATACCGGGATTCTTACGGTCAGGATTTATAAACTCAAGCTGGAATTTCGGGCGAGAGCGCAACTCGCCATTTCGGAACATGAAGTTATTGGTGGAAGGAGAAGCGTTTTCGGGGATTAAGGTTTCGGGGAGTTGTACGTGCAAACCGGCGTAAGGGCCAGCGTATTCAATTTCGAAGTAGCCGTCGTTGTTGAGATGAATCGGCACATGCTCCCTCTAGTTGATCGTCATCTGTACGTTGGAACCGGCCGGCAGCGTGTTGATGACGAGTCCGCGGACAAAGAAAACCTTACCGTAAGTGTACGGCGCATCGGCAATCGTGGTGTG
>Ga0137394_10000591_pt1 | contig 25347 bp, 23 predicted proteins | sample czobulk116metaG_FD_108278 | JGI IMG/M metagenome (GOLD analysis project Ga0137394, IMG submission 108278) | Vadose zone soil microbial communities from Angelo Coast Range Reserve, California, USA - czobulk1.16 metaG | ecosystem: Environmental > Terrestrial > Soil > Vadose zone | place: USA...
AGGAGATCATCGTCGACAACGCGAGCTATCCGACCGAGGCGATCGCGAAGAACAGCCACGCGTATCGTCCGCTCGGCCTCGGCTACGCGAACCTGGGCGCGCTGCTCATGTCGCGAGGTTTACCGTATGACAGCGACGCCGGCCGCGATTACGCGGCGGCGCTGACGGCGCTGATGACCGGCGAAGCCTACGCGCAGTCCTCGCGCATCGCGCGCGACCACGGCGGCCCGTTCTCGGGGTACGAGAAGAACCGCGAGCCGTTCCTGCGCGTCATGCGGAAGCATCGCGACGCCCTGCGCGACGTCAACGGGCGCAACGTGCCGTCGGATCTGTACCACGCGGCCAAAGGGTCCTGGGACGATGCGGTGGAGCTGGGCGAGCAGTTCGGCTACCGGAACGCGCAGGCCACCGTGCTGGCGCCGACCGGCACCATCGGGTTCATGATGGATTGCGATACGACCGGCGTCGAGCCGGACATCGCCCTCGTCAAGTACAAGAAGCTGGTCGGCGGCGGGCTGATGAAGATCGTGAACCAGACGGTGCCGATGGCGCTCCGCAAGCTCGGGTACGCGCAGCCGCAGGTCGAGGCGATCGTCGACTACATCGACGCGAACGAGACGATCGAGGGCGCGCCGGGGCTGAAGGACTCGCACCTGGCGGTGTTCGATTGCGCGTTCAAGGCGGCGAAGGGCCACCGCTCGATCCACTACATGGGCCACATCAAGATGATGGGCGCCACGCAGCCCTTCATCTCGGGCGCGATCTCGAAGACGGTCAACGTGCCGAAGGACGCGACCGTCGAGGAGATCATGCAGGCCTACATCCAGTCGTGGAAGCTGGGCGCGAAGGCGATCTCGATCTACCGCGATGGCAGCAAGCGGACGCAGCCGCTCAACACGTCGCGTGACAAGACGGCGGGGGAGCTGGCGGCGCTGGCCGCGCAGCAGCTCGTGACGAGCCCGGTCCGCCGCAAGCTGCCCGACGAGCGCCACGCGATCACGCACAAGTTCGACATTGCCGGGCACGAGGGCTACATCACCGTGGGGCTGTTCGCGGACGGCCAGCCCGGCGAGATCTTCCTCGTCATGGCCAAGGAAGGCTCGACGATCTCGGGCTTTGCCGACGCCTTCGCGCAGGCAATCTCCTACGCGCTGCAGTACGGCGTGCCGCTCCAGGCGCTGGTCGACAAGTTCAGCCATGTGCGGTTCGAGCCGTCGGGCATGACGCGCAACCCGGAGATCCGGTTCGCGAAGTCGATCGTCGACTACATCTTCCGGTGGATGGCGTCGAAGTTCCTGTCGGCGGAAGCGCAGTTCCACGCGGGGGTGAACGGCCGCGAGCTCGACGACCACGGCCATACGCTCACCCCCACGTCCGCGGCCGAACGCGACCCGCAGGCCGCTTCGGGGGCCAAGCCGACGGTCACGGCCGCCAACCCGCACTCGACGATTCAGAATCAGGAGGACGCGCCGCCGTGCTCGACGTGCGGCTCGATCATGATCCGCAGCGGGGCGTGCTACAAGTGCGTCAACTGCGGGAACACGTCCGGGTGCGCGTAGCGGCGGAATTCGGGATTCGGGATTCGGGATTCGCGGATCGCGAAAACCGCAACCGCGGAGAACGCAGAGCGCGCAGAGATCAAATTCTCAGACTCTGCGTGGTCTGCGGATCCTGCGCTCAACGGTCGTTTTTCGTCGCGCCCTAATCCCTAATCCCGAATCCCTAATCCCGAATCCCGAATCCCGTCCGAGCAACGTCGTCACGATCCGCCGCCACTCCGCCTCGAGCGAATCGGCCGCCACGGGCTGGCCTGCGCGCCGGTACCAGTAGGACGCATTTCCGAGATCGCCTTCCTTTCGATGCAGATACGCGTGCACCCAGGCGCCGTCTGTGTCGTCGACGTCCTGCGCGATGCGGTGCGCCTCATCCCAGTTCCCGCGCGCGTCATGCCACAGCGCCCGCAGAAGCGGGCCGACCGCCGGCGGCGCGTTCGCTGACACGGTCGCCGTGAATTCCTCAATCGTCATTCCATCACCACATCACCGAGAGCCACGCCGAAGCGATCGGTGTGGCGCCACAGCCGACGGGCAGCCACTCCTGACGCCATGCGCCGATCGACATGACGAGCATTCCGAGCAGCCCGAAAAGCGATCATCGCAGGCGTCATGCGATGCATCCGCCGGCCGAATCGCGACGCGGCGAGGTCGTCCAGTCGACCGTATTCGATGAGGACCGCGCTCGCAATATCGGCGGCACGCACATCACGATGAGCGCAAACGCGAGGCGATGTTGCCACAGCAGCCACAGCGAGATGACCGCGCTCGAGAGATCGGTCGCCAGCTTGACGGGATGAATCTGGTGATACAGAGCGCGATCGCGGCGATTCACCGCACGATTGTACGGCCGCACCCGGAATTGGGCCGGCGCTTGAAACGCGAGGACCCGGTGTGGACGCGGGCCGCCACGCCCGCGCTCCACACAGGTCTCGACAGCTGCGCCGCGGTTACGGAAGGAACTGAGGCGCAGGGGGTTTCGGCCTATCGAAGGAGCGCTAGGATGCGAACGGTCTTCGTTCTGTCGGGTGCCGTCGTACGGACGGTCACTTGCTGTCCCGCCTGATCCTTCAAAAGCTCGGGGTTGGCGACGAACAGGATCGATTCGCCGTCAGGCGTGACGAGGACCATGCGCTGGGGCAGCCACTCGGGATGACCGACGCTCGCGCCTCCGCGCAGGCACTTGACGACGCATTGCTCGTTGCCCGCCTTCAGATGCGCAGTGCCGCAGCTCTCGTCGCTGACGACCCCGGTCAGGACCACCGACCTGGGTCCTGCGGCGGCGGCAACAAACGCGATCGCGACGAGCGATCGGATCATTTGCGAAGCTCCTGATCGTCATCCTAGTCCCTGATCCGCACCGGCTCGAACAAAAATCACGCGGCAATTGTCGTCGGCCGACTTCTGGCCGCGGCGCGTCGCGACAAGACTGGAAGTCGGACTCGGCGCCGAAAGACCTGAATAGTCGAGGCGGGGCCCGCCCGCGGCCACGCTCTCTGATGCGGAGGGCGCTGACTCAGAATCGAACCTGCGCGCCGACGCCGAACCTGAAGATCGTCGACGAGACGCCGCGGTGCACGACCCCGTCAGGCAGACGGTCGTCGTCTTTCAGCTGATGCAGCCGGCCCGCGGCGAGGACGGCAACGTGGTTGTTGAGGCCGACCGCGAGATCGACGCCGCCGGTCAACGCGAGCACCCAGTCCGACAGGGCCTCGTGAACCGGCGTCGAGACGATCGGTGGAGAGCTGGATCCGAACGTGCCGTTGCGTTCGGTGTCGCGGTGCGCGATGCCGCCGCCGATCACGGCCGCCGCGCGCACGCGATCGCCAGGCGGCGTTCCAAGCTTGAGCACGCCGCTGAAGACGTTGTCGTGATGATCGCTCACGACCGTGTTGCCGCCTCCTGGGACGCGTTCGATTTGCGCGCCAGCTGATAGTACCGGCGAGGCTCGCCTCGCCCCCGACGCTCGCACGAGATCCGAGCGGGACGTCGACCATCGCCAGCATCGCGATGCTCGGGCCGCCGAACGGATGGCCGAGATAGGGAAGATCGCTCGCCCCGGCGGCTTGCTTCGATCCGCCGACTGCGACGCCCGCCCTCACCTGCGCGCGCGTCGATCGCCGAGACGATGAAGAGCAACGCACATGCGACGAGCTCACGGCTGAACCGGCGACCGGTGCACGGCATCCATCGACGATAGCATGGCCTTGGGCGGCGCGAACCGGGCGGCATCGGCGATACGAGCAACGCACGCTTCATGATCGCGGCGGTGCCTTCATCGCCTTGACGATCGGTAGAGTTGTGCATCTCGATCTCCCTCACGATTGTCTTGAACAGCTCCCAGTCCGGCTCGCGCCCGGACCGGGCGGAGCGTTCGGCTTCGCCGATCGCCAGGATGGCAACGTCGAGCTGCCGTCGCTTCTCGGCCAGCACCTGCTGCTGCCGCCTGAGCGTATCGCTGAGCGGCGCCTCCCTGACGGGGTCGCCCCAGTGGGGCAGATCGAGTCCGACGTTGCGTGAGGGTCGAGATCCGCTATTATCCGGGGGTTTCCCGGTGTTGATATCTTCAATGAGGAGGAGCCGTATGCGTCAGTCGCTCCTGGCAGCCGCGCTCGTCGCGGCCTGCACCGTCCCCGCGTTCGCTCAAGACGACACGGCGACCTCCGCGACGATGCGGCCGGTCATCCGCGGCCGGCAGGCCGCGGTCGCATCGATGAAGCCGGAAGCCACGGAAGCGGCCCGCCGCATTCTGCAGGCCGGTGGCAACGCGTTCGACGCCGCAGTCGCCGGGCAGGCCGCGCTCGCCGTCACCGACTTTCCGTCCAACGGCGTCGGCAGCGACGCGGTGCTGCTGCTCTACGATGCGAAAGCGAAGCGCGTGGTGTCGATCAACGCCGAGCCGCGCGCGCCGCGTCTCGCGACGATCGAGTGGTATCAGAAGAACAACGGCGGCAAGCTGCCGTCGAGCGATGGCCTCCTCTCGGGCGGCATCCCCGGCGTCGTCGACGCCTGGTATCTGCTGCTCGACAACTGGGGCACGATGACGTTCGAGCAGCTGCTGCAACCCGCCATCGAATTGGCCGAACAGGGATTCCCGCTGAGCGAGCGGCTCGCGCGCGAGCTCTCGGGCGCAAAAAAGATCCGCCAGTATCCGTCGACGATGCGCGTGTACATGCCGGGTGGTCAGGCGCCGAAGGCGGGTGAGGTCTTCAGGAACGTCGATCTCGCGCGCACACTGAAGAAGCTCGTCGAGGCCGAGAAGGCGGCCAAAGGCAAGGGGCGGCATGAAGCGCTGAAGGCCGCGCGCGATCGCTTCTACAAGGGCGACATCGCCCGCGAGATGGCGAAGTTCTCGGAAGAGAACGGCGGACTGTTCCGCTACGAGGACTTCGCGGAATACACCGCGAAGATCGAGACGCCGGTATCGTCCGACTATCGCGGCTATCAGGTCTACAAGAACCCGTCGGCGAACCAGGGGCCGACGGAGCTCATCGCGCTCAATCTCCTCGAGGGCTACGACCTGAAGAAAATGCAGCTCAACAGCCCCGACTACATCCATACCAGCATCGAGGCAATCAAGCTCGCGATGGCGGACCGCGAGAAATTCCTCGGCGACATGGATTTCATCAAGATCCCGTACGACGCGCTACTGTCGAAAGACTACGCGCGCGAGCGCCGCAAACTGATCGATGCGCAGCACGCGTCGCTCGAGTTGCGGCCGGGATCGCCCCAGATGCGAACCAGCGATCAGGCCGATCGGCCGGTTCGGGTGAATCTCGAAGGGGAGAGCGATCACGAGGGCGACACGAGCTACATCGCGCTCGTCGACAAGGATCGCAACATGGTCAGCTTCGAGCCGAGCCTTCACAGCGGCTTCGGCACCGGCGTGGTGATGGGGCAGACCGGGATCATCTTCAACTGCCGCGGCGACTACTACTCCCTTACGCCGGGCGAGGCGAACGCGCTCGAGCCGGGCAAACGGCCGCGCAGCACGCTGCAGAGCACTCTGGTGATGAAGGACGGCCAGCCGTTCATGATCACCGGCAGCCCCGGCGGGGACGATCAGGTGATGCGCACCATCCAGACGCTCCTGAACGTCGTCGACTTCGGCATGAACATCCAGCAGGCGATCGAATCGCCGCGGTGGACGACGCGCAGCTTCCCGGCGTCGCCGTTCCCGCACACGATGTATCCGGGCGAGATGTCGGTGGAGGCGCGGATTCCGGAGGCGACACAGCGGGCGCTGACCGCCCGCGGGCACAAGCTGAAGGTCACCGGAGCGTGGACGCAGGGGTCGCTGGCAGGCATCGTGGTCGACCGCGCCACGGGCGTGCTGAGCGCCGGCGCCGATCCGCGCGTCGACGCGTACGCATGGGCGTGGTGATCTGAAAGGCGGGGCATCGCGCCGGTATCGCCGTTTCAGTGTCGCCGACGCCACTATCTGGCAGCCGTGCAGCTGCCGCGATCCGACGTGGTGCCGCGCTTTGGGTGTGGTCCCCCGATTGTCGGTCAGCGCGTCGCCGAATATTGGATGCAGAACAACGGCGCTGAGCCGAAGGACGAAGCCGAAGGACGAAGAGGTCCAAATCCCGTGCCGACGACGTTTCCCATCGAAGTGACCGTAGATCGGCTCGTTGAGTTTCACAGCCTGGCTGATGCGCTGTGCCTTGCCGAACTCGGCCGCCTCCCGTCCCATACGATCGGTGATCCGGTCGGCGAGATCATCGAGATGATGGCGCTGCAGGGCCAGACCGGAGAGCAGATTCAGGCGTGGCTGCACGATCAGCCCGAAGCAATCGCATGGCGCACGAAGCCCGAGCATCAGGACCCGGCGGCATGGAGCGTGGAACGTTTGCTGGCGATTCGAGGGTCGCTCACCATCAAGTTGAATGTGCCGCTTGGTCCACGGCCCAATCAGGACGACAACGTTGCCTTCACGACTGGCCTGTGGAACTACACGCCGGCCGACCAGCAGCGCATCCTGCAGGCATACAAAGAGCGGAGCTATACACACGCGCCGATTGGCCCCTTCATCGATCCCGGATACCACGGGCAATTCAACCCGATTGATTTCCGCACCGACCCCGATCGGGCCGCCGGCTACATTGAGCAGATATGGGATGCAGACATCTGCCCGGTCGTCTTCATTCAGGTCGACGGCTGGTCTATCGACGAAATGCGCACGCTCGAACCGATCTTCCGTTCCGATCGATGGCAGAAGCTCTGTCGGGTCGTTTGCAACGGCTTCGAGCAGCAGGGCAGCGTCTACGGCTGGTCGAACGCGACGTACGTGGAATGGCTCTCGTGGTTGAAGAGCGTTTTTCCGAACGCGATTCGACACCTCCACACGATCTCTCAGATCGAGGCGCCGGTCGGTGCCGGTGACGACACGTCAAAGCCGGGCATGTCGAACGGTGAGGCCTGGGGACGCGTCACGCCGCTCATTCACGGCTGGTTGCGACAGGGCGACGAGCTGTTTCACCCGGATCACGTCGACCCGAGTGGTGACGGGCGCACCGACTACGCCCACTGGCGAGATCTATGGCAAACCAACGTCCGCGGTTCGCTCGCGGCTCGCTTTCGAAAGGGTGAGGCCGGTTGGCCCACGTTCTCCGCGAACGGCGGACCCCTCAAGCTCTATTACGGCGAGGGATGGTCGTTCGACATGTACTGGGAGAACACGTCCGAGGAGCAAGGCCGCACGTACGGCAAAGAAGCCGTGGACCTGGGCGCCGATGGCGCGTTCGACGGCTGGCGGCCGTGATGACGTTCACGCGCGGCTCGGCGCGATGGTGAGTGCTTCCGATCGCGGCGCGGCGACGAATCTTGAGCTGTCCACGTTGCGCGACGAACAATCGATTGCGTAGAATCGCCGGTTGTAATCACCGCGTTTCGAAACGGAGGTTCCCATGGAACTGTTGCTTGGGTCCCACGTCCGGGAGCACGGTCACCGCGTGGGACGGCTGGCAGGCTTCGAGCTCGAGCCTGCCGGCGCTCGGATTCGGCGACTCATCTTCAGCCCCGACGGCGAGCTTGGACCGCAGGCGATGACGCGGCCGCTCGCCAACATCAACCTGGTCCATGACGATGGGGAAGTCGAGCTGCGATCGCAGGTCGACACCCCGCCTCTGCCGGCCGTCCCCGATGTGATTCTGCTCACCCATGCCGTGCGGCTGCGCCGCGCCGGCCGGGAGCTCGGCCGCTTTGTCGGCGTCGACGTCAATCTGTCCGATCGCACCGTGACGGCCGTCTTCGGCCGCCACCACTGGTGGTCGCGCCGCTTTTCGCTGCCGGCGGCCGGTCTGGATTGCTCGACGCCAGGCGAAATCCGCTGCGGAACGCCTGGGGACACGCGGGCTGCATAACGTGCTAGAGTCACCGGCTGCATTGCTGTTCTTTCAAGGAGCGTCTCGATGAAGCGCGTCATGTATTTCGTGTCGGCCTCCGTTCTGCTGATCGCCCCGACCGTGTTCTCACAACCGCCCCCCGGGGGCCAGAAGATCGGCCTCGCGACCAGCCTCCAGCGCGGCTATGCCGGCTTCAAGACCAACTTCACTCAAGCCGCGGAAAAGATGCCCGAGGCCGACTACAGCTTCAAGCCCGGCTCGACACCGGAGGTTCGCACTTTCGGGCAGGCGATCGCGCACGTCGCACAGACGCAGTTCGGCCAGTGTTCGGGCATCAACGGCGTGCCGAACCCGATGCAGGGTAAGAACCTCGAGCAGGAGCTCAAGACGAAAGCGGACATCACGAAGGCGCTCGCCGACTCGTTCGCGCTGTGCGACACGGCGTTTGCGGCGACGACGGACGAGAACGCCGTGCAGTTCATCAAGCAGGGTCAGAACGAAGCGACGCGCGCGGCGGCGCTCTACGGCGTGATCGTTCATGGCAACGAAATGGCCGGCACCGCGTACGTCTACCTGCGCTCGAAGAACATCGTGCCGCCGTCAACCGAGAACGCCCAACGCGGGATGCGCGGACGGGGCAACCAGTAATTCTGAATTCAGAATTCTGAATTCAGAATTCGTGAAGGGCCGGCCGCAAGGGTGCGCCGGCCTTTTTTTGACTCATATTGCTTACTATGTCAGCATTTGAACTTCATGGCGATGACCGACGTCTCAACGCTTGGTGAGTTCGAGCAGGTGGTCCTCCTCGCGATTCTGCGTCTGGCAGACGAGGCGTACGCGGTGACGGTTCGCGACGAGATCGTGCGCTGCACTGCACGGGACGTCTCGCGCGGCTCGGTCTACATCACGCTGGACCGGCTCGAGACGAAAGGCTACCTGCGATCGCGCCTCGCCGATCCGACGCCGGAGCGCGGTGGCCGCGCGAAGCGATACTACGCGCTGCGCCCGCGCGCGGTCGAGGCGCTGAGAGAAAGCCGCCGAGCGCTGGTGGCGCTCTGGCGCGGCCTGGAAAGCGTGCTGGCATGAGCGATCGCCTGCCGCGCGGCGTGGACGCGATGCTGCGGCGCCTGCTGCCCGGCGACCTGGACGGGCCGATCGCCGGCGACCTGCTCGAGGAGTATCTCGACCTCCGCGCGCACAAGGGCCGCGTGCGGGCGGGGTTTTGGGTCTGGTGGCAAGCCGTTCGGCTGAGCGTGATGTTCCGGTGGGAGCGCGCTGCGCACGGCCGCCCGCTGCCGCCAATCGGGGACGAGCTTCGGAGACCAGGTCATATGTGGGATTCGCTTCGACAGGACATCGGATTCGGAGTGCGGATGCTGCGGCGTCAACCGGGATTCACCGGCGTCGCGCTGCTCGCGCTCGCGCTCGGCATCGGCGCGAACACCGCGATCTTCAGCGTGGTCGACGCCGTGCTGTGGCGGCCGCTGCCGTATCCGGAATCGGATCGCGTGCTGTCGATTGGCGAGCAGCGACCGAAGGAAGGACGGACGCACGGTCCGGTGGCGTCCGCCGATTTCTACGACTGGCGCCGCGACAGCCGCAGCTTCGTCGCGATGGCGGGGCTCGACGAGACGTCGTTCAACCTGAGCGGCGGCGGGGAGCCGGAGCGGCTGCCCACTCTCGTCGCGTCGCCCGGCTTGCTCGACGTGCTCGCCGTCGCTCCCGGGCTCGGCCGCGATTTTCGCGCCGAGGAAGAGATCGACGGGAGACACCACGTCGTGCTTCTGTCCGACGGCTTCTGGCGCCGGCGCTTCGGATCCGATCCGTCCATCGTCGGACGGACGATCACTCTCAACGGCAATCCGTACAACGTCGTCGGCGTGCTGCCCGCTGCATTCTGGTGGCAGACGCGCGTCGACATCATCGTGCCGAACGCCCCGCTCGCACAGGTCGACTCCACGCGGACGCTCCATTGGATGCGGGTCGTCGCACGGCTGAAGCCCGAGGTGTCGCTCGAGCGGGCGCGCGCGGAGCTCGACGCGATCGGACAGCGGCTGTCCGAGCGCTATCCGGGTGAAAACACCGGACACCTGCCGCACGCGATGCGCCTGCAGGAAGTGATGGTCCGCGACGTGCGGCCCGCGCTGCTGGTGCTTCTCGGCGCCGTCGGGCTCGTGCTGCTGATTGCCTGCGCGAATGTCGCCACGCTCCTGCTCGCCAAGGCGACGGGGCGCCAGCGCGAAATCGCCGTCCGCGTGGCGCTCGGCGCCGGCCGGCCGAGGCTCGTCAGGCAGATGCTCACCGAAAGCGTGCTGCTCGCGCTCCTCGGCGGCGCGGCCGGGCTCGTGGTCGCGGCAGCGGCCATCGCGGCGTTCCAGACGCTGCTGCCAGCTGAGTTCGCAGGCCTGCCGGGCATCGCGCGCATCGCCATCGACGCGCGCGTCCTCGGCGTGGCGCTGATCGTCGCCACCGTCACCGGTCTCGCTTTCGGCACGATTCCGGCCGTGGCCGCCTCCGATTTGCGCGTCGGCGCCATGCTCACCGAAGAAGGGCGCGGCGGCGGCAGCGGCGCGCGCAGCTGGCGGCTTCGTGCCGCGCTCGTCGTGACGGAGATGGCGCTGTCGCTGGTGCTGCTCGTCGGCGCCGGGCTGCTGCTCATCAGCTTCAAGCATCTCCTGGACGTGTCACCGGGATTCGAGCCGCAGCATCTCGTGGCGACCCCGACTGTGTTGCCGTCGAGCAGGTACGACAACCACGCCCAGGTCACCGCGTTCTATCAGGCGCTCCTCGAGCGCGTGCGGGCGATGCCCGGCGTCGAGGCGGCCGGCGTCGTCAGCGCGCTGCCGTTCGGCCGTCAGGACGCGCGTCTCGGCTTTCAGATCGAAGGCCGCATGATGCAGTCGCCGATTCCGGTACGGGCGCATCCGCGTCTCGTCAGCTCCGGTTACCTGTCGACGCTTGGTGTGCCGCTGCTTCGCGGCCGCGCCTTTACGGATCGCGACACCGATGGCGCGCCGGACGTCGTGCTCATCAATTCAGCCGCCGCGCGGCGATTCTGGCCCCAAGACGATCCGATCGGACGCCGGATGGCGTTCGGCTTCGGCGGCACGCCGCGCTGGATGGAGATCGTCGGCGTCGTCGGCGACATCAAGCACGCCAGCCTCGACGTCGAGTCGGAACCTGAAGCCTATCTGCCGTTTCTGCAGACGAACCTTTCGACAATGGCCCGCAGCATGGGCATGACGCTGGTGGTGCGCACGCGATCGGACGCCGCCGCCATGGCGCCATTGCTGAAGGCGGCCGTCGCCGAGATCGATCGGAATCAACCGCTCGGCATCGTATCGCAGATGGATCGTCTGATCGCCGACTCCGTGGCGCCGAGGCGGTTGAACCTGTGGCTCGTGTCGGCGTTCGCGGTGCTCGCGCTCGTGCTCACGGCGGCAGGCCTCTATGGGGTGATGGCGTATCTGGTGGCGCAACGCACGCACGAGATCGGCGTCCGCATGGCGCTCGGCGCCTCACGCGCGAGCGTCCTCGGGCTGGTGATTCGTCAGGTCGGTGTGCTCGCGATCGCCGGAATCAGCGCCGGCGCAGCCAGCGCGGCGGCGCTGACTCGGTTTCTGGCAACCCTGCTGTTCGGCGTCAGCACAACTGATCCGTATGTGTATGTCGTTGTCTCACTTCTCGTCGCCGGTGTAGCGCTTCTTGCGGCGATCGTGCCGTCCTCTCGCGCGGCCGGTGTGGATCCCGTGACGGCGCTTCGGCTGCCATGAGCCGACGGAAGCCCCCGGGCTGAAGCCGTTTTTCACGCGTTGCCGATCGAACGTCCCTGAATGATGTGCACGAGAAACAACACGATAGCGATGACCACCAAGATGTGGAGCAGACCGCCCAGCGTGTAGGTGGTCATCAGCCCCAGGAACCACAGCAGTAGACAGATCAACACAAGAGTCAACAACATGGAGGCCTCCGGGCTCGCGCGAATGCAGGTCCCTTGCCAGGCCTTCGCCGGCCTGGTGCTACGATCGCGCGCGTGTCCCTGGCCACCCGTGTATTAATCGGCCTGATAGGGGGATTCCTCGTCGGTCTCGCGCTGGCCGGAGCGTCCTCACCCGCTGCAGCCACGCTTCTGGCGATCGTCACGCCGGTCGGCACGATCTTCATCAATCTCATTCGCATGACCGTGATCCCGCTGGTTGCGTCGATGGTCGTCGCGAGCATCGGATCGATGGCTGCGTCCGGCACGCTTGGCCGCGTCGGCACTCGCGCTGCGGCCATGGCCGTCGCGCTCGTCGCGATCGCCGCTGTCACGAGCGTCTTCGTGGCCGAGCCGCTGTTCGCGAGAGTCCACATCGATCAAAACGCTGCGATGGCGTTGCGCGGTCCGGTGGCGGCGGCGCCGACCGGCACCGCGGCGTCCGCCGGCCCGGCTCCGCTCGTGCAGTTGTTGATCGATCTCGTTCCGCAGAACGTGGCGAAGGCTGCGGCGGACGGCGCGATCCTGCCAGTGATCGTCTTCTCGGTGCTGTTCGGCATTGCGCTTGCCGGAGTGACTGCCGAGCGGCGCGACGCGGTACTACGCGTCGTGCAGGGTGTCGCCGACGCGATGCAGCGGCTCGTCGCCGCGATTCTCGTGCTCGCGCCGGCCGGCGTGTTCGCGCTCGCAGTGCCCCTGGCGGCGAAGCTTGGCCTTGCCGCCGCCGGCGCCGTGGTTGCGTACATCGTGCTCGTCGTCACGCTGACGATCCTGGTCGGCGTTTTCCTGCTGTATCCGGTCGGCATCATCGGCGGGGCGATGTCGCCGCGCGCTTTCATTTCGTACTGCGCGCCTGCGCAAGCGGTGGCGTTCGCGTCGCGATCCTCGCTCGCCGCTCTGCCGGCGATGGTCGAGAGCGCCGAGCGTGCCGGCCTGCCGGCCGTCGCCTCGCGGCTCATCCTGCCGCTTGCCGCGTCGGTCTCTCGTGTGGGCGCCGCCGTGGCGCAACCGGTCGGGGTCCTGTTCCTTGCGAGGCTCTACGACGTCACGTTGTCAACCGCGCAGCTCACGTCGATGGTCTTCACGGTGATCCTCACGACGTTCTCGGTCGCCGGAGGGCCCGGCGGCAGCATCATCGCGATGGTGCCGGTGCTCGCGGCGGTCAATCTGCCGATCGAGGGCATCGGCATCCTCCTCGCGGTCGACACGATTCCCGACATGTTCCGGACGACCGAGAACGTGACGGGCAGCCTGACCATCGCCGCCGTCCTACGAAGACATTCGTATTGACATCTACGAAGGATGTCGTAGATAATCCCGCGCATGAAGGGACCGCGCCGCAAACCCACTGACGCCGAGCTCGCCATCCTCCGCGTGCTGTGGACCCGCGGACCCAGCACGGTCCGTCAGGTCGCCGAAGCCATGGACCGCGAATCCGGCTACACCACGGTGCTGAAGCTGCTCCAAATCATGACCGAGAAGCGGCTCGTCGTGCGTGACGAGTCGGCGCGAACGCATATCTACCAGGCTGCGTATACCCAGGAGCAGACCGAGCGCCAGCTCGTGACCGATCTGCTCGACCGGGTCTTCGACGGATCGGCCGCGAAGCTCGTCCTTCAGGCGCTGGCGTCGAACAAGGCGTCGCCCGAAGAGCTGGACGAGATCAAGAAGCTGATTGCCACCAAGTCCGGAGGCCCACGATGACGCTGTTCCTCCAGAGCGCCGGCTGGGCGCTGATTCATTTCGTCTGGCAGGGCGGCGCGATTGCGGCGGTCGCCGCGGTCGCGCTTCGTCTCACCGAGCGCCGGTCGGCGAACCTCCGCTACTTCGGCGCATGCACCGCCCTGACGGCGATGCTGGCGGCGCCGGTCGTCACCGCACGCCTGCTGTGGTTCGCTTCAACGTCCCCGGCCGCCGCCGAAACAGGACTTAGCTCAAGCATGCCGGCTGGTGCCGCGCGCGTCCTGACGCGCACGGCCGCCGTCGGCGCGGTGGAGGCCTCGAAGCCTTCGACGATGGTCGTTGCGATTTCCCGCGGTGCGCTTCCGATCGACCGGCTCGATCGCATCGTGCCGGGCATCGCGATCGCGTGGCTGCTCGGCGTCGCCATGCTCCTCGCCCGTATGGCGGGCGGCTGGTGGCGCGTGCGGCGCCTGCACCGGACTGCCCTCGCGAGCTCATCCTCCCGCTGGCAGACCGCGTGCCGCCGCATCGCGTACCGTCTCGGTCTTCCCGCAGCCGCTCACGTCGTCGAATCGGCGCTCGTGGACGTGCCGACTGTCGTTGGATGGCTGCGGCCAGCGATTCTGCTGCCGGTCGCCGCGCTCGCCTCGCTGTCGCCGGCGCAGATCGAAGCGATTCTCGCGCACGAGCTCGCGCACATCCGCCGCCACGACTACGCGCTCAACGTGCTGCAGACCTTTGCCGAGACGCTGCTGTTCTATCACCCCGCGATCTGGTGGCTGTCGAAGCGGATTCGGATCGAGCGCGAACACTGCTGCGATGAGATCGCCGTCGCGATGTGCGGCGATCCGGTGAGCTATGCGCGGGCGCTGGCCGAGCTCGAGACGTGGCGCACGACGTCGGCGTCGATGGCGCTGGCGGCAACGGGTGGGTCACTGCTCGATCGGGTCCGCCGCATTCTTCGCGTGCCGGTAACCGACGAGCCGCGCTCGGCGAGCTGGGCGGCTACGCTTGCGCTGACGATGATATTCACCGCCGCGGCGGGCAGCGTGCAGCATCTGCCGTGGCTGTCGGCGCGCGGCGACGCGCGCGCGGTGTCGACGCTCGACTCAATACCGTCGGGCGCGCACGCGGCGCCGTCCTCGTCTACGCTGACTGGTGTTTCGGGCGGTCTGAAGGGCGATGTTCGGGGCGGCGTGCAGGGGCCGGGCGGTGCCCTGCGCGCCGTGCAAGGCGGCCTCAGAGGCGGCATTGGCGACGGCGTGACGGCGCCGGACACAGAGCGCAGCGACCTCCAGTGGCCGCAACCGCCGCAACCACCGCAACCGCCGCAACCGCCGGAACCGCCGTACCTATCGCAACCGCCTGAACCGCCTGAACCGCCTGAATCGCCGGAACCGCCGGAGCCGCCAGAACCACCGGAGCCGCCGGAACCACCAACGCCGCCAACGCCGCCGACGCCACGAACACCACCGCTACCGCCCGCGCGGCCCGCGCCGCCTGCCCCCCCGGTGCCGCCCGTACCGCCGGCGCCTCCGGCTCCACCCGCGCCGCCGGCGCTGGGTGGGTTCTCCGTGTCGGCCAACGGCCAGTGGCGGATGCAGTGGAGCGACAACGGCTCGAAATTCGACGTCACGCTGCACGGCGCGATCGTGTTCACCGACGACCTGACAGACGTGCAAAGCCTGGCTGACGGCGGCGTGCTGACGATTCGCGACTGGAGCGGCCTGATTCCTCACACGGTTGAAATCCGATCGTCGCGTGGAAAGCTGGCGCACACGTACTTCGTTGGCGGCCTCAGCCGTCCATGGGACGACGAAGCGCGCCGGTTCCTGGCGACAGAGCTGCCGCTGCTCGTCCGCCGCTCCGGGCTGGGCGCCGAGTCGCGTGTGAAGTCGATCTTCGAGAAGAAAGGCGTCGGCGGCGTTCTCGAAGAAATCGACCTGCTCGGCGGCGACTACGCGCGCCGGTTGTACTTCGTGGCGCTCGTCGACGTCGCACATCTCGATTCGAACGGCGTCCTGCCGGTGCTGCAGCGCGCCGGCGAGCGCATGAGGTCGGACTACGACCGCCGCCGGGTGCTGGAGCACGTGGCGTCGCACGTGAGGCTCGATCAGCGCGGCGCGTTGGCGTATGTGCGCGTGATGGCGGGGATGAAGTCGGACTACGACCAGCGCCAGGCACTGAACGCGCTCACTGATAGCGGCGCGGCGCTCGACGGCGATGCCGCCTTCCAGGCGATCGCGCACATGAAGGCGAGCTACGACAAGCGGATGGTAGTCGCCGAGATCCTCCGCCGCGGCCCCCTCAGCGCGGAGACGAAAAAGGGCGTGCTCGGCGCGGTCGTGGCGATGACGTCCGACTACGATCGCGGCCAGGTGTTGACCGACTACGTCAAGGCGTTCGGCGTCGAGCCGGCGCTGCGCGAGCCGTTTTTCGCCGCAGTACGCGCGATCCGCTCCGACTACGAGCGGCGGCGCGTGCTCACCGACGTCGCGAACAGGGGCGCGGTCAACCGGGAGGTCCAGCAGGCGGCCTTCGAGACGGTCGCGTCGATGAACTCGGACTACGACCGCGCGGAGGTGCTGCTCGCGTTCGTCGGCGCGCAGGGCATCGATTCGGCGTCACGGCAGTCGTTCGTTTCCGCGGCCGAACGGCTCAAGTCGTCGTACGAGCAGAATCGCGTCCTCGCAGCGCTCGTGAAATCCGAACGCCGATAACAACCTGACCGCAGCGAACGCAGAGCTCGCAAAGGTCTCTCAGGTCCGTTCTTTTGCGGTCTCCGCATGCTCCGCGGTTTGCCTTTGAGCATCCTTCTTGCCATACGCCGGCCGCAGGAACGCATGCGGCGGGACAGCGCTTGCCAAATCATTGAAAACAATCGGCACTCGTTGTCGAGCTGCATCCACTTGCGTCGTCAAATGAAACATTGGCGGCGAGGGGAGATGTATGCAACGCGTACACAAGGGGGCAGTGGCAGCCGCTTTGATTCTCGCGGCGGTGCTGGCGATGACATTCTCTGCGCTGATGCGCGCAGCCGCGCCGTCGAGCGCGACGCTGAGCCCCACAAGCGGCCCGGTCGCGTGGGACGGCTTCTCGTCGGCAGCCGCCGCGTCGCCAGACGGCGAGGCGACTTGCATTGAGGGGACCAACTGCGACGCGTTCACGCTGACGCTGGCACCGGCCGACTACCGCGGCAAGCGCGTGCGAGTGAAGGTGAGCTGGAGCAACCAGCTCAACGACTACGACGTCTATGTCCATCAGGGCGGACTGAATGGGCCGGTGGTGTCGCCGCAAAACGGCGGTCCTCCCGCCACCGCCGAGGAGAGCACCTTCGACATCAATGCCGTTGTCTCCGCCGGCGCCAACGACACCTACACCATCCACGTCGTTTACTTCGGCGTCGTCGCGCTCGATCCGTATCACGGCGTCGCGTCAGTGGAGGCGATTCCCATCACCACCGCGGCGACGCGCACCGCGTCCATCGTGACCGGACCGAAGACCGGCATCGCGTTCAGCCACAGCCGTGCGCTCTACGCGTTCGGCGCGGGCCAGGACGTCGAGCCGAACGTGCGCGTCGACTATCGGGGCAACGCGTACGTCGGCGGCATTCGCGGGCTCACCGGAGGGAACGACCTCTGGCGCTTCGACCTGGACCCGTCGAGCCCGACTTACGATCCGTTTCTCGCGGCGGCGACGCCCGCATGGAGCGCCAATGGGTCGGTGAGCAATCCCCCCTACAAAGGCCAGCCCGACGCGCTGGCGCCGAACAACGAGAGCGAGCTGGGCGGCGACGGCGGCGGCGACATGGACGTCGCCGTCGGCTTCAAGCCAGCGGGGCCGTCGGCGATGCCACCGATTCTCGCAACGTCGAGCCTCGTCGCAGCGAACGTCTCGGTGCAGCGTTCGACCGACCGCGGCGAGACCTTCACCAACAACCCCGCCGGCAACACGACGGTACCCGTCGACGATCGGCAATGGATGGAGTTCCTCGGCACGAACAGCGTCTATCTCGGTTATCGCGATTTCACGGGGCTGCAGGCGACCTCGAAGTACTACCTCAATCGATCCGACGATGGCGGGCTGACCTATGGGCCGGCGGTGATCGCGGCGATCGGCGGCAACACGACCGGCAACATCGACGTCGATCAGCGCGACGGAACAGTGTACTTCTGCCACCAGGGCGACGGTAGTGCAGGCGGGAAGGAAGTGCGCGTCGCGGTGGGCCAGCCGGTCAGCCTCGCGGTGACGCCCGCGGTGTTCAACACCCACGTCGCGGCGACAGGGCAGAAGCAGATCGCGAACCTGTTCCCCGTTTGCAAGGTGGCCAGCGACGGCACCGTCTACGTGGCGTACTCGGATGGCGGCGACGCGATCTACATCGCGCACTCCTTCGATCAGGGCAGGACCTGGGCGCTGCCGGTTCGCGTCAGCGAGATGGGACCGGGCGGAGTGGCGCTCTTCCCGTGGATCGAAACGGGCGACCGACCCGGCAGCCTCGCGATCGTCTGGTATGGCGCGACGGCGGCCGACAGCGAGGACGGCAAGGGCGGCAACACCGACAATGCAAACTGGAAGGTGTACTTCGCGCAGACGCTCAACGCGACGTCGACCACGCCGGCGATCCTGCAGGCCGTTGCCAGCGATCACGTGATCCACGGATCGAACATCAGCCTCGCCGGATTCACGACCGGCGCGAGCCCGAACCGCAACCTCGCCGACTTCTTTCAGGTGGCGATCGATCCGCAGGGCATGGCGATGATCGCGTGGGCGGACGATTCGGCCGACTTCGCGGGGCACACCTACGTCGCGCATCAGATCGCCGGCTTCAACCTCAATTCGGGCCGCTCGCTCCGCATCAGGGGAACGAACGCGCCGACGCCGGTTGCGACGCGCGCGCCTCAGGTCTTCGATTTCCGCCATGATGCGCGCGCCGTCAGCCCGCCGCCGGTCATGCCAGACGAAGATTCTCCGGCCGACGTCCTCACGGTCGGCTACGGCTGCCAGCTCGTGAACGGCGCGACCTGGATCACCGCCACGATGACGGCTTCCGGGTTGAACGTCGTGCCGCCCGGAAGCATGTGGCGAATGAACTTCTCGACGAATCCTACGAAGCCCGGCGTCGTCGATCGCGCCGACCAGTGGTTCGTGGAGGCCGACAGCGACGCAACCGGCGTGCGCGCGTACTCGTGGGGCGTCGCGACGCGTAACAGCGACGGCTCGATCAGCTACACGATCAAAGGGCCTGCCGACTCCGGCAGTTTCGATCTGACGAACCGATCGGTCACGATCAAAGTCGACGTCGCAAAGCTCAATGCCGTTCAGACACGCGGGGCGATCCAGACCGGCACCGTCCTGATCGGGCTGCGCGGCTCGGCAACCGCCGCGCGCACCGTCGTGGGTGGAACGGCCGCCGTCGGGCTCTCCGACTCGACGCGAGCGGGCGGTACCTTCACCGTCAGCGCCTGTGGATCGTGAACGTGGAAGCTGGCAGGTCTGAAGGGTGAAGTTTGAAGTCTGATGTGAGGCAGACTTCAGACTTCGGACTTCGGATGTGCCAGCCGTGGGACGACCTCAAGTCTCAACGCTCGAGGCTCGAGTGTGGCAGACTTGGCGTGACGCTTGAGAGGTGATCTTCGCGCCGCCGGCCGACTCCGATACATCGAAGCGCAGCCGTTGGCTTCGACACGGCCGCGGGGTGCGCTCGTGCTCCTTCACGCATTTCCCTTGAACGCGCGGATGTGGGAGGGGCAGCTCGCATTCGCGGAGCAGGGCTGGCGCGTCATCGCGCCACAGCTCCGCGGCTTCGATGACCCAGGGGGACAGGTCTCCGCACGACCCGACGAGACCGGTCCCCCGACCGCTGTACGACGTGAGGAGACCTATCCCGCCTCCGTTGACGACTACGCCGGCGACGTCATCGATCTGCTCGACGCGCTGCATATCGACACCGCCGTCATCGGAGGGCTGTCGATGGGCGGATACATCGCGTTTGCGATACTGCGCCACGCCGCCCGCTATGTGCACGGGCTGATCCTCGCAGACACGAGATCGCAGGCCGACACGCCCGGAGACGCCGACGGGCGCAAACGGATGCTCCAGCTCGTGCAGGACAAGGGCCCGGCGGCGGTCGCCGGCGAGATGCTTCCGAAGCTGCTGGGCGACACCACGCGCGCGGCTCATCCAGAGGTGGCGGAGCAGGTCCGCTCACTCATACTGTCGAATTCGGCGAACGCGATCTCCGGCGCGATTCGCGCACTGATGACGCGTCCAGACTCGACGCCGCTGCTCCAGACGATCCACTTCCCGACGCTGATCATGGTGGGCGCGGAGGACGCGGTGACCCCGCCGTCGGCAGCCGAAGAGATGCACCGCGCAATCGCCGGCTCCCAGCTGACGATCATTCCAGCCGCAGGGCACCTGACCAACCTCGAGCAGCCGCAGGCGTTCAACGAGGCTCTCGCGCGGTTCCTCGGCCATCGGGTATAAATATAAATAGTGCGTAGCCGTCAGTCGTAGTCTCCAATGTGAGCCCCGTATGCGTGCAGCAGTCATCTCCATCCTCATTGCCGTCTCGATCGTTGTCACGCCTGTGGCGCAGGAGTCGCTGGCCGATGGGGCGCGCCGAAGGGCTTTCGATCAGCTGCTCGATTTGTACGTCCGCAACGGCGACGTGTACTACCGCGCGCTGAAGACCGATCGGGGCAAGCTCGACGGCTACATCAACTTGCTCGCCACGGCGTCGGTGAGCAAGCTCTCGCGCGAGGAGCAGATGGCGTTCTGGTTGAATGCCTACAACGCTCTCGTCCTGCGGACCGTCGTCGATCACTATCCGATTCAGGCACGGTCGGCCGACTATCCGTCGAAGAGCATTCGCCAGATCCCCGGCGCGTTCGAGCGGCTGCCGCACCGCGTCGCCGGCCGCACGCTGACGCTCGATCAGATCGAGCAGACCGTGCTGCCCGAGTTCCACGATCCGCGCGTGTTCTTCGCGCTCGGCCGCGGCGCGATGGGCAGCGGCCGGCTGCGCAGCGAAGCCTTCGTCCCGGCGCGGATCGAGGAGCAGCTGGCCGATGTGGCCAGCGAGTGCGTCACCCGGGCGCAGTGCCTGCAGATAGACCGCGAGAGCGGAAAGATCGGCGCCAGCCCGATCTTTTCGTGGAGAGAGAAGGAATTCGCGGCCGCCTACGCCGACAAGGCGCCGCCGGTCTTCGCCGACCGCAGCCCGATCGAGCGGGCGATCGTCGCCTTCGTCCAGCCGAAGCTGCTGTCCACGGAGAAGGAGTTCCTCGATAAGAACACGTTTCAGATAGCTTACAGGCCGTTCGACTGGACGCTCAACGACCTCACAGGGCGGGGAGGCAGGTAGGGCGGGTAGGGGCCGTCGGCCAAAGAGCAGAGGGCAGGACCCGCTTGGATTTGCAGCTCACCGACAAAATCGCGCTCGTCACCGGCTCCACCAAGGGCCTCGGGTTTGCCACGGCCCGGGCTCTGCTCGAAGAAGGGTGCAAGGTGACGATCTGCGCGCGCGGCGAGGAGGGACTGGTCGACGCGACCGCTGAGCTCCGGCGCTTGCCGGGTGCCGAGGCGCGCCTCTTGGCCGTCCAGGCCGATCTGGCGACCGAGAAGGGCGTGGCCGATGTCGTGTTCCGCACGGTCGAAACCTTCGGCGGCCTCGATATCCTGGTCAACAACGTCGGGCTCGGGAAAGGCAGCGACATCGTCCATACCACCGACGCCGAGTGGCACGAGGCGTTCGACCAGACGCTGTTCCCCGCTGTGCGCGCCTCGCGTCTGGCTGTGCCGCAGATGCGGAAGCGTGGCGGCGGCGCGATCGTCATGATCGCGTCCATCTGGGGCCGCGAGTCGGGCGGCCGCATGACCTACAACGCGGTGAAAGCGGCCGAGATCAGCCTGGCCAAGGCGATGGCCCAGCAGCTGGCGCGCGACAACATCCGCGTCAACAGCGTAGCGCCGGGGTCGATTCGCTTTGCGGGAGGGTCGTGGGACCGCCGTGTTCTTGACGATCCGGAGGGCATGGCCGACTTCGTGCGGCGGGAGCTGCCGTTCGGACGATTCGGCCGCCCCGAAGAGGTCGGGGCGGTCGTCGCATTCCTCGTCTCGCCGCGCGCGAGCTGGATCAGCGGGGCAAGTGTGCCCGTTGACGGCTGCCAGTCACGCTCCCTGATCTGATCTGAGGGTTGGTGTCTTCGATGCGGCTGGTGCTGCTGGACCGGCCGCTGCTCGCCATCCGACGGGGAACGGGGTCAGCGTTGACGCGGACGCGAACGCCAAATCCCTCGGGATTCTCATGTTCGCCGGTGTCCGGGTCGCCGCTCTCGGATGAGTGCAGGAAAAATCCTCGGCGCCGCACGTGCGGCTCGCATACATCCATCTCCAGAACTCCTTTGTAAATTATCGCCGCCGGAAAACAGAGTAACACTACTGCGCGCAGGATCAAGAAAAAAAACCAAAAATGTCGCGTCACGCGCGCGGCGCGCGTCGATCGAACGCGAAACTGTAAACCGGCAGGCCCGCCAGGATCACGGCGAACGTGATCGCGCTGTTCATCGTGTCGTTGACGAGCGAGTTGATCACGAACGCGGCGACCGACGCGATGAAGACCGCCGGGACGATCGGATATCCGACGGCCCGGTACGGCCGCGGCAGCTCGGGACGCTCTCGCCGCAGACGGTAGATTGCCGCGACGCCGAGCGCGTAGAACGGCCAGATCGCCAGCACGAAGGTGTCCGTCAGCCGCTCGAAGCTGCGGCTCATGACCAGCCCCATCCCCAGTAACGCGGCCAGCAGGATGGCGACGTACGGCGTCTTGTAGCGGGCGTGGACCTTCGAAATTGCACGGAACAGCAGGCCATCGTCCGCCATGGCGAAGAACACGCGGGGCGACGCCAGCATGCTGCCGTTCAGCGAGCTGAACGACGAAATCATTACGAAAATCGAAACGAGCACCACGCCGGCTCGGCCGAAGAGCGCCATCATCGTGTCGGCGGCCACGAGCGGAGACCGGCCAATGGCTTCGATCGGCAGCACGTACAGGTAGGCGAGGTTCGTCAGCACGTAGAGTGCGATGAGCGCCAGCGTCCCGAGGATGATCGCACGAGGAAGGTTCCGCTGCGGCTCCTTCACTTCGCCGGCGGCGAACGACAGATCGGCCCATCCGTCGTAGGCCCAGAGCACGCTCACCAGCGCCAGTCCGATGCTGCCGGTCGCCAGCGGGCCGGCGGACGGCGCGGTCAGATGGGCCGGACTGGCGCCGTGGGCGGCGCCGAGCGCGAACGAGGCGAGCACCAGGACGGCCAGGGCGCCGAACTTCGCCCACGTCGCGATGCCGACGATGAGCGCCCCGAGGTTGGCGCCGCGAACATTGACGGCCGCGGCGAACGCGATGGCGCCTGCCGACAGACCGCGCGCCAGCAGGACATGCGCGGTCGGGTCGATGCCGAAGCTGCGCAGCAGGTATTCGCCGAACACGACGGCGATCCCTCCGAGGGCGGACGCCCGGATCAGCACGAGCTCGGACCAGCCGAACAGGAAGGCCGCGCGGCGTCCCCACGCCTCGCGCAGGTATGCGTAGATGCCGCCCGTCTCGGGCAGGGCCGCCGCGATCTCGGCCAGCGAGAGCGCACCACAGAGCGTCACGATGCCGCCGGCCACCCACAGGCCAATCATGACCATTGGATTCGGCGCCTGGCGCGCGATGCCAGCGGGCGACCGGAAAATTCCCGATCCGATCGTGATCCCGACGACGAGCGCAATGGAGCTCCAGAGTCCGAGCGTGCGGGGAAGCTTCTCAGACTCTGGAACGATCTGGACCATGGCGCGCCAGACTAGCACCACGTCATGGCCGATGGCTATGGCTCATGGGGTATAGCTGATGGCTGATGGTCGCGCCATCGACCATGTGCCATCAGCCATCAGCCACTTCACGCACACAAACCGGCACGCTTGATGAAGGTGCGAGCCGCAAAGGAGCGAACAGATGAATTCAACTGTCAATGTGTCGGATGTCGAGCGCTGGGCGTCCGCAATCGGCGGCGCGGCGCTAACGGTCTTCGGAATCAAGCAGCTGAAAGATCGGTCGCCCGCAGGCGCGGTACTGGCGGCGGCGGGTGGCGCGCTCATCTATCGCGGCGCCACCGGCCATTGTCCGATGTACGCAGCCGGCGGAATCAGTACAGCAAGCGAACACGACCGTAATGGGACGCGAGCCTCGTTGTCCGGCTCTGGCGGCGTAAACGTGGAAGAGGTCATCACGGTTGACGCCTCTCCCGAGCAGTTGTACCTCTTCTGGCGCAACTTCGAGCAGCTGCCGAGCTTCATGGACCATCTGGTGGTCGTCACGCAAGTCGACGCGCTCCGCTCGCACTGGGTCGCGAAGGCGCCGATGGGCCGGACCGTGGAGTGGGATGCCGAAATCATCAACGAGATCGACAGCGAACTGATCGCCTGGCGGACCCTCCAGGGCTCCGACGTCGTGAGCGCAGGCTCGGTCCGGTTCAAGCCCGCCGCGGACGATCTCGGGACCGAGGTTCGCGTCCGTCTTCAGTACGACCCGCCGGCCGGGAAAATCGGCGCAACAGTCGCGTGGCTGCTTGGTCACAACCCGTCGCAGGCGATCCGCGAGGATCTGCAGCGCTTCAAGCAGCTGATCGAAGCCAGGGAAGTAGCGGTTACGGAGGATCAGGAGCTGGGCATGCCGTCGTGACATAGATATGTTGTGCTTGTCGACGAGGCGCGCGTTCGAGCTCGGCTTGATCGCGTTCGGCGGCGTGGCGCGCAGCCTGAGCCGTTTAAGCCCTCAGCCCTAAGCCCTTAGCTCTTCATGTTTGCCATTTGTTCGCCTCGCTGTGGTACGATGCTGCGCCATGCGAGTACGGGGACCGGTCTCGGCAACCGATCACTCCGAGACCTATCCCCGGCGCAGGGACGGGGCGCTCGACGCGGCGCTCGAGCGGATCGGCGGAACCGGTGGACAGGTCTCCGAACCGCATCACGAGACCCGTCCCCCTGCGACTCCGACAACTCACGTCACCGCGTTTCGTCGCCTTCCAGCCGCCGCGGCGCAACTCGCGCCGTTTCCCGATGCGCTTGATGCGCGGTTGAAGCAGACGCTCGTCTCGCGCGGCATCGAACAGCTCTACACCCATCAGGCTGAAGCCATCGATCACACGCTCGCCGGTCGCAATGTCGTCGTCATCACGCCGACCGCGTCGGGCAAGACGCTCTGCTACAACGCGCCGGTGCTGAACGCGATCCTCCAGGATTCGTCGAGCCGCGCCCTCTATCTGTTTCCGACGAAAGCGCTCGCGCAGGATCAGCTCGCCGAGCTTCAGGCGATGTGCGAGATGCTGTCGAGGACGACGGGGACAGCAACGGGGACAGGTCTCGGAGAAAGATCGAGCCGAGACCTGTCCCCGGATTCGAGCCGAGACCTGTCCCCGATAGGCGTCTTCACGTACGACTGCGACACGCCGCAGGACGCGCGGCGGACGATCCGATCGCGCGCGCATCTCGTGCTGAGCAACCCTGACATGGTGCATTCGGGCATCCTGCCGCATCATCCACGCTGGGCGAAGCTCTTCGAGAACCTGCGCTACGTGATCGTCGACGAGCTGCACGCGTACCGCGGCGTCTTCGGCAGCCACTTGTGCAACGTGCTGCGCCGCCTCCGCCGCATCTGCCGGCACTACGGATCGAACCCGGTGTTCCTCTGCTCGTCGGCGACGATTGCGAACCCGCGCGAGCTGGCGGAGCGCCTGACGGAACA
>Ga0137394_10000592_pt1 | contig 25303 bp, 22 predicted proteins | sample czobulk116metaG_FD_108278 | JGI IMG/M metagenome (GOLD analysis project Ga0137394, IMG submission 108278) | Vadose zone soil microbial communities from Angelo Coast Range Reserve, California, USA - czobulk1.16 metaG | ecosystem: Environmental > Terrestrial > Soil > Vadose zone | place: USA...
AGGAAAGTACCAAGGGCCCGGTTTTTCAACGTACTCAGACTTTATCCTGTGAGAATTTTCGCCAGAGAAAACACTAATGTTTGTTGCTTTGCGCCTCGTCTCGGCATCGACCTGAACGAACAATCCATAACTCCCCGAATTCCCGAGAACCTTCAAGAAGTCCGCTAGTGATTTGTTTGAACGCTTGTAAAGGTTTCTCTGTTCGATTACTCGAACAAAGAAATCGTCGGCTCGCGGATCGATCGGAACCATGCCGCCCAGATTTGTACGTTGGAGGAATTCTTGATGCCCTACCGGCGCCATCCGAACCGCTTTTAGGACTCTGGGTGTTTTGCCTGTGAGAAGAACAGATGCAACCGCATCCGGACCTGCATACCAAACGGGCTTTTTCGACCGTAGATAGTTAATCCCAATATTCTGCGTGCGACCGTTGTAAACAGTCCTGACTGGAAGAATGTCGTTATCCGATTTGATGAGGACAAAGAATGACATTCGCTTCCAAAAAGCCGGTTCAAATACATCTGCCAGTCTTATCTTTGAAAGCAATTTTCTGGCGGCGTCGGTGCAATTCTCAAAACGAACTCCGTTCGCTTTAAGCAAGCTCCCATTTCCGAGAAGAGCATTTACAGTTGGATATTGGCTCGTGAAATCCGTGTGAACAACGGGTACAGGCGTTTTCCTGATCCGGCACTCAGCTCTGCCGCCGTAGTAGCTTTGCATCGCAATTCCGTGCGCTTTGCCAGAGACCTTAAAACGGTCCTTCGGGCGGGCGATGTTCATGGCACTTAGGTATGCCTTAGCAATAGACGCAGGTGAGTACGCTCCGTCGGGATTCAGGTTGATTGGGTGCTGATCGAATTCACTTCGCACTGCGTTCAGCAATCGATTTGTTGCCGCGACATCTTCACGGCAATATTTGATTTCATCTGGCGTAATCTTCCCAGTGGGCTTGTGTTTCATCTTGCCGGGTAGATTGAAAGCCTTGCACGCCCGTTCCAAACTAAAAGATGCGTTCCGCAACGCCCAAGTGGTAGTTCGCAAGTCAAGGAATCGAGGCTCTTTCTGCCACTCATTACGATGGCGGTTGCTGCTCAACTTGATAAAAGCCATCTTGCTGTTTAGGGAGGTTACGACTATTCGAGGTCGTTCTGGATTCACCTCCATCTCGCCGGTCTTTCTGCTTTTTCGCAGCGATAAGACGAGAGACCAACCGCCTTTTCGTGCGTTCGCGTGCTTGACTGCCAGGCGCGACAAGTCAAACGGCAGATTGAAACCTACGATAAGGTCTCCGCTCCGAACCGCTCGCCAAAATACTCGGCTTATAAATGAGGTTCGGGACAGTAAGCGCAACTTAATCTGGGGAGGAAATTTTTCGGTATTGGGTACGTTTACCAGGTTTCCTACATATTGTCGCAACACCCTAACGTCCGATGCAGTCGCAGCATCGGCATGAAATAGTCCCTCTTCGATACACCAATACGTTCCGCCAATCAGTCTGCAACGGCGGAAACATCCAAGCGTAAGTTTTTGAGTGGGGTCGAGAGTAGTTTCTGTATCAAATACTAAGGCGTACTCCGGCCATCTCGTGCCACGTTTGCTCCGCCACTTCTTTCTTGAAGGAAGAGGCGCGTGGGCGCGCACGAAAATGTCGTGACGTTCTTGCACGCCCCTCGGTTCCGTCTCATTTTTAGCCTTTGGTGCGATGAGCATCATGCATCGCTTCATGAACCATGCACTGGAACATACTGATTGCCTTTGAGGCTCGGATCAATCGTTCACGTCGGTCGGGTGTGTAGTTCAGGTCAACACCCACCGCTTCAAGTAGCAGATGGCATTGTCGATGATGATCCCGGCAGACGGGGACTGTTAGCCACGCTAGATGATTTCGCCCTCCAATGTGGTGATCCTCGATATCCTTCGTGCTGCAACAGATGGCGCAGCACCGAATCGCAGATTTCAGGCCGGGGCTCACGATGCACCACCAACCGAGAAATACAGAGAATCAAAATCCAGCTGACCAGCTTCTTCCAATTGGATGAGTAGGTTCAGGTCGGTGACAAGAACGTGTCCCCCGACTGTCAAACCCCGGAATGCGCTTAGTTCCTTTCCAGCGCCGTCTTCCCCAGCGCGGAATTTCCTGAGCGCTTTCTCGTAACTTGCAAGAAGTTTCCTTTCGCGTAAGCCACGCACAACATCAAATACGGGGCCTTGCGGAGTCAGGATTCGCATTCTCGCCCTTAAACTGTCCGATTTGCTGGCCTTCCACGGCTTGCCCGATCCGCTGCGATGAACGGCGCTGCCAACATGACGAAGGAAGGTGTTCTGTTTGATGTGCTCTCGCCGCGTAGCCGCAGACAACGAGAGCCCCTCTTCGCGCATGAGTCGTAAGGCTCTTAACGCTTTCTGGTGAGCCAACGTTTGACGTTCATTTTTGAATGTTAAGTAGCGACGAAGCTTCTTGATCGTCGGGCGCCGCTTGCGGGATTTCGTGCGCCGCAATTTCGTGCGTGGTGCGCGCCGGGCCTTATTCTTTTTTGCAGTGCGAGGCTTGCGGTTTTTGCGTTTCATCGGCCCACCTTCTTTCGGTGGGCTGGCTTCGCTAGTGGCGGTGCTTGATGCTTGTGTTTGCCAGTTAGCGGATGATCACTCAGCGCGAATCGTTCGAGTTCGGCACGAGAAATTAATCGACGCCTGCCGACTCGAATCGAATTGATTTCGCGAGAAGCGACTAGTTTCGAGGTTGTTCGAAGGGAAAGACCAGCGAGTGAGGAAAATTCTTTGAGGCTTAGTAAAACCTTTTCGGCTAGCAATTTCGTCTCCGGCATTGAACACACCAATCGGTGCGCCATCTGCCGGTTCCGTTTGCTCAGCCGGGGCCCAGGCCCATTTTGCGTTCTGACCCCACCCGCCTTTTGCGTTCCCACCCCGATGATTAGGGTCGGTCTACTTGGCGTAGTTCGCTGACTCTTAGTCAGCTGGGGCCCGGTCTACTTTGGGCTGTACCCACAGAGCGCGCTCTTAACTTCGTTGCGCGCACCTGGCATCTCTACTAGGAGACGCGGTGAAGACAGTTTGCGCCAAACTCGTCCACGCCGTCAAGTGCATTTCGGTTCATCAATAGTCCTTTCTAATTGCCTTCAGAAGTCGTAAAATGTGCACTAAAGTCCCCAAATACAACAAGTTGCGGATCAGAGGTCTCTGAAATGGTCGAGCGAATTCTGCCACGCCAGGGAGTGGTTACGCTTCATGGCTACGGGGTTTCGGTCCGTGTCGAACGTGGTCATTTGATTCTGGAAGATGGAATCGGACCGGTTCGCCGACATGGTCGATTTCCGAGGGTCAATCACGGCCTGCGACGACTGATCGTGATCGGATCAGATGGCGCGGTTTCTTTTTCAGCACTTCGATGGTTGGCTGATCAGGATGCAGCCTTTGCGATGTTGGAGCGAAACGGGTCTGTTCTCGCAACGACGGGCCCAGTGTGTCCTTCGGACTCTCGGCTGAGGCGCGCCCAGTCGCTAGCGCATCAGACCGGCGCAGCCGTGCACATTAGTCGAGGACTTATTTCTCAGAAGCTTGAAGGACAAGAACGCATTGTTCGCGATACTCTGCAGGATGCAGCGCTCGCAGACAAGATAGCCTCTTTCCGCTCTTTACTGGCCAAAGCAAATACGATTGAAGCGGTTCGACAGCTCGAATCGCAAGCTGCACAGGCTTATTGGTCCGCGTGGCGCAGTTTGCCAATCAATTTCCCAACGGCTGATTACCGTCGCGTACCCGAACACTGGCGTACCTTCGGCACTCGTAAATCGGTCCTAACCGGGTCACCTCGGCTTGCGGTCAATCCACCAAACGCCATGCTGAACTATATGTATGCGTTGCTTGAATCGGAATCGCGCTTGGCAGCCGCATCAGTAGGACTCGATCCCGGTATTGGCGTTCTGCATGTTGACACACATGCACGCGACAGTTTGGCCTGTGATCTCATGGAACCGGCTCGCCCTCACGTCGACGCCTACCTGCTGAAATGGATTACGGAAGGGCCGCTGCGACGGGAATGGTTCTTTGAGCAAGGCGATGGGACCTGCAGGCTAATGGGCTCGTTCGCTATACGGCTCTCCGAAAGTCTATCAACATGGAGTCGAGTTGTTGCGCCGATCGCGGAGTGGACTTCCCGCATGCTCTGGTCTACGGCGCGGAAGCCAGCACGGTTGATGCTTCCACCTACGCATCTGACTCAGAGTCATCGTCGCCTAGCCAAAGGAAAGCTGAATCCCCCTATCGCAGACCCGCCGCGGCCTCCGCGACTGTGTCAAACCTGCGGGGTTAAAATCACGTCGGGACACCGCTACTGCTCATCCTGCGCGGCTGCCATCAGCACTGAAAGGTATCGCGAGGGTGAACAACGGGGCCGAGACGCCTCGCACAGTTCTGAGGCGCAGGCGAGCAGGGCTGAAAAAGGACGCCGAAACACTGAGGCTCGGTGGGCTTGGCAACCGTCGAATCAACCAGCTTGGCTTACTGAACAGAGCTATCGTGAAAAAATTCATCCTCTTCTCGCTGGACTTACAGTCCGCGCTTTAGCCTCAGCGCTCGGCGTCTCGATACCGTACGCATCAAATATTCGCTCCGGTAAGCGGCATCCTCATGCACGGCACTGGAAGGCACTAGCCAAGCTTGCTGGAATTGAAGGGCCAACCCCACCGGAGGATTGCACTGTCCCCTGATAAGGGCGAAGTCGGTGGTTCAAGTCCACCAGGCCCACGATCCAAATCCTCAGTATTTACGGAGGGATTGTTAGATTAACGAATTCAAAACTGCGATGTCCCAAACGTCTTTCCCAACTTTGAAGGGCTAGACAACAGTGACAGGTTTTACGTTTGGTTGATTCGTCGCCTGCGGTTTTAGCTGAAGAAAATGCTCCCCTGGGGGAGTCAGCACTGAGGTTTTCTCGGAACGGAGCTTGTCTATCTCAGCATCGCTCAGCCAAGTGAAAATTAACGTCTGAAACCCGGGTTGTTGGGCCAACTGCTTCGTCAGGAATGTCGCGAACAGATCGCGATGCTTATCGTCCGGATTCTGCTGCAATGGTTCATCCAAAATCACGATTCCGGGATGCTTACCCCCTACTTGCTGGGCAGCCGCCGCAAGGGCGAGACTGTACGCGGCCACAAGGCGTGATGGATCACTTCCTGAACCTAAAGATCTCAACCGCCGACCATTCATAAAGGGCGTGTATTGGTCGTCGAGTACCACCGTGTGAGCATTCGATTCATTCACTTCGCTGTGACCTAATGCCACCAGGTACTTCCTTAGGTTCGTTAGGAAAGCTTCATGGCTCTTAGGCTGCTTGATCGGACTTTCTGTTGCCGCTATAAACGCTTTCGCGTCGGTCGTCCAACGATCAACCGATTTTTGAAGTTCGTCGATTTTCTTTGCAGCTTCTCTCACGCGTTCGGATTCACGCTCAGTTGCGCTAAGTTCAGCAGCGATAGCAACAATTTGTTCTCTAAACGAGCCGACAGCTAGGTTCACACTGGATAAGGTTTTTTCGGCTTCCCGCAGCTCCCCATCGATCAGGGAAATTTCGCCCACCGATGTACGGACGCTAGCAGCAAGGGCCTCCTGATTTTTTTGTATTAGCTCGCGATCGCTCTTCAAGGCTTCGATGTGGGACGCTACGGACTCGGCGGATTGCTTTGTAAGCCCGAAGAGGGCGGGATCTAGGTCTCTGTGACAAGTGGGGCATTCTAGATGGTCCAGGCGTCCAACTCCTGTCGTCTTCAAGCGTAAAAGATCACTGGCCGTCCGAATTCGATGTTCGATGGTTTCCAGGAGATTCGAAGCCTCGCGAAGTTGCGAATTGAAAATCGAAAGATCCTGACTCAGGTCGTGCCGCTTCCTTTTGAGGCTTATCACCCTCTGAGAGGCTTCCGCAATCGCTGGAGAACTGTTTGTGTCGACAGGTCGACTCGTCAATGCTTCGCGAAGAGCTTTGATCTTCTCTTCGAGATCTTTTCGCTGAGAAGCAAGGTCTACGAAGGCCTCGTCTTTGAGCGTTTCTTTCAAAGATCGTTTGGACCATCTGTTGGCTATATCAGCCAACGACCCGTAGCTAGACCATTCGATTCGCCAACCATACCGCAGCATTTCATCGTTTATTTGTTCAGCGGTGATCTTTGCGCTTTCTTTCAACTCTGCTTCTCGCTGTCCAGCCCTAAGCTTTGTAATGCGGGAGTCCAGCGATTCCATAGCACCGAGCAAATATTCAATCGCGATTTCGGCAATCTGAAGTTGACCGTAACGAGAGATTTGTAGGGCCTGCAGATTTGTCCAACCTTCATTTTGATCGATGTAAAAGAGAGGCGCTATATTTTCGAGATAGATTTCAGCATCGACCAAACGAAAAGTCGGGACTCGAATTCGCGGCCAACCAAGCCAATCGAACAAAAATCTCTGAAAGCCTCCATGCTCGTCCTGCATCGTGGCTCTTCGAGCTTGCAACTTGCTGGTGCGAGCTTTGCCTTCCTTGTCCATTTCTCGAACAATGACAACGCTTGGGTCGCCGCCCTTGATGGCACGAACAATCTCTAAGCTTCGACCGCCGTCGTCCTGAATCGTGATCGAACATTCAGAGGAGAGGATTGGATTGTTGGAATGACCGGCGAGATCAATCTCTTCTCGAACGGCTTCTGGAAGACGAACTGGATCATTGTCGGCGTTTCCAAACATTGGCTCAAGAGCCAGGCACCAGCCGATAGCCTTCACGGCCAGAGACTTGCCGTAGGCGTTTCGAGCGGAAATGACTTGAAGGCCAGGGCTAAGTTCCAGCGTGCCGACAAATTCGCCGGCCTCAGCTCGACCCCTGACCTCAACTCTTTTCAAGAAGATCACCAGCCCTCCAACATACTGGTAGTCAGTCTTAAATTCTCTAAGTCTGAAATAATCCTGATTTCGTCATCGAAGAGGTTATTCTCGATGGCAATCGTCGCAATCTTTTCTAACTGATCGGCTCTGCTTCCGGAGACTAGATGGCGATTTTGCCGGACCAATATATCGCAAGCTGTTAAGAAATTGATTACGTCTTCGTGTGCGGTATCAGACAGAAATCCGCGTCGAACTCTGATTGAATACGTCAGAGCTAGGGAGCCTTGCGACGATGCTTTGCTCCATTCTTGAACGGCGGGTAGAATCCAGGGTCTCATCGTGACGAATTGAAGGAGTTTAAGTTTCGATGAAAGCATTCTTCGCCCTAGTCCAAGCTCGAATGGCTTCGCGAATTTCTGGAAGATCATCGCAATGATCGAGGTCCGATACTCCAAGTCGTAGAGTGGGGACGGGGCTAAACGCGATGGAACGACCAATGGCCTGGCTTTGCTGCCGCTTAGTAAACTTGCAAGCCTCTGAATCGGATTTTCGACGCTCGTCATATGCTATTTGGCTTTTCCCAACCTACTGGACACTCTCCAATCAATCGTGCAATCTCACCGGAACCTAGATCTTCGATCATCATTCCGAACTGCTTGTCAAAAGTTTTTCGCAGGATGGTGGAGGCAATTTCGGTTGCGTGACCTAGTTCTTTCCATGGTTCGTCCGAAGCAATCATCAACATCGACACTCTCGTCAAAATTTGAGAGCGATTTGTTTCGAGTTCTCGATGCATGTTGGGCAGAGTGTCGTTTAGCTCCTGTTCAAGAGCTAGCGATTTTCGCCATGAAAGTTGCAGTTCTTTTCGAAGCGCATTGATCGCTATTTCCGAGCCGCCCACCAAATCCTTCAAGTCGTCCATCTTCTTGTCGAATTTTTCCGTACTGGTCAGCGTTATCGACTTTGCTTTTTCCTCGACCTTCTCTATAAGAATTCGCTGTCTAGATCTCGCGATGGTGACTTCATCTACGGCGTACCGATTCGCTAATTCTCTTGGGCCCAGAACTACGACCGAAGCGGTCTTCTCGACATATCGGCATTTACTGGCGGCGGCGTATTTCACAAGTGCGGTCGTGATTGGGCCTAGAATCCTATGGCTTCCGAACCAATTGGTAAGCATCTGAATATGCTTGATCTTCTGGCCCTTCGGCAAAATAGTTGCCATCTCAGGATTGTCCGAATGCTTGAGTTTCTTGTTATCGAATTCCAACTCGAAAATCCTTCGTAAGTCGCTTTTAAACTTTTCGATGATCGCGGATTCTCGTTTTTGGTTCGTTTTAAATTTATCGTGCTCCAAACCGTAACAACAATGTGCATGTTTCCCACGATATGACAATGCATCCAAACCCGCATCGCCTTGAGGAGTCGCAGGGACCGGCTGAAAGTCGTTTATGAATGCTTGGAGTCTAGCAGTAACCTCGTCCTGAAACGCGTCTCCACTTAGAGCGGCGAGGCTCTGCTCGTACTCAAAAACCAGTGAGTCACTCATTCTTGGCTGGTACCTTGTTAGCTTGTCAAGAATGGTAACAGACGCTCACAAATTTAATCACCTCGGAACGTATCGTGTTTCTACCCCCACAGAATACCACCAAGACGAATAAAAAGCGAAGCTGAAAAGCGAACCGAAATGCAATATAGTAGTGTCGTCCGAATCGACATGTCGAGCACGCCGTCACCCCGTTGCGACGCGGCTTTCCAAAGAAACTACCACTATTTCAATCGTTTAGTCGGCTCTGCCTCGTGCGACACTCTCGTACGTGGCATCAGCCTAAAGGAGACCTCATGGCGCTCGACATAAAGCTCTTCACTGGCTGCTTGGATGAAATCGATCGTTGCCTCTTTAACGCCGCCGCACACGAAGACAGCGGGGGGTTTCATAGGAATACACAGCTCACAGCGGTCCTGACGCTTCTCGTCCGCTGTTCCTCGCTGCTCCGTTCCTTGTTGCAGCTCTTTGAGTCAGGATCTACAGACAGTTTTCAAGTTGTGTTGCGAGCTTTTGAAGAGTCGTGGTACCTGGCCTTGTATTTCCGCTTTAAAGATCAAAATGTGAACGCTGCAAAATGGCAGGCCGAGCTTCCAGGACAATGGTCGCCCCCGATCGGTGAGTTAGCAGCCTTCGCCAAAGACCGAGGCGTGCCAGAACCGACGCTGGGAAAGGACTATGGTCGTCTCAGCGAAGTTACTCATCCCACGAAGTCGGCTGCATTCAACTCCGTAACCCTGTGCGGCGCTCGCCTACAAATCGCCCCTGCGATTGCTGAAATGGCCGAAGAACGCAAGAACGAGGAAGAGCGATTCCCCGATGCTCTCTATCGATTGGTCTGGGTCATGCTAGATGGAGACGAACGATTCATCCCGCTGCACATTTCGAAAAAGGATCTGCCACAGTCTGCTAAGTACGTCGAACTCGACAAGCACGCGGATTCGAGAAGAGAAGAGAGAAGCGATCCTAAAAAATCTACCTAAGCGCCCGTTACCTGGGGCAGCACCATCCGAACATTTTCCGTGAATTGCAAACCAATCAAGGCACCGCCCAAGAGGAAGAGGAGTTGGCGAGGACAATGCCGACGACCTGGTAGATCACCGGATTTTTAACACAAAGTCACCGAAAAGTTGAGCTATTGCACAGGATTTCCTCAAAGCCTAATTGTTTGCCTCAGGAGTTTCTGTACTATGGCGATGGGCCTTTGATCCATGCGATGAGCTGTGTACACAATTTCTTGACTTTCGCTTTATATTCGCCTAGTATTGTAGGGGAGGCTTGATTCCTGATTTCATACTTACCTTCTTGACTTCTACCATATATGTGGATATATGTTAGTCCGTGCCGAAAGGAATCCAGCTCAACACTTATGTGCCTAAGGACGATGTGCGGGTGTTGGATGCGATAGCCGAGGCGATGGCACACGGAGACATTGGCATACGCCCTACGCGTTCACAGCTTGTTACAAAGGCGATTCAGAATTTCGTTCGAGCCTGTGAGACTCGGGACGATCTCAAGCAAGTCATAGAATCGGTTCGAAAGGAAATTGGACGCGAGGTTTTGGCCCGGAACACAAAAGGCAAGGGTGAGCAGCGGCTAAGGGTGGTCACACCTGCTTCTTGACTTTTCGGCACGTCTAGCGATGGGGGTAAATTCTTGAAGAAAAAATCTTCCACAGCTGTATCTTCTTGGGGATTTTCGGGTTACATAACGGTTCTTCCGAAAGAAAATAAGGAAAGTAAAGACACTTCCGAGAAGCCACCAAAGCAGGACCAACGGACTGACGATTGCCGGGACAAGCGAAAGGCCGCGTCAAGCGGCTGTTAGTCTGGTTTTGTTTTCGAGAAGATTCTCTCGAAACTTGAAGAACGGACACCTTCGAACTGTTCGAGCTCAACCTCTCCCAGCTCCAGCCGATTGGCACCATATGGGTCCGGGTACGACTCAGTAAAAACAACTTTGCTAATTCCGCATTGAACGATTTTCTCCGCGCATTGAGCGCAAGGAAATGTGGTTGTGTAGAGTGTTCCGCCCCTTGCTCTCTCAGCTGCGGCCAAAATAGCCCATACCTCAGCATGCACTGCCGTGCACCAATTCAATGCGCGGTCTGGGAAAAAGAAGCTCTCCAAATTCGTTTTCTCCTCTTTGGCGGCGCAAGCCTTGCACCGCCACGGCGGCCCTTTCTCGAAGACTATTTTTTCAGCACAAATTGGGCAACGGGCCCCTTTATCTGCAAGCGATTTAAAATGTTCATTCCGAATGATGTCCCGAAAACATTGATACTCATATTGGGGCTCCTCCGCACATGGATGAGTACCGAGTGGATTTTCGTTGTAACCGGCACTAACGACTTGACCGCGCGGATCGACGATAACTGCCCCAACATGCCGCTTGAGACATTTTGAGCTGTGGGACGATGAGAACGCAATGTTCATCAAAATTTCGGCTTGTGACGCTCCTCGTGGCTTTTTTCCCGTGGCGAGATCGACGAAGTCGAGCAATTTCCTCTTGAATTCAGTCGTCGAAACTCCTATGGAGTTATCAATCAGAATATCCGCTTTGTCGACACACAACTCGACTTGCTGGCCGTAAGGAGTTTCTTCATTCTTGTCCCGCTTGTCGTCTTCGATGAACTCCGTGCGTCCAAGTCCTTTGTCCGTATAGTTGGATTCAATCCTGTCCCACCGTGCGTCGTTGGAGGCGAGCACAGCTATTAGCGTAAAGTTGTATCCCCGCGTGTCTCGTAAATAGTCGATTTCACCGACATTTCGAATTCCATCGATAACAATTTCATGAGGGAGCTCTCCCCCGTTCTTCTGAGAAGCAGCGCCGAGCGCCCGCTCAACCAAGACTCCGGGATGGTTCTTTTCTCGCAGCTCATCGCCTAACCTTTGCAACTGTAATCTGGACGGCTCGTCCTTACTTATCTTTGTCCATTCGGATCGAATCGGATCTGACAAGCGTACTACCTCGAAATGTCGCGTATCGCGTAAATGCTTGGCAGCTGTCGTGCATCCGCTACCGAAAGCACCTGTCAAGCCAATAATGTGGGCAACACCCTTCGCCATTGTCACTGGTCCGTCGAGCTCGAATCTATTTAGAGAATTAGCCTAATTTCAACGCCACGCGAGTTGAATCGCCAATTCCTCAACAATCGCTGGATGTTCGAGACGACTATTGCCGATATGTACTTACATCGTCAAGCACCTTAAGTAGTTATAGTGCCTGGGCAATAAACTGGATTGAGTTCCGCGAACAGGGATCACGCGTTTGCGGCGGTATCGAACACATGTTGAGATCGGTGTATCACTTTTCCCCTCTCTGTAAGCTACCCCCATCGTTTCTTGACCCTGTGCGCAAGGGTCGAATACACTACTGAATTCGGAACCAGCCACTGAAGAGGCTAGTGGGCTGTTCTGCCGTTGCGGGTGAAAGAGACTGCCCCGCGATCGCGTACTACAAAGGGGGATTGTTTTGCCAAAGCGCACATTTCAACCGCGCAAACGCCGCCGCGCCAAGACGCACGGCTTCCGCGTACGCATGAAGACGAAGGGTGGCCGCAAGGTGCTGGCGGCGCGCCGCAAGAAGGGACGCCATCGGCTTACCCCCGAATAATGCGGGGAGCCCGTTGCCCACAGCCAGTTCGAGTGCGCACGGGAGTCTGTTTCCGCGCGAAGCGCGGCTGGTGCGGCGCGGAGAATTTGATGCTGTCTACCGCGCCGGAAAGCGCCGCTCAAGTTCCCACTTCACAGTTTTTTTTCGCGCCAACGAACTGCCCCAGAGCCGTTTTGGCTTCAGCATCAAGAAGGCCCTGGGCGGCGCGGTAGTGCGTAATCGTATCCGGCGGCGCCTGCGCGAGGTCGTGCGCTGCCACCGGCTGGAGATACCCGCAGGATGGGACATCGTCATACACCCGAAGAGTTCGGTGGCACGCGCGCCGTTTGCAGCGCTGACGGCGGATTTGTTGCGTCTCCTGAAGAGCGCGTAGGGGCGCACTCTAGTGCGCCTGCTGTTGCGACCATGGACGCCGGCGATGAGAGCGGACGGAAGTCTGCCCATACACAAATCGCCCCTGCGCAAATAAAAGACCGATCCATTCCTGTTCGCGCGGCGCTGTTCGCGCTGCGTTTCTACAAAGCGTATTTGTCGATCTTGTTCGCGGGAAGTTGCCGCTTCGAACCGACGTGTTCGCGCTATGCCTACGAGGCCATTGAACGCTTCGCCGTGGCGCGCGGCGTTTGGCTTGGACTGAAGCGGCTACTGCGCTGCCATCCGCTCTCGCGCAAATTTGGTGACGACCCGGTTCCGGAGAAATGGGAAGAGATGCCAGCCAGTTCAGCCGCACGGAAAGTTCTGAAGACTGAGGCGCACTCGTGAGCGCGCCGGGACAAAAGGACAAGTTCACGCCGGAGCTGCGGATTCTCGTAGCTTCACTGCTGTCTTTTGGGGTCATCATCCTCTGGGCGAAGTTCTTTGGGCCGAAGCCGTCCGTCCAGCCGACGCAAAGCAACCGGCCGGCGCAATCCGCTCCCGCCACGCCGGGTCCGGCAACATCACCGGCGGCGAATCCATCGCAAGCCGCCATGGCGCCGGCAGCGATTGCTCCTGCGACGGCCGCGGCCGTCACAGTGAGGAGTGATTCGCAGGAGCGCACGTTCGTCGTCGAGAACAGTCTTTACCGCGTGGAAATTTCGAACCGCGGCGCGGTGGTGAAGAGCTGGCAGCTCAAGCACTACAAGGATGATTCGAAGCCGCAGCGTGTGCTCGACGTCGTGCACCCGGACGCTTCGCAGCAAACAGGCGGCTGGCCCTTTTCCGTGGTGCTCGATGATGAGCAGTTGCAGAATGCGGCCAACGGCGGACTTTATCAGATCTCCTCCCCCGCCACCTCGCTGCAAGCACCGGCCGATGTTGAATTCACGTGGAGCGACGGCCGCCTGGAAGTCACCAAGCACTTCCGTTTTGATCACACTTACGTGGTCCGCGTAGAAACCTCCGTCAAGTTGAACGGCAGGCCCATCACCGCGGGGCTTGGCTGGCTCGGCGGCTTCGGCGATTTGACGGTGACGAATCCGGCTCCGGTGGAAACGGTTTTGACGTACTACAGTGAAGGCGGCAAAATCACGAATTACCCCCACAAGAAGCTGGACGGAATAGAAAAGTGGGGCCCCGGAGTTTGGCAGGGCGGAAAAGATTTTGTGGGGATCGAAGACCGTTATTTTACGGCCGCGTTTCTCCCCGCGAACGGCGCGGCGCCGGGCACGCTTGCGACACGCTATTGGAAATCTTGGCGGAACGTGAAAGTGAACGGTCAAGACACGGCGGAGCCGGTGCCACAAGTGGCCGCGGCGACATCGACGCAGCCGTTCGCTTTGCGCGTGTACGTTGGCCCGAAAGACTACGACGACTTGAAGAAGATGAACCCGCCTCTTCACGGGCTCATCAATTTCGGCTGGCTGGAATTTATTGCCGAGCCCATGTTCCACGGGCTGAAGTGGCTGCACAATTACGTCCCCAATTGGGGCTGGGCCGTGGTCGTCCTGACGCTCGTTATCAACACGCTCTTTTTTCCGCTGCGCATCTCAAGCTACAAGACCACCGTGAAAATGCAGCGCGTGGCGCCCGAAATCAAGGCCATCCAGGAACGCTATAAAAAGTACAAGTTTAACGATCCGAAGAAAGCGGAGATGAACAAAGAGGTGATGGCGGTTTACCAGCGCGAAGGGATCAACATCGGCGGGGGCTGTTTGCCGATGTTGTTGCAGATGCCGGTCTGGTTCGGCCTGAACACGGCGCTGCGTGGCGCCATCGAGATGCGGCATGCGCAGTGGCTGTGGATCACCGACCTTTCGTCGAAGGATCCCTACTACATTCTGCCGGTGCTGATGGGTCTTTCCATGTATCTAGTATCGAAGATGACGCCGGTAACGGCTACCGATCCACAGCAGCAGGCGATGATGAAATTTATGCCTCTGAGCATGGCGGCAATGTTCGTGGTTTTCCCGTTCTCGAGCGGCTTGGCAGTGTATATTCTCACCAGCAACGTGGTGGGTATTGTCCAGCAGTGGTATCTGAACCGCACGCATCCGGTGGTGGCACCTGCAAAGCCGGCGCGCGGGAAGAAGTCTTAAGTCCGAACGTTCGAACGACCGATGGCTCAAGAACTCATCCTCGATGGGAAGTTGGACCGGCAAGCGGCGGCCGAGGCCCTGCGCCATTTTCTGGAGAACATGGTGCGTGTCTCCGGGCTCGAGTTGAAGGTGAACGTGCGCCCGGTTTCGGCTGAAGGCGCAGCCTCGGGAGGCGACGCGGAAGTGCTCGCCGATCTCGACGGCAAGGACAAGGAGATTCTCCTGGAGCGCGGCGCGGAAGTTTTGAAAGCGTTCGAGCACCTTGCCTTTAGGGCGCTGCGTCTCGAACCTGCCTACCATGAAAAGATCCACATCGATTCTGGCGGCTACCGTGCGCTGCGTTTTGAAGAACTGCGCATGACGGCGCGCGTTGCCGCCGAGCGCGTGCAGGCTTCTCGCCAGCCATTCCGGCTGAATCCCATGTCTTCGCGCGAGCGCCGTATCGTGCATCTGGCGTTGAAGGATATAAACGGAATACGCACCGAAAGCGTTGGCGTTGGCGAGGATCGCCAGGTCGTTATCCATCCCGCGGACAGCAAACCTTCCCGGTAATTCTTCTTTGCCACAAGAAGAATGACAGGCAAGAATGCCTACCTCGTGGCCCAGCCTTGCGACAGGACGTTGCCGTCAGTGCCAAAGCGAACGCGATACGTGAAGGACGGGGGCCGGTCGCGGCGCGTTTGCACAAAACGTATGTCGGAGATTTCCACGACGGCTACATCGCCTTCCTTGTGGAAGCGCGTCACCGGGAATCGCGAGAACCACAGAACCTTCTGCACTTCGGGCAGGCGTTTGGCAACCTCGATATACGAATTCGGGGGTGCGTCGGGGTAATAGTGGTACTCAAGCGCCAGCAATTCCCCATCGTTTACCGGCTTGTCGGCAAGGTCCATACGCTGTTCGTAGACGCCGCGCCCCGTTCGAACCAGCCCGTCCCAGTGCCAGAGCGATGGCGGGAGCGGTAACGCTCCGATCGATGCGACCTGCAAGTGGTCCAGTTCAGCAAACTTTTGAATACGCAAGAGCGCGACGTGGTGTGCATAGACCGTGCACGCGACATAGATCAATGCCGCGGCAAGACCAGCGCGGTTCCAAGTGCCGTGCTGGATCTTCACCCCCCAGCCGAAGAGTGCGGGCAGGAGGAAGACCACGGCAAAAATAACAATGGCGCCCAAAACGACTCGACCGGAAATCGGTGCGCCGACAACTTCACCAATTTTGGCGATGAGAAATGGGGCCGGCAGGAATACCAGCCACATCCCAACGGCGCGGCCCTTCACTTTTTCGGGATGGGCGTACACCCAGGCGAGCAATTGCGGCACAAGGAAAATCGCGGTCAGCGTGAAATCCACGATGAAGATGAGGTCCCAGGCGGGGCGCGACCATTGCAGCGGCGACCAGATCATGGTGCCAAAGGAGGTTACCAAGTCGAGCAGAATGTGGCTGAGGATCCCCGCGGCATAGATTCCCGTCAGCGCCAGGAAGGAAGGCGCTTCCCATTTTCGCCAGTTTGCAATCGCGCGCGTGATTCCTGCAAGGAGCAACGCCCACAGAGGAAGCATGACCAGCGAGTGCGTGATGCTGCGATGCCAGGTAACGATGAGAAGCTTATCGCTAGAAAAGAAATCCCGGATGACATCGGAATCCGGAAAAATGGCGCCGAGCATCAACGACCACGTGATGATGCGTCCGCGGTTCATCGGGTGCGCGACGAACATGCCTTCGCCCCGGAAGACGGCTTTCCCGATCAATGCGCCGGCGATGCCGTGTGTGATGGTGTCCATCGTTAGAGTCTATCCGATGCGCTCCCGACGCGGCATTCTAAGGGACGAATAGGAGCGCATTTGTCTTGGGAATGACTTTGCCGATGCGGCGCGCGGAAACGCCATGACGATCGAGAGCAGAGATGGCGGCTTCGGCGGATTCCGGCGAGATAGCGATGAGCAGGCCGCCTGAAGTTTGCGGATCGAAGAGGAGATCGCGGTATTCCTGCGGAACACTTTCGGCAAACCGTACGCAATCACCAATGAAATCGCGATTATTCTTCAGGCCGCCGGGGAGAAATCCTTCGCGCGCGGCTTCCCGGGCTCCTGGAAAATAGCGCACAGCGGAATGATCGATTTCGAGGGACACGGGCTCGATGCTCCGCTGCGAATCCCCAAGCGCCATCTCCCGAGCGTGGCCTAGCAAGCCGAATCCCGTAACGTCCGTCACCGCGTGAATTGGAGCTGCTGCTCCAGCCTTTTCCTGAACTTCCTGCAGCGCTTCGGATGCGGGACGGTTCAGTTCTGCCATCGAAGCAATGGCCTCCTGCAGGGAGGCGGGTGCTGCGCGGTCATTCTTCAGCGCCGTTGAAAGCACGCCCGTCCCAATCGGTTTAGTCAGCAGCAGAGCGTCGCCCGCGCGCGCGCCGACGTTTCGCCAAACTCGATGCGGGTTAATCACTCCCGTCACCGCGTAGCCAAATTGAATATCGTCGTTTCGAATCGAGTGGCCGCCGATGACGCTGCATTTCGCTTCGGTCATCTTCGACAAGCCGCCGCGCATAATCTGCTCGAGAATCGCCGGATCGCCTTTGTCGGGGAAGCCCACGATCGAAAGCGCGGAAACCGGTTTGCCCCCCATGGCATAGACATCACTCAGCGCATTTGCCGCCGCGATTTGTCCGAAGGTGTGCGGGTCATCAACGATGGGAGTAAAGAAATCGACTGTCTGGACAATCGCCATTTCAGGGCTGAGCAGATACACCCCGGCGTCGTCGTTGGTGTCAAAACCAACGAGCACGTTCGGATCAGTTGGCCGCGGCAAACGGCGCAAAACGGAATCCAGCAACCCTGGACTCAGCTTCGCCGCTCAACCCGCTGCCTTGACCATGGCCGTGAGTTTCACGGATTGGGTCAAGCCGCACCTCGCTGTAATGCGCTTTAATTATAGCGAGGTGCCGCGGTTCGTGCTTGCGCGCCGGTCACGGCGACAAAGCACTCGGAAAGCGGGTTTGGAAGTCCAATAAGCCAACCCATTCGGGCGTAACTGTGATTCGCACCATGTTGGGAATCAGCGCACGAAGGTGAGTGATCCAGGCTTGGCCTTGTTCGCTCCCGAAATAGCGCTCGGCGGCCGCAGCATATTCAGGCACGATTCCTTCTACAGTGTGGAGATGTGCAGTGCCGCGGACCAAAAGCACCTTATGCGGAAAACTGTTGTCGTCGATCGTGAACGAAACTTTGGGATTCTTTGCAAGAGCTCTAAGTTTCGGCGCTTTGGGTGGAGTCCCCATCACGAACTCCCGTCCGTTCCAGTGGAACCAGATGGGGATAACCCTGGGCGTCCCATCCATCCAGACGTAGGCCAAACGGGCAGGTATTCTCGATTGCAGCAGCTCGACGGACACGGGATGCTGCAGCAGTCCGAGGTCTCCTTGCTTAACCGGCATACTGTGCTCCTTTCTTAGGGTTAGGTAGCCGAACAGACCCAGACGAAATTAGCGATTCTCTGGCCATGGATTTTGCACCTGCCAGACATCCTCAGCAAGGGATTCTAGCCGGGACTTTCGTCACTTGCGCAGCCTGTACGGAAAGTGTTCTTATTCGCGGATGCCCTGGGACATCTGGCTCATCTTTTTTGTGCTCGGCGTGATTCTGCCGTGGCGCGGACGAATGCGCATGAAAAAGTTGCTGGCGATGCCGCACGTCGGCACGATGGAGCGGCTTGGACTGTACACCTCGACCATCGCCTTTCAGTGGTTTGCCGTCGCCGTAGTGGCATGGCGTGCCTGGGCGCACGGATTTACGGCCTCCCAGCTTGGCTTGACGATCCATGACAGAACCAGGATTCTTGTCGCCTCGCTTGTCGGCGCCGCGACCATTGCCGCTCTTCAGTGGCTGAACTTGCGGCGCGTGGGGAGAATTCTCCCCGAAGCGCGCGGCTCTATTCAGGCCATTGCGGAACGGATCTTGCCGCAATCCACGGTGGAACTGCTTCCCTATCTCGCGCTCGCGATCACGGCGGGACTCTGCGAGGAGTTTCTCTATCGCGGGTTCGCCATGGCCGTCCTCGCCCATGTAGGATTACAAACTTGGGTGGCGGTGCTGCTTTCTTCCGTTCTCTTTGGGCTCGCACATAGTTACCAGGGTCGCGGTGGGATAGTGATGACGCTCTTGATCGGCCTTATTCTGGGGACAAGCCGCATGGCCTACAATAGCCTGGTGCCCGCAATTTTCTGGCATAGCGCGGTGGATGTGGTCGCCGGAACGGCAGGGCCGCGGTACCTGACAGGAAGAAGGGCTGGCGTCCAGGAGAAGGAGAATCCGATACATCAGGGCTAAACAGTTACTATTATGACAACAACCGTCCCAGCCGCTCCCTCGGCAGCCGTGATACGGCGCGCCCTCGGAGAATTCAAGCTCCCCACGTATGACGATCAAGTACTTCAAATTCAACAATATATAAAGATTTTGCTGACCTGGAATGAGAAGGTAAACCTGACGGCGATACGCGATCCCCTGGAGATACTTTATCGTCATTTTTGCGAGAGTATGTACGCAGCCGAGGCCATCCCCCTGAAAAACGGTCGGCTCGCCGACGCGGGGTCTGGCGGCGGATTTCCAGGCCTACCGCTGAAGATCATCCGGCCAGATTTGCAAGTTTTTCTGGTCGAATGCAACATCAAGAAAGTCACATTTCTTGCGGAAGTCATTCGTGAATTAGGACTTAAGGGCGCACAGGTACTGGCGAGACGCTACGAAGAGCTCGGTGAGGAGGTCGCTCCTCTCGATTACGTCTGCTCTCGTGCGCTCGGTGAATTCCCCGCCTTTCTCGAGTGGGCCGGGGCGGAACAGATAGCAGCGAAACAAGTTATTCTGTGGATTGGGGCTCGCGACCTCCCTGAGGTTCAGAAGATTGGCGGTTGGCAGTGGCATGATCCCATCGAAGTACCTCATTCCTTGCGCCGCCTCCTCTTGGTGGGCACAAAGAAGTCCTCAATTGCCGGCGCATCGCCTTAAAGGTGAGCGATTTCCGCTATTTCTTCAAAAAACTCCCCCGATTCGCAGTGATAGGTGGCTTGCCCCAAATTGATGTTCCACGTGGAACACACGGACCACCTGCGGCAGAAATGTTTCACGTGGAACACTCTTGAGAGCTTGGAGATGGCGTGATGAGTCTCTGTTCCACGTGGAACAATTCGCCCTCCGAAGCGTGATTTCCACGGGCAAACATTGTTCCACATGAAACATCTTGCATCCTTAAGATGGCTTTGCTAAATTTTCGCTCGGGGGAAACGGTTGGCTCGAATCATAGCGGTTGCGAACCAAAAGGGTGGAGTTGGCAAGACAACCACGGCGGTGAATCTAGCCGCTTGCCTCGCCACGGCTGAACAACCAACTCTTCTTGTTGACTGCGATTCCCAAGCCAATGCAACTGCCGCCATCGGATTCTCGAAGGATCCTTCGCGTAGAACCCTCTATCACGCTTTAATTTTGAACGAACCCTTCGAGAAGATCATTCAAAAATCACAGGTGGATGGACTAGATGTCATCCCGGCCGACAAGAACCTTGCCGGGGCAGCGGTTGAACTCGTCAGTGCGGAAAGCCGTGAATATAAGCTCCAAGGTGCCCTAAAAGCTTTACCTGAGAAATATCGCTATATCATCTTGGATTGCCCGCCTGCCTTGGATTTGCTGACTTTGAACGCTCTCGTGGCAGCGGGAGCTGTGCTGGTACCCATCCAGTGTGAATATCTGGCCCTCGAGGGTGTTTCGGAGCTTCTGGACACGCTGATGCGCATCCGGCGCACCCTGAATCCAAGCCTCGAAATCGAAGGAATTCTGCTTACGATGTATGATGAGCGGACGAGTCTATCCCGTCAGGTTGCCACGGATCTGCGCAGCTTCTTCGGAACACAAGTCTTTCAAAGCGTGATTCCGCGCAATGTCCGCCTCGCGGAAGCGCCAAGTTTTGGCAAACCGATTATTTTTTATGACATTCACAGCAAGGGCGCAGAAGGCTACACGCAGCTCGCCCAGGAGGTCATCGCCAATGCCGAGAAACGCGCTGGGACGGGGGCTCGGAGCGCTCATTCGGGAGCCTGAGCCTAAGACTTCGCCCGAGCCCACCTCGATACACCCTCAAGCAACAACCGCCAGTGGCGCCGCAAGCGCGCCGGCTCGCGACGTCGTGCACCCCGGCCCTCAACAAGTTGACATCGACTTGATCGAGCCCAGTCCTTACCAACCGCGCACTCGCTTCCGCGAAGAAGCTCTCGATGAACTGGCGCGTTCCATTCAGGCCAGCGGCATCATCCAGCCCTTGGTTGTGCGACCGATCGGCTCGCGTTTTCAGCTGATTGCAGGCGAGCGCCGGTGGCGCGCAGCGCAGCGCACCGGCTTGACGAAGGTTGCAGTAATCGTTCGGCAAGTGTCTGACGAACTCGCACTGGAGATGACGCTGGTCGAAAACATCCAGCGTGAAGATCTGAATGCTATCGAAGCCGCGCGCGCGTTTGAACGATTGATGGACGAGTCGCAGTTAACTCAAGAAGCTGTTGCGGAGCGAACCGGCAAGGATCGCGCGACGGTGGCAAACGCGATTCGCCTCTTGAAGCTGGAGCCAACGATTCAGGATTGGATTGAAGAGGGGAAGCTGACGGCAGGGCACGGCCGCGCCTTGCTAGCGGTGCCGGATCCGCAATTGAGGATGCGATACGCTCAGCGGGCTGCGCGCGGCGGATTAACTGTCCGGCAGATTGAAAAATTGGCCTCGCGGCGGTCGCGCGGCGCTCACGCGCCGGCAGAGCTCCACCCGGACGCAAACATCCGATCCGCGCTGGATGAACTCCAACGCCACCTCGGCACCAAAGTGCTTCTCCACCAGAAAACGAAAATGCGTCCGGGGCAGCTTGTGCTTGAGTATTATGACGATGCTCAGCTCATGGGTCTCTACGATCGATTGATGAAATAGCTTCGCGGGCTTTGCGAACATACTGCCCATTCGTTCAGTCGCTTCATTCGACAACCCGTTTGCTCAGTCGCGTTGACTTATCCGCGTGCGCAGCTAAAGTAGAGTAGTCTGTGTACGGGGGGGTTTGACATGGCATGGAAGTGGCCCAGCGCGGCAAAGAGTGGCGCAAGCGAAGAATGGACAGGATTCATCGACCAGGGCGTGACGCTCGAGGGCACGTTGACGGTTATCGGCACGTTCCGCATTAACGGCAACGTAAAGGGCAACATCATCTCGGAACAAACCGTGATCCTTGGCGAAGGCGCAAAGGTCGAAGGACAGATTGAGGGCAATCGCGTGGTGATCTCCGGCCGTTTCGACGGTGTGATTTTCGCGAAGGGACGTGTGGAGATCGAGGCCAAAGGGGTGGTGACTGGAGAGGTTCACTCTCCATGCATGGTCATCGATCCGGGCGGAATCTTCGACGGGCGCTGCCACATGTTGGGATCTTCAGAAACAGCTACAACCGTGACGATTCCCATTCGCGCCGTCGGCAACGGCTGATATTCTCCCGATTTTCTTGCCGTTGATTTCAGGACAGAGTTCAAAGAATAGAGTGAAACTTCTTCTGCGCTGCGCGTTCCAGCGTGTTCAGGTTCCCCAAAACGGAGGATTTCTCGGTGGGAACGTAATCTACTCCCGATGTTTATCCGCGCCGCGGATCCCCTTATATAATCATAATGCAGTAATCACTTTATTAACATTCCCAGCGTGCACGCGAACCTCTAAAACGGCGCTAGGATTCAATCGAGGGCCTGCATCTCGAAGCGTTGGTTTAGTGGAGCCGCTTCGCGAGACTCTCCAAAGTTGTCATCGCACGGCCCATCACAAGGCCAGGTTGACACGTTTAGGACGCGCGTCTATCGTTCGAAAGAGTCTTTGATGAGGGATTGCGGATGAAGATTCTCGTGCTGGGCGGCGGTGGACGCGAACACGCGCTGGTGTGGAAACTAAGGCAGAGCCCGCGCGTGGAAAAGATCTGGTGCGCCCCCGGGAATGGCGGCATCGCGGCGGAAGCGGTGTGCGTGGCTATCGACGCGGGAGACGTTGCCGCGATCGTCGCGCTTGCGGAAAAGATTCAACCGGATCTGACCATCGTGGGACCGGAACTGCCACTCGTAAATGGACTGACGGACGCCTTCCGGCAGCGAAATTGGGCCATTGTAGGACCATCTCAGCAGGCGGCGCAGCTCGAAGGCAGCAAGATTTTCTCGAAAGAGTTTCTCGAGCGGCACGGCATCCCCACCGCAAAGATGGACGGCACGTATGATTCTCCCGCGGATGTCTACAGCGCGCTGAATTCCGTGGCTTGGCCAGTGGTGATTAAGGCGGATGGCTTGTGCGCGGGCAAGGGTGTTTTTCTGGCGCCAGACTTCGCCGCCGCAAAAGACTTTGTCGAACGCGTGATGGAAAAAAACGAACTGGGACCGGGCGGGAGGCGGATCCTCCTGGAAGAGGCGCTGGAAGGCGAAGAGCTATCGTTCATCATTCTCACCGATGGAAAGCGGTATGCGCCACTTGTACCAACACGCGATCACAAGCGCGTCTTCGATGGAAATCAGGGCCCGAACACGGGTGGCATGGGTGCGTACTCCACCGATGAATTGCTGCCGGATGGTCTTCGCGAGACCATCCGTTCGACGATTGTAGAGCCGACGTTGCACGGGCTAGCGGCAGACGGCATTCGTTATCAAGGGTTCTTGTACATCGGCCTGATGCTGACAAACTCCGGGCCAAAAGTCCTGGAGTTCAATTGTCGGTTAGGGGACCCCGAAGCCCAGGCGATTCTGGCGCGGCTGGATTTTGACTTGGCCGAAATCCTCAGCGATGTTGCTGCCGGAAGGTTAGACCCGTCAAAACTGCGCTGGAGGCCTGGAGCCAGCGCCTGCGTGGTGCTGACTTCGGGAGGTTATCCGGGAAAGTTTGAGAATGGCAAGCAGGTCGACGGACTAACCGCCGTGGAACAGATTACCGGTGTGAAGGTGCTGCATGCCGGAACGAACCTTGTCGGAGACGCGGTCGTCACTAACGGCGGCAGGGTGCTTGGCGTTACTGCATCAGCCAGAACCATCGAGGCCGCCTTGGCCTCCGCCTATGAAGCTGCTTCAGGAATCCACTTTGAGGGAATGCACTACCGGAAGGACATCGGAGCTCACGCAACTCAACTGAAAGCCGCAGGGGATTAGAGGACATGCCGCGAGTGCAAAATCTCTTCCGCGCCCCGAAAAAGCAATTGCCGATGGAGGAGCTCTCCGAAGTCCGTGCTGTAGGCGACACCGGCTTCGAAGGCTGCGCCCACGCGCGGCCCGGGCGCGAGCGCCAGGTTTTGCTCGTGGATCGTGAGACCTTGGAGGCCATGGACCTCCGGCCGGGAATTATCCGCGAGAACATTACAACCGATGGCCTGAACGTGAACAGCCTGCAGATTGGCCAGCAGCTCGCCATCGGCGAAGCCCGTCTCGAAGTGAGTGCGGTATGCAATCCCTGCGATCAGATGGAGGCCATTCGGCCCGGACTTCGCAAAGAGCTGTGGGGGCGGCGCGGCATGTTGTGCCGCGTTCTGGTGGGCGGAGTGATTCGCCGCGGCGATTCCATCGAAAAGCTTTCCTGACAATTAGGGCTTGGGCGGTCGCCGGAGTGACGGCGCATCGGGCGGGCGATTCTTGTCTTCCTTCACTTTTTCGACAGGCTCCTCAGGCGGGACCATCCATTCGAAGCCGTGGTGCTCATCCATCGTGCCGAGAACAAACGGCGCGCCCCCAGCGATCAAGGGCAGCACGGCGCGCATAAAATCGGCGGAATCGATAGAAGCAGCCTTCTGCGCCTGGCCGCGATTGATGTTTTCCAGCACCTTGGCAAAACGCGGCTCACCCGAACCGAGATGCGTGATGTGCGGGTCGTTGCCCTGGATCAACTCGGCCAATGTGGGACCTTTCGCATCCGCAGGATAACGGCTCTCCACGATCGTGCGCGGAGCATGTTTTTCCGGCGGGTAGAGCTGTGTGAAGCGCGGCCGCTGCACACGTGTCTGCCAATAGTCGCCACGAGTGGCGACTTGCTCCTGCTCCATACGATAGTCCACGACCCACACCTCAGGGCCGTAATCCTTGGGAGCGTAGCCGATGATCACGATCTGGAAGATGGGATCATCGGGAGAGATTTCGAGTTTGTGGTGGAGCTGAGCGACCAGGGGACGAAGCTTCTCGAGGAAAGCGATGCCCATGGTTTCCAAGTCCGTCTCGCCCTCGCCGGGAGTGGACTGGTAACGAGGGTCGCCCCGGGTGACCCGCTGAAAATTACGGTCCAACCGAGCAGGTTGGGGATCGGCGGGAACGCGCCATTCCGAAGCTCCGAAAAGCACGCCGATGTGCGTAGCGTCGAGGTCCATTACGCGCGGTGGAATGGAATTTCGCTCCACGGGCTGATCGATGGCCGCAAAGACGATGACGTCCTTTGCCACGTGAACGATGGCCCGGCCGCCGGCGAGATTGGCGACGATTTCGTCCTCGTGCTGCTCCTGGGCAAGAGCCTCAAACGGGGACGCGCAGAGGACGCCGCACAAAAGGTAGAGCTTGATTCGCCGCGAAAAAGTCGCGCGGAGGCATAGAGCAACCCTCTGACTGTACCCCGGCATGAAACGCCGGGACTCCGCCCGTAATGAAAGTTTTGCAAGTAGCTTCACGCCAAAAGACCCATCCGGGCAAATAAACCTTTTCGTCCTCACACTATCATACCCGGGAGGCACGGACGAAAGTGCGATGTC
>Ga0137394_10000593_pt1 | contig 25301 bp, 19 predicted proteins | sample czobulk116metaG_FD_108278 | JGI IMG/M metagenome (GOLD analysis project Ga0137394, IMG submission 108278) | Vadose zone soil microbial communities from Angelo Coast Range Reserve, California, USA - czobulk1.16 metaG | ecosystem: Environmental > Terrestrial > Soil > Vadose zone | place: USA...
ATGCGGGATGGGCACCGGAACATCTTCCAAAATGGCACGATAGAAAGACTCAATCAAGAACTTCATGCCTGACTTCATGTGGAAGTCATTGGCCAAAAAACTGCGCACGTTCGTAAATACGTTTCCAACATATTGTTCTGCAAGGACTAAAGGCGAGATGAATTGCCCTGCATAGCTCTTTAGTCTAGATCCGGAAAGTCTGATTAACGTCTCGTGATCTTGATCAAGAGCAAGACCATTTTTCGCGCCATAGATACGAAAGTGGTGAAGGGAGGGTCGCATCTGTGATGAAAATGTCAAATAGGCGGTGTTGCGGTCTTCTTGGCAAATTATAACCCTCAGTTCATCGATGATCTCGTTTTCGCCCCTGCTCTTCAGAAAGGGACTCACAAACCCATAAGCCATCACCTCGAGGGGATCGCTCGTCAGGTATTCGGCAATCCTCGCGATGCCATGGCTGATGATGTTGTGCAGCAGTTTTCCTGGCAACCTCCGCACCCAATGATGCTTGTCCCCCAAAAAGGCCGCAGCGTATCCGGACGATCCAAGTTCATAGCAATAGTAACTCTCCATGTGAAGAGGTCCGCCGCCCAGATAGCCGTTCTTAACAAGCGCCCGCATCCGGCGCGCCGCATGCCGAAACTGATCATCGTGGCCTGCGGTTATCTTGAGATTCCTATCGTTTGCCAATGCAATCAGTGTCTGCGCTTCTTGTTCGTTGACGGTAAAGGGCTTCTCCACATAGACGTGACATCCGCGCTCCAGGCAGAACTTGGCGATATCGAAGTGGCTTTGCGGCGGCGTCGTGATATGGATGACGTCCGGCTTTGCTTCAGTGAGCAAGTCCGCTAGATGGCTGAAATGCCGCTTGATCGGGTATCTCTCATAGAGTTGCCTCGCCATCAGCGCTTCCTTATCACAAACGCCGACGATCTGGGACCCGCGGATCCTTCGGATCTGCGCGGCGTGTGAATCGGCAATCTTGCCACACCCCACAATGGCTACCCTAAGCACTTCGACCTCTGGCCTGACATGCTTCGAAATAGCGCCTCAAGCTTTCGGCCATGGAAACTCTCGGACTCCATCCCACGCCAGCCTTCAATCTCGCATTGCTGTACGTCGTCTTCTTCCAGAAGGCATGCCACACTTTGCGATTGAAGGTGGGCGGTAGCTGCTCCTTCGACCAAGCTGAGTATTTTTCCCAAAGATAACACAAGCTGTATGCTGCCAAGTGGGGAACGTAGATCGACTTGAAGCGCTTTACATTCTTCTTATACAAGCGCAAGAAACGCCGACTGGACGGCAAATCGTCGTCCACGACGTTGAATACGCCCCCGTCGATTCCCTTCTTCACGCTCGCCAATGCGATCGCATCCGCACAATTGTCTACATATGTGAGAGGTATTTGATTCGGACCTCCGAGGTGCAGAAAGAGACCGAACGTTCCGATACCAACTCGGCCGGTGATGCCTTCGTTGCCGGGGCCAAAGACATATCCCGGTCTGACGATTACGTACGGTATATCGTACTTCTTCCCGTACTCGGCAACGATCTCGTCTTGCTTCACCTTGGCAAAGCAATAGGCGTCACCTCTGAGTTCAGGATGCTGCTCAACCGGGCATGATTCATCCAGCAGCCGACCCCGGGGTTTTTGCGTGTTGGTGTAAACCGCAAACGAGCTGATGCTGACAAGTCGTTGTAAACATCGATGCTGAACGCAAGCGGCAAGAAGATTGCGCGTCGTAAGGACGGAATTCATATACGCGTCGGGAAAGGATTTCTCCCCACGAGCAGCGGCTAGATGAATGATGACGGCTGCATTCCGGGTTGCGGCAAGGCAATCCTCACTTGACAGAAGATTACCCCGTAACATTTCCACGCGTGTTCCATCCCGATGGAAACCCAATAGAGATCCCGTCCTGGCCGGAGGTGTGGTGGGCCTTATAAAGCAGCGCAGATTACGAAATCCTAGATTCAGTAAGCTCCGTACAACCCTGGACCCGATAAAGCCACTCGCACCCGTGACGAGGATCATGTCATTTTTTCCAATGATGTAACCGTCTGATTCCATTTTTTCTTTCTTGTGTTCGGCCCGTCCGTTCAGCTGCTCCTTGCGGATCGGCTTACTTCTTTACGGTTCGAGCTTCTCTGTTGGCCAAGCGCGGCTCCCCTTTTTCTTGCATTATTCGCCTCGCTTGAAACGGCGGCAACTTCAGCAATGTCTTGGACGAAATCGATGGACACGCTCACTCACAGCGGATGATCCTTCGTCAGGCGCTTGTAGGTGTTGGCAACGGAAAACAACAGATTTTTGCATTTGGAGATTGCCGAGCATGAATTCTCCCTAACAAACTTGCCCAGCCTGCGCATTTGCTCTTTTCTTCTGAATCGCACGAAATCGGCGGAAACCTCTTTTCGGACTCGCCTAACCATCGCCCAGTAGAATCCTACAAGGCGAAGAGTTCCACCTAACAAAGTGGGTGGCCGCGTCAGCTGATAAATGCATCGAAAAAACTCCCACAGTGGGTGGCTCCCCAGCACATAGTCAGCCCGCCCCACTCTATATGGGACGATCAGGGCATTCTGTGCAGCTGTGCCCATCTGTCGATGATGGTTGTAAGGCTTCTCAACGAAAGTCCTGGTTTGCCAGCCTTTCATCCGAGCAGTGGTCACGGCAACTAAATCAATACCCCCAATTTTTCTCGGTACGTATCCACCGATGTCTTCGAAGCACTCGCGCCTGAACATCTGGCATTGTCCAGACACATGCTCAATGCTCGTAAAGTGGTAATCGTACTGAAACGATCCCTCCCTATAGGGGGTTCCCGCAACACCCAACCGTGAATTCTCCGCAAACTTTTTCATTAGGAACGCAAAGTACTCCTGGTCGAATGAAATATCAGCATCCAAGTTCCCGATAACGTCGTACTTCAAGTCGGCAAGATTGGCATAGCCGGCATTGAAGGCACAAACCTTCCCCGCAAAATCCCGTTCACTACGGTCGGGCATTTTGACAAGTTCAATCCAAGGGTGGTCGACTGCGTATTTCTGCACAATTTCGTCCGTACAGTCGGTCGAACCGTCGCTGACAATCACCCATTTGAGAGGTCGGACCGTCTGTGTCACCACGGACTTGAGGGTCAGTTCAATAAAATCAGCCTCGTTCCGCGCTGGAGTAATGAGAGCGTAGGTGGGAAGAGTGGTCATGCTTATCTCCCGGCGGAAGCAACCACATGACCGGCTTGTGGCTTTGTGACGACTCCGTTCAATTCGCACAAGAGCACGGAGAGTGCTAGAAGCATCCAGGCCTGAGACCATCTCATATACGAAGTCCGGATCGTGCAAAGCCGCAGCAGCCGATAGTAGAAGAAACCCCGTTCGTCCCACATGTGCTCCATTGCCCAGTCGAATACCAATTGAGCCAGTCGGAGGTTGTCGGCATCGTGATCCTTGAATGCTAGCAACGTGATGAGGCTCTGGGCGACGCAATGAATGTCCACCGGATATGTGCGGTTATGAAAATACCTGACCGCGCCATCTTTGAGGAAGAAGTGGGCGCGGTAGAAGTCGAACCCGCGCCGAATGCACGATTCGAACTCTGTGGTCGCCGCAAACTCGCCAATGGAATGCAACGCACACAGGTTGTATCCGGTGTGGAAGTTATCGATCCAGCTCTGCGTCGGCGCCTCGCCGTAATCCCAGGACCCGTCCGAGCGCTGCCTTTTGGCAGAATAGCGGGCCACCCGAAGTGCAGGCGTTAGAAATTTCTTGTCTCCGGTGTGCTTGTATACGCGGCACAGTAGGGCTGCAGCAAGGAAATTCGCATTGTGGATTTGGGTCCGGATCGAGGGTAGCGGATAGCTGAAGCCGGCTACCGACTTCCCCTCGGACCAGTAAAGTTCCTTCACCATATATTCCGCCGCACTCACCGCCATTTCCAGGCACCGTGACTGCGGACTTCGCTCATACGCACCGAGAAGCGCATTGGCGACAAATGAAGTACAAACTACATTAGGCGCCCATCGCGGAACCACATCCGTCCGGGTTTGCCAGGGAAAACTGTACCCCCAACACCAGTACGAACTCCCTGGTGAGCGGAGAATGCCCAGCTTGTCGATCATCTGATCAATGAGATCATCTTGTCGCTGGTACACCTTTTCGATATGGAGCAACGCGGTTAGAAAAAGCGCAATGGCCTTGGGATTCTCGGCTTTTGGTATCCGTGCCAGTTGACGAATATTGATGGGGCTTCGCTTCAATGCCTGCGTGAAAGCCAGGCGAAGGATCTTTGAGTCAAGAAGGGGCAGGGCGGCGAATATCTTGCTGTTGAGAGCGTCGTACGGGTCATGTCCTGCCCAGCCGTTTGCCTGACAATAGGCTAGTAGCCTCTTCGTGGCCGTTCTTACTTCCCTAAGGCAGTTCTTATTATCGAGCTCTAGGTTGTCCGTCCGGGTTTTTGCGCTGAACCTTATCCTTGCCATCGGCACGGTTGTTGTCTCGGTTACGTTTGGCGGTTTAGGCCCTGAATGCCCTAAGCCCGTTGCCTCATCAATCAGCCTTACGTACCTCTGCTTCATAATTTCCCAGCGGATGGGCACATATTCTTTCTTGGCCCTGGCAGCGAGCCGAGCCCGCAAATCGCGATCCCAATAAAGCCGGACCATTTGCCTGGCCAAATCTTCGGGATTGTTCGGCTCAAAGTAAGCTAGAGACTCCTCACTGAAATAATGGCGTATGGTCTTCAGTCGAGACATGAGAACTGCTTTGCCCATAATGATAAATTCGGGTAGCTTGTTGGGAAAGGCAAAGTCGAGAAACACGTCGCGACGTATCGGCAGAATTCCGACGTCGCATTTTGCTAACGCCGTGGGAATTTCGGCTGCCGACACTAGCCCAAGCAGCCTGACCCTTGAAGTTAACCCATGTTTTCGGACCAGGTTCGCCAACGTGTCCTTTTCGGGCCCGGATCCTAGAATCCACAACTCTGCTCCCGGCATCTCTGTGTGCGCCATGCGGAAGGCCTCGATGGCAAAATCGAGTCCGTAGACTCGCGTGAGAGTCCCGTGGTAAATGAATACGAACGCGTTGGAGTTCCCATCGAAGGCCGGCGCGCCCATGCTCGGCACAAAGCGTGCCTCGTCGACCGCGTTCATAACCACGATTGTTTTTGAGGGACGCAGCCCGCGGTGTATCAGGAGATCTTGGATCGGCTCATTGATGGTGATCACGCGATCAGCGAAATCGAAACTGATTTTCTCCAGGCGTTGGAGGAGGCGAACCAACCATGAGCCCTCCGCGATCCCATACTTGGACATGCAAAACTCAGGGGTGATTTCGTGCATGTCCAGGATCAGCTTGGCGCCCATCCATTTGGCAGGAACTGCAGCGAAGATCAGAAAGTCCGGCAAGGTATTTACATCAATAACGACATAGCGTCTCCGCCACATCATCAGAGAAATGCGCAGGAAGGCCCACAAAAAGAATGCCGTGTACTCAAAGGCGTACCGGGGCAAAGACCCGCGCTCCCTGCCCAACGGAATGGTATAAACGTTCACACCGTTCACGGTATAGGTCTTCTTCCCGTGATCGGCGCGCAACGCCAAGACGTCAACGGAATATCCCGCTGACACTAAAGCGTCGGCTTTTCGCCTCACGCGAGGATCAAGGTCGTATACGCTTTGAACCAGAATGCAGACAGACTTCATCAGGACAAATCTCCATGGCGGACAGCCCGACTGGGATTTCAGAGACTTTGCTTAGGGACGAATCGAATTCGACAATGGATCTGGCATTCCATGGCATGTCCATAAACGTGGATGTAGCTCCATTGCCGTTGGCGGATGGACGGTAAACCCTTAGGTTCAATGGTGGCAGAGCCCCTTCTCCTTTGTAACGGTTGGAAATTCGCACCTGATTGGAAGGCCCAAGGGGTTCGAAACACACCGCACGCCGTTTTCGAAACCAACTGGTTACCACCCCTGCCGTGGCGAACCAAGCATCGGAGGATCTCAACGATTGCACTAGCCAGATGTAAAAGTCGCCCCAAAACCGCTCTGGCGCGTGACTTCTGTCATGCCAAAGAACGGTGAGCACGCCTCCGAACTGTCCGGCGTTGTCAATCAAGTCTCTGCAGCGTTTTTCAGCTTCAGCCTCGGACAGGTCAAGCCTTTGACGATAGAATAGCGCCCCATCCTGGATATGCAGCGGGAGCTCGAGAAGCGTCTTCGCACCGAGTGGGCGGAACACCTGCGTTGTTCCGTTGCGGTATCCGATCGTCTCGTTGTACCCTGCGGTCGAATCGTAAGCGTAACCGCTCTCTTCCAAGATGGAAGCCGTGTTCGCGCCGTGCAGCAACCAGTGCATCCTGATGCCGATGGCGGACTCGCCAGTCATTTCTGCGATCCTCGCTAACTCGGCGCGGCCTTTCTCGACGCTATGCCAGGCGTCAATTCCGTGGACGCCCAGCTCGCAACTCTCTCTCTTGAGAGCCGCCATCCTGTGTTGAAGGTCGTCCACGTCGTAGGCGGTTGCGCGCCGGGACGCCTGGCCACCGGGTACATGTTCGCCAGCCCGTCGCTTGAACGGAATCAACAAGTAAGTCGCTGGCAGATTTTTCTCGACCCGCAAATACCATTCAAAGGGATCCCAGAAATCCTTCGCCCAACCGAGGTAGACGAATGGAAGTGATGCTGCGGCGCGCCAGATAGCGAAAAGACGGGTTGTCGAAATTCTTCGCCGAAAAAGGTCTCGAACGGCACCAACCGTTGAACGGTAGAGGAATCCCCACATGGTGTGGTCGAACTTGTGATTTCGTATTCCCACGAAATCAATGTCGTGGGTCAGGCAGACAGCAAAGCTGTGGCCCCCGGGAGCAGGAGGGATCTCCAATAGAGGAATCCCTTCCTTCAGTATCCAGTTCCTCAACATCCCAATGTGAATGTCGAGCGTGGGCATGTGTGCTTGTTCGATGGGCTGGCCGGCCGATAATAGGAGCTGAACTTCTTGAAACAAGTCATATCCTAGTCGTACCACTGTCTTGTTTCGCCCCGACACAATGCGAACTCCCGCCATTCCGCGTGTTGCCGCGAGACACGGAATGCCCCTGCCTCCCTCTTCGAATGTGCTTAAGTCGCCGTATATCGGCAGAGCAATTCCCTGGAAGTCCAGGGACCCGCCTCTATGCCGCGAACGCACAGTGATGCCGTTCCGCACGTCGGCGCTTTTGTTTCCTGCACCGTATAAGAGGAGCAACCTTGCCTCGACTTCACGTGTGTCATCAGCTGTGGCAATAACCACGTCATATAATCGACCTGGTTCGTAGTACTCCCACGGCGTCTTGAAGAGTTCGAAAAACTCCTCAACAGCTGCCGCCTGGTCGCCTTTGGATCTGACTCCGATCACTGGATCAACGCCGGCACTAAGGTGCAACGAGCCCTGAGGTTGTTTGGTTGGAGATACCCTGGGTTGCAGGACTCGCCGCAACAAAATCGCGAATAGACTCGACCACGTAGCGGAGTTGCAGCTCGGAGAGTTCCGGGTAAATTGGAAGCCCCAACGTCTCCTTGGCAGCCCGTTCACTCTCGGGGAACGCACCAACGCCATGGCCTAAGTAAGCGAAACATTCTTGCAGGTGCATCGGGATGGGATAATAAACCTCGGTACCTATCCCCCGCTGCTGCAGGGCGGCCTGCATCTGATCACGGCACGATACTCGAATCACGTATTGATTGAAGATGTGGCGGTTCGTGACGACGCTCGGCAAACCTACTTGCGGCGATCCATCGCTAGCGGCCGCCAATCCGGCCTCGAAAAAAAGCTCATCGTACTTTTTTGCGTTTTGTTGACGAGCGGCAGTCCACTGATCCAGGCGTGGCAGTTTGGCGGACACAATGGCCGCTTGGAGGGCGTCGAGCCGGAAATTGCCACCCACAAGCTTGTGATGGTATTTCGGTTTGGAACCGTGAGCCCGCAGGCACTTCAGCTTTTCCGCACTCTGCGCGTCGTTGGTGACCACCATCCCTCCATCGCCAGCCGCGCCGAGGTTTTTTGAAGGGAAGAATGAGAAGCACCCGTAATGTCCTATGGAGCCTCCCCGTCGGCCCCTGCTCTCAGCACCGATCGCCTGGGCAGCATCCTCGATGACAACGAGCCCATATTTCTCAGCCTCGCCCATCACAGTGTCCATATCTGCCATCTGGCCGTAAAGGTGAACGGGGATGATTGCGCGGGTCCTACTGGTCACCTTCGACGAGATTTGAGATGCATCCAGGTTGTAGGTCACCGGATCGATGTCAACGAAGACCGGTATGGCTCCTAGGCGGGCAATCGCACCGACTGTTGCAAAAAACGTGTACGGAGTGGTAATGACCTCGTCACCAGCGCCGATGTTTTCCGCCATCAGACAGGCCAACAAGGCGTCGCTGCCTGACGAAACCCCGACCGCGTTTGAGCAGCCGCTATACCGGGCGATCGCCTTCTCACACTGTTCCACCTTCGGTCCCAAGATGAAGTGCTGAGACTCCATCACCTCGGTGATCGCAGCATCGACCTCAGACTTGATCGTTGCGTACTGCGCCCTAAGATCGAGTAGCGGCACCTGCATACTTAGCCTTTTCTTTCACGTGCTTGTAGGACTCGGTGCCCTTGCATAGCTCCTCCGGCAGCGGTACTTCTTCATCCAAATCGAGACACCGGAGAACACCGGGCTCAATTTGCTGATAACGGTAGTCGCTCTCCGGACACAGCATCACACCGTTGGAGTCGGTTGCCTCGAGTCGGTGCCCATGGCGACTCATCCATCCAACCTGCCGGGCTGGGTTTCCGAGGACTAGTGCGAAGTCCGGTACGTCCTTTGTAACCACAGAACCGGCTCCGACGAACGCATAACGCCCAACTTTGACTCCGCAGATAACTGTCGCATTGGCTCCAATCGTACAACCACGCCTCAACCAAGTTCTTTCGTACAAACCGTGCCTGTTTATCTGGGACCTGGGATTAGTGACATTCGTTAGAACACACGACGGTCCGAGAAACACGTCATCTTCAATCACCACCCCCGTATAAACGGACACGTTGTTTTGAATCTTGACGTTGCTTCCGATCGTTGTCCCCCCATCGACGTTCACGTTTTGTCCGATGACGCAGCGCTCGCCGATTCGTGCGCCCCTCATGATGTGCGAGAAGTGCCAGATCTTCGTGCCGGCACCGATCTCAGCACCGTCATCGACATAGGCGGATTCGTGTACGAAGTAAGGACGTTCTTGTTTTTCGTTCTCAGAGTTGAACGCTTCCAGAGCAATTCCCCCGTTATGCAGCGCACGCTGGCAAGCATCCAAAACTCGCAAGACTCTGAGGCCTTCTGCGCCATCGCTCACCGGTGAGGTTCTGAATTCCACACAGTCGAGGAAGTGCTGGCATTCCGCACGTAGTGGCTCCCGATCCTCCAGATCGATGATTTCGCCTTTCGCCTTAACTGCCGTCGGGATCCGATTTCTCCATTCGACTTTATGAGGGTACAAGACGAGCTTGTGTTCCGCGGTGTCATCAAAGACGGCCATCTTCTCGGACCCAACAACCACGAGTCGTTGCTCCTTGACTGGATGCAACCAGCTGACGAAGATGTGGGCCTGGACTCCGCTCGGGAATTCGAAGTGGCTCAAGGTGACGTCAGTGATATCGCGATTCAGATAGGCACAACCCTGGCAGGTAACACGAGTCGGTATTTCATTGAGGAGTGACAACATTACGGAGATATCGTGTGGAGCAAAGCTCCACAGAATATTCTCCTCAGTCCTTATTTTCCCGATGTTCAGGCGATTGGAATACAGATAGTTGATTTTTCCAAGAGCGCCGTCCTGAATCAGCTTCTGCAGTTTCAGGATTGCCGGGTGGTATCTCAGAATGTGTCCGACCATCAGGATTCGGTGCCTAGCCTCAGCCAGTTTGACGAGATCCTCACCTTGTTTCACGTCGATAGACAGGGGTTTCTCGACGAAAACGTCCTTCCCGGCTTCGAGCGCTGCTTTGGCCATCTCATAGTGTGTGGCCGCCGGCGTGGCCAATGCCACGGCACCGATAGAAGGATCGGATAGGACCGCGCTGAATTCTGAGCAGAACTTAACACCTTCGTAATGGCGCCTGCAGGCCACTTCGACGGAACTTTCCGCGTCGCAGAGTACCTCTAGAGCGCCAAGTTCAAGAAAATTTCGAACAAGGTTCCTACCCCAGTAGCCAACACCGACAACGGCTACCTTGATCTTTGGCTTATTGAGCAGTTCAACCTGCATAAGCAGCCCTCTTGGCAAGACCTATCCGCTCGGGTCCTACCCCAATGAGATCCACACACTTATCCGCCGCGGCTCCGTCTCCATACAACGCCGGCCGTGAATCCGGTGGAGAAAATGAAGACACTGCATCGACAATTTTGTCCGAATCCGACCCCACCAAAACATTCCAACCCGCTCCGACAGTCTCTACCCATTCCGTTTCGCCTCGCAGTGTGAGGCAGGGAACGCCGAGCCAGTAGGCCTCCTTCTGTAACCCACCCGAATCGGTGAGAACCAAGCGCGCGGAGCCCGCCAGCACAACCATGTCCAGATATCCCACGGGATCAATCAAACGAACGCGAGGCTCCGGCCGGATACCAATTTCGGAGATCATCTTCCGCGTCCTAGGATGGACTGGGAAAATGACTGGTTCATCGACCAAATGGAAGGCTCTCAAAATGCGCGAGAGCGGTGCCACCTCGTCCGTGTTTTCACTACGGTGCACCGTGGCTAGCAGGTAAGTCTGTTTCGTCAATCCAAATCTGTCCAGAATCGCCGCCTGGTTCCCATCGACGCGTTGCGTGGCCCAGTTCAAAACATCAAGCATGACGTCCCCGACGAGATGGACGTTTTGCGAGATGCCTTCAGCGGCCAAGTTGCTGACCGCGGTGTCGCTCGGGCAAAGCAGCAGGCCCGACAAATGATCCGCCACGACACGGTTGATTTCCTCGGGCATGCGACGATTGAGACTTCGCAGCCCCGCTTCTACGTGGGCAATAGGAATGGATAACTTTGAGGCCGCGAGCGCGCCGGCCAGCGTCGAGTTCGTGTCACCATAGATCAGGACATGGTCCGGGCGTTCAGCGAGCAACACATCCTCAATAGCTTTGAGCATCGCGCCGGTTTGAAAACCATGCGAACCGGAGCCGACACCTAAGTTGGCATCGGGTCGAGGCAATTCCAGACCATCAAAGAAAATACCGGACATTTCGTAGTCATAATGCTGCCCGGTGTGCACCAGAATCTCTTCATGATGTCTTCTCAATTTTTGGCTTACCGCAGCTGCCTTGATGAACTGGGGACGCGCCCCGACGATAGAGACAATTTTCACAGTACTCTACCTAGTGTATCCTGCGCTGTATGGTCTATGCCCCGTGGGATCCTGAACCCACGCCTAGCAAAATATCTGGGGAAGGAACGCCAGAATCTGAAAAAAAAGACGTCCGGGATCTCGCAGTCATAATTCCGTCAGGTGTGTACGATAGCGGGGACGATCGATTTGGATCCGGGCGCCGCGGCAGTTGAAGAATTTCGCAGCTGTGTGTCGAAATCGGATTGCTGCCAGTATAGGTGCTGCCTTCATGAAATTCGGGCGGCGCCCATAACCACCATTACTTTCACTCGAAAGATTCGATGGGCCTCATGAACTCGATAAGGTGAAATATCGGGGGAAAATGCACGGATCGTTTGGAGAAACCGGCATCGGCTTAGACCTCAGAAACCGCCACCTGCACCTTGCGTGCAGCCGCCGTGGAAAGAGATTTGAAGATACTATCAACCACCTGCAATTGCTGATCGGCCCCCAGTTGTGGATACATCGGCAAAGACAGAACTTCAGAGGCACATCGTTCCGCAACCGGAAAATCACCTTCTTGATAGCCAAGGCGCGTATATGCGCTCTGCAAGTGTAGCGGAATTGGATAGTGAATGCCCGTGCCAATGCCCATCTCTGTGAGATCTGCCTGAAGTACCGCGCGATCTCGAACACGAATGACGTAAAGGTGGTAGACACCTTTCATCCAGGGCACCTCGCGAGGTACCACAACAGAATCTTCCACGCCTGTAAAGAACTCATGGTAGCGATGCGCTAGACGCCGGCGGCTCTCGTTCCAGGCAGCGAGGTGCTTCAGCTTCGCGCCAAGAACACCCGCCTGCAGGGCATGCAGCCGGCCGTTGTAGCCTTCAACGTCGTGGTGATACTTCTTCGTCTGGCCGTGATCGCGAAGCATGCACACTTTACGCGCAATTTCTTCATCGTTGGTCGTGACAGCTCCGCCTTCTCCGCATGCACCCAGGTTTTTTCCTGGATAGAAACTGAAGGCAGCGGCGCGTCCCATCGAACCAGCTTTTTTCCACCGTTTCTCTTTGCTCGAATAATACTCGGCGCCGTGGGCCTGGCAAGCGTCCTCGATCACCAACAAGTTGTATCGTTCTGCGAGCTCCAGAACGCGATCCATGTCCGCGGTCTGGCCGTACAGGTGCACTGGAAGGATGGCTGTGACAGGTTTTTCCGTCTCTTGGTTCAATAGTTTTCCAGTTGTACGATCGAGGCAGCATCGCGTTTCCAAATACTCCTCGACTCTCTGCGGATCCATGTTGTAAGTGCGCTCGTCGATATCCACGAAGTCCGGCCGCGCGCCAGCCTGAGAGATAGCTTCCGCGGTTGCTACAAAAGTGTTTGGAACAGTAACGACGGTATCGCCCGGTTGAACTCCGGCGGCAATCAGGGAGAACCGCAAAGCGTCTGTGCCGCTCCCCACACCGACACAAAACTGCACTCCGCAAAACTGTGCAAAGTCCCGCTCGAAGTCTTCGACCATCGGGCCCCCAACGAATCCAGCGGTCTTCAGGGCGTTTCGGAAGACGGACACCAATTCCTCTTCCAGTTCCAGGTGAGGCGTGACTAGGTCTAAGAAAGGAATTTTATCGTTGTCGGTCATTTCGCAACCGCCAGCTCTGGCGCCATCAACCGGAGAAGCCTTGCGGGATTCCCAGTCACAATGGCATTGTCGGGCACATCGTTGGTCACAACGCTACCGGCACCGATCAGAGCGTTCTCACCAATGACGAGGTTTGAGAGGATCGTTGCACCAGAACCAATCGAAGCACCTTTTTTCACTAGCGTTGGCTCCACTTTCCAGTCCTTCTCGGTCTGGAGCGCTCCTTCCGGCGTGGTGGCGCGCGGATAAGCGTCGTTGATGAACGTGACGCCGTGGCCGATAAAGACATTATCTTCGATGGTTACACCCTCGCATATAAAACTGTGACTCGAGATCTTGCAGTTTCTGCCGACCCTGGCGTTCTTTTGAATCTCCACGAACGCGCCCACACGGCTTCCGTCGCCGACCTCACAACCGTAAAGATTGATGAACTTGGACAGTCTGACGTTTTTGCCCAACTTAACGTCTTCGGAGATGCACACGTGGTTGTTCACAGCTGGACCACTTTCCCGCGTTCTCTTAACGATTGATCGGCAGCTTCGAGCATCTTGACCACCCGCAAACCGGCCTCACCGTCATTGAATGGTTTCCTGTCATTCCTCACGCAATCGGTGAAATACGCTATCTCATTTCGCAGCGCCTCTGTCTGCTCCACCTTCGGCGCCCACATATCGCCGGAGCGGTAACTCACCAACAGTTCGTAGAGACCTTCGCCGTTGCTGACCTGGACGCCTCTATCGTATATTTTGATTTTCTCGTCAGCCTCGAGGTCGTTCCACACCAGCATCTTCTTTTCTCCGCCGATCAAAGTGGTTCTGACTTTGACCGGGGAAAGCCAATTCACATTGATGTGCGCAATGGTCTTGTGCGGGAAATAGACGGTCATAAAGGCTACGTCGGCAACTCCGTTGAGATGGGTTTCCCCGGTAGCAACCACTGCCTCGGGCTTGGCAGCGATAAGGTAATCCATAATCGACAGATCGTGTGGTGCGAGATCCCAGAGCACATTGACGTCATGCTGGAACAGGCCGAGATTGACGCGCGTGGAATCGTAATAATAGAGCTCCCCGAGAGTGCCATCTTCGATCAACTGTCGAATTTTCTTTACCGCACCGGTAAACAGAAAAGTGTGGTCCACCATGATTTTCAGATTCTTGCGTTCGGCCAGCTCGATGAGTTCTTCTGCCTGACTCGACGTGCAGGTGAACGGTTTCTCTACGAAAACATGTTTTCCATTCTGGAGAGCCATCTTGGCGAGCCCGTAATGGGTACGAACCGGCGTGACGATGGCGACCGCGTCGATCTGCGGAGTCCTGACTAGCTCATCGAAGTCTTGGGTGACCTGGATTTCAGGGTAAGCCTGATGCGCACGCTGTAATGACTTGGAGCTGACGTCGCAAACGGCCACGACCTCCGAAACCTGTAAATTGTGAAAATTTCTTACAACCTGAGGTCCCCAGTATCCGTAACCAGCGACGCAGACACGAATCCTATGTGTCGACGGTGAATCAGGATTTAGCTTGCGCTTGGCCTGACTGACTTCATTCCGTTCCGCGGGGATGCACACTCTGGGTATAGTGCTCATTCTCAATAGGCTCCGTCGCCCGACAAGACCGCATGCGGAGTCCGCAAAAGGATTTTGAGATCCAGCCACGGCGACCACATCCTCGCGTATCGGAGATCCATCCGCACCATCTCGTCAAATTTGGTCCTACTCCGCCCGTTGACTTGCCACAAACCTGTGATTCCCGGCTTCACTTCTAGCACCCGGCGCCGGTGCCAGGTGTGGTATACCTCCAGCTCGTAGGGAATCGGCGGTCGCGGCCCGACCAGAGACATGTCGCCCTTCAGCACATTGATGAATTGAGGGAGTTCATCCAGGCTGGTCTTTCGCAGGAACTTTCCCACACGGGTGATCCGGGGATCTTCCCGAATCTTATAGACGACGTTCTGCCATTGGTCAGAGCTGTCCGATTCGACTTCCCCGGTGATGAAGCGCTTGACATACTCTCGGTGAATGCCCGGGTCGTTTGCGGGCATCATGGACCGGAATTTCAAGAATGTGAACATGGTCCCGTACTGGCCTATCCTTGTCTGCTTAAAAAGGACCGGTCCTTTGGAAGTTAGCTTGATGGCCAGTGCAATGAGGGCAAACAGAGGGGAGAATAGAATGAGGGCTGCGATGCTCCCGACAATATCCATGGCTCTTTTCACCACGTGGCAGTACTTCCTCGCTTTATTTCGCCCGAATAAATCTGGATAGAGCTTCTCGTCAGACAAGCGACTGCTGTTTGGTTTGTCCCAATCCTCGGGAAAGAAGTGGAATGAAATGCGAATCTGGTCGACACGGTCTGCACCCAAACTCGCACGCAGCGCCTCCGAGAGCTTGGTCAAGACCAAACTTTGCAGCGCATTCCTTTCTGCTTCATGGATTTCAGTGAAGATGACCCCTAAAATGGCGTTTTCTCGATACCAGCCGACAATGTCCGTCTCCCTCGAGGAACAAGAAAGCGCTGACAGTATTGTCGTTAGCACTCTTTGCTTCCGATTTGCTTGCAGAACTGTTCCTGCATCCATAAGCATTAGTAGGAAAGACTTGCGAGAACGCTCCGCTCGTTTCCGCTCCCAGCAGAGAATTCTATGGAAGAGCTCTTCGGTGAGAACTTCGCGATGCTTCCCGCGGTTGGAGTGGGGAGCTCGTAGAATGACCCTGAGAAATCTTCCAAGATTAGGTTTTTCTGTCGTCAGATTCATTTTCGAAGCACCAGTCCGTTCACAAACCCAAACGCTCACCGGCTTGGTAGGGCGGAAGTTGTGCGCCAAACAAAGCGGTCCAAATTCAACTTTCACTCTTTGCCCGATTTGCAAGAAGGGCCAAGGTTAACTAAGCAGCCCGGATCGAATTGCGGCTTGGACTGCAGTGATTTCCGTATCGTTTCTTAGCCCCATCGCACAAGAGCCATAAATTGGAACAAGCTACCGCCACTAAAGTCCCAAATCTCCGCTCCCAGCGCCTGGACGCTATCTAAGGACGGAGCACTTCAGATCGCGAAACGGGCAGCCCGGCCTTCACCTCTTGTCCATCCCGTTTCCGGCGTAATACGAGTAGGTGCCGTACATCGCTTGCTCGTCGGCGCCGTTCAACACGACACCCAGGAGATTGTTTTCCCGAAACTCCTCACATGCCGTCTGCGCCAAGTCGAAGGCCGTCGCCCCAGCACGGATCACAAAGATCACCCCATCGCACATTCCGGCCAGCACGTTGGCATCTGATACCGGTAGCACAGGAGGCGCGTCCACGATGATCCAATCGAATACGGGAGCCAGTCGTCCGAGCAGGCTTCTTAGCCGGTTGTTTGCGAGCAATTCCGTCGGATTGGAGACGGATCTCCCGGCGGGAATGAAAAAAAGATCTTCCTTCGCGTCTGCTTGGATAATGGAGAATTCATCGGCTTCGCCTGCAAGGTAATCGCTCAGCCCCGGCGCGGAGGGAGCCCCCATACGAACGTGTAGTCCGGAGGCGCGCAGGTCCGCGTCGATCAACAAGGCTCGCCTTTCGTGTTGATGCGCGATGGCTTGAGCGAGATTCAGGGACACGAACGATTTACCTTCCCCCTTGGATGTACTTGTGATTAGCAGGGTGCGGATGGGTTTTCCGTCGCGCAACCGGTACAGACGCGAGCGCAACGTGCGAAACTGTTCGGCACACAAGTCGAAAGATTGCTTGTTGAAGAAAACGGCGTAGTCCGGATCTAGCTTCCAGCCGGGCTTCGCGCAGCGCTTCCGCAACTCATCGAGCCGAAGATCGCAGGACGCCGGAGGCGTGCCATCCGGTCCAACTGAGGATAGGAATTCTGGACTTCCTTGTCCCGCGCGGTCGTCATGAACGGCTTGCGCAATGAGAGACTCGGGGCGTTGCGCCTGCTCCATGGGCACGCTTGTCGCTGTCTGCTCCTGAGCCATCCTGAGGGCCTCGTGAATCCGGCTCATAATTATCTTTCCTCCGCTGAGACGCACATTGAGGCGGGCTGTCTGTTTCGATGCAGATGCCTGGCGAAGTCTTGGAGCAGTGACTCGGCCGCCCAGGAGCTCGCCGGAGGCAGGGAATTAGCCGGCGGCGTGCTCGGCGCGACGCGATCCAGCTCAAATTCGCGCGCGACCTCATCTATCAGCCGGGGGGGGACGGGCTTTTGCTGATCGACGTAGGCGTTGATCAGCGCATGTTCGCAAAGCATGTTGATTACACGCGGGATACCGCGGGCATAGTTGCAGATGCATTCGATGGCTTCCGGAGAAAAAATTGGTTCGCCGTTCGCTCCGGCAATGTGCAGTCGCTCTGCGATATAGCCGCGAGTTTCCGCCAGCGATAACTGGCTTGTCCTGCAACGCAGGGTAATCCGTTGCCGAAGCTGTCGCAGCTGGGGATGTCTAAGTTTCTCCTCGAGCTCAGGCTGGCCGGACAGCACGATTTGAAGCAACTTCTCGCTCGAGGTCTCGAGATTCGTGAGCAGGCGGATCTCCTCCAGCGCTTGCGGCGAAAGGTTTTGTGCTTCGTCCACCACCAGGACCGCCAGCTCTCCGGCCTGGTGCCGCTCCAGCAGCCAGCGGTAGAGCCGCAGAAGCATGCCGCCTTTCGTGGGCGATTCGGGGCGGATACCGAAATCGGCCAGGACACAATCAAACAGTTCGCTGACGCTGAGCTGGGTGTTGAAGATAAAGGCAGTGGCCGCTTGCCTTTGATGGAGCCAATCCAATAGCTTGTTGAGCAGCGTGGTCTTGCCTGTTCCGACCTCGCCAGTCAGCAGAACGATTCCTTTTCGGGTCTGCATCCCATAGGTCAAGCCTGCCAGCGCTTCCTGCGCGCCTGGCGTGAAGAACAAATACCGGGGATCCGGGTTGATGTTGAAGGGGTTTTCCCTCAAATTGAAGAACTTTTTGTACATAATTCTGCTTTCCCTTCAAGACGAAACACGTAAGCTGAATACGCTTCGCTTGATTGCAGCGACCACGTTGCGGTTCCCGTTCTTCTTTTCCCTGGACGCGCCGATCAAAGGCAATAGAGCCAGCGTGGGCACGCCAAGATAAATCTCGACGTCACGCTTGATCCGTATCGATTTGTCGCGCCATTCCGTCAATCGCACCATCCCCAATCCCAAGGCCAGCCCGGCACCCAGCCCGCCGAGGCCGAAAAACCGCCGATTTGGAAAGGAGGGCCGCTCCGGCAAACTGGGCGGATCGAACACGCGGAACTGCTCGCCTTGCTTGTGGCGTTCGAGCTCCGTAGCCATTTCGGACTCGTTTCGCTTCTTGAGAAGGTCGTTATAGAAGTTAAGCGCTGTTTGGTAATCTCGAGTCAGCGCTTTGAACTCCTGTTGGACAATAGGGCTAGACTGGATCCTGGTCTGCAAGATCCTGATCTGTCGCTGAAGTTTTTCTTGCTCCTGTGCTTTCTGGCTGACAGTCAGATCGATCTGGTGAAGCCGGGCCCGAAGTTGTTGGATCTCTGGCGGCTCGTTGACTGCCGCCCGGACCTGCTGTTCATTCGGCTGGGCATGAACCTGCTTGGCGGCGTCCGCAAGCTTCTTCTGTACCTGGGCAATATCGTTGTTGAGTTTCACCACGTCGGGATGGTCTTCCGTGTAATGCCCTTCGAGCGAATGTAGCTGGTTCTGCAGGTCCTTGAGATGTTGCTCGAGTGTTTGGGGGTCCTGGCCTTCCTTCGACGATTTCCCTGCCGCCAGCTGTTGGCTCAGCAGGGACTCCGCAAACGTTTTGTCTTGCTGAGCCTGGTGAAGAGCCTGGGTAGCGGCTTCGAGTTGCGGATTCATGCCCGTTAGGAGAGTAAGGTTGGCCTTCTCATCCTCGGGCAATTCCCCCATGTAGCGACTCTGGAACGCAGCGAGTTTGGCGTCCTGGTCGTCGAGTTTTGCTTTGGCTCCGTCCAGTTGTTTGGCCAAGAATCGCGTTGTGTCCTCCGCCTGCTGTTGGCGAAGATGTAAGTTTTGCTCCATGAACATCGAGGTGATTACAGTGCAAATCTGTTGCGCAAGCCGAGCTTCTCCCATGGTGACGTCCACATAGAAGCCGGGCAGTTCTAGGGACCGTGTACCGGCCATCGGGTTCAGTGGTGTCACCGTGATCGACTTCCGCAGCCGCTCGACCTGTTCCTCCATCTGTGCGCGATTGGCATCTTTCCCTTGGAGGCCGAACCGCTCAACGATATCTTGCAGGCGCGTGCGACTTAGTATCTGCTCTTGCATGCTAGCTAAGCGCTGGTTCAGATCCTCGCTCACTACGGGTTTCACGTAGCTATCCGGGACGGCGGGTTGCTCGACGAGAACCATGGTGTGTGATGTATACCGACTCGGTAGGACGAGAGAGACGAGATAGCCGGCTGCGGCGCCCAAGATCGCCGGGATGATAAGCAGCCAGCGCCGCCTCCGAAGAATCGCCACGTAGTCTTCAAAGGTCAACTCTCGATGTATGGCCATTCCTTCCTCGCTATCTTCAGAGCATCTGGCTTGCGTGCCGCTACTCGATTGGAATTGGCCGCGGGCGCCAACCGAAACCGATTGACACCGAATGCCGCACAAGACTCTTGCCGCAGTTTGTCCCCACGCAGAAGTCGGCATTCGAATTCTGAAACTGCACCCGATAGCTCAAGAACAGGCTCGTCCAACGGCCCCAGGGATGGCTAAAGTCCATCCCGCTGAACCAATAGTTGTAAGACTGGTTCGATGGCGTCGGCGCCGCCACGTTCAACCCCTGGTTGCGCGCATAGCCCAAGACGAATCCACCGTTGAGGGTTCGAGTCAATTGGCTGTTGATGGATCCGGACACTTGGTTGTTAATTGCACCGGCCAGGACACCCGCACCGCCCGACAGCGAGTGGTCGTACGCGAGCCCGAACTGTGTGCGCTGCCTCTGGTAGGTCATCGAGGTATCCAATGTCCAATAGGCCTGGGTCGAGGAGCTTGTTGTCGTGGTCGAGCCTCCCGAAGTGCCCGCGCTCGGCGAGATCAGCGTGCGGAAGAAACCGACCTCCGGGCCTGCTGCTATTTGAAACGCCAGCCGCCCCGTAACCCGCCGTCCGTAGGCAACCTGGACGACGTGGCTATCAATCGACTGATCGAAGTTGTTGTACCGGAATGCAGTGAAACGGTAGAGCAGAGCAATTGTGTCCTTGGGAGTGATCTGCTGGTTGTATCCGGCCTGGAAAACGGCATCGCCGAAATTGAGGAAACCTTTGTCGAGGAAGCGCAGCAGTGAGTACGACCCGACAAACGTCAGCGACGACCTCGGCGTCAGGAACCTATCTACTTCTGTCAGAAACGAGTTGCTAATCCGCTGCCCGCGGCTCGTAAGAATGGATTGATTCGCCGTTAGGACTGGCTGCAGCGACAGTCCCTGGGCGCTGGGAAGACTCGGCCCGCCTGGCACGCCAGACCCGAAGGCTGCCTCGGGCAGATAGCTCAACTGGTCAAGGAACGAAATGGCTGTACGGCGCCAACTTAATTTCTCACCCAATTCCAGTTGGTGGCTCAGCGAGTTATTCGCGTTGCCGTTGTTGGCAGTCAGTCCGCCGGCAAGATAATTCAAAGTCAGATCAGACCGGCCCGACATCCGATGTATACCAATCCCACCGGAAAGGGAGGTCCACGTCGTCAAGCCACTTGAGTGGTTCGACGCGAGGGGATTCGTATCGACTGTTAACATCAAATTGAAAAGCGGCTGCCAAAAGCTGCGCGTCAACGCAGGAACACCAAGCGAAAAATCTTGCGCTCCGGTCAGGGCGCGCCTATCCGGGGCAAGCACCTGGGGATTGGCGTTCGGGTCCTCGGCATTCCCGTTGCTCACGGCGGAAGAGGGCGGCCAAGGGAGACCGAGAATCGGCGGAGTTGCCTGACCGTTCGATTGTTGTTGTGGGCGGGCCACCGGTACCCTGAGAACCATCACAAGAATCGCCACCCACATGCTTGTACGAAGCCTGCGCATTGTTTCCCCTACGGCACGATGATCGTGTCGCCGGCCTTTAGCACGACGTTCTGTTCGGGTTTCTTCCCATTAGTGACATCCTTGTAATTAAACGCGTGTTTCACCTGCTGCCCGTTTTCTTGGCGCAGTAGGTAAATATTCTTGATGTTTGCAAACTGCGTAAACCCGCCTGCGCTCGAGAGCGCTTGCAGAACGGTCATCCCGGGTAACAGCGGATACGCGCCAGTGCGGGTCACTTCTCCGAGGATGTAAATCCGCTGGCTGTTGATCGTCGAGACGATCACCGTAACCTGCGGACCGGCCATAAACTTTCTCAAGCTCTCGGTGATGTGCGCCGCCAGCTGCGTAGGTGTTAGGCCTGCCGCCTGCACGTCGCTCAATAGCGGTAATGAAATCCTTCCATCCGGCCGCACGGGTACGGTGCGTGAAACCTCTGGCTCTTTCCAAACGCTGATGTCGAGCACGTCCGTCGGGCCGATCACGTAACTGGGGTCACCGGTGACCCGGTTCTGAACTTCCTTACTACTGTTTCCGTTTAGGGCCATTAGCTGCTGGCCGCTTTTTTGTCTATTGCTGGAGCTCTCCTGCGCGGGAGAAAAGGAGGGCACTAGCAAAGACAGCACGACCATGGAAAGCCCGGCCTTCCACCTCGATCCGGTCGTGTGACCGCCCTCCGCTTCGTTGGCATGGCGCACCTTACAGAATTGGAATGTGTGGCTAATTCCCCGTATTCGTGCGGCGTCCCTAGGTGGCCATTTCATCTTGGTGAGCACTTTTGTCATGGTTTTCATTTTCGCTTCACCCTTGTGCTTTCGCGGCAACTTGTGTCTTGGGCTTGGGGCTCCGCCAACCCAACAAAGACATCATTCCTTGATTTGGTGCCTGGGGATGCCCTTTCCCGCAGGAAATATATTGCCGGTGCCACCGTTCTGCAATCCGGTAAAGGCCGTGATCCAACATGGGAATAATCCCGTAATGCTCAATAGGTTGAATACCTGGATGCGGTCTGATTTGCAGTTGGTCTGACAGGGTATGCTGCACTGATCCAGCTGCGATCAATTTCGACGGCAACCGAGCGCTGCAACAAATTGATGGACAGCACGAGTTTCAATCCCGACTTGATTTTGATTACGATTCCGGTCATACCCCGCAAAGGACCATCCTCGATCCGGGCGACATGGCCGACTTGCAGGTACGGCCAAGGCATTGTCGCAAGACCGTTCTTTCCCACGCGCTGGATGGCCGCGATTTCCTCTTCCTCGACGGGAATCGGTGTTTTGCCGATCCCCACGATTTGTATGACTCCCGGTGTCATCAGCACCGGCAAGCGATTGAGCGGGTTCATCCGGCAGAAGAAATATCCAGGGAACAACGGCACTTCGATTTCTTTTGTCCGGTCGGACCAGCGTCGCGTGTATTTGCTGGTGGGCACAAAGCACTCGTAACCGGCGCTTTCCAGCACCAAGCTCGCTGTCTTCTCTCTGCTTGTTCTGGCCAAGATCGCGAACCAGGGCCACTGTTGATTGTGAATCTCCATGCTGACTCCGCTTGATAAACTACCGCCGTTGGAGTCCCGGAATTTTCAGGACCCGCAATCGGCGAAGGCCTAGGTCCCTCGAAGGCATCTGTCAGCTCAAACCAGTTTCGCTGACGAGAAGGGAGTTTGGCCCGTGCGGAACCGTAACTGACGCAAAACCCCTTCACAATCCGGTCTTAACCTTAAATATCGCAGCGGACAATTCCCGAGAGAACGGAAGGGATCGTAATTCATCGTATTTCTGAAGGGTGACACAAACACAATTCGTCACCGGCGTCCTGTTCGTGGAATTTTCAGAGTTTGACTACAAGCGTTTCAGGGCAACCGAGCGGATGTGCCAGACTCCATCAATCGGATCGGTGACCGTCAGGATCTCCTGGCCCGGCCCGGTTGACGTGTCGTCCGGTGAACCCGGCCCGTGGTCAGCACCACTGGGGCTGATGGCAAAGATGTCCAGGTCGGTCGGCACCGTGCTCGTCCAGGTGTAATTAATCGTGAGATTGGCTGTCATCGTCTGGCAAAAAGTCGCTGCCGGAGCGGGAAGCACCACCGTCAAGTCGTGATCGTCGCACATGCCGGGGGGACAGATATCCTGTATGCCAACGTTCGTCACCGTACCGCCGCCAACCGGACCGAAATCCCACGACACCGGGCCCGAACTGCTGCTTATCGAAACTACTGGGAGGCGTTCCGGTTTGAGCAGAAACAGAAGGTATGTCATGCACAAGCACCAGGGCTGAGACAGAAAGCAAACTGACAAGGGTAATCCATCCGGCAAATCGAACGTTTCGCATCAGTTGACCTCCACGGCGGCTATTCTCCGTAACAAGCTCCCTCATGCATTCTCCAGGACCTTCTTTTCGGCAGACTGCGCGCCACTCTTTTTCATTCATATTGATTTCGTGCGTGCAGACACACTTCGCTCGGCAGGTTCGTACGCAGCCGAGAAAATCCCGCTTCCAGGCATTCCTTCCGCTACCAGGTACGCAGACCCCGGTATGGATCGAATTTTTAGTAGAAATTCCAGCCCCGTGGAATCCGGTGAATCCTGCAAAAAGGTGTACAGGAATTCCCTGAGTCGCTGTGGGAGCGCCGCCTTGGCCATCCTGTCGCCAGTAAAATGCGTTGTTCCCAGGTTCCAAGGGCGGACAACCCGCTTGGCCCGCCCGTTGGAGCTTCTGGCAGGAACCCTTAAGGGAGCCCGCATTCTCAGCAGGTATATTTTTTTGAGTGTTTCTTTGCCCTTGTCCGGCAGGCGTGGAAAATGCTTTCAGCAGGCTGGACAGAATATCAAAGATTTTGCCTGTCCCGAGAACGTTGATACGTTGGGGGTACCAACGGAAATCCAATCGAATCCAGGCATTGTTGTCGTTGGGATTGGTACCATCCAGGCTAGCCACCCAGAGGGTGGAGTAGTTGCCGTCGATGGCGTTCGTCGCAGGGTATCCAGGCGCTCTGGAGCTGGCGATGAAAGTCGCTCCGAGGATGTTCGAAGGGGGACGCTCGAAACGTCACGTACCATCCGCCCAGAACTCAAAAAAGCTCAGAGACCATCTGGTTCCATCGCCGACCTTGCTGGTGACCACCCGTCGTCAATGGCTACGAGCCGCTCAGTGCGCAGGCAAAATTCGTACGCATGGCCGCATATCTGCGCAAACAGGCGCCCCGTCCTCGGGAGCAGGAGGCTTGCTGAAACAACGCTCGCCGAAGAGAGAAAATCGCGACGCTTCATAGACCTCACCTTTTTCGACCAGGATTTCTTTTTTGACTTCTCGCCCGAACCACAAAGTACACCTGATTCCGCGCGTATGCAATGCACTATACGTCGCCACTACAGGTTCCCGACCGGTGTCTACTTTAGAGTTAATAGACGATAAGTTGATTTACCGTAGAAGTGATCGGAACCGCCTAGACGAGTCAATCGCAACGATAGTGTGCATTCGTCTGCCTTCTGGACTCACGTCGAGTAGCGCCCTTCAAAAAGGACTCGACTGCCTATCTTTTCTCCGCTCCGCTTTGCTCACGTGCCCCTCCCCCACCCCGATTCTTACTGAGTCTCTTACGTGGCCTTTTTCTTGCCCCATTTTCCTGAGGCACATAGATGCGAGAGGCCGCTTCTCCCGAAGCGAGCGGTTGCATTCTGGGAGGGAGCTGGGGGTCGACGGTCCGAATCTCTTCGTGCCCCACCAATCGTGGAGTATTTTTTGAACCCGCTCGCGGTTCTGATGAAGGGTGCCAACCCGCCTTCCGCGTGGGACCAACTGTAGGACCATTAAGCGTTTCTGACCGCTCTAAATGCTACTTACTGCTCCTGAAAATGCCTCGTAAGTTGTTGACACTCAGTTCTTTGCAGACTTGCCAACGTTCAGGTGTCGCTTCGATTCCAATAGGCCGCTCCATTCAACCAAGCACTTACAGACTCTGCTTACTCCGCGTGGGAACACAAACGAACAGAGCCTGTTCCCGCCGCCGGACGAATCAACTCAACCACCTTCAGCCGCGCTGCACGCTTCGCTGGCGTTAGAGCCTGCGTACGCGTCAAACGTTAATCTGCTGTTCGCGTGGGCGCATCAGTTCTTGACATCCTCCGTCCCAACATGTGCGCGTTGACGAAAAACACCGCTGTTATCGCAGGTACGGTGTCAGGAGAGGTGTCAGAAGGGTGTCTCCGTGTCCGACACTCCGACACTCAGATTTGCCTCTGCTTTCGGATACTCCTTCTTAATCAACGACTTGCAGCGACGTAACGCACATGGATTTTGGTACGAAGGGTGCCTTTGCTCA
>Ga0137394_10000594_pt1 | contig 25237 bp, 13 predicted proteins | sample czobulk116metaG_FD_108278 | JGI IMG/M metagenome (GOLD analysis project Ga0137394, IMG submission 108278) | Vadose zone soil microbial communities from Angelo Coast Range Reserve, California, USA - czobulk1.16 metaG | ecosystem: Environmental > Terrestrial > Soil > Vadose zone | place: USA...
AGCTTGCCGTCGATCGCCACGGCGTTCGCGTAGGCGCGGATGAGGCTCGGGGAGGCGCCAATCGTCCACGTGTTCGACGCCGGGTCGTAAATGCTCAACCGTGGAACGAAGCTGGATTGGTTGCCGTAAGCGTCCTGGTCGAACCCCTGGACGTAGAGTTTGCCGTTGATCTCCGCGACGGCAGGACTAGCCTTGGCGTGCGGATCGGGCGCCATCGTCGTCCACGCGGCCGCGCTGGTGAACGCGGGATCGGCGCTCGTAAAGGTGGCGCTCGCCAAGTAGCGTCCTGCGGCGGCGGGAGTCGACGATCCACCTGGCGCGTACGAGAAGGTGAAGCTCCCGCCGACCGGTGCGCCGAAGAAGTCCCTCGCGGTCGCCGTGGCGGGATGGGAATTGCCATCCGCGACGAAATTGCCGCCGAACATCTGGATGAACGGCCGCGACGGCGAGATCGTCACGATAAATGTCGCCGTCGTCGTGTTGCCGGCCTTGTCCTGAACGGTTGCAGTCTCGACGATGGTGCCGAGCGGGAAGCTTTCACCGCTTGATTTCGGTGTGCTGATCGCCGGACCTGCAAGGCCGCTGAGCAGGTCCGACGAGTTGAGCACGAAATTGACGACCGCGCCCGCGCTCGATGTGGCGTTCGCGGACTGGTTCTGAGGAACGCCGAGCGATGGCGCCGTCTTGTCAATCTGGATCGTCACGACGTGATCCGGCTCGACATTTCCCGCAACGTCGGTCGCGTGATAGGTGAGCGTCGTCGTACCTTCGTTCGTGATCACCACCGCGGTCGAATTCCCCGGCACCGTGCCGCTTCCACCCTGCGCGCCGGACAGGCTGTACGTGATCGATTGGACACCGGTGCCACCCATGTTGTCCGTGGCACTCAGCGTCTCCGTGACGTTGGACCGGTTCCAGCCAAAGCCGTTCGGCGGAATGGACGGTGTCGCCGATGTGGTCGGCGCAACCAGATCGGCCGGCGTGTAGGCTTCGTTCGTGCTGAGCTGCGCCCCGTTGGTGCCGTCGATTACGTACAGCGTCGAGTTGACGACGCCGCCGGACTGGTAGGTCCGCGCCACAGACATCGGCGCATGCTCGGTCCAGGTATCGCTTCCGGGGTTGTAGCTTTCGTTGGCCGCGAGCGCGACCGACACGTTGGCTCCACCGACGACGTAGATGTCTCCGTTAATCACGCCGATGGCGGCGCCGGCGCGAACGATCGGCATTGACGATCGCGTCGACCAGCTATTGGCAACCGGATCGTACACAGACACGGTGCCGACGGCGACGCCTGTCAGGGTGTTGGCTGGGTTTCGCTGAAAGCCGCCAATGACATACAACAGCCCGTTGACGACCGCGCCCGATGCAAGTTCGCGCGTGGCCGGGATCGGCGCCCCCGTCGTCCAGCTATTCGCGACCGGGTCGTAAATCTCGGTGACGTTCGTCGTGCCGCATGGCGGGCAATCCGTGGTTCCACCGGTGACGTACAGCCTGCCGCCGATGGCACCAGCAGCGGCGCCGAATCGCGCCGTCGGCATCTGAGCGCCGTTCGACCAGGTGTTGGTGGCGGGATCGTAAATTTCAAGCGCTCTCGCGCTCGTCACGCCGATTCTGCAATCCGACATCACGCAGCCGCCGACCAGGTACATCTTTCCGTTGATCGTGACGGCGTTGGCGAACGCGCGGATCAGAGTCGGCGACGCACCGATGGTCCAGGTATTCGAAGCAGGATCGTAGATGCTGAGCCGGGGCACGAAACTGCCTTGATTGCCGCCGGCGTCCTGGTCGAACCCCTGAACGTAAAGCTTCCCGTTGATCTCGGCGATGGCTGGACTCACCTTGGCGTGCGGATCGGGGGCCATAGTGGTCCAGACACCTTGTGTGCCTGTACCCCTCGAGAGAACGATCAACAGCATCAAGACGACGATCGTTAAGGCTCGCCCGGACGAGGCACGTGCAGCATTCATAAGAGGTTTTTTCCCGTGATGCTTTTGGGGTGATACGGCCCAGCTGATCAGGTCATCAAGGATACCTTACATTTACGATTTCTATATGACAATAACAGTCATAATAGGTCATAAATGTACACTATTGCACACCTTCTGATAGGCTAGAGTGCGGCTGCGCGGCGGGATGTTCGGTGGAATTGTCGGCGTTGCAGGGAGCCGAGCTGGCCGGCCCCCTGCGCCAGCGCTCAACGTCCCAAGGGGGCAATCGTGAGGTTGCTAGACAGGGTCCCCAATCTGGCGGTCCAGCCAATCCGACGCCTGCATCATGTTGCTGAAGACAGCGATGCGGCCGCCCCCGAGATTCAGCATGTCTGCATAAATCTTTGCCGTGGTGAGGTATCGCTCATGCGTGGAGACCACCGCCACCGGACCGCGCCCGCGAATCGTGGCGATCTCGTCGATGTGCCCGACGACCTCACTCAGGTCTTGCGCCGTCACATCGGTCGTCGCCGCTCGCGCGTCATGGAGCACGGCGTATCTCCACGCGTCGCCGGCCAATTGACGCTCGAGGAAGGTGACCAGATCGACGAACGACACGGTGCCGCTCGCGGTCACGGTAATCCGTCGTCGTTCGTCATCCCGAAAGGCGTGCAGCATCGCTCAATCCACCCGGCCGGCGGTAACCGATCGGTTTGAAAAAGGCATTTCCGTTTCGCTCACCTGCCACCAACTGATCCCGAATCGCCGGATGCGTTTCATGGCTTAATCTTGCAGTCCAACGATTTTCCCAATCGACCAGACGTGATCGGCGAGTACGGCTTCCATCGCAGGCGTCACCTCGACTTGCGCTCATGACCCAGCGTCAGTTCACTGGAGTGGGCCGCGACGTTTTATCGACGTCCCACACGTAACAACAGGCGTGGCAGACGTGACACTGTGTTCCTCCGAGCTCGTAGGCGAGCAGCGTTCTCATCGACTCGCACCGCGGGCATCTGGCGGGAGCAGTGTTTCGTCCGACTGGACCTTGGCGGGGGGAACGCCAGGACGCCACGGGTATCGGCGGGCCCAGACACGGCCAGGAGTCTACCGGGAACAGCGATCCGCAATCTGTGCAGAAGTGAACATGATCTGGCACCCGCGTCGCGAGACCGCGATTGAGCGCGCCGGTCGGGCGACTGCAAAGGCCATCGGCCAACAACCCGCCTTCATGTCCCAAGGTGAAACCGGCATCGCGCTTCGGCCTTCGCCGTGTTACCAAGAGCGCTTATACTTTCAGTACACCACGTTCGACGCCGAATGGCCCACACGCCTGCCGCCCCGCCGCGCTGCCCACGGTGCAACGAGACGGCGGGCGTCCGTGAAGACCGCCCGTCCGGATCTCCGCTTCGCTGGTTCGTCTGCCGCCTGTGCTCGCACGTGTGGTGCGTCGCACCGCCGCCCAAACAAAGCTAATGTCGCTTTCCCGTCGTACGGTCCGCGGCTGGATGGCTCGGACACGACCGTCCAGTTCACGTCGAGCAAGCGTCGGGCTGGACGGTCCGCAGCTGTGGAAAACTTGCGGACGCATTATCACGGTTTGGTACCCGAACGGACATAACTGCCGTCGAATGATTAGGTCACGAGACCCTGTTGGTGAGAAGAGCATGCACACTGGTCTGTGGAAATGTTGTGGATAACCAGCCCTCAAACACTCAACTCACCGCCGTTTTTTTCGGGTTTCACCGTTTTGCACTGATTCAGGGCAGACAGTCGGCGCGCGGCTGTCCAGCCTTCTTCAGATCACCATGACGGTGCCTTTATTCCGTAATGATCGTAGTGCCCTGCTCGAGGGTCGGGGAGTACCCGAAGAACCGCAAGCTGGCAGCACGCACGTAGTTGCCCTGGAACATGAAGTTCCGGACCGCTGGCACGCCGCCAGGGTTCCATTCGATGACGAGTTCGCGAGCCGGGCTTGAGTCGAAATAGCAGCCGCGAATAGCCAGCGGCCCTGGGTACTGGTAGTTGATCGCGATGCCGTCGGCGTGAAGCGCGTTGCCGGCCCAGCGGCAAGACTCGAGGCGCATCCCGAGGAAGGCGCCCGATGGCCCCATCGTGCGGAGCCACCGAGTACTGCTCTCAAAGGTCGAATTCTCAATCGTATCGAACGCGCTGTTCGAGCTCCAGATCACGAAGTCGGCGTCGGTATGATTGCCAGCGCCCCCACCGCGCCAGTGGAAATTGCCGGCCAGTGCCCGAACGCCGGCGGAGGCCGGCGCCGCGTTCCAGGCGACGGCGAGGCAGTTATCGAACAGGATCTCGTAGACCTGCGCGCCCTCGAGCGCGAAGGCGGCATCAGCGTAGTTGCTGACGGCGCAATCCTCGAACCGATGGAAGTCATTATTCGCGTCGACGCCGCCCCCGATCTGGACGCCTTTGCCAAGCCCGCCGTTGGTGCCGTCCAAGTCGAGTTGTCTGAACACGTTGTGTCGGCTCACAAACAAGGCGCCGGCTTGCGTGATCATACGGATGCCGATCGCGAGCGGTGCCGCGCTCGAGCTGTTGATGGTGAAATCTTCGAAGCGACTGTTCTGCACAGATGAGAGCTGCAGCAGCGGATCTGTCGCGTTACCTGCCCACCGGAGCCTGGTGCGCCCGCCGCTGCCTATCACAACAAGACCGGTCACGTCGGCCAGCGTCAAGGTGCCGGTGATCTTGTAAGCGCCAGAAGGGATAATCACTGTGGCGCCGAGGCGGTTCTTGGTAGCAGCATTGAAGGCGGCTTGAATTGCAGCTGTGTCGTCGGAGGCCCCATCGCCTCGAGCACCGTATAAACGAACATCAATCACCAGTCCGTCTTCGTGTTTGTCGTCGGTCATCACGCCTGATCCTTAGCATCGGCTTGGGACCGCCTGTTCAGTAGCCACCGCGAACGCTCGTACGGGCCCGGGGTGCCGACGATCGCGACGATCACTGGAATGACCAGAATCTCCTTCGCTATCTTCGCGACGCGCGCGGTAACTCTCGTTGATGACCTTGGCGATGCGGCTGCCTCGCTGACTGTCAGGTTGATGAGCAAATGTTGACCGTCGGCGCTCACGTCGTACTCCTGCAGCCCTACGATGACGATGGAGCCGCCTGCGACGATAGACGCAATCCATCGGCCGTCTCGCGACAGCTGTCCGAGCTCCTCATTGAACGGGAATTCGCGCGTGTGGACTGCGAGAGGTGCTCGCCGGGCCGCTCAGGTTCACGCCAGAGGGAGAACGTATCACTTCGAAGAGGAGGCTGCGCTCGAAGGGATGCTCGCTGGAATCGTCGGGGTGCACTCTTTGTGGTAGCGGTACGGGGAATCGAACCCCGATTTGATGGTTGAGAACCATCCGTCCTAACCGTTAGACGATACCGCCCCTCGCCACCGCCCCTCGCCGCTACGAACCTCGCATTTTAGTCGGTCGTGACGCGGAGCGTCAAACTGCCGCGCGCCCCGCGTCGCGATCCCGCATCCGGGGATATCATGATTCCATGCTGCGCTGGCTCACCGTACTGATCGTCGTCGCCCTGCTCGCGGGTGGAATCCTCTACGTCGCCGCCGGCCGCGGCACGCCTCCGCGCCTCGCGATCGACAAACCGGATCGCTTCGTCGGCCAGGCGGCCTCGCTCGACGTGACCGCCGAGGCGCCCAATGCGCGGCTCAGCGCGCTGACGATCACGCTCGAGCAGAACGGCCGCGCCATAACGCTTTTCACGCTCGGCGCGCAGACGGCCACCGTGACGCAGATCGATCGCAATCATCTGCGCGTGTCGCGGCCGATCGGCAAGCAGTCGGTGCCGGAACTGCAGTCGGGGCCGGCACGCGTGGTCGTTACCGCGACGCGGCCCTCGCTGCTCAACCTGCGCCAGCTCACGAGCACGGTCACAAAGGATTTCCAGGTGCGCCTGGAGCCGCCCCGCATCGCGGTGCTGTCGACGAAGCACTACGTGAACCACGGCGGATCGGAGATGGTGGTCTACAAGGTGACTCCGGCCGACGTCGCGTCCGGCGTGCGCGTCGGCGACGTCGAGTACGCGGGCTTCCCCGCGTCGGGTGCCGGAGTGACGAACGCCGACCCGTCGATCAGGATCGCGTTCTTCGCCCTGCTCCACGATCAAGGGCTCGACACGCCGATCGCCGCCTTCGCGCGCGACGAGGCGGGCAATCAGGCGAAGGCCACGTTCGTCGACAACGTGTTCGAAAAGCCGTTCAAGAAAAGCCGGATCGAGATCGACGACAAGTTCATGAACAAGACGGTGCCCGACATCGTCGAACACTCGCCGGAGCTGAAGATGGCGCCGCCGCCGCAGGACAGTCCGGAGCTGCTCGCGGCGTTCCTGAAGGTGAACGGCGATCTTCGCCGGATCAACGCCGACCAGATCGCGGCGTTGGCCGCGAAGACCTCGCCCCGGCTGTTGTGGGAGGGGCCGTTCGTCCAGCTCGGCAACTCGCAGGTCGAGGCGCGCTTCGCCGACCGGAGGACGTACTTCCACAACGGCAAAGAGATCGATCGTCAAACCCACCTGGGATTCGACCTCGCGGTCACCGCGCACGTGCCGGTGGCGGCGGCGAACGGCGGCACGGTCCTCAACGCGAGCTGGCTCGGCATCTACGGCAACTGCGTGATCATCGATCACGGGATGGGCGTGCAATCGCTGTACGGCCATCTGATGTCGTTCGATGTGAAGGTCGGCGATACGGTCACGCGCGGCCAGGAGATCGGCCGCAGCGACTCGACCGGCCTCGCCGGCGGCGATCACCTGCACTTCACGATGCTGGTCGGCGGCCGCATGGTGAACCCTGTCGAGTGGTGGGATCCACATTGGATTGCCGATCGCGTCGAGCGGAAGCTGAAGGAAGCAAGGTAGAATACACAGTTGTTTTTGCCTACTATCTTTTCTGTTTAGGAGACGTCAATGCGCCTACGAAACGCTCGGGTGGCTTTTTTCGGGATCACGCTCGCGGCGACGCTCGCGGCATGCGGCGGAAGTCAGGAAACATCGAACAAGTCGGCGGAGCCGTCGTCTCCCGGGGCGACGCCTCCCGGCCAGCGCGTCGACACCGCGTCGGCTGGCAGCGTGACGGGCGTGGTGACGCTCGACGGCACGGCGCCGAAGAACGAACCGATCAAGATGAACGCCGATCCGGTCTGCGTGACCCAGAACAAGACCCCCCAGTTCCAGGAAGCCTATGTGGTCGGCAGCGACGGCAAGACGCTCGGCAACGTGTTCGTGTATGTCAAGGACGGCCTCGGCAACTACGTGTATGATGCGCCGAAGGAAACGGCGAGGATCGATCAGAAGGACTGCCGCTATCATCCGCACGTGTTCGGCATGCGCGTCAACCAGCCGCTCGAGATCCTCAACAGCGATCCGACCCTGCACAACATCCATGCGCTCCCGAAGAAAAACTCGGAATTCAATACCGGCCAGCCAATCCAGGGGATGAAGATGACGCACACCTTCGACAAGCCGGAGGTGATGGTGCCGTTCAAGTGCGACGTGCACGGCTGGATGAACGCCTACGTCGGCGTGCTCGACCACCCGTACTACGCGGTCACCAAGGACGACGGCAAGTTCGAGCTGAAGGATCTGCCGGCCGGAACGTACACGATCGAAGCGTGGCACGAGAAGCTCGGCGCCACGCCTCAGAGCGTCACACTCGGCCCGAAGGAAACGAAGGAAATCACCTTCTCCTTCAAGGCGCCGGCTGGAGTGACCACCACGAACTGACACTCGCCATGGCTTATGGCTCAGGGCTGATGGCATAGGGCAGATGGACCATATGCCCATCAGCCATCAGCCATCAGCCATCAGCCATTAGTTGTTCCAGTGCTTCACAGATTTGCCAAGCTCGTAGCCGCCTGCACGGTTCTCCTGATCCTGGCCGGCAGCCTCGTGACCAGTCACGACGCCGGCCTCTCGGTGCCCGACTGGCCGACCAGCTACGGCTGGAACATGTTCACGTTCCCGCCGTCGATGTGGGTGGCGAACATCTTCTACGAGCATGGCCACCGGCTGATCGCGAGCTCCGTCGGATTGCTCACGATCATCCTCGCGGTGTGGATCTGGCTCGCCGATTCGCGGCGCTGGCTGCGCTGGTTCGGCGTCACCGCGCTCGGCGCCGTCATCGCGCAGGGCGTCCTCGGCGGCCTCACCGTTCTGTTCTTCCTGCCGCCGGCGGTGTCGACCGCGCACGCCGCCCTGGCCGAAATCTTCTTCTGCATGACGGTGGCGATCGCGCTCTTCACGTCGCCGGGATGGATCGCCGGATACGCCGCAGGGGCCGACCCGCGTGTCGGCCCGGGCGGACCCGTGGGTCCGACTCTCCGCCACCTCGCGACGGCAACCACGGTCCTGATCTACCTGCAGATTCTCGTCGGCGCGACGATGCGGCATACGGGGGCGGGGCTGGCGATTCCGGATTTCCCGCTGATGTTCGGCCACGTCGTGCCGGATCACTGGTCCGCCGCGATCGCCATCCACTTCGCCCACCGCGCCGGTGCGCTGGTCGTGGCCGCGGCGGCAGTGGCGACGGCCGCGTACACATGGCGGCGCTATACCGATCGCGCCGAGCTCGCGCAGCCGGTGCTCGTGCTGATCCTCCTCGTCGCGGTACAGGTGACGCTCGGCGCCTTGACGATCATCAGCCGCCGCGACCCGTTGACGAACAGCGTGCACGTCGTCTGCGGCGCGCTGGTGTTGACGACCTCGCTGGTGCTGGCGTTGCGAACGTGGCGCGTGCGATTCGCACAGCAAAGAGAGGAACCGCAGGGCACGCAGAGTGCGCAGAGCACTCTTGGTTTTTCCTCTGCGGTCTCGGCGTCCTCTGCGATCAAACGTGGAAGCGCGCGCGCGTGAACCAGGAACCGCAGAGCGCGCTTCGGACGAAGAGAAAGGAAAACCGTTGATCTCCGCGCTGTCGGCGTTCTGCGCCGTTGAACGTAATGGAGCGCGCGCGTGAAGGACGCGCCGGTCAACGTGGCGTCGATCGCGATCCCGGCGGCACGCCGGTCGGCCGGCGTGTTCGGCGACTACCTCGCGCTGACCAAACCGCGCCTGAATTTCCTCGTCGTCGCCACGAGCGCCGCGGCGTTCTACCTCGGCGCGCCGGCGGGCATGGACATGGTGTTGATGATCCAGGCGGTCGCCGGCACCGCGCTCGTCGCCGGCGGTGCGGCGGCCCTCAATCAGCTCTACGAGCGTGACACCGACGCGCTGATGCGGCGGACGCGCCTGCGTCCGCTGCCTTCCGGCCGCGTGACACCGGCCGACGCGCGAATCTTCGGTCTGGCGCTGTCAGCCGCCGGGCTCGTGCTGCTGGCAGCGCGCGCCAACCGGCTGTCGGCCGCGCTCGCCCTCGCGACGCTCGTCATCTACCTCGCGGTCTACACGCCCATGAAACGGCGCACGTCGCTCGCGACCCTCGTCGGGGCGATTCCGGGCGCGCTGCCCGCCCTGATTGGCTGGACCGCGGCGCGCGGCGGCATCTCGGTCGGCGGCATCACGCTGTTCGCCATCGTGTTTCTCTGGCAGATGCCGCATTTCATGGCGATCGCGTGGCTGTATCGCGACGACTACGGCCACGCCGGCTTTCCGATGCTGCCGGTCATCGATCCCGAGGGAGGGCGCGCGGGACGTCAGGCCGTATCGTACGCCGCCGCGCTCGTGCCCGTGAGCCTGGCGCCGGCCCTCGCCGGCATATCGGGTACGATCTATCTCGCGTCGGCGCTGGTCCTGAGCGTCGGGCTGCTGGTGCTGGCGGCCCGCTTCGCGTGGACGCGCAGCGATGCCGCCGCGCGCGCGCTGTTCCTCGGATCGATCACGTATCTGCCGCTCATCTGGATCGTCATGATCGCGAACAAGCTGTAACGCTCAAGTCTCAACTGTCAGCGCCTCACAGCACTTGACAAATGCAAACCGCAGAGAGCGCGGAGCACGCAGAGAGACATGTTCTCTTTGCGGTCACAGCGCGCTCTGTGCGGTTGAACGTGGACGTCGTGGCTGTCCCCTCCACTGAGACTTCATTGTTCAGAGGTGAGCGTCGAGACTTGAGCGAGCGTCGAGCGTTTGATGTTGTCAATCCATGACCTGCCAGCGGTCAACGCGACGTTGAACGCGATCTCGGGCGTGCTGCTCGTCATCGCGTATGCGCTGATTCGCGCGAGGCGGATCGAGCAGCACCGGGCCGTGATGATCGCCGCGTTCTCCACCTCGTCCCTGTTCCTGGTCTGCTACATCATCTACCACGCGCAAGTGGGATCGGTGCCCTTCACACGCCGGGGATTCGTGCGCCCGCTGTATTTCACGATTCTCATCACCCACGTGACGCTCGCCGCGGCCGTGCTGCCGCTGGCGATCGTGACGCTGTCGCGCGGCCTGAAGGCACGGTATCCCCAGCATCGCCGCATCGCGCGCTGGACGTTCCCCATCTGGCTCTACGTGTCGGTGACCGGCGTCCTCGTGTACGTGCTGCTCTACCAGCCCACGTGGTTGCTCTAATCTGGTGTCAGACACCATGAAAAAACGACACGGTGTCTGGCACCGGTGTGCACTAATACAGCAGGTGCTTCGCCCGCGTAAGGCGCCATTTCGCTTCGTCCGCCGCCCAGCCCGCCGCAATCGCCGCGGGATCCTCGCCGGCGCGGATCCGCTGCAGCATCGACGCCGACCCGAACAGCAGCGCGGCGTCCTCCAGCCTGAACTGCTGGCCGTAGAGCCGCGCTAACGCCGACGCGATCTCGAGGCCTGCGCGAACCGGACGGAGCCGATCGCGGTCGGTGACGATCAGGAACACGCCGTGACACGCCTGACCGCCCAGCTTCGCGCCGGCCGCCGGCGTGAACGTCACCGGGTAGAACCGGACGCCGGGCAGCGCGCGCGCGTTCAGCGCCGCGGCCAGCGCCGGGCCGTCGACCCACGGGGCGCCGAGCTGCTCGAACGGCGTGTCGGTGCCACGGCCCACGGAGACATTCGTGCCTTCAATCGCGCCGATGCCCGGGTACACCGTGGCCGCCACCATATTGCGCATGTTCGGCGACGGATTCGCCCAGGTCAGACCGGTGTCGTCGAACCAGTCGTCGCGCCGCCAGTTCTTCATGGCGACTACCGTGAGATCCGCGCCGATGGCCCTCTCCGCATCGAACAGTCGCGCGAGCTCGCCAATCGTCAGGCCGTGCCGGATCGGCATCGGGACGTACCCGTTGAAGCCGACCGCGGCCTGATCCTGGAGCGGTCCCTCGACGTCGCGGCCGTCGACGGGGTTGGGGCGGTCCAGCACGACGACCGCGAGCTTGCGCCGCGCGGCTTCTTCGAGCACGTATGCCACGGTTGCCGGATACGTGTAGAAACGCGCGCCGATGTCCTGCAGATCGACGACCAGCGTATCGAGGCCTTCGAGCATCGCGTCGGTGGGCCGCCGGGTGGCGCCGTAGAGCGAGTGGATCGGCAGGCCGCTCTTCTCGTCGCGCGAGGACGGGACTCCTTCGTCGAGCACGCCGCGGATGCCGTGTTCGGGGCTGAAGAGCGCCACGAGTGTCACGCCCGGTGCATGCGCGAGCAGATCGATCGTGCTCTCGCCCTGGCGCGATCGTCCGGTCTGATTCGTCAGCAGCCCGACGCGCTTCCCGCGAAGCCGCGCGAAGCCTTCGGCCGCGAGCACGTCGATGCCGGTCATGACCGCGTCGTGGCGCGCGAGCCGCTCAGGCGTTCGTGCCTGCGCCAGATCGCCCGGCTGAAGCCTTCGCGCTACAACGGCCGACGCGCGGCCCTCGCGGCCGCCGCGCGCCTGAACGGCTTGTGCGCCGAGCGCGCTGGATGCCACGTCTGCGGCCGAGATCAACGCCGCTGCCGCGACCGTCGCGACCTTTCCGCGCAGCGCCGTCACATCGCCCTTGCCATCAGGATGCACGCGGTTCGACAGGAAGATCACGTAGCTTTTCGTCGCCGGATCGAGCCAGAGCGAGGTGCCGGTGAATCCGGTGTGTCCGAACGATGATCCGATCGGGAACAGCTCGCCGCGGTTCGACGAGTACGACGAATCGATGTCCCACCCGAGACCCCGCACCGTCCGCATCTCTGATGGCGTCGAGGGCGACGTCATGCGCGCCACCGTCGCCGGCGAGAGGATGCGGACACCGCCGAGACGGCCGCCGCCGAGCAGCATGCGGCAGAACCGCGACAGGTCGGCCGCCGTGCTGAACAGCCCCGCATGCCCGGCAACGCCATCCATCCGCCGCGCCGTCGGATCGTGCACCGTGCCGCGCAGGAAGGGGACGCCGGGGCCTCCGCACGGCCATGCAAGCGGCCGGCAGGCTTCGGTCGGCGCGATGCGCGATCGCCACGACTCGGGCGGCAGAAACGCGGTGTCCTTCATGCCAAGCGGATCGAACAGCTGCGCCTTCGCGTAGCGATCGAGCCGCTCGCCGCTCACGCGCCGGACGATGTCGCCGAGCAGGAAGAAGTTGATATCGCTGTAGACGAACCGTTCGCCGGGCGGCGCGGCCGGCACTTCCTCGATCGCGCGGCGGATCGCTTCGTTGGCGCCGCTGAACTCGACCTCGAGCTCGAGATCGGGCCGCAATCCGGAGGTGTGCGTCAGCAGATGCCGGATCGCGATCCCGTTCTTCCCGTACTTGCCGAACTCGGGGATGAACTGCGCGACCGGATCGGCGAGGCGGATGCGCCCCTCCTCCACCAGCTTCATCACACTCGTCGTCGTCGCCACGACTTTGGTGAGCGACGCGAGATCAAAGATCGTGTCTTCCGTCATCGGCTCGGGCGACGGCAGCAGCGCGCGCTGGCCGAATGCGCGATGGTAGACGGTCGTGTCGCCGCGGCCGATGAGGATCACCGCGCCCGGCAGTTCGTGACGCGTGATCGCGGCCTCGACGAGGTCGCCGATGGGAGCGAAGCCGGCCCGCGATTCGGAGGTGCGCGCAGGCGTTTGCGCATCGGCTCGACCCGCGACGATGAGAGCCGCTACGGTCAGCGCGGCGAGGCGTCGTTTCACCGGATTCAATATATACTGAACGCTTTACAGGGGGATTCGAGCATGCGTCAGCGTCTTCATCTATTTCGAGGCGTGCTGGCAGCGCTGCTTGTCGCAGCACTGACGGCCCGCGCCGCCGCGCAGACCGGCCGCGTGGGCGGCACCGTCAAGGACGAATCCGGCCAGCCGGTCAAAGGCGCCACGATCACGGCCGACAATCCGAACGCGTCGCCGAGCAGCTTCACGGCGACGACCGACGACAAGGGCCGCTTCTCGATCATCGGGTTGAAATCGGGTCAGTGGACCTTCAGCGCGCAGGCGCCGGGCTTTGCACCCGAGTCGGGGAAGCTGAACGTCCAGACGATCGGCCAGCCCAATCCGCCGCTCACGTTCACGCTGAAGAAGGGGGGCGGCGCCGCCCCGACGGGCGCGCTCGGCAGCCTCGCCGCGAAAGATCTCCAGACGGAGCTTGCCGCAGCCGACGCCGATTACAACTCGCAGAAGTGGGATGATGCCATCGCCAAGTACCGCGCGATCATGGCCAAGGCGCCGTCGCTCAGCGTCATCAACCTGCAGATTGCCGCCGCGCAGCGCAACAAGAAGGATTACGACGGCGCCATCGCCGCCTACAACGATCTGCTGAAAGTCGACCCGGCCAACGACAAGGCGATCGTCGGCATCGGCATGACGAACCTGGAGAAGGGCGACCTGAAGGCGGCCGAACAGACGCTGACCAGGGCGGCTCAGGGGTTGAGGCCGTCGCGTGAAGTGTTCTACAACCTCGGCGAGGTGAAATTTGCGACAGGCGCGACCGACGAGGCGGCGACGTGGTATCAGAAGGCCGCCGAAACCGATCCGTCATGGGGTAAGCCGCTGTTCAAGCTGGCGCTGGTTCAGCTGAACAAGGGCGACAAGGAGGCCACGATCAAGGCGCTCGAGAAAGTGATCGCGACTGATCCGATGTCGCCGGAAGCCACGCAGGCGAAAACGGTGATCGAGCAGCTCAAGAAATAGGTTCAGGGTGCAGGGTTCTAGGTTCGAACTTGGAACCAGGAACCTAGAACCCGGAACAAGAACGCCGAACTCTGAACGCTGAACCCTGAACCCTGAACGCTGAACACCGAACCAGCAAGTGTCGCGTCCTCTGCGCTTCACCTTCATAGTCTTCTTCGCAGCGCTGGGTACCGTGCTGGCCGCGGTCGGCGGGTGGCGCTACGCCCGCGCGTCGGCGCCCGTCAGCGGCCCGATCATCGTTGTCTCGATCGACACGCTTCGAGCAGATCATCTGCCGGCATACGGCTACACGAAAGTGCGCACGCCGGCAATCGATGCGCTGGCTGCCGACGGCGTGGTGTTCGAGCGTGCGTACTCGCACGCGCCGCAGACGCTGCCGGCGCACGTGGCGCTCCTGTCCGGCCAGTTGCCGTTCGAGACCGGCGTGCGCGACAACGTCGGCTTCACGGTGAAGCGTGGCGAGCGCCTCCTGCCGCAGATGCTGCGCGACCGCGGCTTCACGACCGGCGGCGTCGTCTCCTCGTACGTGCTGCGGAAAGAGACGGGGATCAGCCAGGGCTTCGATTTCTTCGATGACGAGATGCCGCCGAGCTCGCCGGAGCTGTCCATCGGGCAGGTGCAGCGTGACGGCGCCGAATCGGAAGCGATCGCCGAGCACTGGCTCGACACGATCGGCACCTCGCGCGCGTTCCTGTTCCTCCATCTCTACGAACCGCACAAGCCGTACGCGCCGCCGGAGCGCTTCGCCGACTACGATCCGTACGACGGGGAGATTGCGTACGCCGACGAAATCGTCGGCCGTCTCGTGCGCTACCTGAAATCGCATCAGCTGTACGACCGGTCGACCGTCATCCTCCTCTCGGATCACGGCGAGGGCCTCGGCGACCACGGCGAGCAGGAGCACGGCCTGTTCCTCTATGACGAAGCGATCCATGTGCCGCTCGTCGTCAAGCAGGAGGGCAACACCGGATCGGGCCGCAGGGTCGCGGACCTCGTGCAGCACATCGATCTCGTGCCGACGATTCTCGACCTCGTGAAGGCGCCCGGGTCGGGCGGCTTCCGCGGGCGGTCGCTCAAGCCGGTGCTCGAAGGGACCGGAACCCTGCCGGCGCCCTCCGTGTATGCCGAAGCGCTGTACGCTCGCTACCACTTCGGCTGGAGCGAGCTGACCGCGCTCACCGACGACCGCTACCGCTACGTGAAGGCGCCGCGCGAAGAGCTCTACGATCTGCAGCACGACGCGCACGAGCACGCCAACATCGCCGACGAGCGCCCGCAGGCGCGCCAGGCGCTGCGGAGAGCCCTCGACCGCGTGGCCGCCGGAGCGACGATCCCCGTCCCTGCTGAGGTGCCGCCGGACGCGCGTGAGCGGCTGCAGGCGCTCGGCTACGTCGGCGCGCCGACCGACCTGTCGCCGAGACCCGGCGAACTGCTGCCCGATCCCAAGGACAAGCGCGAGATCCTCGAACGGTACCGCGCCGCAGTCGACTTCGCCGGCCAGCGGAAATGGCCTCAGGCGATCGCGCTCCTCCAGCAGATCCTCCGCGACGATCCGGAGATGGCGGACGTCTGGAGCCAGCTCGCGGTGTTTGCGACGCGGGTCGACCGCTTCGACCAGGCCGTTGACGCCTACAAGCACTACATCGAGCTGAAGCCGCACGAACCGGCGGCGTACATCGGCGCGGCGGCGGCGCTGCTCAAGCTGCGGAAGCTGGACGAGGCACGCGACCACGCGCAGCTCGCGGTGGATGTGGCAGCACCCGCCGATCACCGTGCGCGCGCTTCGGCCCACGAAATGCTCGCGAAAATCGCGCTGGCGAGGCACGACACGGAGGCGGCGCGCGAGCACGCCGCGCTCGCGCGCGAGGCGGATCCGACGCTCCCCCTGCCGATCTACATCGACGCGCGGCTGCTCTACGACCAGGGGAAGTACGCCGACGCGCTGCCGCTCTTCATGCAGGCGATCGCGGAGCTGAGGAAGTCAGGCACGCTGCAAATCACAGAGCTGCATTTCTACGCCGGCGATACGCTCGGACGCCTGGAGCGTTATCAGGAGGCCGAGGCGGAGTTCCTCGAGGAGCTGAAGTATTTTTCCCACAACACGCGGGCCCGCGGCGGGCTGGCGATGCTCTACCAGGCGAGCGGTCAACCCGACGCCGCTTCGCGCGTCCTCAACGACATGACGCGCGGCACGCCGACGCCCGAGAGCTTCGCGCTCGCCATCCGGCTGCACACGATGTTCGGCAATCGAGTCCAGGCCGACGCGGTCCGAGCAGAGGCGCGACGCGCCCGGAAATCAGGAATTCAGAATTAGGAATTCAGAATTCAGAATTCGTACTCGAATTCCAAATTCCAAATTCCAAATTCCAAATTTCAGAAAGTGTACCGAACTCCCAGCCTTGCGATACGCGGGTTCATGATCTCGAGCACCTGGCCGAAGCCGGTGACACCCTCGAGGCGCGCGTCGTACTGCCTGCCGAGCACCGTTCCAGCGTTGAACAGATTGAACACGTCGACATCGAGTGAGAGGCGGGATTGGCCGAAGGTGAAGCGCCGCTCGAGGCGCAAGTCGAACGTGGAGACCGCCGGCAGCCTGAAATCGTCGACGTTGCGCACCAGCAACACCGTCTTGCGGCCCAGGGGATCGCCGGTGGCCACATTGCTCCTGAAGAACGGCTCGACGTAGCCTTGACGCGTCACGAAGTTCGCGCCCAGGTTCAATCCCCAGAACGCCTGATACATCCCGTTGGCGATGATCTGATATGCAGGAGCCACCATGTAGATGCCGCTCTTGCCGCTGCCGCTCGACGCGCGGACGACCGGCCCGCCGTCCACCTGCGGTCCGGCAAACGGCCACGTCGACGAGGGCGCCGGCGCTCGCGTGGGATCGAGGATCGCCTTCGAGGGATCGTCAAAGTATTCGCGCCAGTCGTTGGTCGAGAAGCCGAACCGGCCCATCCATCGGTTGGACAGGCGCTTGGTCGCGCTGAACTCGAGCCCCAGGTAGCGTTGATGGTACCCGTCGCGGTTCTTCGAGATTTTTCCTCCGCCCGCCGGAACCGCCCCCGGGCTCAGCCCATAGAGCGGCACGTTGAAGGCGCCCAGTTCGGGCAGCGTCCCGCTCAAGGTGGAGTTCTGCGTGTAGTTGGCCTGGGCCACGCCGACCAGGGGCGTCCAGAGCAGATTCTGCATGGAGCGATAGGTCAGCGTCGCGCTCAGGCCGAATGACGGCGTCAGCTCCTTGTCGAAGCCGACAAGCCATTCGTGCGTGATGGGGGCCGTCATGTTGGGATCGACCTGGTTCACGGACGACAGCCGCGCCGGGTTTCTCGGATCGAATCCGTAGAATCCCTGAAGGCCCTGGTTGACCAGCACTTCGCTCACCTGGGCGACACCGTCCTCGTTCCTGTCGACGGCGTTGTAATACGCGTACGAGTACTGGATCGGCGAGACGAACGCGGCGATCGATCCGGGGAGCTGTGACGCGAACATCGCGTAGCTCGCGCGCACGATAGCCTTGCGCGGCTCGTCCAGCGCGTAGGTGAGGCCGACGCGCGGCGTCATGCTGTTCCACCTGAAGACACCCTCGATGGCCGGCGTGTTCAGAGCCGGCAGGATCGTCTCGAAACCGGTCACCGCCGGCACCGAGGCTGCGCCAAGCGACGACACCTGTCGATCGAAGCGGATGCCGCCGGTGAGCGTCAGCCGGTTGAGCGAGATCGTATCGGTGATGTAGCCGTTGAGGTAATGACCCTCGGTCGCAGAGTGATAATTGCGCGCGACCTGCACGAGCATGTTCGGATAGCCGTCCCAGGTGGCCACCAGATGACTGCCCGGCCACCTCTGTTGTGTATCGACGGCGGTCCTTCGCCACCCGACGCCGAATTTCACCTCGTTCACGCCGGAGAAGTAGCTGGCATCACCGCCGAAATAATGCTGCGGCCGCTTCGTCTGGTACTCATAGAACGTTTTGTGGGCCACGCCGCCGTCGTCGATGTAGTAATCGAGGTCAAGGCCGCCTCCCGGTTCGAGAAGGAAGCCGGCGTCGACGTACGCGCCCTTCACCGACGCAAACAGATTCCGCAACGGCACGAACGTTCCCTCACCCTTGTAGTATTTCGTCGGCCCCGTCTGGTTCCACGTCGTCTCCGGCGGGCGCGTGGGGCCGGCGTCGCGTCCTTCCTTGACCTTGTTGTTCTGGTAGTACGTGAAGTTCCCCCGGATCGCCTTGTTCAACTGGCCGTCCGCCTTGAACGCGTAGTTCACGAACTCGGTGTCGTCGGGGGTCCCGGTCAACGTCAGCAGGTTGATGTTCGTCTTCGCCATCGTGCCCCAGACCCACACCTTGTCTTTGAGGAACGGACCGCCCAGGTCGAATCCGTAATCGTCGTACCTGTTGGTGCGGTTGCCTTTGCCGGTCGCGTCGCCCAGCGCCGCGGCCAGCGTGGGCGAGATGTTGACCGACTCCAGGCTCCCGTTCTCGAAATAGAAGCGGCCGTCGCCATGCGGCGTGTTGAAGCCCTTCTTCAGCACCATGTTTAGCTGGACGCCTGACGTCGGGTTCTGCGCGTCGGCACCGCCGGTCGTGATCGCCATTTCCTGAAAGCTGTCGAAGTCGTAGTAGAACGCCGACGACCCCGTGGCGTGCCGCGGACGGACGATGCTGTCGCCCATGTCGGTGACGGGCACGCCGTCGATGTTCCAGGTGTTGTCAGTGCTCTGCGCGCCCTTCGCGTTGTAGTTCGACTGCTGTCCCGACTCCGAGCCGCCGACGTTGACGCGATCCAGATAGACCGTCGGCACCGTCTGCATCACCGCCCAGGGATCCCGCGCACTCGGCACGTTCTGGAGCTCGTCGAGCGTCACGTTGGTGGTCGTCGTCGCGCGCTTGACGTCGGCCGCGGGCGAAGCTGCCGTGACGGTGACCGTTTCGGCGGTGCCGGCGACGCTGAGCCTCACCGCAAGCAGCGTGCTCGAGCCGCTGAGGACCTGGACGTCGTCGTTGGTGTACGGGTTGAAGCCCGTGAGAGTGGCCCTGACGGTGTAGACGCCGACCGGCAGATTCAGAAAATGCGCCTGCCCGAGCGAGTCGGCGACCTGGGTCTGTGCGATCGGACCGGCGAGCTCGACGGTGGCGCCCGGCACACGCGCGCCGCTCGCATCCTCGATCGTGACGTCGATGCGGCCCGTGAAGACCTGGGCCGAGGCCGGCGCCACCAGGAGCGCAAGTATCCACGCCGCTGCGGCGGCGACCCTCGTCGCACGATTCATGTCCAGCGCTCCTTGACTCCTGCCATCATAGCGCGGACGAGATGAACCGCTCTTGCGACAAAGCCACGAAGATCACGAAGGCCACGGAACACACGATCGAAAACGCCCCGCGAGCCGAAGGCTCGCGGGGCGCAAAGAGAAGCGAACTCGCTTCCGGCGTTTAAAACCGGAACTTCACGGCGAGGCGGGCCTGAATGGGCGCTTGATAAAAACTGGCCATTCCGAACTGCGGATTCAGCGTCATTTTGCCATCCGCGACCGACTTCGCAATCAACTGATCGAAATTCAGCTTGCCAGCGTAGAACTCCGCTTCGGTGTAATAGCCGGGACCGAGCGGAATCGCACCGGTGCGCCGAATCGTGCCGACCCGGTTGACGACCGCACGTTGGTCGAAGAGGTTCAGCACGTTCGCACTGAGCTCCAGGCCGCGACGGCCCATCTTGATGGTGTGGGCGACGAACAGGTCGGCCTGAGAGAAGACCGGCGTCCGGCCCTCGCTGCCACGGCCGAGATACCGGATAGGGTAGTTGTCCGGCGAGATGATCGGCACCTGCCGGGTAATGGGCGTGCCGCTCATCAGATACGCGTTCAGTCCGACCGACGTGCCCCACTTGAATACGTAGAGCCCCTGCGCTTTGACCTGATGCGTGCGGTCCGTGTCCAGGACTCCGTCCAGCACGCTGCCGGTCTGGTCGAACGACATGGAGGGGTAATCGAAGTCCCGGGAGTTGTTCGGGTTGTCGCGGCCTGTTGGGGTCGATGAGTTGGTGGAGAAGTTGCGGCCGCCCCCCACGCCCACTTCGTCGGACGAGGAGAGGCCCGAGTAGTTGCCCGAATCCCGGCTCCACATGTAGCTGCCGTGGAACGTCCAGTTGTTGCTCATCAGCTTCGTGACGCCGAACTCGAGGCTGTTGTAGTTTCGCGTCGCCTTCGGCATGGTTTGCGTGAGGTTCGTCGCACCCTGGGGCGCGAAGAGGCTCGTGCCGCTGGAAATGTCGTATTTAGCGACGAGACCCTCGCCCGGGTTGGCAATGATGTAGGCCTCGTCGCCCGCGCCCACGAGGTCGCCGATGTCGTCGATGCCGCGATCGAGCTGCTTGTGGACGAACCGGATGGAGGTCGCCAGTTGCGTGCTGAGCTGACGTTCGAAGCCGAACGACAGCTCCTGGGACCGCATCGGCTTCAACGTGCCCTGCTGCTCGACGTCGAGCCCCGGCGTCTGCGATGGGAGACGGAAGTTGACGCTCGAAAGGAACGTGCCGGGACACGTGGGCGGGCAGCTGGGCGAGTCGCGCAGCGTCTCGAAATTCGGCGTATCGAGCGTGTAGTAGTACGAAGTCCACTTGTCCCCGCCGAACGATCCACGCGGCAGGTTGAGCTTGAAGATGTCGTAGAAAATCCCCCACGAGCCGTAGACCTTGTTCCTGCCGTCGCCGATGAGATCGTAGGCGAAGCCGACGCGCGGGGCGATCTTGTCCTTCCATCCGAAGCTGATCGGATTGGGGACGATGCCGGCGCCGGGCGAGTAGGTCGGCACGTTCTCGTTCTCGGTCCGAACGCCGCCGTTGATCGTCAGCCGGCTGTTCACGACCCACGTATCCTGCACGAAGACGCCGTTCACATTGGACTGGACGTTACCCGTGGTGGCGAACCCCTGCTGGTACGCCGTCGGGCCTGCACTGACGACTTCATAGTACCCGAACGCGCCCTGCCTGCCGTTGAGAGGCGTGTTCCAGCGGATATTGATCACGTTCTGGAGGTTGCCGTTGATGACGTCGTTGGCGCGGCGATCGATCTGCACGCCGCCCTTGATCTGATGGTTGGTGGAGCCCATGCGGGCGTAATACGTCGCGTCGACCTGGAAGAAATTACGCGTCTGCTTGTCGGTGGCGATACCGTTGTTCGAAGGCACGCTGCTGTAGCCGGCAGCGTGCTGCTCCGACGCTGGCACACCGGTCTGGCCAACGTTGGTCGTGCCATCGGCGAAGACAAATCGGACGGTATCGTTGACGTTGAAATCGATCACGTCGCTCTGATAGCGGCCCCCGCGCACCCCGATGGTGAAATTGGAGTTGGCGATGTAGTCCGCGGTGGCGGAGAGCGACCAGTTCGGGTACCGCGTGCCCTTGGTGTAGGAGGTGGTGGGGCTGTCGCTGCCGATCAACGTCGCAAGCAGACCTGAGTTCTTCTGCCAGCTGTCGTTGAACGCGACACGCGTGCGCAGTTTGGTGCCGAACTGATTCGTGGTGTTCGCCGAGAAATTCTGGACCAGTTGGGTCTGCGATGTCGTGGATGGCGTCGCGCTCGCGATGCCGGTCGTGCTCGGGTTCACGGTGCGGGTGTATTTCGTATTCGACGGCTGATAGGCGGCGAAGAACCACGCCTTGTCCACGACGATCGGTCCACCGAGGGTCCCGCCCGGCTCGAACCGCGTGATGTCGTCCTTCGCATACGTGTGGTACTCGGCCTGGGTGGGAACACCGAAGACCGCGCGCAGCGTGGGGTTGGGCGAGCCCTGTAAGTTCGAGCCCTGGTAGACGCCCAGCAGGGTGCCGCCCCAGTTGTTCGTCCCGCTCTTGGTCTGGACGTTGATGACGCCGCCCGTCGAACCGCCGTATTCCGCCGGATACCCGGTGGACTTGACCTGCACCTCTTCGACGAAATCCGCGAGCAGGTCCTTGCCCGACGCGCCACCGATCATGTCGGTTGTCTCGATGCCGTCGATGATGAACCGGTTCTCGGCCCCGGAGGAGCCATCGATCATGATGCCGTTCGACTTGAACTCCTGGTTGGCGCCAGGCGCCTGCACGACCAGTGACGAGAAGTCGCGGTTGTGCGGCAGCAGTTCGATTTGCTCGGCACGGATGTTGGCGGCGCGCGCGCTCGATTTCACGTCAACGAGCGGGGATTCGCCGAGCACCGTCACCACCTCGCTGACGCCCGCCAGCGATAAGGAGAAGTCGACGGACTTGATGGAGCCAAGCGAGACGACGACGTTCGAGACCTTGGAAGGCCTGAAGCTCGCCAGGGTAGCCGTGATTTCGTACGCACCCGGCAGCACCGACGGGAAGCGATACGAGCCGCTCAGGTCGGTGGTGGTGGTGAGCACGCCGCTGCCCGAGCTGTGGGCCTCGACCGTCACGCCCGGAAGAACGCCGCCGGACGTGTCTTTCACAACGCCGTCGATACTGCCGCGCTGTTCCTGGGCGGCTGCCGCGGATGCCGTCATCAGAACGGCAAAGAGAACCGCCGCTGTTTGTACGCGCATGAATCCCCTCCTCCTCCTTGTTGGTGGTGCAAAACAAAACAAGCAATGGCGAACCCGGACAGAGACGACCGGGTGGACCGCCGTTGGCAAGACGGCAGCGCGCCTGGACTGCTGCATCATAGTGCAGCATGAGACGCCACGCGCGTCACCGGCGCGACGACGCTTTCTTCAGATCCTCTTTCAACTGCGGATTGACCTTGAAGCCGGCCTTCTCCGCGGCTTTTATTTCGCTTTCCGCCTCGGGGAATCGGCGGGTCAGCATGTAGACCACGGCGAGGTTGTTGTGGGCTTCGCCGAGTTTCGGATCGGCGTCCAGCGCGGCTTGATACTCGCGCTCGGCGTCGGCCATCGCGCCTGAGCGAAAGTAAGCGCTTCCGAGCGCGATCGAGATCCAGGCAGGCGTCCCTGGTTTCGCCTTCTCGTCGTGGAACCGGCGCATCCGCAAATCAGAGATGCGCCGCTCGAGGTCCACCGGTCCGCCTGAGAGCATCTTAGTGACACGCCCGGTGGCGAGGAGCGTTTTTTCATCCTCGAGCGCCTGAATCTGATCGTCGAGCCGCCTCCGTGCCGCGAGATCGTTATTCGCCTCGTGCGCGATGCTCGCGACGAAGGCATCGCGGCAGCCGAGAAATGCCCCGACCGCCGCCGGAAATCGCTTCGTCGCCATGTACACCTGGCCCAGGCCGTAATGCGCCATCTCCAGCGTGGGCTCCAGCTTCACGGACGCCTTGAACTCGGCTTCCGCTTTGTCCCAGCGCTCGGCGCGCAGGTTTTCCTGTCCGGCGCGCAAGTGCTGCATCGCTTCGATGTGGTCCTTGACCGTCGTCTGAGCGATCGCGGACGCGTCTGATACGAGCACGAATGCCGCGGCAAGGACGGCGGAGCGCATTGTGAACCTCCTTGTCATTGGTCATTGTCCCAGCCCCTTGAGGTAATCGCGGATTTTCGGCTGCGACGGATCGAGCTGCAGCGAACGCTCGAAGGCGCGGCGCGCCCCCGCGCGATCGCCCGCGCACAGCCGCGCCACCCCTGCGGCGCTGTGGGCGGCCGCGCTCGCCGGCGCCAGCGCCACTGCGCGATCGAAATCCTCGGACGCCCCGCGACAGTCGCCCGCTTCTGTGCGGTAGCGTCCGCGAAACAGCCACAGCTCCGGATCGCGTGCGTTGGCCTGGACCGCCGCGTTCATGAGCGCAAGACTGCGCGCGGCGTCACCGTTCCGCTGATAAGCGATCGCGCGGCCAATCAGAAATTTTGCGCCGTCCGGCATCCCGCCGCCGAACGCCTTGACGAGCAGAGTGTCGGATCGATCCAGACTCTGGCCCATCGCGTAGAGCACGTCGCTCAGGTTCCACTGCGCCGACGCGAGGTTCGGATCCACCGCCAGCGCCTTCTCGAAGGCGTTGATCGCCTGCGGCAGCTTCCCCCGCTCCTTGAGGATGACGCCCTCGTTGTTGTAGGAGCCGGCGGTCCGCGTCGAGCCGCGGCTGCCGGCGGGTGCCGTGTCGCCCTCCGACGAGCCGATGTATCCGAGCGAACGCAGGTTGGCGACCGCTTCTCGATCGGCGGCCGCGCGGTCCGCCGGGCGCGCCTGCGGCGCCGCGGGACGATAGTGCGCGGCGAAGTCGGCGCGCGGCGCCTTGACGGGCGACGCCCCCTCGAGCGGATCCCCGTTGACGTCGCGGCCCGGCGGAAGCCCGGCCAGAGCCAGAAGAGTCGGCGCCACCTGCTGCACGTCGCCCTGCGCGGCGTGCCCAGGCTTCGCCGGCACGCCAGGCCCCCACAGCAGGTACATGCCCTGCGGCGCATGCCACTTCGCCGCGCTCGCCGTGGCGACGCTCGACAGCCGCGACGGCCGTCCCTCCCCCCAGAGAAACCCGTGATCCGACGCCAGCATCAGCACGCCGCCCATGGCCGCCGCCGCGTCGCGATACTGCGTGATGCGGTCGTCCAGCGCACGAAAGAACCTTTCCGGCACGGCGCTGTAACGGTCGTAATCTTCCGGCGTGACTGCGGGCTGGCGCGGCGGCGCGTACGGCGCGAAGACATGGCCGATCGTGTCCGTGCTCTGAAAATAAACGATCGTGAGATCGGGACGCTGCTCGCGAATCCACTGCAGCGAGAGGTCACCATAGACCGTCGTCTCGATCAGCATGCGCCGCAGGGCGCTGACCGGCTGCGAGTACGGATCGTCCGAGTCGGCGACCTTCCGGTAGTCCGCGTCGGTCAGCCACGGCAGGTACGCGTGGACGGCGTCGTAGTTCACTGCGCGCTCCGCCTGTGCGAGCGCGTCGCGCGCCCACGCTTCGCGGTCGGCTGGAAACACCACGCCGCCCGGGGGCGCCTGTTCCTTGTAGAGGAAGGTGAACAATCGATCGGACACGACGAGGCCGTCGATCGGCTCGGCCGGAAAGGTCGCCCAGAGGCCGAAGACAGCCGAGCGCTTGCCGCCCGCGGTTGCCATGTTCCAGACCGCCGGCACGCGGCGCTCGCTGCTCGTGATCGGCTCCTTCACCCCGGTCGCCGGATGGAACTGCACGAAGTCGAGGATGCCGTGTTCCAGCGGCCCTGTTCCGGTCATCATCGTCGTCCAGATGAGCGGCGAGAGCGGCGGCGAGAGCGTTTTGAGATGGCCGGTCGTGCCTTCCGCCGCGAGCCGTCCCAGCGTGGGCATCACGCCGCTGGCGATGTAGTCGTCGAGCAGCGACCAGTCGGCCGCGTCGAGGCCGAGAAAAATGA
>Ga0137394_10000596_pt1 | contig 25230 bp, 33 predicted proteins | sample czobulk116metaG_FD_108278 | JGI IMG/M metagenome (GOLD analysis project Ga0137394, IMG submission 108278) | Vadose zone soil microbial communities from Angelo Coast Range Reserve, California, USA - czobulk1.16 metaG | ecosystem: Environmental > Terrestrial > Soil > Vadose zone | place: USA...
GATGAAAATGCGAGCTGAGACGCTCGCTTTGAGGGTATACAAGAGGGATTTGGACGTTAGAGACCTAAGAGCAAGTCTCGCGTCATTCGCTACAAAGGAGACACCTTTGACTAGGTGAATTTCTAGGGGCTATGGAGACAGGCTGGCAAATGGATGAAGTAAAATTTGCCCGGAAATGTAACGCATATGGGGTGTGGAAAGCACGACGGGACAGATACAGGACCAAGGAGTACAAGGCGAATTAGATCATGATGGAGACCGGGCTTTGTGTGTAAAGGTCGTCCAACTTAAAATACGTATATTCCTTGCCACGCTAGGTATGGTCGTGGTCATCACGTGATACGTATATCAATTAATACAACGGCTTTGTCTCTACCACCACTTTTAACCGATACCGCCTCGCCTGCTCGCCTGCTCAAGCTCTTCGACGAATGGTATACAGAGCCCGATCCTAGAAGTCGCTATAATGGTCCATACAACACGTTACTCCACTACTGCGTCGGCCACCCCTGTTGCGGGCTGGTTGGGCTGAGGGAGTAACAAGAAAGGGGACTGGACACCGATGATTACGATCACATGTTATCTTTCATCCATCGTTGAAGATTATCGCCGATCTCCCGTGCTCATCGTGAACATCAGGGATGAGTCCTGGGTTGATAGAGCCCATTCACGCCTTAAAGCGGATCACCATATGCGCCGGCTGTACGATTCCATTGCTGAATGCCCTCTCCCTCGGTTGTATGGATTGAGCTTGCTCGGAACCTCTCTCCGTGTTTATGTCCGTGATGCCATTACGGGTGAATCAAGCTCACGAATGATTTAATCACTAGCGGCCTTCCCCACGATTTTCTTGAGGGGGCTTGGGACATCGATATTCTTTCGCAAAAAGGGTTCGACGTCATGAAGGAGATAGTTGGGGAGATTGTTACCGACACTTTGGCCGGAGAGAGCGTAACTCCTTACTGAAGGGAACAGATATAACATCATGTTTCAATTTCGGCCCCTCCGTCCCCCTCTTTGTTGCTTGTTACAATTACCTGAGCGACCAGATGCAACACTAGGGTGACCAAATTATTTACTGTGGTAACGACGTAGCTGCGACGCGTGCTACGGTCATTATTTGTACACGTTTTGCGGATATCTGATACAGTGGCTGGCCTTCGCCCGCCTGTTCTCCCGTGAGAGGAAAACAAAGCAATCTGGCGCAGCAAGATCAGTACAGTGTAAAAGGCATTGGACGATCTGAAAGTCGGGGAAAGGCATTGGTATTCGCCAAGACGACCATCTGTTTCTCGTGCGAGATATATCCGCGCATGTAGCCCTTGTAGATCATATTCGCTACAAGACATTCTGCCTCCTCGGATGAAACATCCATGCCGGATACCCGCAGCGAACTGTGGAACATTGCCACAGGAATACGGTTACTCTTCTCCGATACTGCCCAACTAGGATGGTCCCGTCAACCGTACTGTCAAAGAATAAGCTAGGAACTGTCGTACACTCGCCGGAACAACCCTCTGATGCAAATCTCTCGAGCTTTCTCGATGGTAAGCCAGATATTCAGATCAACTAGACGGCGTTCATACTTGTCCAAGGCAGCGTCGAAACCTTGGATATCCCCTTTTCTTATTGCGGAGATGAAAGGCGCATACAGCTCGTCCAAAGCCGGAAATCGGTTCAAAAGGTCCGAGGAAGGTAGGTGGCCACGTAGTATCCGCAATGGAATCAGGTACATTAGTATGCACCTATAAAAAAGATGTGAGATAGGGGCACGCTTCCACTAGGTTTAACGCGCACTCTTGGTTGTTTCTAGCCTCTAAGTGGCAATTGTAGAATGCGAAAGTCAATTCTTGCTCTGACTACCTCCGGTTCAACAAGCGTCATAGTCGTAGACAGCGTGTCTTACTTTTGCGTAGTCTTCATTCAAAAAACTCAGCATGCCCAAGTAATACCTATATGTCACCTGGTTTCGGGTCAGATTCTGTCGAGGAAGAAGAAGTCGACGTGCCTGATGAGCTCTTGGGTATTCATATAACGGAGGGATATCTCGGTTCGCCTCCAACGCCCTGAGAATGTTCTTCGAAAGGGAAATACGTCGAACCTTGGGGGGATGTGTCCGTGCAAGTTGAGGTCATGTAACAATGCGTCGGCTTACCCGAAAATAGCTTTTGAGAACTAGGCCAACGACATAGTACACACCCCACTTCCTTGACATCTGATAAGAGGATGTCCTGGAGCTGCGGTGACTCAGGTATCTACATGCAGAAAAAAGGTCCCCACCTGTCTGTGATACAATTGGAAAACGCTTTGGATATGACCCTAGCAGCCTCCTCCATGCAGTCACTCTTCTGACTCAGATCCCGTGCTTGGACGTCCGCCTGCAGGAATATCAGCCATGGGTTAGACTATGGGGAGGACTCTCACGTCGAAGGCTAGATCGCGCAGATCGCGAAGAGTGGCAAACAGTGCGGGAAGAGTCCAACCGCTGTTGTTGGTAAAGAACCTGAGAAACAAACTAACCAAAAAAAAGCGTAAGACGCGCGTGTTAGAACAAAAAAGAGTTGTTGTACGCTTACTTGACCAGTTGCGTGTGCTCTTTAAACGCGTCAGCACAGCGCTGTTTTGCGACGTGTGTGATGACCAAGACATATTGAATCGCTATTTCGTCCCAAGGACCCTCTATCGCGCCCTCGTACCGAGAGAGAGATTGGCGCTATGCACATATGTTGCACTATCAAGGAGAATGAATGGGAATCGACGCACAGTTGGATTGCGAAATTCCTTAATAAGATCTTTGCTGTGGGGGCTAACAGGGCGGATGAGATAGGCCAGATCAAGGCCGTTCTCGTCACGCAAGGCAGTGGCTATCAGAGTGAGGAATTGGGTGTAAGTTACGGGCATTAGTCCGAGTCTCAGAACGAGCCGAGCCGACTTTGTTAGAAAGTCGATGTGCATCTAATCGATTATGTAAGATATGGCTCTTCAACCGTCTCTTCGACCTCTCCTTATCGCTGGTAGGGCAGACGCCCCCCACACCCTGGACATATTCCGTAAGTGCTTCTTTTATGCAGTAGTTCAAATTCAAAAATGTTGTGGATACAGTGGATTATGTCTGTCCTTTCAGGTGACCGTCATCTGTGACCACGTACCCCTGAGCTCAACACTCACGCAGCGGAAAGATTTCGGTAACCATCGACAAGATTGTGAAACCGTGGGTCGAAGTCGGCGGGCCATACGAAGGCAAAATAAAGATCATCTTCCGAAATCAAGTTCAACCCTGGCACGCTAGCTCGACTCTCACACACGAAGCCGGCCTTGCAGTAAACTGTTCCTCAGTTCAGCTCTAGATGACTCCTGATGTGCCCATATGTATAGGTGGCCCGCGTCACCCCGAAGAAATTTTGGCCCTTTTCTTTACGCGTAAGACCAACTGAGAGCCTATCTGGCACAGCCCTTTACTGAGAAGACCTGAATAGTTGCTGCAGAGACAGGCGGAATACTACGATATTCCGACCTCAACCCTGACGCCCGTTCAGATCCGCGAGAAGCTAGCCTCCTTATACGTAGAGACGGACGTGACGAGTGATCAAGTTGAAGCATTCAGGGACCACTTGAGAAATAAGAGCACACCCAATGGCGGTGTATCCGTTACTGATGACCTTAAGTACACTAGTAAGTTCAGCCGCGGCTGACTAACGCTGAGTCCTGACGAGTTTGTCTTGCAGTAAAGTTCTCCCGACAGAACGGGGTCCACGTTTCACCTTCGGTATTGTGGGATGGAATTCTTGCCAACGAAGTCTCGAGCTCGTGGGGCGAAGCTGAGTGGAGGGAATTCTTGGCGCAAAAAGTCTCAGTGTAAGGGTTCGGAAAGAAAGACTAAAGTTATGAAAGAAATGATACGGTAGTTCCATGTACCTGAATTAAATGTGACAATAACAACGACATTGCAATTGAAACTTTACGGCGGAGAAAGCAGTTTCTGGAGCATTCTTCGAATAGACTGGGCGTCTGCTGTACCTTTGCTAGCTCTCATGACGTGACCCAAGAGTTTGTTGATAACATTTGGGACCCCCCGACGCATTGCATCAGCCTCTTCAGGCATGTCAAGTATAGCCTGCGCACACAAACGTTCGAGAAAATCATCTCCTCGATTAGCAACGAATCCAAGACGCTCCGCCAGTTTCGACGGGGTCTCGGAGGATGGGTGATCGAGCATATGTCGTAACAACAATTTGCCTGATGATCCTGAACTGCTGTCAGAAGTCGAGCCAAGCCATCAGATTCAGAACCCCATCTTACCGGTCACCATGCCATCTTGGACGATGTCGATTAATCCACCCATCTGCTCCACGGAGATGGGATTGTCGTGAAACATTTTTTTTCGTAGCGCAAGCTGTCCCAAAAGTTCATGAATAATCCTTTTATCATCGGTTGAATTATACAGTAAGCCGAGATCCAAATTCGATTGATCGAACATTTGACAACGTACCAGTTTACTACTATCTTCGAATTGCGGCTCTTAGTCAACGCCTCGAAATACGTGACGGCCCCATGGTTCAGCCGACCATCGAAGCCAACCTCATTTCCAGAATCGACAGACATCAACACATCAACATCTTGTTGACTGAGGCCAAGAAGTTCTAGGCGTTCTCTAATCTCGTTGACAAGGGCGGGCATCTCATTGCGAACAGATGTGATGTATTCCTACCAAATCGTAAGTGAACTAGCAGACGCCGTGTGTGGTCGAGGCTTCTTACCGGTGTTAGAAGCAAGGGGGGTAGATTTGGATCAGGCAAATAACGATAATCTGGCGCGTCTTCTTTGCCCCGTAACATGAAAGTTTCTCTCGTATCCTCATTGAAGCCTCGCGTCTCTTGTGGTATTGATTCGCCACCATCTAGAATACCAATTTGCCGATGGACCTCCGACCCTGAAAGGTTCAGAGCGTGAGACTTTGGAAAGAATCAAACTGATGGAAATGTAGCATTACTAATTGCCGCCACCATGAAGCGGACACTATTGAGATTCTTGATTTCACATCGTGTGCCAGGCGCTTGCCCTTGGCGGTTGACAGATACATTCACATCACAGCGCAAAGATCCCTGAAAAAATGAGCAATCATTGTTGACACTCCATCAAGGAGTACTTACCTGCTCCATGTTTCCATCACTGGCAGCAACGGATCTCAGCACAGCCCGCAGGGTCCTGACGTATTCACTAGCCTCCTCTGGTGATCTGAGTAGCGGCGTGAGTGGACTGCTGTCAAAGTGTAGTCTCTGCGTACCGCATATCTGGTTTTGATACAATTTCCATGAGACCAGTGCCTGCTCGATTCAAATCTATTGATGAAAGTCGACGACGAGGTTCAATCATTGATTTGCCGGTGTCCTAATATTTATGGGTAGCAACCCCTGCGAGAATATCAGAAGCCTGAATACCTGTTCGAGTTGTATCTGTTCGATACGGACGGAAACACTGCTCTGGGGAAGAGATACGTGTCCTCCTCGCGCTATGGGATCTGAAGTGTAAAAGGTTGAGAGGCAAGTATCGAGTGATCCATGATCTGGTCCCCACTATAATACTGGGTAATCTGATACCCTGCTGGAAGGTCGGAGTAAAAATAATGCTTCCTGTCAAACGTTGACCGTTGTTGAATGTCTGATTGAAGCGCAATGGCGGTTCTGAGAGCGAGGTTTACGCATGTGGGATTGAGACGCTATGGAACGGCTGCGTTCAACCTTGTGCTGTATAGAATCCAGATGAGAGGTTGCCTACGGGGAGCGTTCCTGGAAAGGCAGCATCGTAGGGAGACACATGTGTATTCGGCGTGCTCGCGACGTCGGGGGTCCACGTCTCTGACAGAAAAATGCGATGTGTAAGAGTGTCTGCCCGTGCCAGCTGTTCAGCACTCACGAGAGAACAATTTCTCGCGCGTCTTAATCTGCGCATGGACCTCGATGCCAATGATGACCTGCCAACCCGGCCATCGGGCATCATGCTCAGATATCCCGAGGCTATTCGCCTGAGTGGTGCCGTACAGTCTGCGAAGTGACCGTAATGATGAAGTCCGTGATCGAAGTACCATGGGAGCTTTGGCGGAAACAGCGCGACTCTCATCACTCCTTGGCCTGTGCTCGCCGTCCGCGGTTCCCACTCCACTCGCTTTTTTTTTCTTACTGAAAAATGGTTCGCATGCCCCCCGACAATCCTTCACCGGAGTATTACCCCCATGGATCCGCAGACATCCTCACAACACCCGACTACATCTCGTATAGACCGTCAATCCGTACTTTTCAACCCACTGACTGTCATCCCTTCCCCTCCCTCGCACAGAACAGCAGCCAGGCGTCTACCGGTGTTACCCCGTTTCTCATTCACTCGGCCCCCAGACGGGTAATCTTTCCCCAATCTCGGGCGCACCTAACCTCTCAAGACTAATCCCGTTTAGCGTTTCGGTGCCGAGTGTCAACAAGGTCGTTCATGCATACAGCTTGACCATCGGCGGAATAGATATTCGGCTGTTTATCACGTTTGTCTGACTGGACTCCTTCCATCACGACCCTCCTTTTGACTTGTCGCCCATTGATAGGATCGAGCACGTACGCGAGTTGTCACGCGAGCACAATTTCTTTCTCACATTGAAAGCCGGAGCACTTGAACGTCCGATATCTGAACCAACGACCCTACGATTGACCGTTGATCCGCGTAGCCTTGAATTCGTCGTCTTGTGGGTGCACACGTGGCCCTTTGGCGATGAAACGCGTTTCTGAATTGATAGACCGACAGTGCCTACCCTCCCAGGGCATGTCTTCCTCAGGGGTGTTTTCACTCGCTGCGCGTTTGGCTCCGCTCAGGCGATATCGATCATCGACTATTCTCTGAGGACGCATTATGGATAGGCAAGGACCCAGACTTCAGTTCGATCAACGATGCGATATTCGCAAGGCTTCGCAACGTCACTACGCATATGCTCCTTTACAAGATTGCCGTTGGCACGGCCCTCATGGACTTCACTATCAGGTTTGCAACCTTCCTCGTTTTTCCCATCGGCTATATCCCAAATTTCCATCCCAGGTGGCGTAAAATCTTTGAACGCGTTTATAGTCTGAGTCTCGAATATGATGGTTGTGGCGTTGGCCGCATACTACTCGATGATTTCATTGTCTGTCTCGACTGCCCTCCCGAGGACTTGGCTTTCGTTATCTAGTACGCGTTCGAGGACCTCGGCCCGTCTTCTTCGACTAATTCTAATTCGTTTCCAGCACTATACCCGTCACCTCTATCCCACGGGGGGCCACTCATCGCATCCGCCTTTGGGTTCGTGTGCCCGCTCAGACCGCGCTAGCGCCATCGCTGGCCGCTAGTTCGTCGTCAAGTAGATTCGTCTATCATCGCATTTGGAGCACAGATGGTTTCAAAGTCGGGAATTGCTTGGATTTCACTGCTTTGGGTCCAAAATTGATCCTGGGTGTTCCCGATGGCGATGGTCCAAAGACCGTGCACAGTGCGAGCGAGCAATTATTTCATCGCGAAGGTGGTTTGGCAGATATCAAGCAACCGACATATGGTGCATCAACGGGTTCCTGCAAGGAAGTGTTGTGAGATGTCACAACCCTTACCGGCGCCTCTTTCTTGATCCTCGCTTGCATACATGGACAATATCACACTTGAATTATGATGTTCGTATTATTTATAAAATCCGTACGAATAGGAATACATGTATGATTGGTCACACCGAAAGCACATTGTAGATACTCTACGCCCTGTGGAGCGAACGCTTGCGAAGAAACAGTGAAAATACAAGCCAGAGCAAGGAGAATCAGGTACCGTCGGGCCATTTGGATTGGACCACAATCTTGGCAAGTGTCAGATGTAGCCCCTAGAGATGGAATTGAATAAATCCAAGTCAATACTGAACCAGAAGCAAGAAGGCTCGTTAACCGGTACAAGGGCCACAGGTCGGGGATGACCCTTCTAAAAGTGACCGCAAGGCCTCTAAGAGTGTTTCACTATGGGACGCTGGCGCCATTCGTAACAGCAACGCTCTCGCTGAAAGGAAGATGGGATGACTTTATGTCGGCCGGGTCTTTGAGATCAACAGGACGTATCGGCGTCGGGGCTGTCGCAGGGGCGACAGCGGTTTGAGGTGCACGAGGGGCGGTTGAAGCCCCATTCTCACCGGGTTTGACTTGAGTAGGCGCTGTCAAGTCCGAAACTACATTATAAGAGGACGGCCTTTCGAAGTTGCATCAAAACAAGACTAAGTCGCGGCAGAGTCCCGGTATGAGGCGTACCGCGGCTTCTTAGTGACTGGGAGGTCTGGTGACACACTATTGGTCGTTTCTGCGGGCTAAAGTGGGGGATGGCCACATGGAATGAGGAGGGTTGTAACCGTCTTCTCACATGCCACGCACCTTAGCTTGCTTCGGCCTTTTCTTAACAGTTGGTTTGGGTTGACGCTCTCCAGGATCGAACACATTATCGGGAAGGCAGGAGCTGCTCTAGTTGTAAATCTCGAGCCAACAAAAGTGTGATGCTCCACATACCTTTTTATGTGCCGCACAATGATACCCATCTTGACCTCGTCAAATTTATCCCAGCCCTTGCACATCTTAGTAAATTCGGTCGTTGGCCAAGATATATCAAGTCTCCGGGGACCGGTTGCCCCGGCTTTATTCAGTAAGGGAGGAGCCATGAGCAATGGGTTCGGTCCCAACACTTGCGAATTCACGCACGTTGCTTAGCTTCAATTCCGAGCCCGACGTAAAACGTTGTCGAATATACAGGCCGTGCACCTTCTATACCTTCGATATCCTCAGCCTTCCGCTTTGCTATGGCTGGTGTCATTTCACCCTGGGCAACAAGGCGGATCTCATCATCCGATACGCAATATGCGACTTGCTCAAAACCCTTGATAAAAGGGTGGGCAAGGGTCAGAGTGTCGACAAGCTCAAGCTTCATGACCAGCTGTCGTAATCGGGACTCAACAGTACCAGCCCTAGAAGGTTACAACGTGAAAAGAACGTAAGGGTAGTCGGAGAGTGTTTGAGAAATATATACCACTTGATTTGGAGTTCGTAATCACCGGTGGATGCAATGATTTGGAGGTAATATCGGTATTTATGGAAGAAATCGTGCTTTGCAAAAAGCTCAGACCAATCCGCTGTTCCGACGATGACTTTATCAACAATATCCGCCCCTAAAATAAAGCATTAGCGCAATAACGTGCAGAAAAACTCCAACCAAACCTTTTTTAAATTCCTCAGTCATAACTATCTGCGTTGAGGCAGTAACATTATGGGTGGCACACATAGCAGGATACGCGGGAGTGATGATAGGCATTCGATGCGCTCGATCGCTGGGGTACAGCTGGAAGATGAATCAGAATACACTCGCGGAGACAATGCAGAGTGTCGCACTCTAGGATTCCACACTCGGACTTGTAAGGGCCCGTCCTCAATTTGTTTAAGGAGCACAGGTTGTGGCCATGACCTGATGGGTGTGAGCCGAGATTCCCAACACTGAGCATCTATTCCGCACCATTGATACATGATAATAAAAAATCGACTGACGATTGCGCCAGCGACGGCATTGGGGTATAATTGACATATGCGCGCAACAAGCATCGCCCACGCAACCCCGCCGAGGAATCCGTTCACGTTGGAGTATATCGCTCGCCCTGAAACAGAAGATGTGAGGCTGGGTTACTGAACACATGTGTGCGAGACACGGACGGGAGGCCCAGAGCTTGATACATCGTAAAGCATCACGAAAAACACCGACATTGGGGACAAGGCGCAGTATCTGGTCTGTAACGCGGGAACCTGAAACATGTCAACAAGCGATATGACTCGGGCGGGGGGCAATTAAGATACCTCCTAGACTCCGGATGCACCTGTCATCCAAATTGCGGAGTAGATTATCGTCCTGTAACGTTAGGTCGTCCGGTATTGACGACAGCGCAAGGCGAGCCATGAGAAAATCGATTGGGATGGCCGAGATTTTCAGTTTGATGATGGGTACGTAGGCGTCAGGAACTCCCTGCGCCGGAAAGCTCAGCGGCAGCACTTGCAGGGAAGACTTAGATAGCTCACCGAAACCTCTGTCACTCCTTCTGTATTCCTGAGCATGCCCTCGAAGACTTCAAAGAAATCTTCTCGAGAGACATGCTTTGGGACAACACATAGCGTGTCGATGTCGCTACCAGGCCCATGCACGCCCAGACGGTACGATCCGAATGTGAATATTTTTCCTCCGGCCATCTCCGCTGCAGTTTCCGAGTGCCCACGGGCTAGTGACACAGTCTTGACGAAGGACTTGACAAGGGCCGCCAGACGACCAAGTACGATTTCTCTAGCAGGAAGCGATGTCAGCAAAACGTGTTCAACGCAAAAATATAGGCATCTACGGCTCAGGTCGTAGTCTATGAACTGAGGGAGAAGGCTAGAGCGTGACAGAAAGTCCGAATAGAACAAAGCTCGGCTGACGAAGGAATCAAATATGTGCTGAAGGAGGCGTAAATACCTTGTTCTGGTTTCTTCCTCGCTCTCAATCGTGTTTTGTCTGCGAAGTTCATCCATAAGACTAGAAGTCACCTCTTTCTCTCTTTCGCTTGATTCACTGATTGAAATTGGAGGGGTGACACCGAGATACCTGAGCCAAGACATGCACTTTATGATATTGCCCTATTCAGTGCATCATCAAACTTACCCTTGATCGTTATCCATTTGTTGTAAACTAAGTACGTGGCAGGTAACGAGAAATCCCCTCGCCTGAGGTTAGCAGTCTGTTGTCTGAAGAGGAACTGAACGAGGACGAGAAAGTTGCGGGCAAGTGTGGGAGCTTACGTCATGGGCCGAGGAACAAACTTTTTTTTCTGACAAGCGGGGAACAACATAGTTTGATACGAGATATCTATCTCTATCGTCTATCACAAACATTGCCAATAAAAATATCCTGATTATATCGGTCATAAATACGAGCATTCGAACTGGCTCTTGATATGAGTGTCTAAGCGGACAAAATGGTGACTGCCGTGTCGCACGAAACACCACGGACACGGAATGGCACAGATAAATTGCGACACGGAGTAAAGCCAAAGCCCCGGATGTTAAGGGCCTTAGCCCTTCATGTAGCCCGCATGACTTGCTCTCCGGACGAGCACACGGTTTAGCGCCCATCTCCGGACAAAGATGAGCAATAGAATGAGAGCGACAACGGCGATGATGATGCCAATTGCCAGAGCAGCTTTAGAACTTGCGGAGCTAAAAGCTCCAGAACTCTTAGCCGACGGGGACGTGGGTGGTGCTACGAAGATGGGTGGCGTGAAGTTGCCTGAGGAGGGGTTGCCACCATAGGGCCAGTAATCGCCACCATCCGGAGGCTGGACACAAGTCAACCCATTGGCGTCTTGCACGGATTGAAAAACAGATTGGAGCGAAGTTGTGGTCACATTTGCCCACTCGACGATGAAGGCAGCACTCGCTGGCGTAGGATCGGAGGTGCTACAATTTGGCCCCCGGGAACCAATGAAGGAAGTGTTTCCAAACAGTGCGTTCCCTTGAACAGTAAAGTTTTGGGCTGACGTGATAGCAATGCCGTATCCGAAGGCACCTGTGAGCCAATTGTTCAGGACGCTCCCTGAGGAACTGACGTTGGCGCCATAATAGTTTCCAAACCACGTCTGGGGCCCTATGGCCATGCCAATTCTGTACAGGCTGTGAGAAGAAGTGACGCGCTTGTTGAGAGACGACAAACTTGATAATAACGTCATCCACATTCTGACCGTCTGTCTGAGAGGCTGACTTCGAGTCTGTTGCGAAGCCACCAATGATGGTGTTGTTCCGTACGACCGTGCCCGTATAATTACCACCCCATGGTACCACATCAACCATGTTTATGCCACCAAGTAATGTATTCTAGCCAGATGGTAAGTTTTCGTGAGAATTAGATAAAGAAATCGTAGCCCACATTTACGACCCAAATGGTGTTGTTCTCCACAAGCGTGCCAGGGGAGCCGAACAGGACGACACCACCATCCGTCGGATTGTTCACCATGTTGTTACGGATGACGGCGGAACGGCAGCTGACGCTAATACCATCGGCCCACTGCTGATAGACGTCCGACCCACAAGGGCCAATGTCGTTGTTCTGGACGATGACGCCATTACAGAGAAGGCCGCCCTCGGCGACGTGGAGGCAGGACCAACTACGCGGGTCATAAGAGTGCACGTATTCGATCAACTGGTCTGAATTTGGACCGCCCATCTCAATATTTGCCCCACCCGAAGTCGGAGGAGCTCCTGCACGTGTTCCATTGATCTGGGGATGACGTAAACGAGGGTGTCACAACCACTTAGGCCAGCCAGCTGCGAAGATGCTCGCCTGGATGTTACGCAATATAACGCCGCTACAATTTGCGCAAGTGCCATCAACAGCTGTGGTATGACCTTGGCCGTTTACGACTGGACCGCTGACAACGAGCGTGGCCCTGGAATCATCAATGGGATAGCCCGCAGTGCTGATCTCCTGACTGGGTGCAGCGAATAGGATTGGCGCCTGAATCATGTATTGTGCATTGGCACAAAGTCGCAGAACAAAATCAGGGCCGGAGGAGTTGAGGGCAAGGTTCAAACGATCAGTAACAGTGTTGGCTGGGTCTGGGGGAACGCAATCTGCACTATCAGCTCTACGTGGCAGACCCGGACTGAGGAACCGAGTTAACCACTAATAATAGACAATATGGAGTTACACTTGCAGGACAGGCACATGTGCATGATGACTCTGAATGAGATGGCCGAGTTTGGACGCAAAAGCCAACGCAGAAAAAGTCGACGTGATGGCTAGGGCCACGAGAATGTAGGAGAACATGGATGAGCGTCGGGAAGAGAGGGAAGAGACGTGGGCAGCTGAAATAGAGATGTCATTGCCGTGAACGGCCATGACCGGCCGTTCTATGAAAGAGTAACGACAGTAAGACGTTTGAAATAAACGGGATGAGATTCAAGGGATTACTCGTGTTCCAGCCGGATATAGTAGCACCGCAGTGCATGGCTGACATGCATGGCTGGCATTCATCGACGTCTTGGGTCATCCCGATGGTTTCTCTCCTCGGGCGGGTCCATCGTTCCAGTCGCGCGAACGTCGATGAGGCGACCTTGACCTCGACCTGTCACGTCGTCCAGTCCGTTCCTCTCGACCATCTCCGCGGTGATCCAGGGATCTAAGCAGTGCCTCTACCCCCTTCAGACCTTCGGATTTATTCGCTCCTCGCCTCGCCCTCCTCTCACTCTTACGCTGCTTTCTTTCCCGTCTCTCTTCTGGTGTTTCATCTTTGTGTCTTCCTTTCGACTTGGATTTCTTCGCTTTCTTCCTTGCTCGTTCTTCCCGCCATTTTTCCAGTAAATAGTCGTGCATTGGGTCATCCGGGTCGATATTCGGGGGTGCCGACGAAGCCGAAGACTCCGAGCCCGGGTCCTCTGAAGAAACGTATAAGTGAATCAGAAGATGGAGAATATGCAGACAATTCACCAATCATCTCGGGTTTCGCGTTCAGACTTTGCTCTTCGCGGTCTTGCCATTCACCATCCTCACCCTTGAGTCGCGGCTGTTTGTACTTCTTTACGTGGTCGACGCGTAGTGTTCTATCCAGTACTGTCGCGCCATTGAGATTGTCGACGGCGAGTATGGTAGACCGCTGATCTTCATACATGAGGAAGCCAAAGCCTTTGGTCTTCCCTGTTTCTTTGTCACGGGGAAGATTGACATCAACGACCTCGCCATATCTGAGATACTGATCAATACGGTCGAAAGAACATGCAACAGTTGGCTTACTGAGAGAAGATAGTGATGACGTCCCCTTCGGTAAGGTCATAATGAAGGCCCCCGATGAATATGTAGGCTGAATCTGATGCATTGTGAGCCCGAGGAGGGTGATCGTGTCTGTCCTAGTCTCACCTTTATATTCGTCATGCCAAGAGGCTGTGCCTACGCCGAGCTCGAGCTCGCGTTCGTTGATTTTGTTTATTTCCCGGACCACGCTGCAGTAGAAGATGAGCGATGCGTCTTCCCAATCAACATCGAGTCGATGAGACGCACTTCATGATTGTTCAGTTCAAAGTTCACACGCCACACATGATATTTTTTTCTCTTTTGGATGACACCTGCACGACAATGGCTTCATTCTCGCTACCTCCGATTCATGAGAATCTAGACGGTAGCTGGGGACCTTCGTCTTCCAACCTGCCAGAGACGTTCAAGTTCAAGGATATTCCCTATGCCCCTTATTCCAAGTCGGATAAACTTGGTCGCTTTGCAGACTGGAATGATATCTCTGGAGATAACCGACAAACCGCATCGGGCGTTGTTGCAAATCCAAGAACTGGCACTCGTGGTCGCAGGGATGGGAATCAGACCTTCGGGAGTGGCATGACGAGTGCATTCTCCTTCCAGGTTGAGGACGAATCAAGCTTCTCTCTTGTCGACAACAAGACTGGCGCACCTCGTCGCGGTAGTGGATTTACAAGGGGCAGGGGTACTGGCCGCGGCGCCACTAACTACGGCTCCCGTGCTCCTCAAAGAGGTACCCGCGGTGGGTTTGCTGCCAATCGTGGTTCGGGCCCGCGGGGTACAAGAAAGGGATGGCGGGATTGGGAAAAGGTCAGCATGATCCATGTTACTTTCCGAATGCGATGTTCATTTCTGTCTAAGAACAACCGCACGCGCGAATCATCAGTGGCTATAGACCCCAGCTGGCAGATGTTGGAAGAGATCGAATTCCATCGCCTCGCGAAGCTAAGACTTGAAGTCGATGAACCCGAGGATCTGTAACTTTCTTTTTTGCTTGATACATCTTTCACTGAACTGACCCTTGCCAGCGAGTCATACGGTCGCCTATATCCTTACAACAAAGCGTATGATCGCATCACCACCAAAACAGAGCGCCCACTTCAACCCGTGGACCGAATCAAATATAACACAACTACATCCGATGATCCCGTCATTCAGCAGGTATAGATGACCAGTTTCTCATAACTGATGTCTGAGCTTATGTTTGTATGTTTTTCCAGCTTGCGTCCAGGGGCACCGCGGCGATCTACGCGACAGATGTCATCCTGAGCGTACTGATGTGTGCACCGCGCTCAGTCTACCCTTGGGACATCGTTATTGTTCGTGAAGGCGATAGGGTGATCTTTGACAAGAGAGATGGTGGCCCGTTTGACACGGTCACCGTTAACGAAAATGCGGCAGATCCCCCGCAAGACCCGACTGCGCCCAATCCGGGAAATACTAACGAAAAAGTTCCCGAACCACCTTCTATAAACAGCGCGACATCCCTTTCCTTAGAGGCAACTTACATCAATCAAAACTTCGGATTTCAATCTGTCGTCGAGACTGCCCCTCCCCCCGCAGTCGACTTTGAAAAGCCCAATCCCTTCTATGGCCCGGACGAAACGGAACCTCTAGCCTCATGTGGATATAGGTACCGTGTTTTTGACCTCGGCATCTCTGAGGATGAAGATATCAAGATTTGTGTGCGAACTGAGGTCGATGCCTATTTACCTGGTCAAGGCAACCCGCTGCACGGACAAGGGTTGAGCACCATTCGCTCATTGAATGAATTCGATCCCCGTGCATCCGGAGCCGGTGGTGCACCTGATTGGCGCTCTAAGTTGGATTCTCAGCGAGGTGCAGTCGTTGCCACCGAGATGAAAAATAACAGCTGTAAGCTCGCGAAATGGACGGTCCAGAGCATTTTGGCGGGCGCAGAACAAATGAAGATCGGGTAAGGATGGTTTCCAGAACTTATTTTTTGGTTTGACTCACATGTCCTCACACCCCGTCATAGCTATGTTTCACGAGCGAATCCGCGGGACAATACCCGGCATGTCATCCTAACCACGGCATCCATGCGTCCGATGGATTTCGCCGCTCAGCTCAACGTTTCATTAGCAAACGGTTGGGGTATAGTCAGGACCGTAGCAGATTTGTGCTTGAAGATGCCCGAGGGCAAGTATGTCCTTGTAAAAGATCCGAACAAGGTACGTTTCTACCTACACTTCTTTCTTCCTCTGTGGCCTGTTTCGCGGTGCTAGCGCACTTGAGGAGACCCTTGCGAAACTTCGGGGCTACCCTCGATGTTGCTTCCCACTACGGTGCCGTTGTTGGCCCTGCTCGTTTGCTCACGTTCATGTTCTCTTGTGCAGCCGGTCATCCGATTGTATGCCGTCCCTCACTCGGCATTCACCGGAGAAGAAGAAGAGGAAGAAGGCGCGGCCTCCGAGGAAGAAGTGGAGCCCTGACCGCACATGTGTTCAGGAGGGTTGTTGTATTGGATTCGAATCCAAGCCTCGTCGCACTGACTGATGGGGACTCCCGGCAAATGTTTTCATTCGCAGTTACAGTAACACATAAGTACATGTCGTAAATAGTCGGAAAATATCCGTAAAACTTCCGACGAGACAGCATGTAAAAGTACCGAGTGCACAACGATCAACGTGCTCAGGACGCACTTAGGAGCGTCTCTACCGCTCCTTCGATGTTCGCGCTGTTCGTGTCGTCATGTATCACGATTTCCAAGGACAGAGCGATGACTCACCTGCGCTGTAGGGCAGCAACAATTACATCCCTTTGCAAGTCAGGGAAGATGTTCATGACTTGAGATATCTCGGCTTCCGTAGGGACTCGAATGCCTGTAGAAGCACGGTCTACTCTACCCGTGAGTTCGTTTACCCATTCTCGCATGACAGATGGTCCTGGCTGCTCAGTGGCTCCGCGTGGGTCGTTGGTGGTTGGGCTCGCGGAAAGCTCTGTGCGCGACGTATGCGCTGTGGTTATCACTTCGTCTTCCAATCGAGGCGTTGTCTCAGATGCATCGGTTGCAGGTAAAGCGCGAGTGGTGCGACGGACAGCTCGTGTCTCACCGATGAGTGAGATATAGCGGGAGCTCAGCAGGACAAACCAAGGAGGAAGCCGGTAACTTTTGAAACTGGCGATATCGGATTGATATAGGGCGCCAGCAGAAAACCCGAGCGTCGCAGCGAGCGCAGTGGACCATGACTGACTGAACGCGAGCTGAACGCAAAGAAACAAAAGTGAGGGTACGGTTCGTTTAAGGTTTGGCTGTTGTTTACCTGTGACGCGAGCGCGTAAAGAAAGGCTTTGTTTGAGAAGGCAACCCCAAAAACGCGAAAATGATACGTGGAAGGTACGAGTCTGAAAAATTGGTATACTAGACTGAAGGCTAGGCCGACTGGACCAGAGGGTATCACGTTGAGAGTTGAACCTAGTTGGTGGAGCACTAGGAGCGAGAGGAGCTCGAGTACGGTGACTAATAGGGTGGATACCACGAGGAAGGACTGATATGTGCATGAGAAAAAACTCAAAGACTCACAATGAACCTAAAGGCTTACGGCGTACTTCACCCCTCCAAATTGGCGCTCGATGGTTACGCCAATGTTGTAGAGAATGAGCTCCCAGAGGAAGAGTTCACTTGAGTTCGAAAAGGCGGTGTGATGTACGACGAGCCGCCAATACTACATAAGGACATATGAGTTACGCACCCGATCAATGACTAAGTTGTTCTTTACCTGATGGTCCCTCGAGACATGTGGAATGAGCTGAGACAAAGCGAAAGCGTTGATGTCAGAAAAACGGGGCGACGAAACAGAAACAGGACGATGCGTACCTGTAAGTGAAAATTGTACTTCACGTCAAATATCGCGACGACGACTGACGAGACGGCAACGGCCATCATGATACCTACAAACGTGTCAACCGATTAGACCGCGAGGATCACGGTTCGTTGAGTGAACAGACCTTTTGTGACAGGTGCATGCTGGAACGACATGGGAGAGATGGAATGGGAACCTTGAGGACTTGGTACAAACTGGAGTCTGAAGTGGTGAAATAACACGTGACAATGAAGGTGGATATCGTGTGTAAGTCACGGTGAACTTGGAACATCTCAACGACATCCCCCACTTCGCCTTGCCAAATTTCGATAACATTTTACGCCGATGGCCTCCACTATCGTGTTTCCCTCTCCCGATTACCGTTCGCAACTCAACAAGTCCGATACTTCCCTCGTCTCGCGACACACGACCGCAGTTGAAGTGTGCAACCTCGTATATGGCCACGCCGACCCTATCTCTTGGGAGACATTGAGTAGATTCTACGAAGCAGATGCAGGTGCGTTGTCATTTATGAATTTATTGCGATTCAGCTATTTATATGCCGCCCAGTGTAAGCCTTTATATCTCCATTTCGTCCAGACCCTTTCGTCCAGACCCTGACTTGCATCCGGTTTTCAAGTTACGAGAATCCAGTCATCACTGCAACTTGTCGTGACTCGATTGGGGACATCCATTCGCTTTCACAGTATTTATCCGAACTAGACGCGCCGAAACCTACATCATTGCTGCGTAGCCTCCTCGGTTTGGCTCGCATCCCGGCGGAACGAGAATCATGGTTTCAGATTTCCCGGATGTGGACAGAGGTTGACGATGTGTGTGAGAACGAGAGCTTTGGTGAGTCAGCGTCGTCGCCCTCTGGGGTCTTCTCTTTGGATTTCTCAATTCGTTCTCGTCAGATGGGCATAAGCGATGCATCGTGGAGCATACACTCAATATACTGCTCCTTCCAGGGCTTCATGCCGAACACTATTTGAGCCACATGAACGCCGCCCATCCATATGCTCTCACGTCAGAGGCACAGCGTAACACGCCGAGCCGCTCATTGCATGTGTCCTTTTCTAGTGTCAGCGGTCCGCAGCAGCCGCTTCTGCCGACATTGACGGTGCCAGGAATCGGAGTCGCCCTCCCAAGTCCTCTCCACCTACAGCTCCACGTGTTTACTCGTTTGTCCTTCAACGAACAGGGCAGAATCATTCATCATCGGGACGTTTGGGATCTCAAGGACCTAGTTTGTCTCTTCCCCGGTGGAATGCTCACCCAGTGGGTCGCTTCTCGACTGGTAGGGCGGGCGCTCTCGGCAATTTCCCTCCTTGGGGCGTGGGGATCGGACGAGAAAGGTGGTGGAGGGATAGTCGGGTCAAGAAGAACGCGAGGGGAATCTCAGTGAGCGATGTTGAATGCCATGCCCCTCGGATCGGCCTTATTGGGACACGCATTTGGTTTCTAGTGGTGCAGCCAGTACAGGTGCTGGGAACGAGTCAGGGACACCGCCACCCGGAAAGAAGGAGGCAGTGAGACGAGCGGAGATACCCTTCAGACCCTCTGCCGCATCGGAAGATGGTCCGAGCAATGGGGTCTGATTTTGTCCAGTTATGACAGTAATTTTGCGCACTAGTCCCGAAGTCTGTACCCCTCGTGATACCTCCTTGACTGTGTCCATCATGACGGCTTGTAACACAGCCTTATTCTTCGACACGTTTTGTTTTTGTGTCTGTTTAGCGAAGGAGACAAACTATAAAGTAAAACGAAATCCCATGCCTGGTAGGGGATGGGTTTCAGTTTCTTGCGGGTCGCGATCGGGTGTAGGATCTATGGATGCCTAACGGTGGGTAAAAATGGACTTTGTCAGATACAATACAGCAGTCGTCCGCGGACTCGATGTTGGGAGTGGCTGTTTTGCCTGTTTTGTGCGTGCGACAGCACCGCCCTGGAGACAGACACCTGAGCACATGCGCGTCGTCCCCGATCAAGGTTCTGGGAAGCAGCTGGGAAAAACTGAAATGCGCCCGAGATGACGGCGTCGTGATTCAACCTCCGCTGAAAGAGGCTGTGCGTAACGGCGAACCGCAAATGATGCCTTTGTTTGTTTGTGGCGTGTCGTAAAAGATAGGTCAGCCCTACGCCAGTCCGGCCAAATGCGGTCCCTGACTGCGTGTCCCAAACCCTAAACGAGGGGAGAGGAGACTAAAGAGCCTCCGAGCCGCACGGGGCGGGGGAATGATTTTCAAAAGGGTGGCCCGAGTGAGGCACAAGGGAAAAGTCAGTTATTATTCCAAAACTCGGAATGGGCGGGGGCTGGGAGCTCTGCGTGCTCTCGGCTTTCTCTTTCGACTCCGGCACCTTGGCGGTTGGGTGTAACGGGTTTTCTTTTTCTTTTTTCTTTTTCCCTTTTTTGTTAAGTTAAAAAAGGCGAAATCCAAAAATAATAATATCCAATTTGGCGGAGCGACAAGAGTCTGGGCGCTGTCCGCTTCCTTGCCTGTGCATCGCATCGCCAATAGCTCGAGCTTGACGGACGCGCCCGGGAAGGGTGTGTCATTCGTTGTCGTCCACGCTACCCTCGCACTCTTTTGTATGTCGCGGGGGAGGGGAGGAGGGCCCCTACAGTACAGTTTCCTGTCTTCTTTTAGCCCGGCAGGCACACGCTTCGAAGTACCGGTAGGTAGGACGTCATCGACCCCCCCTTTGTACACATTGACCGTCTCGGCGATTCGAACGCATCCCTCTTCCTACGTATGCCGTATTCCATGCATACAGTACACCTGCGCCGGCTGCCGCCCGGAGGTTTTCCACCATTGCGGTACGACCAATCAACGCGCTCCATGCGTTTTGTCAATGGCGCCGCAGAGGCTGGGCACATCCAGATATCACTAAGCCTTGTGTCTGGCGCTATCTGGTTACGGCATCCCTGTGCCCCCTATGGCGGCTGACCTTTCGCTATGTGTTTCATCACGACCCCAGGGACGCATGATAACCCGCCAACTTCGTACACGGTGCATTCAATCAATTCATGAAGCAGGTCCCTCCATCCCACGCCTGGGATAGCATTGTCACTTCCACTTCACGGCATGATTGGGCAATGCCCCTCCGCTTTTCGCCACCACGGAGCAACTCCAGTCAGCAACTCCATCGCAGCGTGACACCGTTGCGGGGAATACCGAAAACCTCAAAGATGATAACATCCCGGGCTGCATGTTGCATGCCATTTCATTTATTTCATCGATGTTCGTTATTTTCTACCTAAGATTACATTACACGACTGTAAGGCGAGACCGATTGTAACGTCCCAAGCAAGCAGAGAGCACCGCAAGAAATAAATTTAGTCAAACGCAAAAGTCAAGAGGAAAAATAATACGCCATGGAGATAGGAATGGATACAATGTCGATGAGTACAGTGATGAAGCGACCAGCCGCAGGCAGACAACGCTCCAAATGACATGCAGATATGCTGGCAATCATTGAGCAACGAAAGGGCCATTTTGCGAGAAAAAGAAAATAAATATATAGATAAAACGTATCTCACAGCAACAAGGGCGCACAAGAAGGAGCCAGGCTGGATGAAACAGCTCAAGCGGCAACTGCCTTCCGCAGAGCACTCGGCTTGGTTGACTTGTTTGGTGACGAGCCACCCAACGGCACAGCTTGCCAACCCGTAATTTCAGGCACCTCGACTGAGGGAGCCCTTAGGATATCCACCGGGAGCGACGTCCGACGAGCGTAGTAATCCCCTTGGATGGCGGGAGCCAGACTGTAATCAGGTGATGTCACGGCTTTCCGCGGTGACCCTGGTACAGACTGAAGGGATGCAATGTCCGACAAAGGAGTATTGGGAAGGCGAATTCCGCCATCACGAGAGCCAAGCGGCGGCGATTGCGAAGAACGCTCCAGCGGCAGGGAGAAGCTGGTTACAGCGGGAGAATTAAAGGACGAAGTAGGTGCCGAACCAGAGGAATAAACGGATACTGCACAGCAAAAGTCAATATCATATCACAACGGAAGAATTGATGGCGTCGAACCTGAATCATCCCAATCGCTGCTACTGTGAACCGAAGAAGAAGAGGAAGACACCGAAGCACGGCGAGACATTGCCTGGCTCTCAACCTCCTTCTTGATAAGCTTGGACGCTGGGGAGCCGGAGATGCTCTTGGACTGCTTGCGCGACTTGTTTCCGGTCCGGAGCTCATCAAATCGAAGGGGTCGCGGTCGTAAATGAGTACGCTCATACAAGCCGCATTTGTTGCAAACGATCTTGCCAGGATTCAATGTGGACCGTCTCCAGCTTGGTGGCTCAGTCTGGGAGCAATTGAAGCATCGACGACGAAGATACTGTGTCTCCTTGGAGGCGGCATCGTCAGTGTGCTGAACGGGGAGACCGGCATGAGGGGGCAGATAAGACATGGGATGCATGGCACCCGATGAGGGCGGACGATAAAGGCAAGTCTGCGAAGGTACGATGACGGGGGCAGACTCTTCTAGTTTTACATGATGATCGAGGTTGTCGAACTCGATGTAAGAAGATGCGGGAGATGAGGAGACAGACATGTCATAGTGACCGGGATGGAAGGAATGGTTGTCCGGACCAAAGGAGATGAGTTGAGGGGAATTGTCCATAAGAGGGAGCGGCTCCCCATAGAGGGTATCAGCGCGGGCGTACGAGTCATGAATTGGCTCGCAATCTTGAGACATGAACGGTGCTTGAGAATAAGGCGCTGAGGCGTCACGATCCTGACGAACGTAGGGATAGGTAGCCCTGCGCATGGCGGCCAGTTCCTGTGACGGGGGATGAGAGGCTTGAGAGAGCTGCGAGTGCCACTCCCCAGCGTCGTTGGGTTGGTCGTAAATATTAGGGGATTGGTCAACCGGAAGATCATGATCGTAAAGCTCTCCGAGAAGGGAACCGCGTGAGCCATTAAAGGGAAGGGACTGATGGGATAAACCCTGCCAGAGAGAATGGCCCTCAGAAGGGACTGCGTGATCGTCAACCATCCGATCCGAGAAGATATTGCAGACGGGTTCAAGCTCTACTTTGATGTGAGCCGGCGAGGGGGCTTCGTCAGAAGAGATGGAAGTGCGAGGAGATGGCGTGCGAGGTGCAGATGAGCCGGAGTATGGGGATGAGGTATAAGAGTCGAAATGGAAAGAGTCCATCGAACGTGGCTAAGCGAGGGAAGTAGGGAGGTGAGGAGGCAAAGAGATGAGCTTTTGAAGAGATGGGGGGAAGGACGAAGGGAGAGGACGTACGAGAAAGAAAGACAATAAAATTAAAAAATAGAGGGAAAGAGGATGGGTGAGTGTGAGAGGACGTGGGGGTCGAAGGGGGACGCGCTTCCTGGAAGGTCACCTTGTCATCACGCCGCTGGGTTTTGTACCGATTGGGGTTGCCTCATCCTGTGCTTACCTTTTTCGGTTTAGACCGTAACACTCGGTCACGGTCACGGTTCTTCGTTTTCCGGGCCATCCTCTCGGTTTTCGTGTTTGCCGAGGCCCTGGCCACCTGTGACCTACTCCTTGATATCTTCCATGTCCACCTGCGCTCAAACCCGTCCACCTTCTCTCCCCCTTTTTTTTCCCATGGGAATTCCAATCTTTCAGACCGTCGGGTGGATCTTTCCCAATCAAGCTTTCTCTCCCCGACCCCCCACTCTTGCGCCGCCCTCTATCGGTACATACGTCCCGCCCTCGTCTGTTCTCTCCCTCCCTTTCTTTCGCGCTCTCTCTCCCTACCCTCCCTTCTTCTTCTCCTTCAGTCTTCCCCCCATGACCACGCTCGCCTGTTTATGACCTACTCCGAAATAACTTCTCCATTATCCTTCTTCCCCTAGTTTGGAATACGCTCTCCCATTTTCCCTCTCCGGCCCCGCAGTTGTCCGCACTCGGGGATCCTCCGGCTTCGCAGCAGCCCACTTAATTTCTCCCTTCCTCCTTACCCCTTCTCGCACATTCTATATGGTACCTTCCCGCAGGGCGCTCGGTCACCCCGGTAGGGCTTCCTGACTCCGTCGGCGGTGTCTATTTAGTCTTACAGTAATCATTACCCGTTGCCGAGTCCTATGATTGGGACGTCATCCGGCTCACGTCATGGGCGGACGTCCAAATTGGTCATCGCCATCTATTCGTTTGTCCACTGCCACCGTTGGCTGTTTCATCCTGCTTGGATCATCCAATGTCCTTCCCTCTATGGGACTCAACAAGAACCGCTTCACATTTCCATTTCCTTGGATGTCGTGCCCTGCATGTACAGCACTGCGGCCGTCCCAAAACGAATGGGTCCCTTAACGTGGACCAAGTAAGGGTTCACCGCCACCGTGACATATGGCTACTGGTCAGGTATTCGCCCGATGATCAGACAGTAAAGAGCCATGGACAATACGTGTAGCGTGCCTACAAGGTGATAAGACAGCCCAAGCGGAATAGGAACATGATCTATCTTTGCCATCGAAAGCGCAGCATCCTGGGTAACACGCACTGCAGGGATTGCTCAAATAGGACTGAAGGAAAAGAAAATGATATGTTGGATCACAAGGCCACACCACAAGGGGATGTGGCAGGAATATGAGAGGAAGGGGAAGGCCTATGGAAAACCAGACAGGGTCGGCACGTCCCACGGGTCGAGTATCAGCTGGGAGAATTACAGTAGCGACGGTTCGCCTGTTACCGTCTCGTTGATCATACGAATTCTAATCTGCCCCAGCTACCTTCTTCGCTTTGAAATATCTCATCTTGTTTCCACCGCGTGCGCCTTTGACAACTTTGGCACTCCTCGTGGCACTGCCAGTGGGCAGGTAGGACGTGCAACAGAACTTAGGGACAGTGTCACCCATACATTTCACCGATCGGCTCGGCTATAACGATTACTTGGCCCGTTACCTCGATCTACCCCCGGGAATATATTTGACTCAAACGCGTGCTTGTAGATTGGATTGGATTGGATTGGATGGCGCAACTCTTTGCAGACGCCATGTGATCGGAAACAGTCCCACTGGAGGCCATTCCGCGTTTCTTGCTCAACCGCGCTTCTTCACTGGAATTGGTAAATCGCAAATCATAGCTCATCATTACTGGCCCATGGAATGACCCATGACGTGCCACAGCGTGTGGACGTCCGGTGTGGTGATACGCATCCCTCACAAGTTATAACCCAGTCAACGTGTCGCATGTATGAACGCAGTGCCGATGAACAATGTACGTGCAACAAACCACCAGACCTCAATGTGTGGGGTGCTGCACGTACGACGGTATCTCCGGTGTCAGGCGGTGGTCAAGTATGCGTCTACCCTTCCCCTCGACGAACCTGAGTTATTTCAACAAGCGATCGGAACCTGCCTGAATATATGACAGATGCAGTTAAAAATGAAGGTGTTTGCGATCAGATCATTACAATACTACTTTTATTATGCTATGAATAAAAGGGTCCAAGGAAAAGTGGAGATTAAGCGCTTAAGGTCGAGACGTTGCGGCAACGACAGACAACCCCCCCCCCCCCCCCCCCCCACAACAAAAAAAAAAAAAACAACCAACCCACAAACAAAACAAACAA
>Ga0137394_10000598_pt1 | contig 25206 bp, 17 predicted proteins | sample czobulk116metaG_FD_108278 | JGI IMG/M metagenome (GOLD analysis project Ga0137394, IMG submission 108278) | Vadose zone soil microbial communities from Angelo Coast Range Reserve, California, USA - czobulk1.16 metaG | ecosystem: Environmental > Terrestrial > Soil > Vadose zone | place: USA...
ATCCACGAACACCGCTTTACCCCCTGCGATCCAGATGGCTTCAGCCGTCGCAAAGAAGGTGTTCGCGGTTGTGATCACTTCATCGCCAGGACGGATGCCCAGCGCCATGAACGCAAGCCACAACGCGTCCGTACCCGAGTTCACCCCGACGGCGTATTTCAGGCCAAAATAGTGGGCGAGTTCCTTTTCGAAGCGCTCCAGCGTCGGGCCCATTACGTAGGATTCACTTTCGATGACGGCGTGGAAGGCTTCGTCAATCTCGCTCTTAATGCTGTGGTACTGGCGGGCGTGCCCATAGAAGGGAACCGTCATTTTCGGAGCAGACGCCGGTTTGGACGCGGTCATGATTCTTCTCCTCAAATTCACGAACCAACGGAGTGGTGCTCGCTAACCCAGTAAATTTATTCGGAGGAGACACTGCGGGTCAAGTATTAAATCGGTTCAATGAGGGTGTTGCGAAATCCCGGTTTAATGGAGACTTCGGCAGACACCGGGACCTAGGCGGTTTCCACGGGTTGCGACTCCCAGGCGATTGCGCGCTGCGTCTCGCTGTCGCAGGAGAGATGTCGAAGTCCAGTGCCCGCCGTGCTTACCGGACATCGTCACAAAACCAAATGGTCGATTATCTGACTACATTCAGGTGAAAGCTGATCGTTTCTGAACTGGGCAGGGGACATCTAATCGCCCAGAGTTAACGGAAACGGGTATGTCACGACAGAACAAGCCGTGATAATGTGCGTCGGAACGGATTTTCCCGCCGGAGGGAGACCGATGCAGAGGCGAACGTTTATGAACGTTGCGGCCAGCGCTGCAACGGCACTGGCATTCAATCCTTTGGCGCTTGCCGAGGAGCAAGAACGGAAAAGTCCAGTCGTCTATCCCGATCCCGCGGTTGAGGAGACTGACCCGCGCTTCGCAAAATACAGGGTCGGCAACGCGGCTGTCGAGCGCATATACAGGCACGCGGTGGGCGGAAGGGCCGGTGCGGTTTGCGGATGGCCGGTATTTGCTCTTCAGCGATATCCCCAACAACCGAATGCTGCGATGGGTCGAGGAGACCGGAGAGGTCAGCGTCTTCCGCAGCCCCTCGAACTACAGCAATGGCAATTACCGGGACCGGCAGGGAAGGCTGCTCACCTGTGAGCACGACGCGCGCCGGGTAACGCGAACCGAATACGATGGCACAATCACCGTGCTAATGGACCGCTATCAAGACAAGAAACTCAATGCGCCGAATGACCTGGCAGTGCATTCCGACGGAGCCATCTGGTTCAGCGATCCGGGCTACGGCATCATGTCGAATTACGAAGGACATAAAGCGGCGTTCGAGTTGCCCGCGGTCGTTTACCGGCTGGACCCGAAGACCCGCGAGGCGACCGTCGTTGCCAGCGACAACGACTTGCAAGCAGGGAAGAGCGAAAGGAATGCGGGGGGAGCATCAATCGAGATGCTCGCGACAGAGCTTCTGAAAGTCACTGCAATGAAGGCGCTGCCGGCCTGATCGAGCAGCATGCGGCGGAAGAGAGGATGTCGTGACGTCGATTTCCAGTACCGATCATTTTTGGCAGAATTGGTCCAAGACCCACGCGTACGTCGCCGAGCGCATGTTCTTCCCGCGTTACCCCGACGACATCGCGGATGCCGTAAAGCAGGCTGAAGCACAGCAGCGCCCCATTCGAGCTGTCGGTGGCGGCTGGTCCTTCTCCGACGCATCCCTGCCCGGCGCAGTCACGACGAACCGCCCGGACGTCAATGGACTCGAGTCCCTCGCCGAGGTCTTGCCGCGCACGTTGACCTACCCGACGTCGACCACTCAGCCCTCCATCGCGTCCATTCCGACCGGGATGCGGGGAGCCGATGGGATGGGCTCAATGATCATGATCGCTGACCCGGGCGGCGGCATCGATCCCGGCTTCGCGCTGTGGTCCTACTCAGGTGCGGGCACATGGACCAAAGGGAACTGGACGTACGCGGCGACGGGCCCCGGATTCCTCGACTATCTTGCGCGAGCCGGAGACCGGCCCGTCCGCAACCCGATGGGCGCTTCGATCGAGGACACCGACGTGGCCGGATCGCTGGTAATGTTCGACCTCGCCAAGACCCCGCCGCGCCCGAGTCGCGACTGGTTCTACGACGGCCAGGGCATTTGGTCTGTCGGGGTCGCCGGCGACAGTCCCTTCAACCAGGGCGACCTCGCCCAATTGAAGGCCGCAGGACGCATCGGTCCCAACTCACTGCTGTCACCGCGAGCGGCTGGACCGGGCGAGGCGATGTCCCTTGTGCTGTCCCGGAACAACGATACGCCGAAGCTGCCCGAGCCGGTCTTTTTGATCGACATGCGTCTGCTGACCTCGAGCCTGCAGCAGAGCCTTCCGGACATCCTGTCTCAGTCGGCTCTCGATGCGACGTCCACCAACCGCCCGGTGTCTGGAGGCAGGCGGTTCTACTTCCATGTCGAAGGGGGGATCACGATCGCCCAGCTCGGTGAGCTTCTCGCTCATCAGTCGCCGCGGCTGTCGCTGCGCGCGATCAGCGGATCACCCGGTGCGACGCTGGCCGGAGCTCTCTCGAGCGCGACGCACGGAGCCGAGTTCAAGTGGCCGCTCCTCATCGACACCGTCAAGGCGGTGCACATGATCGGCCCGGGCGGCCACCATTGGTGGATCGAAGGGGACGAATCGATCGTCGATCCGCAGAAGTTGCGTCAGGCGCACCCGGAGTTCGCGTCCGAGCGAATCATCCTCGGCACCACCGCCGTCGCCGGGGTGAGACCCCAGGATTGGCTCAACGCGGCGATCGTCTCCATGGGCTGCATGGGAGTCATCTATTCGGTCGTCCTCGAGGCCGTCCCTCAGTTCGGGGTGCACGAAGCTGTTGTTCAAACGACGTGGCGCGGCATCGGGAACGCCCTCGGCACCGTGCCGATGCCGCTCCCGGCATTGCAGGGCCTCGACTTCGACACGAAATTGCGGTTGGCGGCCACTAGCAGCACGGCCAGCCGCGCGCTGCTCAACTTCATCCTCGATGGTTCCATGAATGGAACCGGAATTGGGCTCGCGAATAACGTCTACTGTGACCTGGCCATCAATCCCAACCGCAGGCCCGATGGGGATTTCGACTGCTGGATCGGGAACCGCGAGGTCACGATCCGGCTGCCCATCGATCCGCAACCGGCACCGGGCAACGACATCGGGGACATGGTGGGCGGCGTCACGCGGGCGTTCAGCTCGCCGAACCTCGTTCAGAAGTTTCGCAACGTCTACCAGGCCGGATCGTTGTGGGACATCGTTTGGAGCCTGTCGAGCACGCAGACGAAACTGACCCGACTGGGCCGGGCGAGCGACCTCATCGACGTGGGCCTCGACACGTTCCTGACCCCGATGATCAGCAACCCTGACGGGCCCGAGGTGGCCCAGACCTTCCTGAGCGGGATGCTCGCGGGGATGCTGGGAACGGCGAACTCCCGGCGCCGTTCGGACAAGACCGGCGTGAGCGTGGGAGCCATCGGCTTTCCCGGCAGCGGCGTCAGGGGCACGGCTCTCGAGATCGCCCTCGCTCCCGCCGACGCGTTCGGCTTCCTCATGACGGAGATTCTGGACAAGATCGACACCGCGCGCCCGTTCTTCGGCTACGTTTCGATCCGTATCTGCAGCCCCACGAAGACGTTGATGGGCATGCAGCAATTCGGCGATCCGATCAACCCGCACTCCGTGATGATCGAGATCGTCGCGTTCGCATCCCCGAACAGCCAGCTGTTCATGCGCGACCTGCAGATGCGAACGGTGGACCGTATCACCAAGGGACTCGACGCCATGCTGCATTGGGGCCTCGAGAACGACCGGGTGAATGGCGGGCATCTGCGCGCCACGATGGCCCTGCGGCGACCTGCCAGCCCAGGTATCAGCAAGCTGGACACGTTCAAGGCGGTGCGCGGGGTGGTGCGGGCCGCATCGCTGTCACAGCCCAACGTCTTCGACAACGCGTTCACGAGCCGCATGTGGCTCCAATCGCAGGTCGCTGACGACGATCCGTACAGTTTCCAGTCCGTTCTCCAGGGCACGCGCAAGTCGACGGTCATCGCGCCGTGGAATCGCGGCCACGCGCCGATGCGGATCATCGGTGTCTATGCGGAGGGTGCATTCCGCTTGCGGGGATCCTTCGACACGCCTAGTCGACCGCCAAACCTGGAGGTTGGACTGCTCCCGGCGTCCCCCACCCCCGTCGGAGATTTCTTCCAGCTGCCGGTGACGTTCATTGCGGTCGAGCCCGGTCAGCACGACGGCACGCTCACGATCGTGACCTACGCCGATGTTCCCGACAGCATCCGGGTCATCCGCGTCCATCTCCATGCGAACGTCGATGCCCTCGTCGTTTCCGTCGTCGATCCGGTCCCGCCTCTAGGCCGCGACTTCGGCACCGTGACGGTGGGCGACACCAAGACCGTGCAGATCCTCGTCCACAGCGACAGCACGATGGGTGCACAGCTCGATTCGTACGCCTGCTCCGACGCGAGTGCGACGTCGCAGATCGGCGTGGCGACGATCGGCGTCGGGCCCCTCCTGCCTGGGCAGACCAAGGCGTACTGGGTGTCCTGCACACCGACCGTCGTAGGCCCGTTTGCGACCAACCTGACACTGGCTTTCGTCGCCGGCGTGTTCACGCGCTATACGCAAGAGCTCACCGTCCTTCTCTTCTGGAACGCAGTCGGTGCGCAGGCCGAACTTTCGCCATCGTCGCTGGATTTCGGGACAGTCGTAGTGGGGGCGCGGAGCGCAGCGGCGCCGGTCACGTTGCGTAACAGGGGTCAGCTACCGCTGACCGTCTCCTATGCGCTCATCGGTGCGGGTTTCCAGCTGACCGGGCAAGCGCCCACGAGCGTCGGCGCGGGCCAGGACGAAGAGATTTTCATCGAGTTCCGCCCCGTGGCTGACGGACCAGTGTCGTACGCGTTCTCCCTCGCGACCAATAGCGCGCAACCGCCAGCGCCGGTCTTGCTGACGGGCATCGGGCTCCTGCAGCTGTTCTTCACCGCTAGCCCGGCGTGGGTCTCCTTCGGTTCGGTGACGATCGGCAGCCAAAGCCCGCAGAAGGTCGTCGAGATCGTCAACGCCGGACAAATCGTCGTCGGCTCACAGCGATCCGCGCTGGGCCTGAGTGCAAGATTCAGTCCTTTCCGAGACTCGGCGGCCTGCACCACCGTTATGCAGTGGCAGCGTAGACTCAAGAGCTATTTTTCTGAAGGCCAACTCCTTTTCTTGAACCCTGCCGAGGCACGGTTCACGTTTTCTGCGAGCATCTTTCGCCGGTCGACGAATAAGCCTGCAATCCCAAACCGAAGAGCTTGCGCCAAGCAGAAAGAAATCCTTTTCATGTCGGGCACAACGAATTGGCGAACTACAGTCACTGAATTCCTATTAAGTAGAGTGTGAGCCCGGGAGGCCATGTTCGGGCTTACTGCTGGGCAGAGCAAGTTGTGGGTCGTCCTTAAGTGTTAGCGCGTTTCTTCACGGAGCAGCTCAAGTGTGAACTTGGTTTTTGTCTTCTTCTTTATGTCCGAACCAAACCATCCAAGCGAAATCCGCGTTCCCGGTTTGAGTCGTTGGGTCTCGTACGAGACAAATCGATAGAGATGTTTGTCCACGGCGGAGTATTCGTTTACGACAACATCGCCGATGAAAAGCGCCGGTGAAAGCGCGCGCACGGGAAACTCCTCGACAGTACGTACGCGCAATTCGACAGCCTCACTGGTCTCGGTCCGCTTGGGGCCCACCGCATGCAGCACGGGTTTCTTGAAGTGCACGCGTACGGCCTCAATGCTTACGATCTCGGGCAGATACCACGGATCGGGGTGCTTACGCTGGCGCTCTTTATTGTCTGCATCAAAGCTCATGATCGTCTCCAATCACTTAGGAACGATTTGCAGATCATCGAAGGCTAGTGGTCGTGCCTTGCGGCGGTTCATGCGAATACGAACGGCACGGAACATAGCCTTGCGTGTCTTTTGGAAGCAGTGACCAGGAAATCTCAGAGTTCTTGGCATCGTCTTTGTCTTATCTGAAGCATACCATTGCGTGAGATCGTAGGTTCGGCGGGAAAAAGCGTCCGGCAAACCGCCTACGTTGTCCGAGTCAACCCAAACAACACTCCCGGTGGTCGTTTCCATACCCAGTTGAAAACCTGTTGTGTCAGGCGGTTGGGTGCCGTCGTAAACATCGGCTGCACGAATCCAAATTTCGCGGCCTGCGAGGTTCACTGGTCGAGATAAGGCCCATCGATATGTTCCGTTCGCTTCCTTAGTTTTCGCTACCATCCCGATCGTATTTCCGAAAAAGGAATCATCGAATCGAGTCGCGCCGGTCTGCGAGAAAGCATTTTCCGTCGCGGTCAAGCCGCCCGATTGGGAGTTGGGCTGTCCGAGCGAATTCAAATTGATTCCGTTTCCGTCCTCGTAATTGTCAACCGTCAGAGCGTCGTCCAACGAATACGACAAATAGACATTGCCGGTTTGTACGTTGGCCGGCAGAATGGCACCCAACAGGAAGCCGCGCGTGTTGTGGCCGAGCAGGCGGTCACGATAGAAAGCACACCCGTAGGCAGAAAGAACGCGCTCGTGGTCGGCCCTCGACATGATAGGTAAGCCGCCGTTGGTATCGTCATTGGTCCATTGGCGATTGAAGAAATTGTGGTTGGCGAAATACACGTAGACCTGCGAACGCAGCGGAAAGGGCTGCGCCTGGTCGTAGAACTGCGCGCCATTGTTGTCGATGACGTCCCCATCGGCGGCGGGCAAGATCGTCAAAAACGTGTAGCCGTGTGGCTTGCCGCTGGAAGCACCGGCATTGACGGGGGCCAGCGAAATCACACACTGGATCACTACGCCCTGCAGCGTGATTGTTTCCGGAACAACCAACACGGCTTCGGCTCCGCGAGAGTGACCCATGAGGCCGACGCGCGATAAATCCACACGGCCCCCGAACACAGGGTCTCCGCCTGCATTTAGGTTTTGGAAATGCTGGATGGAGGCAATGATGAGGTCGGCGCGCCTATGGATATTCGTGGCACTTAGCCCCGTGTTATTCGTCTCATTGGAGAAAACAGAGACTGCGATGATTCCCATGCGAGCCAATTGTTGCTGAAAGTAGTCGTATCCAAGATGACTTGGGACACTGGCATCGTGATTGCCGTGAGCCATGAATACGATCGGAATGGGCCCGTGCTCGGCTACACGCCGATTGAACGGCTGGCCCTTGCCGTCATCCTCAGCCGGATAATACACGGTGCCTTTGACATGAAGAGTTTGGCCCAGGCTTGTGGTGGTCCCGCCATCATAATCGTCGTTGCCCACCGGAAAGAGATCAAGCACGGAAGGATCGCCGGCAATCGGCGGGTCCATGCAACGAACTTGGAGTTCTTGAACTGTGTTGCCAACGCACGTCCCTAGCACTTGTAGGACGTCCACAGTGTCGCCGTCCTGCAGGGCTTTTGTGAGGAGCACCACGGGTCCGCTGCCGTCGCCGGTCTTCACGCCATTCACAAATACCCTTATCTCCGCATCGGGAACAAACGACGTGAGCGTGATGGAGGTGTCGCCCTCCTGGACAGGTCCAACATCCGGCGCGGGAAGCGCCGAGCACGGCTGGACCACACCGGTGCCCGGATTGCTGGGAGGTGAATTGGGACACATGGTTTGGGTAGCAGAGAATACTTCACCGGTGCTGAAGGCTGGGTTCAGCCCCACGAGGTGGCGCACGCCCCAGGTGCGCCAAGTTCCTTGGTTTACGCCATTGCGGCTTAGTTGAAAGCGCGCGCCATTCACAAGGCCGTTGAGCGCCAGTTGTTGCCCTCCAGCGAAGATGGGATCGAAGGTGATACCCGGAAAGGGCGCGGGCGGGGCTTGGGTAACAAATTCCTGCGACGGTGGACTCGGATCATTGCACAGCTGGCTCCAGGCGCGGACTCTTTGGTTGAGCAAATAGTCGGGATTGACGTTGACCCCCTGATGTTGCGAGGCGCCGTCCACCCGCCCGACTTCGGCCATGTCCGCAGTGATCCAAACATCAGATCCTGTCAGGAGATTGTTTACGCCAGTCCGCGAGCCGCATTGATAGACCGGAGCGGGATCGATTTCTGGTCTTGGAGGGCCCGTGGGGTAGTCCAACGTGTGATCGCGGACGGTGACCGGAGCGGACCATGCGCTCGCACCGCCTTGGAAGTGTTGTCTTGCTTGAACAACCTGTCCAGCGACAAGTGGCGCGGGCAACTTCAGAGTACATCCCGCTGGCATCGGGGAGCCCCCGGGTGCCCCACTAATCGTGATGCTGTTGTCCACCCGAACGTCGAGTGTTGCGTTGGGAATGAAGCCCACGATAGTAACGGCCTTGGCACACTGATAGAGGGGTGCGACGAGCGCTGGTGGAGAGATCAGTTCCTTGTTGTCACGCAACTTGAGTTTTTCCCGGGGGACTACGGCCATGGGTGCTCTCCTTCCCTTTGCTCGGAGTTCAGACCGCCGGTGCTGCCAGCGAAGTCGCTTTCAGAGAGTTAGGGGTTGAGAGGAGTTCGATCGAATAGGTCATGCGGCTTAAGCATGAAGCCTGTCCACATGACCAAAGCCTCCCCATGCCAGTAGTGGCCTACATATTCACCGTCTTCGTCGCGGGGATGATGGTGGATGGAGCCTTTATACCAAACGACAATATCGGCATTCGCGGCGTTTTGCGGCGGATTCACGTAGTTCGGGAGCTGTGCTGCCCATAACTCCGTGCCGTTGTAAGTGGTCACCCAGAAATCATGTTGGGTGAAACTTTCCTGATGGCGGGAAAGTCCTCCCGTTGGCAAGGGTATGAGCTGGTAGTAGCTCTTGTGACCGTGGCCGTTGACCAGCGTTGCATCTGATACATCGAGGGAATTGAAGGCGTGAGGATCCCAGTCCCGCGGGCCTTCTTGGGCGATTACAGGATCGGTGTCCACTCCAGTAGGACCAGTTTCCGTATGAGTCCCGAAGCTGACAGAATCGGACGGGAAGCCGTTGAGATCTATATCCATTCGCCAGATTGGATTGTGCACGTGGGTTTCATAGGGCACGCCGGGAAGGTTCACGGCCGTTGCTCCTACGCGGCCGAGCACTACACCGTCGTCGCGAAAAGTCCATTCAATTACATAGTTGTAGTTGGCGGCATCGAGCGCTCCCCAGAGGACGAGTTCCTGCCCGCGCCGAACGTTGGCGTCATCTTTCCACGCGAGCCCGCGGTCACGTACTTCCTTGCAGACAGTGCCTCCAAGCGGCGTTCCGCCTACGGCCGCTGGACAATCCGCACTGCCGATGGGTGTCATGGAAAACGAGAAATTCGACATGTCGTAGTAGCGAGGCGACCCAGAATGATAGGGAACAAAAATGTCCGAGACGCGTGCATCCCAGAACAACCGCAGCCACGGCGCATTGGGGGATTTCCGGAAGAAGGCCCAATGAATTATGAGCCCGTTTCTCGGGGCTGCCTCCATGCAAAGTCTCCAATGCGTTTCTTCAGGACCAACTAACGGAAACTTCTGGTCAATCAGGTGGACTCCGGAACAGGGCATCCATGGAGGCGGCGTTTGCCCTGATGCGAGACGAGGCAGTGCCAAGAAACCGAAGAGGATTGGTAGAACAGCAAGGAGATTAGTGCGTCTCATTTTTCCCCCTTTCGACATACACATGGCGCTCGGTCAGATCTACCCACACGGTTGTGTCGGAAAGATAGTCACGGCCGCGGCGGAACATCAGTTGCACGCAACGATGTTTGGTGCAGGGATCGTCTTCCCCTTTGCTGAACAGCCGCAAACCAGTGATCGCAAATTGCTTCGTGCGTGCGTCAGGGGCCTCCGCCGCAGCAGCATAACTCTTGAGTTCATCTCCAAGAGCGCTGCGCAGCTCCACATCAGCTAGCGCAAGTTTTGCTGCTTGGCTGATGTCTTCAGGCGTCAAGGGTAGTTCCATGCTCGTGACACGTTCTGCCGAAACGACTGTTCGCTTCGAGAGATTCACGACTGCGCGTACACCGACCTCGTCTTCTCGGCGGAAGAGAACTTCGGCATGACGGTCGATGGCCACCGGCTTCGTTGGTGCGGCACTCTCTTCGTGCTCTGGTTTCAAGAAGAGAAGGGCTATGGAGACCAGCTGAGGGCGATCACCCAGCAACTCGCGGACGCGCGGATCCTCTCGGGCGATTTTGTCGGCGAGACCTCGATCGTCGGCTGTTAACGGGTCAAGCGGCAGAACCTGCTTCTTTGCGTCGCGCTTTGAAGGCGATTGCTTTTGTTGATCGATTGGCGGAGATTGGGCCACGGCTAAGGACGCCGCGAATCCAGAAACGAGGAGTAAAACGCCTGCGAGACGGTTCAGCCCAAGCGTTTGTCCAGACATGATATACCTCCAATCGGACGGAAATTGACACGACCAATGGCCCAAACCATTACAATCAGCCTCTTGCTGGCGCATAAACGTTGACTGCAACTGCCGCGGAAAGAATTCCATTGGCAAAGACAAACAGATCGTCGCAGATCAGGCAATTGGGCGAGATTGCAAATCGTCAGGGCAGCGGCGGGACCCTCGACCTGAGAAGAGGACCTCATGGGACTTCACCACCTGAGACCCTGACCCGGTGCTGGGAAGGGAAACCAATCCGGCCCAAGGGTCCTTCAGAGCTAGACTAAGCAGGGGTTAATGAAAAGTCTTGTACTACTCATACGATTACGTGTCAAGGGCCAAAGCCATAGCCCCGCTGGTCTCTGTGAAATAGTGAGGGAAACTGCATAAACATTTCACGAATAGTCGGAACTTCGTTGACCCTCGTGGCCCTTTTTTATGAGCGTGAGCAATCGCGATGCGGAGATTTTCACCCGTAACCCGTGAAAAATCTGAATCGGTCAGGGTGCGATACCTTGTGTTTAATTACCTCTCGGCGACGGTGGTGGGTAACGCTGCCTAACATAATTAGTTCTTGACGTGTCATGACTTTAGGAGCAGAATCCGTCGCAAATTGCCTCTCGAAGAGCAGTTCCCACCAGGAGAGGAAGTGCACACTCCCTGAGGCGATGGCCCCAACAGACCGAACAACTGAATCGAGCGGTGCGCCAAGTACAGACCTACTGCAACGGAGCCTCACATGAGCGTCGAGCCCATTCTCTTCGACTCGCCGGGCTCATCAAGGCCGCTGCCAGGTGTTTGCTCGTGCGGATCGCGACACGAATTACGACAGGTGCTCTCGCGTTGGTGAAATGCTTTAGTGAAGCCCAGGCGAAAGGGCTGATTGTGGCACGGCGGCACTGAAACGATTACTGCCGAAACGCCACTATATCTCAGGAGTCATGGTGCCCACTACTTCCATCCTCGGCACTAAGCGTCTTTCCCAAAGACCGATCAATCACTTCAGCGCGCTTGATGATGAGCCCGCTCGAGTCCTGCTGTTAGCGACTGCCAGCGCGGCTACAATCTCTCGGATCTCCGGACTTTCCGCCAGAGCAGCAAAGCAGATTATTACCCTACGTTCTAAACGGCGAGACTTCACTCTAATGGATCTTTATGGCTTCCAAGGAGTACGACTGGCCGATCTGGAGCACCTGCGAAGAAAAAGTGTGTTCCCGACCGACGAGCATGTAGTCATCACGAGCGTGGCACCGGCGAAACGTCGGATCATGAGCGAAAAGCCCTTTGCGTTGCGCATTGCTTTTGTTTCTCCTAAAAGAACGCAGCCCATTCTTGCTTGTGTCCGAGTGGAATGGGTCGGCGCTAGTTTCGGTGTGGAGCAGCGCGTCACTGCTGCCAATCGCCGCTCAGGCTATGTCGACGTTGCCTTCGACAAGAAACGCACTCTTCCTACTGGCCCGGCGATCTTTCGCGCCTCTCTTTTCACCGAAAACGGATCCCAGGCTAGGTTTCGAGCCACTTGCGTTGTGCTTCCTTCTAACCCTTTCAGCCTCGCTCTGTCGCCGAATGCAAATTTCGTTACAGGCACATTTAGTGCCCGTGGTGTACGCAACGGCAACGCGTTCGAGACCGCGATCAGCGTGACCCTGAACAATGGCGACGGAGCGTCCGTCAGTGTCCAGCCGCAATTTACGTGGAAATTTTGGGATGGAGGAGTTGGCGGGTCTCTTGTGGAACAGGGTACGGGCAATTTTGGCGGCAGCATCGCCGTTCCCCCTTTTGGAACGTGGGGTGGCTGGATTAGTTTCCACTCGCCTCAAGGCAGCGGTGCTTTCAACAAGTATGACGGCAAAGAGGATATGACGATCGAAATCACAATGTCCCGTTCCAACAATTCCGCAGTCTCTGGCACAATCACGTGCCGAACGATGTTTCAATTTGGAGTAAACGTAACGCAAGTAGCTTTCGAAGACTTTACGGGCCAAGAAGGCGTGGAGTTGGATGCGGCGGCCGCGGTGACCCGCACGATTTACGAGCGTCACGACGTGACTTTCGTCACGGATGAACGTGGTATCCAAAGGGCTCGCGCGGGCCCATTCGAAAACATCACTTCTGACTCGGAGGCTCGTGACCTTTGGGAGCAGTGGTCTGGCCCGAACACCAATGACAACATCGACGCATTTGTTGTAAATCAACTGTTGATTGATGGGAAATACGACGGTTTAGACGGCGACATTCCCGGCCCGACTTCTCGCGATGGCCGTAGCAGCGGAACGGTACAGAACAAGTCCGGCTTCGTCGATTCTGGCGGCAATCGAAGGCTGCACGTCGAATACCTTGGAATGCTTATGGGACACGAGCTAGGACACTACCTCGGTTTGTCGCACGTGAGCAATGCCGGGAACCTCATGTTGCCGGACAGCGGCGCCACGGACACTGCTCTGACTTACGATCAATATCGGACGATCATTCGGCACGGGTGGGTTTTCATTTCGTAGAAGATTTGACCAGTTCGGAGCGCGCAAGTGACCAAAGGGAGAATTGTGAGACGAAGTGACGGATTCCGGCTAAATGAGCCGAGAACTCCAATTGTCGGTGGGAATCGACGTCCTTCCCTGCTGTTGAAGAATGCTCGAGTCGGAGCCATAAGAGAGCGTGAACGGCTAAACCGAGTCCTAATTGTTCACGATCCGGGAGATAGTCGCTCGGTGTTCGGCTTGAGAGACATGCCTATCCTGCGCTTAGCAGCCCGGGAAGGTGTGCTCGCTAATCAAGTGCCCGCCCTACGGCGGAACGCCATGCTGGCGCTGGCCGAGTCGCCGTCGCCGGAGAATCTGGGACTTCTTAGCGATCTCGCACTGATTGGTGAGGATTTCTACACGAGAGGCCATGCAATGCTTGCGTTGGGCCAATCGGGATTGAAGCTAGCTGCACCATTGTTGGTCAACGGTTTAGGCGCAAAAGAACTGTTCGAGCGAAACGCCGCAGAGGCGGGCATGGTGGCGCTGGGGCGCAAGAACGGTCTTGGCTTTTTGGAGGCCCTTTGCAAGGCCGAGAGACAGACGGAAACGCAAAAGGCTTTGCAACGAATTCTGGCCAAGCTGAAAAAACAACGTTCGGCCAGCCCAAAGAAGCACATTTCGTCCCGCAAGAAAGGGTCCTAGGGCCTTTGCTCGAGGGGAATTGATTGGTTGGATCCCAATGCTCCGGCCAGTGACCTGGTGAACTTTTGCGCTAGGAGGCAGACGTGAAACTTCGAACAGCAATCTTCGCGTTGTTGGTGCTTGTCATTGCCTTCGTGGCGCAATCGCAGACCTTTGTTATTCCCTCCATTTACATGGCATATCTATGCATTGAAGATCTTGTCGCCGTTCCCGAGATCCCGATCTGGCATCCAGTAGGATGCGAGATCGTTGACTGTTGCCCGGGGTGTCCAGGGCCAGGAGAAATTGACTGGAGCATAAAGATATCCGGCGATCCGGCAGAGCGAGTTGTATTTGAATTCGAGCGCCTGCCAGCAGAAGGTCTAAAGAAACTTTCACTAAAAGGCAACGCAAAGCTCGTGGAGGGGAATCGACTAGAAGTAGGTGTCGGCGAGTCGCTAATTAGCGGTTTTCCGGCTGACACTCGGCAGGGACCTGTACTCGCTAGGGGTCGAATCGTTCTAAACAAGACTTGGCTCAGTGAGGCAGCGGGAAGGAGCAGAAGCGTAGCGGAAGACAAGGCGCAGCCGCAATCCGACAACAGAAACTTGGGAAAGATTGAGGTGAGCATCGTACAGAGTCTGGGCAAAGTTGCCGTGCGCGAGTATCAACAACTTTATTTCATCATCCGATGCCGCGGCGGGGGAGGAGGAAGTCAAGACTTCGTCCGACTGAGCAATATGAATGGAACTGATTCGGCAACGATTCTGCTGGATGGGCGCAGAAGCACGGGGTGCGTCGATGACGAGGTACGGCGCGCAAGTCCAAACGTCGGAGTGGGGAATGTTCTGACGAATCAGAATTGCAATACCGAGACAGCGGTGTTCGCCCAAAATAACGCCATGCAGTTGGCAACGCCGGTGAATGTCTGGACGAGCGCTGCGACAGACACCGAGAACGTAAACATGAGGCCGGTGATCCAGGTGCCGGTGACCGTGTGGATTTTGCAGGGGCCGCTTGCCCAGACGCAGGCTCAGGTGAATAACGATATTGCCCGAGCCAACCAGCTTTACAACACAATGCAGGCCGGGGTTGGATTCTCACCGGTGACAATCAACAACGCCACCGCGAATCCCAACGCAGCGGGACTACTTAACGGAGGCTGCGGCAACGCCGCGCAATTCAGCCAGCAGATCGGCTTCACCAACGGCCAACTGAATGTCTATTACATTAGCGTTGTTGCTGGCGGCAACCGTGGCCAATGGTGCGGAGGTGGCAACCCCAACATGATGTTTGTGGGGGCTTCGATTTCCGACAACGAGTCTCTGTCTCACGAGGTTGGCCACGCATTTTCACTGGGTCATACGAATGGCATTGCAGGTATTCCGGCAACTAACCTGATGGTGACAGGCGGCGTCAACCGCAACAGCATCACAACCGGCCAATGCTTCCGCATTGATGTGAACTCGAATTCCCAATTGAACGCCAACGGAAACCGCAACGGTCCAACGCGAAATTGTCCGGACGCAACAACGAGCAACACGTGCCCGTCACTGGCCCTGGATGTTTTGCCCAAATAGCCACAAGCCGGAAGAGGAGGCGACTATGAAGAATCTCAGAATCACAAGCATGATTCTAATGGTGTTCTGTGCATGCGTGGCCGGCTGCAAGGGACAGCCGTCTTCTTCCGAGACGCAGAGTGAAAAGCTCTCTCCAGAGCAGGCGATCGCGGCCCGTCAAGCTATCGTGGCATGGCTGGAATGCGAGGAGTGCACGTCGGGAGAATTAGAGGCAGTTGTAAAGCTTGGCTCGACCGCAGTACCCAGCCTAGCGGCGACACTTCGCTCGGGACCGCCGCCATCAAGCCGCGAAATTCAACGTGAACATCTGGTCCAGACTTACCGGGGGATGGAAGCGTACGCAAAGACGCACCCACGGGAATCGGGTATTAAAATGTCCGAAGAAGAGTACGTACGCTTGTATTCGGAGAACTATGTCGCGCTCTATCAGATAAGGGCCGCACGCGCCCTGGGATCAATCGGCGGGGAGCAGTCGAGGAACTCCTTGACGGACGCCTTGAACACGTCGCTTCGAGAGGATGTACGCACAAGTGTGAAAGAGACTTTGCAGAAAATGAATTCTCCTCGATAGGTCAGAGTCTAGGTGCTGTCAGTTATTGCACCTCAGCGAGTCAACTGAGGTACTGCCGATGAGCTTCGGATATCTGGTTCAGGGTCTGAGGAACAATACGCTTGTTGCGGGCAAAACAAGCGCACTACGGCTCATCACCGCGCCCTGGCCAGCTTCAAACGCGGCGGCGGTACAGGCAAGCGTGGTCCGTCCCAACGGATCGGTAGCGAACCTGACTTGGATCTTGTCGCAGTTGGTGATCGTCGATGTTGGCACCACAACTGAAAGTCTAGTTGCGTTGATACCCGGCGCCGTGCTTCCGGACATTGGTAACTACTATATTCAGGCGAGAGTTCTCACGGCCATCGGATCGATTGCTGCAACATATCTCATCGATGCGGTACACCTTCTGCCGACAAAGGACCTGCGGATGATGGTTAGCAGGGTTTGGTCCGGCACTGGTCCTAGCGCTAAACCCGGCGAGGTCGACGCAGCGGTCGAGGGAATGAAACGACTAGCGGCGCTTTATCCCGTCCGTGATGGCATCAGCTCGCTTGACGGCGACTACAGCGCGGGTCTGCGCTACAATTTTGACAATAATCCACAGGGTCCGCCGAACCAAGACGGTAACCTTGGACCTTCATGGGATCCCTACCGCAATCCGCCCGCCGGACAAGACTCGCTCGACGCGGCGCTGGCATACCGTTTCCCCGACGCCGCTGAAGGTGCAGGAGCAAGCACGCAGGCGGCATACAACGGCTGGTTGCCATGGTCCCTCATTGTATGGCAAGGACCGATACCACAGGTATTTTCTCACGAGACCGGACACAACCATGGGCTTGAACCACCGGCAAGTCCGCATTTCGATCCGACGGGACAAGCCTCACATTCTCGCGACATGACAATTGACCTAGGAGATGCAGATGGTGGCTTTGATATTCAGTTCAACAATTCGTTCCCTACACCCACTTACGACATTATGTTCCCGACAGGGCCGAGTCCCGGTTATGCGCTGAACCAAGTGAGTCTGAATTCGTGGGATTGGGAGTACGTTCGAACCCAGCTGACAAAGAGGTCGTCGACAGGACCAACCGAGCCGTTTATCCGCTGGCAGTCTCTCGGCGGGCATGACTTGCAGCCGTGCCCGTGCGCAATGCGTAATCGCGACGGCCGAGTGGAGGTGTTTGTTCTCGGTGGCGACCGCGCACTTTACCATATCTGGGAAATGCGCCCTGGCGGGGACTGGCACAGATGGGCCACGCTGGCTGGTCACGATTTGGTCGGTCCCGTCCTTGCAGCGGCCAATGCGGACGGTCGATTGCAGGTCTTCGTCGTCGGCGGTGACGGGCAAATGTACTCTCGGGCTCAAGCCGTTCCCAACGGCAACTGGAACGACTGGTTCTCGCTGGGTGGCGAGAAAATCAAAGGTTTCTCAGTTGCCCGAAATGCCGACGGACGCTTAGAACTAGTGGCGGTGTTTGGCGACGGCGAGTTGCACGACGCGTGGCAGGTTACTCCCAATGGTTCTTGGAGCGGCTGGGCGCCGCTTCAGGGCCATGGTCTCAAGGGGCCTGTCGCGCTGGCGGCGAATGCCGATGGGCGTTTGGAGGCGTTCGTCGTCGGTGGTGACGGAATCGTCTACCACCGGTGGCAGACCGCGCCCAACGGATGGACGGGTTGGAGTGGGTGGGCGAACCTGATCGACCCGCGACTCGTGCAAGTTTCAGACTTGCGTGCGGAGCAGGCTGGCGACGGTCGAATCTTCGTTATCTTAATGACGGTAAGTAAGTCGATCAGCTATCTCGCGCAGTCAACTCCTAACGGTGGCTGGGGTCCCGCGGTGGATCTTTATGGGCATGATTTGCGCTGGCCATGTGGATTGGGACGGTGCGATGACGGCCGACTGGAAGTTGCGGTAATTGGCGGTGACTCGGCGCTGTACAGCCGTTGGCAGGTTGACCCGGCGAGGACGGACCTTTGGGCCAATTGGACACCGCTTGGTGGTAGTGAAATCCAACCAGGAGTTGCATTGGTTGGCGATCACGCCGGACAAATCGAAATGTTTGTCGTTGGAGGTGACAAGGCCTTGTACAGGGGACCTCGATCGTAAATACTCGGGCATCGTGTTTAGACACGGAGACCGCGTGACAGACCTAAGGCCTAACTGCCTGCGGAGCACGGATCTCCTTCATGTAGGTAGGGCTACCCGACAGGCAATCACGCTGTGAGGCTCGCAGCCGAGACGTCCCATCTGGTCAGAGAAGAGCTTTGGCGTTTGCGGCGATAGATCGCGTGATAGATGCGCGTCAATTCGTCGGCAGTGAGGTGTTTCGAATCGAACGTCGCCGACAGGCGTTCGGGGTGCTCGGTGAACGACAGCTTACAGTATTTCTCCCAATCCTTTGTGATCTCAATCTCATACGTCGTGGCGTTGTCCCAGAGTTCTGTCCCCGGGAACGGTACCATCATGTAGTAGCCACATCGCGCCCCAAAGTCCCGCTCGAGTTCATGGGCAAATGCCAGTGTCTCTTCAATCGTCTCTTTTGTGTCCCACGGATGACCGATAACGAAGTTGATATGTAGCTTCGGCGCTCGCGTCTCTTTGAAGAGTTTAGCGCCGAGCCGTGCTTCGTCCTTCGTTAAGCTCTTCTTTGAGAGCTTGAGGATATTGTCATTGCCACTGTCTACTCCAACTACAACCTCGGTGCAGCCTGCGCGACGCATCTTCGCAAGGAGCTCGCTGTTCAGGCAGTCGATCCTGGTCTGACAGTGCCAGGACACCTCTAGGTTGCGTTGCAGAATCAGATCGCAAATACGTTCAGCCCAGCGTTGATTTAACGTGAAGGTACTGTCCAAGATGCGGATGGGCAGATTGCCAAATTCGTGCACGAGGCGGGTCATGCGATCAACAACTGCCTCCGGATTCATGAAACGCACTTTGCGCGATTCGGTGGGACCGCGGTCGCAGAAGATACAATCGAAAGGGCATCCACGGGAGGCCATGATCGAATGTCGGGAGTACTTGTTCATCGAAAGCAGGTCGTACGCGGGAAAGGGCAGGGAATCAAGGCTTTCAATCATTGGAAGACTTAAGGTACGGACTGCGGTACCGTCCCTGAGGAAGCTGAGTCCAGGCACCTGATCAAGATAGGCCCCGGTCTTTAGAGCGTCTACCAGTTTTGGGATTACAAGTTCGCATTCTCCGTGACCTACGATGTCGAAGACGGAGGTATCGAGAACCTCGCGTGGACACGCATCCGGAAACGGACCGCCCGCAGCAATGCAAACGGATTCGCTATTCTCGCGAATTCGCCGAGCCAGACGAGTGGCGCTCGGAAAATTCGTACACAAGAGAGTCATGCCCACCAAGCAGTACTGGTTGAGGTCGAAATTTCGGATTGAGTTGACGGTGAGATCGAGCAGGTCCACTTCGTGCCCGGCCTGCCTCAAACACGAAGCGAGCTGGGTTATCCCGAGCGGCGGCAGCTCATTCGGTTCGAAGGCACGGGCGAAGACGAGCAGCGTCCTGGCCGAAGAGGGAAAGGTTCGTCGATGCGCGTAGGGTCTTGCCATTGCGGTCTCCTCAGAGTCCTGCACTAGTCCAGCACGCCGACGAAGTCTTGCGGCACGTAATGAAAGATGAGGGTCGTCGATGCGCCGCTCGGTGGAGGCTGATCGCGCCAATGCGGTAGTTCACAGCCTCGAAAGAGCACGACGTCGCCGGCGGATTGTGTAGCGGAGACAACACCATCCGGGGTGTGCAACCAAAGCGGCCAAGGAGCAGCGCCAGCGGCTTGATCGCAAATCCAGAGCGATGCCGTGAAGACGCACTGCTTCCGGTCCACATGCGGGCGGAGTGAGGCCCGGCCGCCGCGGTACGCAGAAACATAGCAGTAGGATGGCCTGACCGGTTCGCCCGCCACGCGGGAAATGAATTGAGCAAGTTGATGATGAAAGTATCGTGCCATGGGCTCATTGTGCCACCCGTGACGCTGCGACACCTGCGCATCTCCGAGGGCCCAAACACCACTCGCGATCAAGGCGTCGTAATAGCTGGCCAGCGCGGTGGCGTGGTCTGTTCGAATCAGAGACGGCAACAGGCAATATCGTTGTTGAGTGAACTGAGGCCCGGCGCGTTGAATGAGCGCTTCACCGGTTTCACGACGACGTATTAGTTGTGGCGTGGTGACGAGAACGCCAGCTGCACCGAGCTGTGCCGCGAGGTCTGAGCCAATTGGTGCGGGAGGTTGACCCGCTCTTAACTGTCTTAGGAGGTGCGCGTGTTCACGCTGGACCCAGAATGGGTAAAGCACACATGTGGCGTCGTCCTTCACCCAAACCACCGGAAAGTCGCGCACGAACCGCTCCCGAGACCGCACCCTACGGGACAATTCGAGCGGGGCACTAGCGCCAAGTTGCAAGTGATACGACGGATGCACAATCCAATCGCGATTGGGGTCGGTCGAATCGAGGGGAAGTTGATTAACGAAGCAGGCAAAGCGAACATTTAAGTCTGTAGGTCGAGGCGGAGGAGGCGCTGCGGAAGGCCCCCCCAACTCGCGAAGCCGACCGCGTACCACGTTGTGATGGGCAAGTGCTGATTCACGAAACTCTGGATTGTTCCGCCATTTGATCGGAGATGGTGGCTTGTTGCCCGAGAGTGGGTACGGACGTTGAAGCGCGGATTGGAGCGCTCCGTCCATCTCAAGCTCGGTGAGAGCAAGCACGCGGTCTACAACGGCGCTTGGCGAGGCAACTAACTCGGCGTGGTCGACGACGATCCAACGTTCGCGTGCGAGCCATTCCAAGTCGTCGAGCGCGCACTGATTGACGGTGGCCCATTGAAACGCCGCCACTTCCACGAGCGGTGAGTCGTTATAGTCGCGCCATCCCGGAGGCAACAGAAAATGCCAAGCGTCGCGACGCCATCCCGGCAGGAATGGAATTCTGATCGACTCGTTGTCGTGCCATGCCTCGAGCAGGCTGCTAACATTCTGGCGGCCATCACGGTGGACGAAGACGAAGCGCGCTTCAGGGAAGGCTTCGGAAAGAAACCGGATGCGCAACGCGTTCTCCGACGTCTTTTCGATCAACCGGACGCGAGTCGGCCGGTTATTCGCAGGCAATTCCAGGAAACGCCTGCCGGCAGAATTGCGAAGTTCGGCCAGTAAAGCAGCTTTGAGTGCCATAACGGCCGGCACATCAGCGTTCATCTCGGTCAGCTGGTGAGAATCCCAACCGTGGCTCGCGGGGTGCAGCGTCGGAATTCCTTCGATAATACCGTCAGTCCCCCTCTCGACTCGCCAGAAGTCGCGCAACGTGGCCAACAGTTCGTAAAGCAGCGTACCCCCTGAGCGGGGCGCCGCCAGAACAAAAAGCGGTCGCTCGAAGTCAGGGATTTCCGCCACGTCTTCAACACTGTGCCAGGGTTGTGCAGACCCCGCATCGTGCGCCACGATGGCGGACGCTCCGTCGATCCTTGGCTCGCATGCGAACCTCAAAAGGTCACTCTCAGAATCGAAGTGATAAAGGGCGCGAAGCGCGTCGGTCTCCAGCCTAAAGTGCCGAGAGCGTAGCCCGACAATTGAGGCCGGGGGACAAGCTTTAACAGCTCGCATGGTGCTGCGAACGTCTGGCATCGACGCGATCGGCCATCGAAGAGTAAGGGCCTTCACGGTTGGCTACTGTCGGTGAATCCACCCATTCACGGTAAAACGGCTATCGGCGAATGCATGCGACGGTACACGCACCGGCAATATCTCATGATCGTTCAAGCTCGGGAAGAATATCATCGAGTCTTGGCGAGGAGATAAGGTGGCCGCGTGATCCGCGGGCTGTAATCGGCCGTCGATCATTCGCGTCGGATAAATGCGAAGCTCACCACCCGAAAATCGGTGTGGCTCACGATAGAAGAAATATACGAACGATACCTCGCGGGTGTCCGTGCCGTCTGTGTCTTTGTGCAATCGGAAGTAGTCGCCGTCACTACTCGCCGTGATCTGCATTTCAATGCGTCCGATCGGGAAAGGTTTCTTGCCGATCCTTGGCAACACTTCGTGCAAGTGTTGTTTGATGCGCTCGGTAAACACCTTTTCAAACCCGCCCAAGTCGTCAAGCGTGGCAGCCCTGCGCAGCTTTTCGTTCACGACCGCGTCAGGTCCATCGGCTTCTCGAACAGTTGCGGACGTGAAGCGTTTCTCATTGCGGACGACATGCTCCAACAATTGGGAGACCGCTGGTCCTCCTGTCGTGCCCTCTCCGAGCAGGTTTGACACCCAAGCGAAAAATGGGTTCGAAACCAGTTCCGCAGGATCGAATGCGAACCGGCCCGTGCCACTTGGTACACCACCTGGCTTGGACGCATGTCCACCCCGAACGAGTCGCACAATTTCCGATGCGACTTGGCTATCAGTCAGCCACTCTGCGCGCGAGGCGAGGAATATCGTTTGGTGAAACAAAGCGTTCTTTTCAAGCCATAGGTCAGGCTGGTCGTGCGCGAGCAAGTCTGGCGTGGAGAGTTTGTGCAACCCGAGGTGGCGAAGTAGGTCTGCGGCCGGCGACCGATAGGTATAGTAGCGCGCATTCCAGGTAACGAACACATCTTCGCTCTTCTGGAAGCCGTTCGCTCGCATCAGGCGGTCGGCGAGCGTCGAGCCTTCGGCCACAAGGTAGCAGACTTCAGCCCGCGGATTGCTAACTAAAAGCTCAAGTGCTTCCTTAAATACCGCGGTAATCAGGCCAATGTTGGTGAGGTCCTGTTCGGTGACATACACAGGGCTTATGGCATAGCTCGCGTCGGACACGGCTTCGGTCTGGCACAGCGCGGTGACCGTGCGTGCGCCGAGACCCCACGGGGGCCAAGGGCGATCCTGGACAGCAGCCACCAATTGGGAGTCACCTCCTCGCAGGGTGGGAAGAATCACTTCATCGAGCAAGTGAGATGCGCCTAGTCGTCGTGTGAATGAGCGCAGCGCCGCTAAATCACGGTCATTCGTGTCCTCAAACAAATCCACGCGTGTCGACTGGTTACGAGAATCAAAGAACTGCTTGAGGCCGGTTGCCATTTGTCGCCCCCGGTTAGTATAGTGCGTGGCATCCTAGTAGGTGGTTAGTATGTTGTCAAGTGCCGACGATTCTGAAACCTGCGGTGCCAAGAATGACTTCGCGCCTTGCGTCGGCCCCGCACACTACCCCTTTTTGCTCGTCTTGGACGCTCAGGCTCGGCAGACCGGATGGGTGCTGCTCAATGGCCCCATCGTCACGCGTGCGCAGCAGGAGCAGTACGTTGAGATGCGGCGCGCCGGCTACCAATTCGTGGGGACCTCCAGCTATCTCACGTTCCCCCGGGGCTTCGAGGGCGAGGCGCTCGACTACCAGATGATGTGCGACGCGTGGTGTCACTGCTTCCGCGAGCCGGAGCGGTTTTTGCGTACCACAGCTCCACGGGCGCTGATTAGCTTGTCAGATTTTGTGGACTACCGTCAGATCTCCCCCGATACCGTAGGCGCGACGCCTGGTGGCGAGCCCTTCGACTTGATCTATGTCGGTGCCACTGAGGATTGGAAGCGTGAGGCCAAGAACTGGAGTCTCGCAGCAAGACTGATACCTAGGTTGTGTAAAGACCTGGCCCTGCGGGCGCTGGTGATCGGATCAGCGAACGACGACTTCGGCCCTTCCGAATGGATCTCCTTCACTGAGTTCCTTCCATGGTCGATGTTGCTTGCGTATATTGCGAGTTCGCGGTTCCTGTTTGTTCCAAACGTGATGGACCCGTCGCCGCGAGTCATCACTGAAGCCCTATGCCTCGACGTGCCGATCCTAGTGCATAGGAACATTCTCGGCGGGTGGAAGTACGTCAACCGCTTCACCGGTGCGTACTTTGACGAAGAAAGTGACATTGCCGCGGCTGCACGCGCCGTTTGTGGGGCGTCGGTCGCGCCGCGACAGTGGTTTCGCGCCAACTATGGTCCCTATCATTCCGGAAAAAGGCTGCTTTCGCTCTTGCGATCGGTTGACTCTAATCTGAACGAACGCGGGTACCTCCGGATTAGCGAGGCCGTCGCAGAGCGGGTTCCGGGGACGTCACGTTGACAACAAGTCGCGGCACGCCATGCATCGGAGAACAGTGGATCCACGCCTTGGCCTTTGCGTGCGAAGTCCAATGAAGTCCGGCGTCGAGGTGCTTGAATGCCACGATGGATCCCGGTGGCGCAATGTAAATCTCCCCGGGACGTCGCAAAAAGGAGTGCCCCGCATCCAGACAGACAATGTCACGTTCCACGCGGTCAAGTACGCTCGTATCCCCGTTGGCGCGCGCATCACGGCGCTCCCGTTCCAGGCGTTCTCGGCGACTAAGGTACCGATAGAAATCGGGGATGCTTGTCACGTTGTCAGGTTCCACGAAAGCTGTGCCGGCGCCATTGTATACGCGCAGAAGTCCGCACGGTGAAGCGCCGCACGGAACCGTGTCGACGTGGAACCCGCACTCCGTCGTAGGCTCTGCTGTGAAGATGCGCAGCATGAAGCGCGACGCTCCGGCGTAGTCCCCCAATTTCGCCACAAGACCGAGAATGTCGCCGAATAGCTCATCACGAACGTCCGCAGCGAGGCCGTCATCGCAAATATTTCTGGCCAGCCACTTTGCGATGTCGTCGGCCGTGGCAAGAGGCAAGATTGTGCGTGGAATTACGAAGGTGCCGGACTCGACTGCTGCGGCGATCCCGGCCAACCACGGAGGCGGTGGTTGAGGCTGGTAGATGACCGCTTGCACGTGCGTCTCGACAATACGCCCAAGGTCGCGTTCATCCCGGGTGCGCACCAGGAGAGCGTAATCTGGCTGGGATGCGGCGAGTTTTTGCATGGCCTTCGTGGGCGCATCTTAATACGGACGGCGTATCGAATGATACACTACGCGTTAGGGTATGAGTTGCGCGCTTTTCATCCGGAGCTATTGGAAAGATTTTGAATGGCTCAGGCTTTGCCTTGCGTCCATCGGCCGCTTTTGTCACGGATTCCAGGAAGTAGTCGTGGTAGTTCCGCAGGGTAGCGAGCCCTGGCTGGTTCGCGCCGGGCTCCCTCAAATAGGTCGAATAGAGTTTTGCCGCGACTACAAGGACGACTACCTCGGCCAGCAGGCGACGAAGCTCCATGCGGACACATTCACTGAAGCAGACTTCGTTTGCCACGTCGACTCTGACTGCATTTTTGTCCGACCGACTTCTCCTCAGGATTTGATCCTCGACGAAAAGCCGCGGGTCCTCATGCGTCCAGTTGAAACGCTCGGCCGCGAACGTCCGTGGCTGCCGCCCACAGAGAAGTTTCTTGGTTGGCCTGTGAGTTTCGACTTCATGCGCCATCCTCCTTATACGTTCCCTCGCTGGCTGTATGCACGAGTGAGGGAGCACGCGACAACTGAGCACGGCATAGACCTGGAAACTTACGTCTCGGTGCAGCCGCCGCGTGGGTTTTCGGAGTTCAACGTCCTTGGTGCTTTTGCTTGGGCGCACTGCCGGGATCGTTTCGTCTGGA
>Ga0137394_10000599_pt1 | contig 25176 bp, 19 predicted proteins | sample czobulk116metaG_FD_108278 | JGI IMG/M metagenome (GOLD analysis project Ga0137394, IMG submission 108278) | Vadose zone soil microbial communities from Angelo Coast Range Reserve, California, USA - czobulk1.16 metaG | ecosystem: Environmental > Terrestrial > Soil > Vadose zone | place: USA...
CGTCCAGCCGCGACAAAGATCTGTTTATCCTCAGAAGTCGATAACCCGCCGTCATAAAAACGTAATACTAATGGTGGTGAACAGCGGTTAAACGCGAACGAAAGGTGAATAAAGAAGGAGAAAGTGATTCGTCCCGTTTCCTCGCAACTTGCTGAATTCCTTCGATTAGCACCAACTCCGGCAAGTTCTGATTAAATCGGTTGTTCGGCTGTTAACCGAAGAGTTGTAGATCTAGCGGCTTTCGAATCGATTCCCCAAAGTTCTCGCGAGCGTGCGGTGATGGCTTGTCCCGACTTGTCCATCAGAGAGCGGCCCGAAAACCAATAAGTGACGCCAGGACAGCGACTTATGTGATTTTATACACCGGTTCGGGACCAGGAGGTCGATGGTTCAAATCCATTCGCCCCGACCATTTCCTTAAAAGATAGTCTATGATAATAAACAAGTATGTAGGAGCAGCCGGTGCTCCGAAGAAACCTCCTTTTTTGCGGAAGTGGCGCTTGGACGCTGGTTTTCGGGCTTTCCGCTTCCAGCACCACACGAGCAGCCCGGCAAGCGCAGGTCTGCTATTTCGCCCCGACGATGTGTAAGCTTCGTTTGCGGCGGTCGCGTTTGTCCGCGTACAGGGCGTCGTCGGCACGTCTCATTAATTCCTCGGCTGATTCACCTGGCGTAAAGTTCGTCCATCCGGCGGAGAACGAAACCTCAACCAACTGCCCTTTGCACTCAGCTTTGAGTCCACTCAACCGGCTTAGAACGTGCCGGACCGCCTCAGGTTTGCACTCGGGGAGCAAAACCAGAAACTCATCCCCACCAAGACGAACCGCTAAATCTGAGCCGCGAATGGCTCTATTTAATCGTTCAGCAAAACTCCTGATCAATTCATCGCCCGCCGGATGCCCAAAGTTATCATTGACCTGTTTTAGGCCATCCAAGTCGAGTGCGAGGACGGTAAGCGGGTGGCCGTTCCGGGTTGATCGCGACATTTCTTGCGCCAGACGTAGCTCCCCAGATCTTCGGTTATATAGCCCAGTCAGCGGGTCCAGTGCCGCAAGCTTGTAGACCTCTTCGGTTCGCACTTCGATCTTACCTAGAGCTTCGACTTGCTTGCTCAATTGCTGGTGAATCCGATGAATTTGCAGTTGCTGATAAACGGTGTACACGTTGAAGATCAGGACGAGTCCGATGATTCCACGTACGGCTGAGGTCAAAAGTAGCGAAGCGGATTCTTGAGCTTGAGACAATAATCCTGGAAACGCGAACGAAGCGATCCCAAGTGCGAGCAGCACTGTCACCATCACAGCACAGGACCAAAGAGACCATTGCCGGCGCGCAATTCGGCGCATGGTGGAGCTAATTTGCTCTGCGTCCACGGGCGCAGATAACAAGAGAGGTTGCTGCGACTCCGATTGACTCATGAAACCCCGCGTATATCGATTAGGAACGTCCTAATGCTGGAGCGCAAGACGTAGTCACGAAACTGTTTCCAGGGTCTAACTCACGCCAAACCAATTACTTGCTCACTGAATGAATACTGAATGGGTGAAGACAGGCACCGGCCCGGTTAAGTGGGGTTTGGCTTTGCCGATGCATTGGGTAATCTGAGAATGACGAACGATGCCAGGACCGTTAGCAGGCTTTATTGCTGCTGATCGGAAGCGCGTAGCTTTTTCAAGGCCATGGCAGCCGAGTGCGACTTGCCCCAGTGGCACATTGTGTCGAGCAACGGCCGCAGAGATTTTCCGAGAGGAGTAATGGCGTATACCACTCGCGGCGGCGTGTCCGGGTATACGGTGCGGTCAACGATCCCCGTGCTTTGCAGATCGCGGAGTTGCTGGGCAAGCGTTCGTTGCGTGATGCCGGTAATACCACGCTTCAGTTCGGAGAACCGCTTGGTGCCTTGGAAAAGTTGCTCAAGAACGGCGGCTTTCCAGCGTCCACCGACGATGCGAGCAGTGGTTTCCACCGGACAAAGTTCTGGACGTTTGGCCATTTTGGGCCTAGTACCACAATGTATACCAGGTATTATACTGGTGTCACGGATTTTCATGTAACCATGCGCGCCCCCTCCTCATCTATCTTGACCACGATGATATCGGGGTTGGACTTGTAAGCGGCACGTTAGGCTTCGAGCGCCAATCCTCGAAATCCGGGATGAGAACCACAGGACAGGACCTCGGAGAGGCCATGCAACTGGAAACAACGAACTCATGGAAGAGTAAGAACCGCAGCACGGTGACATCGCGGCTGATGCTGGCCATCGGCTTGGCGACTCTTGCCGGCTTAAACGCCGGGTGTTCTAGTTCAGCTCAACCGAAGGCTCCAGCGCCCGCGGAAGTGAGTGTAGCGGAGGTTATCTGCAAGCAATTGGGCGACAGTGACGAGTTCACTGGCCGGCTTGAAGCAGTCAACGCGGTAGAGGTTCGCCCGCGCGTTTCCGGCTACTTGCAGAGCGTGCATTTCAAGGAAGGCGCGATTGTTCGCCAGGGCGATCTCTTGTTTCAGATCGATCCGCGACCCTTCCAGGCGGAAGTGGACCGTCTGAAGGGCGATCTGTCGCAAGCGAAAGCGCAACTTTCGCGAGCGCAAAGCGATTTTCAGCGTGCCGAACGACTCCATAACAATGATGGGATGTCAGCTGAAGAGTACGACCGACGCGCCGCAGTCCGCAACGAAGCCGAAGCTCGCATCGCGTCCACCGAGGCGGCGCTTCGCGGCGCAGAACTTAATCTTGGGTTCACACGTGTTATAGCGCCAATTACGGGTCGTGTAGGGCGGGCGGGAATCACGGAAGGCAATTTGGTCGAGGGCGGCGCAGCGCAGGTCAAGCCCTTGACGACTCTGGTCTCCCTCGATCCGATCTATGTCTACTTCGATGTCGATGAGCAGACCTATCTCAAATATGCGCGGGTGACGCAAAGCCACGGGACAAGTTCGCACGATCTGCGCAGCGCGGCGCAGTTGGGCCTGGCGGACGAAGACGGATTCCCTCACGCCGGCCAGGTGAGCTTTGTGGACAATCAGGTCAGCTCCTCGACAGGAACGATTCGCTTGCGGGCGACTTTTCCAAACAAGAATTTGGCCCTAACGCCAGGGCTTTTTGCGAGGATTCGGTTGCAAGGAGGCGGGGCGCACAGTGCCTGCCTGGCGAGAGACGAGGCTGTCGTTACGGACTTGAATCAAAAGTACGTTTTTGTGCTCGGCAAAAACAACACGCTCGAGTATCGCCCCGTGAAACTCGGCCCGATGACAGAGGGATTGCGCGTCGTGCGGGATGGCTTGCGCAACGGCGACGTCATCGTCGTAAGCGGCCTGCAGCGCGTGCGGCCCGGAGCCGCTGTCAATCCCAAGAAAGTCCCGATGGCGGGTCAAATCAGCGCCCCGGGCGGGACTTCCACGCAATCCGCCCTTGTGGGTCTCGAAGAGAAGTCGCGCGAGCCGAAAGCGCGGGAATAGTCCAGGGCTGCCATGAATATCTCTAGTTTTTTCATTAAGCGTCCCATCTTTGCCGCGGTAATTTCCATCATCATTTTCGTGATTGGAGCGCTCGCCTATTTCCGTCTTCCCCTCAGCGAGTATCCGGAGGTTGTGCCGCCCACAGTAGTCGTGCGCACTAGCTACCCGGGCGCAAATCCCACTGTCATTGCGGACACCGTGGCCTCACCCCTCGAACAACAGATCAATGGCGTCGAAGGCATGCTCTACATGTTTTCGCAAGCCACGGCCGACGGCGTGATGACTCTGACGATCACGTTCGGACTGGGTACGGACCTCGACAAAGCGCAAGTGCAAGTGCAGAACCGCGTATCGCAGGCGCTGCCGCGATTGCCGCAGGAAGTCCAGCGCCTCGGTGTGACGACGGAAAAAACCTCACCGGATTTGCTGATGGTTGTGCACCTGGAATCTCCGGACAACCGTTACGACATGTTGTACCTTGCGAACCTGGCCATTCTCCAAGTGAAGGACGAGTTGGGCCGCCTCCCTGGCGTCGGCAACGTGCAGGTTTTCGGCGCGGGCGATTTCAGCATGCGCGTATGGCTCAACCCAAACAAATTGGCTTCGCACAACTTGACGGCAACTGACGTGGTCCAGGCAATTCGCGAGCAAAACGTGCAGGTTGCGGCGGGTGTGCTTGGTGCTCCGCCGACAAATACGGGAAGCACTGCGTTTCAATTGCTTGTAAACACGCAGGGGCGCCTCACGACGGAGGAAGAGTTCGGCAACATCATTGTGCGCGCCGCCAAGGATGGCCAGATTACGCGCATCCGCGATCTGGGCCGTGTCGAACTGGGTTCCAGCACCTACGCACTCCGCAGTTTGCTGGACAACAAGCCGGCCGCGGCTCTGCCAATTTCGCAGCGGCCGGGCTCGAACGCGCTCGAAACCTCGCAACAGGTGCGTGATACGATGGAGCGCCTGAAGAAATCATTTCCGGAAGGCGTGGACTACAAAATCGCCTACGACCCAACGGTTTTCGTGCGCGAATCGATTCAGGCTGTCGGGCACACGTTTGTCGAAGCGCTGATCCTGGTCGTGATTGTAGTGTTGGTCTTCCTCCAAACATGGAGGGCGTCGATCATTCCTCTCTTGGCGCTTCCTGTCTCGCTGGTCGGAACGTTTTCGATCATGCTCTTACTCGGCTTCTCTCTGAATACCCTGTCGCTGTTCGGGCTGGTACTGGCGATAGGCATCGTCGTGGACGACGCGATCGTCGTTGTTGAGAACGTTGAGCGAAATATCGCACTAGGACACGAACCCCATGAAGCTACGCGCCGCGCGATGGAAGAAGTCAGCGGACCGATCGTGGCAATCGCTTTGGTGTTGTGCGCGGTTTTTGTTCCCACGGCGTTCATCGTAGGGCTATCGGGACAGTTCTATAAGCAGTTCGCGCTGACCATCGCAATCTCCACGGTGATTTCAGCGTTCAACTCACTCACGCTGAGTCCGGCGCTGGCAGCCCTTCTTTTGAAATCTCATGATGCCAAGAAGGATCGTTTCACGCGGGCGATCGATTTTGCATTTGGCTGGTTTTTCAAGCTGTTCAACAGGTTCTTTGGCCGTGCATCGGGCGGGTATGGAAAGCTCGTCACTCATACGCTGCGGTCGAGTGTAATTGCTGTCGTGGTTTATGCGGGCCTTATCGGGCTGACGATTCTCGGATTCTCGCGCGTCCCGACAGGATTTGTTCCCACGCAGGATAAGGGATATCTCGTGTCTTTCGCGCAGTTGCCGAATGGCGCGACGCTCGATCGCACCGAAGATGTAATTCGTAGGATGTCTGACATTGCGATGAAACATCCGGGAGTCCAGAACGCCGTTGCATTTCCTGGGCTATCGATCAATGGCTTCACCAACAGCCCGAATTCCGGAATTGTATTCGCCACTTTGAAGCCTTCGGAGGAGAGAAATCGTCCTGATCTGACTGCGAACGCCATAGCCGCCGATCTAAACAAACAGTACGGCTCCATTCAGGAAGCGTTCATCGCTATTTTCCCTCCTCCGCCTGTCCAGGGTTTGGGAACGGTAGCCGGGTTCAAACTCTACATTGAAGATCGTTCTGGAATGGGCTTGGAGTCACTCTACAAGGAGACGACCTCCACCTTGCAGAAAGGCAACCAAACTCCCGGGCTTGCGGGAGTTTTCTCCAGCTTCGACATCAACGTGCCGCAAATCGATTCGCATGTGGACCGCGAAAAAGCGAAGACCTACGGGATTCCCCTCGGCGATGTGTTTGACACCATGCAGGTTTATCTAGGTTCGCTCTATGTGAACGACTTTAACCGTTTTGGGAGAACGTACCAGGTAAATGTGCAGGCGGAGTCGCCGTACCGCCTGCAACCGGAGGATATCGGTCACCTAAGGACAAGAAACCTAGCCGGAGAAATGATTCCGCTGGGATCGGTGGTCAACGTTGCGCCTATTTTCGGACCGGACCGCGTCATGCACTACAACGGATTTCCAGCTGCGGAAATTAATGGCGCGGCTGCTCCGGGATTCAGCACGGGCCAATCGGAAGGTGCGATCGCCAAGGTGCTTAACGATCAATTGCCAAACGGAATGAAATACGAATGGACGGAGTTAACCTACCAGAAAATTCTTGCCGGCAACACGATGGTTTACATTTTTCCACTTTCTGTTTTCCTCGTGTACCTGGTGCTTGCCGCTCAGTACGAAAGCTGGTCGTTACCCCTCGTCATCATCCTGATCGTTCCGATGACTTTGTTTTCCGCCATCGCCGGGGTCTGGCTGCTGAATGGCGACAATAACGTCTTCACCCAGATCAGTTTGATCGTGCTCGTCGGGCTGGCCTGCAAGAACGCCATCCTTATCGTGGAATTTGCCAGGGAGAAACAGCTTCACGAGGGGATGAACAGAGTCGATGCGGTGCTGGAAGCGTGCCGGCTGCGTTTGCGGCCGATCTTAATGACTTCTCTCGCCTTCACGATGGGCGTCATCCCGCTGGTGCTGTCGACGGGAGCGGGATCAGAAATGCGCCGCGCCATTGGAGTTGCAGTATTTTTCGGGATGCTTGGCGTCACCGCGTTTGGCTTGGTGCTGACCCCGGTCTTCTACGTTTTGGTCCAGAGATTGGTTGAGGGGCGCGAGAACAAGAAAGTGGCGGGGAGCGCAGATCTGTCGCCCGCGACTTCGGTGGAGGCATAAGCCGTGCTGACACGCTTTCAAAAAAACTTCCCGCTGCTCGTCGTGCTGCTGGCAAGTGGATGCGCGGTGGGTCCGCATTACAAACCGCCGCAGCCTGCGGCGGTGAAATACCACGCAGCAGACACGAACCTGGAAACGGAAGCGCCGTTCGATTCGCGTTGGTGGAAGCAGTTTGAAGATCCGGTCCTCGATTCGCTTGTAGGCCGGACCCTCGCGTCAAACAACAGCATTCGAATCGCACGCGCCAGACTCTCCGAGTCTCGCGCTGTCTTCGATGAAAGGAAACTCGACCGCTTCCCCACAGTGCCTGTCGTCGCGTCCTACCAGCACAGCAAGGAACAGATTCCCGGCTTCGGGGACCAGCGACGCAGAATCAATACCTTTAGCGCCGGGTTCGATGCTTTCTGGGAAGCGGACCTGTTCGGAAGAGTTAGCCACGGAATCGCGGCAGCTCGGGCCGAGAACCAGGCGTTCGAGGCGGACCTTCACGATGTGCAAGTCAGCGTGGTCGCTGAGCTTGCTCGCAATTACTTCGAGCTTCGGGGCGCGCAATGGCGCCTAGCAGTGGCCCAGCGCAGTCTTACGAACCAGCGCGAAACGCTGCGGCTCACGCAACTGCGCCGCGATGCCGGCGTGGGTGAAGAACAAGATGTTGCGAGTGCCGCTGCCCGCGTAGCAGCCATTGAGTCCACGATTCCATCTTTGGACTTTGATGTGTCTCGTGCGGAATACCGATTGGCGGTGCTCACCGGAAGCCGCCCGGGCGAACTCAATGCGGATCTCGCACCGCGTACCTATCCAGCGATTGAAAAGGCTCTGCCCATCGGCAACCCGGGCGAGCTGCTGCAGCGCCGGCCCGATGTGCGTTCCGCTGAACGAAGGTTGGCTGCGGCCACCGAGCACCAAGGGGTTGCAGTCGCTAGCCTGTTTCCTCAGGTCAGCGTTTCCGGATTCCTCGGATTCGTGGCTGGGCGAGGCAGCCAGTTTTTCACCGGAGACTCGCGGGCATGGTCTGTATCGCCTGGGTTGTCGTGGTCTGCGTTCGATTTAGGCCGGGCGCGCGCGCGCGTGCGTGGTTCGAGCGCTGCTACGGAAGAGACGCTGGCGTTCTATGAAGAAACCGTGCTCCGGGCGCTGGAAGAAACGGAAAATGCACTGGCGAGTTATCATGCACAGCAAGCACGACTCATCAAATTGAACGATCAGGCTCGCGAGAGCAAGCGTGCGGCTGATATTGCCCGCTTGCGCTATCGCGAAGGAGTGGTTGACTTTCTCTCGTTGTTGGATGCCGAGCGGACGCAGTTGCAAGCCGAGGATGCCGTTGCCGAAAGCGAGAAGGATGTCTATATCGCGGTAATCGCCCTTTACAAGGCTCTTGGAGGAGTACCAAGCTAACCTAAGCCCTGTGCTTCCAGTTTTCGAAAAACAAGGGACGCATTTGTCCCTCCGAAACCAAAGGAGTTTGTCATTGCGGACTCGATTGAGAGTGTCCGGGCGGCACCAACGATAAAGTCCAGACCGTAATCTACGTCAGGGTGCAGGAGATTGATCGTGGGCGGTGCGGTTTGGTCTCGAATCGCGAGTACAGCGAGACCAGCCTCCAAACTACCTGCTCCCCCAAGTAGATGACCGGTCATGGATTTTGTAGAACTCACCCGAAGTTGCGACAAGCATTCGCGGAAAACGTTCCGAATCGCGACGGCTTCCGCTTTGTCGCCGAGGGGAGTAGACGTGGCGTGAGCGTTAAGGTAGTCGATAGACTCAGGGCGAATCGATCCGTCGGCCAATGCCAGCTCCATAACACGACGAATGCCCTCGCCGTTTTCGAGCGGAGCGTTCGGGTGGTAAGCATCGGAGTTGCGCGCGTAACCCATAATCTCCGCGAGTGGCAGGGCTCCTCGATCTAGGGCGTGAGCAAGTTCTTCGATGACCAAGACTCCGCCGCCTTCCCCAACTACAAACCCGTCGCGGTCCTTATCCCAAGGCCGTGAAGCTCGCTCCGGGTCGTCGTTTCGAAGCGAAAGAGCCCGCATCGCGCCGAAACCAGCCATCGCCAGAGGCGTTACCGCCGCTTCCGTTCCACCACAGATCATCACGTCGGCATCCCCGTATTGAATCACGCGGTACGCTTCACCGATGGCGTGGGCGCCCGTGGTACATGCTGTTGCGAACGCGAGGTTCGGTCCTTTCGCACCAGTCCTAATAGAAATTTGCCCCGCGGCAAGGTTGACGATAGAAGCCGTAATGAAGAAGGGCGACACCCGTCCGGGACCCTGCGTGGTGAGCTTGGAGTGTTCCCTCTCGATGATCTCGAAGCCTCCGATTCCACTACCGACATAAACGCCTACACGCTCCGCATTTTCTTTTTGCATCTGCAGCCGCGCATGGGCGATTGCAAATTCGCTGGCGGCAATCGCAAACTGGATAAAGCGGGCCGTCTTTTTAACATCTTTCTGATCGAGAAAATCCCTAGGATCAAAGCCTTTCACTTCGCCTGCAATTCGGCACGGAATGGAGGAGGCGTCAAAGAGAGAGACAGGAGCGATCCCCGAGCGGCCCGCCAGCGCAGCACTCCAAGTCTGTTCGGTCCCGATGCCCAACGGACTCACGAGTCCGATTCCAGTCACAACAACACGGCGTCTTTGTGGTATCACAGCATCTCTCCGAACTCACCAGTGATTGGCCGAGGGCGCTGCTGATTTGCGCGAACGATTCGCTCATGGCGTCTCTCGCCAATTAGATGCACACGAGAGACCGGGCGGTCTCAATATATAATATGCTATGGTTATACAAAAGACCAGTCGGTCGCATAGCCGGCCAATGGAGGTACAGGTGACCAAGGGAGAACAGACGAGGCGCGAGATTGTCCAGAAAGCCGCACCGTTATTTAACCAGAAGGGGTATGAGGGAACTTCCCTTTCGGATCTGATGAAAGCCACCGGACTTCAGAAGGGCGGAATCTACCGCCATTTCTCGAGCAAGGAAGAATTGGCGACCGAAGCCTTTGACTATTCATGGGAAAGAGCCGCGAAAGGAAGGTTGGATGGCGTCGAGGAGGTGCCGGACTGCGTGAACCGCTTGAAGAAGATAATCAACAATTTTGTTGAGATGCGGGCGGGACTGGTGGCCGGGGGCTGCCCGCTTATGAACACCGCCGTCGAAGCAGACGACGGAAACACCGTTCTGCGAGCGCGAGCCAGAAAGGCCTTGCAAAGCTGGATCGTGCGGCTGTCCAGCATCACTTCAGAAGGAATCAAGAAACGCCAGGTCGATCCACAGGTTGACCCGCGAAGACTATCTCAACTGATCATCGGCTCTTTGGAAGGAGCGTTGCTGATCAGTCGTCTCCAAAATGATGACGAACCGTTACGCGGCATTCGACACCACCTGGAAGAACACTTGGAACACAACATTCGCGCGAAAAGTGCCCGGCCCAATGGGGCGAGGCTATCGTGAACGATCATCCGCAGGGAGAACGTCCCGCTTCCGGCGTGCATCCGCTCTTGCGACGCGCGTTCCAGCGCAGGGTTCCGGTAGCGGATCTGATCGGCTTCGACGTCGCTGAGATTGCAGGGGGCCGGGCGGTGGCCACGCTCCAAAGCGCGCCGCAGCATGCAAACCCAATGGGCACGTTGCACGGCGGAATTTTGTGCGATCTGACGGACGCAGCAATGGGAATGGCTTTCGTGAGCACGCTCGAGCCGGACCAATCGTTCACGACGGTGGAACTCAGGATTAACTTTTTCCGGCCCGTCTGGACGGCAAAGTTGACGGCCGAAGCTATCGTCGTCCAGCGGGGAAAGACCACCGGTTACGTGGAATGCACGGTCAGAGACGAGAGCGGCAAACTGGTCGCGAAAGCGGCGAGTACGTGCATGGTCCTGGCGGGAGCGCGCGCGACCGGGCGCTGAAATTCCTTACTGTTAATCCGGCTTGGCAGGCGGGCCTTTCGAGACTGCTACTCGCCGTAGGGAACCCAGATGTTTTTCACCTGCGCGGTGTGATCGAGGAACCACCGGCCTTCCCCTTGTTTCACGTCGAACCAGTCGATGGCGCGGCCTTCGTTGGTGAACACCTGTTTCAGATTGCCAACCGAAAGAGTTTTTACCGCTGCGTCGCCGGCTTCATCCGTAAAACACCAGATAGCGTCGACGTCGTCGTGTTCAGCGAGCGTCTTCATCAGTTCCGCGCCGCGGCCGGTGACTATGTTTACGACGCCATCCGGCAGATCGCTGGTTTCGAAAACCTGGTAGAGATCGCCGGTAATCAGCGGATATTTTTCCGACGGAATGGCGATGACTGTGTTGCCCGTCGAAATGGCCGGCATCACCAGAGAAATGAATCCCAGCAACGGCGCATCCGCAGGGCAGACGACGCCCACCGCGCCGATCGGTTCTTTCATTGCCAGCGCGACGTTGCGAAACGGCGGGTTATGCACCGCGCCTTCGTACTTGTCGGCCCAGGCGGCGTAGGAAAAGATGCGCTCGATCCCGAGGCTGACTTCGGCTTCAGCCTGCTTCTTCCCGACCACGGCGGACAGCCGGCCGGCGATTTCTTCGCGGCGCTGTGAAAGATTCTCTGCGATGTAGTAGAGCACCTGAGCGCGATTGTGTGCCGTCGCTTTGCCCCAGCTTTCCGCTTTGCGCGCCGCCTCGACGGCGTTGCGAATGTCCTTGCGGTTGCCAAGCGGCGCTTCCCCAAGCAAACGCCCGTCAGCGCCGCGCACTTCGATGCTGTAACCCGAATCAGGCCGCGCCTGCTTGCCGCCGATATAGAGCTTCACGGTGCGATCGATCGGGGGAGCCGCGAAATCGGCGGGTCGCTCCGGCGGCTGATCTATCCCTAGAGGCGTTGGATGAACCGGTGGCGCATTCTTAAACCATGCAGGCTCGAGATATTCGAGCAGCCCCTCGCGCCCACCCTCGCGTCCATAACCGCTCTCGCGATAACCCCCGAAACCGCAGGCGGCATCGAAAAGATTTGTGCAGTTGACCCAAACCACGCCGGCTTTGAGCTGCGCCGCAACGTGCAGGGAAACATTGATGCTCTCACTCCACACGCAGGCGGCTAGGCCGTAAACCGTATTGTTGGCGAGTTCCACAGCTTCCCGCGGAGTGCGGAACGTCATCGCGGCAAGCACCGGGCCGAAAATCTCCTGCTGCGCCACCACCGAAGTCGGATGAACGTTGCTCAGCAACGTTGGCGGGAAATATAGCCCTCGCGACGGTACGGGAATGGAGGGTTGCCAGCAGGTCGCTCCTTCAGCGATGCCTTGATCGACCAGCCGCTGGATGCGCTCGAGCTGCACGCGCGCGACAATCGCGCCAATGTCGATGGCTTTATCGAGCGGCGGGCCGATCCGCAGCGTGTTCATGCGGTCTTGAATTTTGCCGATCAACTTATCCGCAATGCTCTCCTGCATCAGCAGCCGCGAGCCGGCGCAGCAAACCTGCCCCTGGTTGAACCAGATGCCGTCGACCAGGCCTTCCACGGCGCTATCCAGATCGGCGTCCTCAAAAATGATGAAAGGAGACTTGCCGCCAAGTTCGAGGGAAAGCTTCTTGTGGCTCTGCGCTGTGGCTTTGCGAATCGCGCGTCCCACTTCTGTCGATCCCGTGAACGCAATCTTATCGACGTCGGGATGCTTCACCAGCGCTTCGCCAGTCGCTCCATCGCCGGTGACGATGTTCACGACTCCGGCGGGGAGGCCGGCCTCCTGGCCGATCTGCGCAAAAGCGAGCGCCGTCAGGGGCGTAAATTCCGCGGGCTTCAGCACGACGGTATTCCCGGCTGCCAGCGCGGGGGCAATCTTCCAGGCCAGCATGAGCAAAGGAAAATTCCACGGAATGATTTGGCCTATGACGCCGCAAGCGGTGTATCCCGGAAATTCCTGCTCAAGCAATTGGGCCCAGCCCGCATGGTGATAAAAATGCCGCGCCACCAGCGGGATATCGATGTCGCGGCTTTCACGAATCGGCTTGCCGTTGTCCAGTGTTTCGAGAACGGCGAGCCAGCGCGAATGTTTCTGTACCTGCCGGGCCAGTGCATAGAGATAGCGCGCACGCGCATGCGGAGTAAGGGACTGCCATGCAGGCAAAGCAGCGCGCGCGGCTCTCACCGCGCTGTCGACGTCCAACGTGGAGCCTTGCGCCACGGTCGCGAGTTGTTCTCCCGTGGAAGGATCCGCCGTGTCGAAATAAATTCCAGCCGCGGGCGCCTGCCACGCGCCGTTAATGAAATGCCCGAAGCGCCGGCCATGACGGTCCAGCCAGGCAAGAGCCTCGCGGGGATCCTCCGGCGCGGGGCCGTATTCCATGGTCATGAATTTTTCGACGATGCTCATTCGCTTCTTCTCGCTTCTCTCGTCATCAAACCAAGATTCTCCTGCCTACGCAATCGGATGGCGATAATCCGCCGAATAGCGTCCCGTGGCATGGTGCTCCAATTGCCGTTCGATATCCGCCAGCATGCCGCTGGCGCCAAACCGGAATAACTCTGCCTTAAGCCAGGAATCGCCAAGCTCCTCCTTCATCAGAGCAAGCCAGTCGAGCGATTGCTTCGCCGTGCGAATGCCGCCCGCTGGCTTGAAGCCCACCGCCATTCCGGTTTCCTGCGCGTACTCTCGTATGGCCCGCGTCATGACCAGGCTGACGGGGAGCGTCGCGTTGACGGCTTCTTTGCCTGTCGATGTCTTGATGAAGTCCGCTCCGGCCATCATCGCCACCACGCTTGCACGCGCCACATTGCGCAGCGTCAGCAAATCACCGGTGCCAAGGATCACCTTCAGATGCGCGGGCCCGCAAGCATTTTTGAACGCGGCGATTTCATCGTAGAGCGCTTGCCATTTACCGCCAAAGACGTGCGCGCGTGTGATGACCACGTCGATTTCGTCGGCGCCGGCTTCCACCGAGCGCCGAATTTCCGCCACGCGCTCCTCGAAGGGAGAAAGACCGGCTGGGAATCCCGTGGAGACCGCGGCAACATGAATGCCGCTGCCCTCGATGGCGCGCCGCGCGGTTTCGACGAAGGTGTGATAAACGCACACGGCAGCGACCTTGATATTGAGGCTCCCGATGCCAAGCTTCTGTACGAGCTCGTGCTGAATCGGTTGTCGCGCCTTGGCGCACAAACGGCGAACACGCTCGTCGGTGTCTTCGCCGGAGAGTGTCGTCAGATCCATGCAAGTGATGGCGCGCAGGAGCCAAGCCGCCTGCCATTCCTTCTTTACCGTTCGTCGCGTGCCGATGGTTTGCGTGCGGCGCTCGACGGCGCTGGTGTTCACGCGCACCGCGTTCACCCAATCCAAATTCAGCGGGACACCGCGGTTGGGCTGCAGGTCGCGCCCTGCGTAGATGGCGATGGCGGTATCGGAAGGCGAAATTGGATATCGCAGAGCCGAACGATCAAGACTTGAGGAGTTGTCGATCCGCGGGTTGTCGCGCAGAGTCATGGGATTTTCACCGCATAGGGTGGAGCAATCAGGAAAGCTCTATCTTAACACTTTGACAAAGCCCGTTTACAGGCGCCGGCCGCGATTCCGCCACTCCTTCTCAAATTCCGCCCGGTTGCAGAAAGACTTTTGAGTTCCTAGCTTAGTGGTGGAAAGAGCAGCGTAGAGACTTGCGCGCGGCAGAGCTTCCTCCTCCGGCAAACCTTCGCTAAGAAATACCGCAAAGCTGCCGATGAAAGCATCGCCCGCGCCGGTGGTGTCTACGGCTTGGACTTTGAATGCGGGAATCAGCTCCATCCGGCCCGGTCCCGCAGCCAAAGAGCCGCGCTCGCCGAGAGTAATGACCACCCGCTGCATTCCTTGGCGCAGCAGAAACTGCGCGCACTTTTTTGCATCATCGATCGTATGCACCGGCATTCCCGTGATCGCTTCGGCTTCGCTCTCATTGGGAATGAAATAGTCCCCGGCGCCAACTTCCTTGTAGTCAACCGGCTGTGCCGGAGCGGGATTCAGGATGCAGCGGATGCCATAGGCTTTAGCGAACTTCACGGTGTGGTACACGGTGCGCAACGGAATCTCAAATTGCATGATGATGGTGTCTGCCTTGCGGAGCAGGGGCGCGGCGGCATCCACATCTTCGGGCGAGAGCGTGTCGTTTGCGCCCTTCACGACGATGATGCGATTTTGGCCGCTCGGATCGACGAAGATCGGGGCGACCCCGCTGGAAACGCCCTCGGCGATGCGCACGTACCTCGCGTCAATCCCCTGCGATTCAAAGTTCTTAATCGTGGCAGGGCCAAACAGATCGCTCCCTACTTTTGCGACCATGCCCACGTTTGCTCCGCAGAGACGCGCGGCAACCGCCTGGTTGGCGCCTTTGCCGCCGAAGCCGAGATCGAACTTCTTGCCGAAGATCGTTTCCCCTGGCCGCGGGAATACTTCATTGAAAATGGTAAGGTCCACGTTGGCGCTGCCCACAATCACAATAAAAGATTGCTTGGCCATCATTTCATCTCTGGTGCGTGTTCAACGCCTCTCGCCGCAGAGCATGGCTTCAAATCGCACGCAAAGGGATCGTTCGCAAGAAGCATCTGGTGTCGCCGGGGAAATTCTCTAGTATTCGAACGCACACTACGCCGCGAAAACGTTGCGCACCATGAACCATAAGTTCGCTGGGCGTTCCGCCAGTCGCCGCACGAACCACGGATACCAATAGCTGCCGTAAGCGACAAGCACCATGGAAGTGCAGCCCTCATTGGCGAGACGCTCCTGCTCAGCGCGCTGTATGCCGTAGAGCATCTGTACCTCGAAATCCGCCTTGCTAAATCCTTCCGCGGACGCAAATTCAGACAGTCGCCTGATCAACGCCACGTCATGCGTCCCAAAAGCGGCGCGCCCGCAACGATTCTCTTTTTTCGCCCGCAACATTTCTTTCCCTAGGACGAAATAGTTTTCGTCGACGTCCAGCTTGCGGGGAAACGCGATTTCCGGCGGCTCGTTGTACGCCCCTTTGACCAAGCGAATAGACGGCCGCAGCGGAAGAAGTTTCGCCAGGTCATCCTTTGTTCGATGGAGATAAGCCTGCAGGCATACACCAACGTTGGGATGCGCCCTCAGCGCGCGGCGATAGAGATTCACTGTCGCGTCCACATAGTTGCTTGCCTCCATGTCCACCCAGACGGTGAAGTCCTTTTGTGCGCGTTCAATAATGGCGTTCAAATGTTCGAAGCAAAGTTCCGGAGAGAGATCCAAACCGAGTTGCGTCAGTTTGACGGAAATCTCCGCTTGCAGACCTCTTGCTCTGATGCGCTCCAGAACTTCGAGATAGTGTTCCGCAACCTGCTGCGCCTCCGCGCGGTCCTTGATGTTTTCTCCCAGGTGCGTGAAGACCGTTCCGATCTTTTTGCTTCGCAGCGCCTCCGCCGCGCCAATTGCGTCATCCAGCGTTTCGCCGGGCATAAACCGGGACACTGTGCCGCGCACAAAGGAATAATGTGTGGCGTGGTCGCGAAGCCATCGATTCTGCGACGCAGCCAGCAACAGGGATCGCACCAAACTCATTGTTTTGTCGGCTCCTTTTTTGCCGCAGATTCCACGTTCTTGCCGGTTCTCCACTCGGAGCTGAATCGTTGCCAAGAGTCAGCGGAGTTGTGCCCGCTTTCTGCTCGTATCAGGAAATCGCGAGCACGCGCAACAGCACGCCAGCCAGCACGCCACCGATGAGAGGTCCAATCAAGGGAATCGGGGCATAACCCCAATCCGAGCCGCCTTTCCCTGCAATCGGAAGAATCGCGTGCGCGATGCGCGGCCCGAGGTCTCGTGCCGGATTGATCGCGTATCCGGTCGGCCCACCGAGAGAGAGACCGATGCCCCAGACCAAGCTCCCCACGAGATACGGGCCGAGTCCTGCGGCGGGACCGGCCGCGGAGACGCCCTTTGAAAAAATCGCGCCAACCACGAAAACAAGCACGAAAGTTGCAATGATTTCGCTCATCAAATTCGCAATGGTATTGCGGATCGCTGGCGCCGTACAAAAGCATCCCAGCTTCGCAGCAGTGTCCGGCGTCTCCTTCCAATGAGAAAAGTAGAGCAGCCAGACGAGCGCGGCGCCCACGATTGCCCCGAGCATCTGTGCTGCAAGGTAAGGTGCAAATTTCGCGAAATTACCCTCACGCACCGCGAAGCCGATCGTCACCGCGGGATTCAGGTGTGCATCGCTGCTCCCGCAGGCAATGGCCGTGAAGACGCCCGCCATCACCGCGAACGCCCACCCGGCGGTGATCACCATCCACCCGCCCCCCTCGGCTTTCGAACGTTTGAGCAGCACCGCGGCGACAGCTCCATCGCCTAGCAAGATAAGAATCATCGTGCCGAAAAATTCACCGGCCAGCGGTGATGTCATGGGTGAGAGCCTCCGTCAGGATTCAATCCAGTCAAACGATCGCGTGACCGCTTTCTTCCACTGTTTGTACAGTTGCTCGCGCTCCGTTTCGGCGAGATGCGGCTTCCAAGTGCGGTCGACCGCCCAGTTGGCCCGCAACTCTTCCAAGCCGGAAAAGAATTTTACCGCCAGGCCTGCGGCATACGCTGCGCCAAGCGCCGTCGTTTCTTGAACCACGGGGCGCACCACTTCGCGGTTCAAAATATCCGCCTGAAACTGCATCAGCAACTCGTTCGCCACCATGCCACCATCCACGCGGAGGGTTGCGAGGCCGATATGCGAATCTTTCTCCATCGCGTCGACCACTTCCCGCGTCTGAAATGCCGTGGCTTCCAGAACCGCTCGCGCAAAGTGCCCACTATTAGCGTAGCGAGTCAAGCCGGCGACCACCCCACGCGCATTTTCCTTCCAATACGGCGCATACAGTCCAGAAAATGCAGGAACGAAGTATACGCCGCCGTTATCTTTGACCGTTCGCGCCAATGGTTCCACATCCGCGCTCTTCTCAATGATTCCAAGATTGTCGCGGAGCCATTGCACCAGCGCCCCCGCAATCGCGACGCCGCCTTCCAACGCGTAGCGTGTGGCCCCGCTGCCAAACTTGTAGGCAACCGTGGTGAGCAGACCGAAGTTCGAGGGCACCGGTCGCTCGCCCGTGTTCATCAGCAGAAAGCAGCCTGTGCCATAGGTGTTCTTGACCTCGCCGGGACGAAAGCACGCCTGGCCCACCAGCGCCGCCTGTTGATCGCCAAGGATTCCAGTGACCGGAACGCCGGCGATCGCCTTGAGAGTTGCTTCGCCATAGACTTCGCTGCTCGAACGAACTTCCGGCAGCACTGCGCGTGGAATGTCGAACGCCGCGAGCAGCTCCGCATCCCAATCCAGCGTTTTCAAATTTAGAAGCTGTGTTCGGCTGGCGTTCGTCACGTCGGTTACATGCACTCCGCCTCGTGGTCCGCCCGTCAAATTCCACAGGAGAAAAGTGTCGATATTTCCGAAAAGCAGCTCGCCTCCCGCCGCCTTCTTCCGGGCGCCGGAAATATTTTCAAGCAGCCAGCGCAGCTTCAGGCTGCTGAAGTACGTGCTCAGTGGCAATCCGGTCTGCAGCCGGAAGCGATCTTGCCCGCCCTCGCTGGCGAAGCGCGCGACATCGTCCGCAACCCGCATGTCCTGCCAAACAATCGCATTCGCAACCGGCTTGCCGGTCTTGCGCTCCCACAGGACGGTGGTCTCCCGCTGATTGGTGATGCCGATCGCGGCCAGATCGGAAGCGCGCAACCCGCGCTGCTCGAGCGCGTCCGCAATCACTTCTTCCGTGCGGCGCAGGATTTCCAGCGGATCATGCTCCACCCAACCCGGCTTTGAGAGAATCTGTTCATGCTCTTTTTGCACCACAGCGGCGATACGCGCGGACTGGTCAAACACCATGAATCGCGTGCTCGTCGTGCCCTGATCAATTGCTCCAATGTAGTTTTTCACCGTGCCGGTCCTTTTTGTTGAAGCTGCAGCATACTACGGCTTTGCCACGCCTTCCTTCATACAAAAGTCCGCCCATCTCCGCGCGCGAAATGCTCCGTCCCTTCTTGACCTGAAACCGGCCTACCATGTATGCGTTTCGGCCGATTCCGCATCTAAGATATGAAGATAAGTAAAGGAGCCACTGTATGATGAAGAAAATAAATCCAAGCCGTATTGGTGTGATGATCGGGACACTCGCCTTGGCATTTGGATTATTTGCAGCCAATGCCTCCGCCGCGGAGCCGGGGACCGTCAACATGACGGTAACTGCCGTCGGCAAGAAAAACGCCAGCCCGCCGATCGTCACCAAAGATAACGTCCAGCTTTTTCTGAACAAGGAGCGCACCCAGGTTGCCGATTGGAAGCACGGCGGAAAGCTATATCTTGCCGTTCTGATTGATGATTCGTTAGATAGCGAGATCGCTAGCCAATGGAACGATCTGAAGGCATTTTTCGCCAGCCAGCCTGACACTACCTATATTTCTGTAGCCTACGCGCGCAATGGCGCCGCTATGCTCGCCCAGGATTTCACCAACGATCACGAGCTTGCGGCCAAGGCTTTGCGGCTGCCGGTCGGCGGGAGCGCATTCTCGAGTCCCTATCTCGCGCTTCTGGATCTGATGAAGCGGTGGCCTTCTTCCGCGGACAGGCGTTCCATACTTATGATCTCTTCCGGGATCGACTATTTTCGCGGAGGTTTTGACATTAGGAGCCCGGATCTCGATTCAACCATCAGCCGCGCGCAAAAGCAGAATATCAACATTTGGACGATCTATGCTCCAGACGCGGGGCACAGAGCGCGCGGATTCTTCCTTGCTTTCAGAGCGCAGTCGAACCTTAGCGAGCTCTCGGATCAAACGGGCGCCGAATCCTATTATCTCGGCACTGACGCGCCCGTCACCCTCAAGCCGTACTTTGATGAACTCTCCATGCATCTCAGCAACCAGTACCTCCTGACGTTCAAAGCCGGCGGAGGCGCAAAGGGGCGTTTCGAGCGCATCCGCGTGGTCCCAGCGGAGCTGCCCAACGTTGAATTTTTGGCGGCTCCAAAAGCTTATCTGCCTGCGGTGAAGTGAGCGCTGAAATCGCATTGTTTGAAAAGGGAAAGGCGCGGATCACTTGGTCCGCGCTTTTTTCATTGCGGTTGGACACACGGTCCCGCAGGGTTCTGCCCGGCCGTACTGATCTTGGACTTTCCTGAAGGACAGTAATTCTCAGTCGTCAGAACCGGTGAGCACTGCTGCTCGTGTGGAATCGCGGATCACCAGCTCCGGGTTCATCTTGTGCCGCGAAATACTCCAATCGCGCTTTTCCAGCCCGGCGTTGACGCCTTCCATCACGATATTTACCGCCAGGTTTCCCATTGCTTCCAGCGGCTGCCTCACCGTTGTCAAAGACGGCGCCGACATCGAGGACAGCAGCACGTCATCGAAACCCACTACCGAGCAATTCTCCGGCACTTTCACGCCCGCTTTGGTCAGCGCTCGGATCGCGCCCAGCGCCGTCAGGTCGTCGAAGGCCATCAGTGCCGTGAACCTTTTCTTTCGCTGCAGCAATTCTTCCGTGAACCGGTAACCGCCCTCGAAGCCCGAGTTGGGATCGAAAGAATCCGGTAGCTGCAGGACGAGCGCGGGATCGATCTCCAGTCCAGCCGAGTGTGCGAATTTCTGAATCCCTTTCCACCGCGGTGCGCTGTCGATCAGCAGTTTTGGGCCGCGGATGAAGGCGATCTTGCGGTGCCCCAGCTGGTGGAGATGTTCGAGAGCGAGCCGCCCTCCCGCTTCGTTGTCCACCATCACCGAGCTGACCGAGTTCCCGGGCATCTCCCAGCCGATGGTCGCCGCGGTAATGTTTCTCTTGCTGAGGTCCGCAAGCAGATGGATGTCCACGAAGAGCCAGTTGGCAACGACGATCAATGCCTCGACGTGATGCTCCAGCAGCATTTCAAGGTATCGTTCGAACCGGTTTCTCTGGTTGTGGGCGTCGGCGAAAATCTGGATGTACGATGACTGGTAGAGCGCGTTCTCAATACCCCGCAGGACCGGCGTGCAAAAGGGATCGGTGATGTCGAAGAACATCACTCCGACGCTGTGGCTCCGCTTGCTCCGCAAAAAGCGTGCCATCGCGTTCGGCCGGTAGCCAAGTTTCTTTGCCACTTCTTCGATGCGCTTTTTCGTTGTCGGCGCGATGTAGCGCGCCAGCGGCGCATTGTTCAGCACGATCGAAACCGTGGCGGGAGAGAAGCCGCTGGACTTCGCGACGTCCCTCATCGTGATGGTCTGGTTTTTTCCGCTATGCCGCTTCACGCTCGCGCCTCCGGCGGGACTATCATCCGGCGTTTGCGGTTCGAATTGCAATGTTGGTGCCTTCACGAGATCCCGTGCGTTCTACTCGGCGGGCGCTTCAAACGACATGGTTTTTCGGAAACCGGATGTTTTCCACGCCCCGTAAATCAGCCCTACGGCCACCCACACCGCGCCAAGTTTTTTTGCCGGCATACTGAGCTGCAGGAAGATGTAGCCGCAAATTCCAAAGCCGAGCAGCGGCCAAAGCACCGGCCACACCGTTTTCCGCTCCGCGCGCAGGAAGTAATGCACAAAAGCCGCTGCGTTTACGCCCATGAAGGCGATGAACGCTCCGAAGTTAAGCATCTCCGCGCCCCGTTCATAGGAGAGAAAAAACGAACCTGCCAGCGCAATCGCGCCGATCAAGATCACGTTGTTTGCGGGAATCTGCCGCTTCGCTTCGATCTTGCCGAAAAATCCCTTGGGGAGCGCGTCGTTGCGGCCCATGCCGTAAAGCAGCCGCGCGGCCGCCAACTGCGCGCCCATTCCGGAGCCAATGTTCGCGATCAGGATCGTAAAATTCAGCAGTTGAAACAGGAAAAAGCCGCCCGCCTGCTTGGCCACCAGCGGAAACGCCGATTCCACCTGTTCTGCGGGAAACGGCTTCGAGCCCCACACCAGCTGCGCCGCGTATACTTCCAGGGAAGACAAGACTCCCGTCACCGCGCACACCAGTACGGTGGCCAGCAGGATGTTCCTCCGCGGGTTTTCTACTTCCTCTGAGAATGTCGAAATGGCATCGAAGCCGATGTACGTCAGTACCGCGATGGAAGTGCCGTGAAAAATGGAATTCAGATTGAACGTGGCCGGATCGTAAAACGGCCGCGAAAAGAAACCCGCCCCATATTCGTGCAAGCCCAGCAAAAATCGGATCACAAACCCGAAAAACACGATCACCACGATGGTCATCCCGGCGGCCAGCACGTCGTTGATTCGTGCCGAAGTCTTCACGCCTCGAAGGTTGAGCACCGTAAAAGCCGTCGCGTAGAAAATTGCAAGCGCCCAGTACGGCACTCCCGGCAAAATGTTCTGCGTTAGTTTGCTGCACAGAATCGTGCAGATCAGCGGGTTAAGGATGTAGTCCATCACCATCGCCCAGCCCGTCAGGTAGCCGAGCCCGGGATGAATTTCCTGGCCGACGTAAGTGTATGCGGACCCCGCGCTCGGATACACGCGCGCAAGCATCCCGTAACTGATCGCCGTGAACAGCATCGCCACCATCGCGATCAGAATCGTAGTCACCACGTGCCCGCCCGCCGCGTTATTCACTATGCCGTACAGCCCCATTGGAGCGATCGGTTGGATGATCACGATGCCGATGATGACCAAGTTCCATAACGTCAGTGAACGCTTCAGGAGCGGCCCCGAACTCGCAGTGCTCTCGTTGCTCAAGCAATCTCCTTTTCGCTGAGGAACTACGGTTCGAACCCGGCGTCACCGCAGCGTGCGGATCGAACCAACTCTTGCATCCACGCTGCCGCGCGCCACCTTTTCATTCGTCTGTATTCAATCGTTTCAATGCTGAACAGTGTCCGCAATCTTGCTCCCCCGCGCAACTGCAAAAGTCTTCCCCCCGCCCTCGCTCATCTCCGTTAGATTTCTGCCCTTCAGTTGGCCCTGCACTTTCGTACAGGTCGCCAAATCCATGGGACGGTATCTCTTGCTCAACTTGCTCCTCGAATCCCAAGCAACGGAGAGGCCTCCTGCGTAGTCTAATGAAGTAGCGGGGGATAACGAAAAATTCGGGAAAACCCATGGGCGAGGCTCCTCTCAAGAACGGGCGCAGTAACACCACCGTCTTCCTGGCGCATTTCGGTGTGTTTCTTTTTGTGGTCCTCGCCGCTTACTGGCTCCGCCGCATTACTCTTCAGCCCGATGCCATTCTCCAGGGCTACCTGCAGATCGTCAGCGGCCTTCTCGCCTTTGTTTTCGCCGCTGTTACCCTCGTCCGTTTTCAGGGAACTCAGGACCGCATTTCACTGATTCTCGGCGCCGGATTTCTTCTTTCCGGTGTGGTTCTGACGGCGACCAGTGTTCTCTTCTTTCAATTTTTTCCGGATGCCTCTCTGCGTTTCCTTTGGGCGCCCATCGCTTGGTGGCTTGGCCGCATGGTTTTGGCGCTTCTCCTTCTCGTGGCGCTTCTCGTCGAACGTTTCCTCCCGCGTTCGCGCCATCCGCGCCAGGAAATTGTTGGCGCTCTGCTGACCGTCATCGCGCTGACCTACGTGTTGGCGGCAACGCTTCGCGGCTTGCCTCCGGAAGTCTCTCGGCATCCCGGCGCCTTTTTCCCCAATCCGGAGCAGTTGCTGCCCGGCGCGATTTTCCTCGTGAGCCTCGTCTGGTACCGCCGCCGCTTGTCCGTTGAAGATTCCGAGTTCGACCGCACCATTTATGCCGCGACCTGGCTGAACGTCGCCGCTCAGCTCTCGGCCGCTCAATCCGCGCGCTTGCTCGACGCTCCCTTCGTTTTCGCCCAGGCGCTTATGGTCTTGGGCTACACCGTCGCGCTGGGTGGCGCCCTTCTCGATAACGCGCGGCTCTTCGAACAGGTCCGCCATCTTGCCGTCAGCGATCCGCTCACCGGCCTTGCCAACTACCGCCGCCTGCTCGATGTCCTTGAAAACGAGACGGAGCGCACCGATCGCACCGGCCGGCTTTTCTCCGTGCTGCTTCTTGATCTCGATGAGCTGAAAAAAATAAACGATAGCTATGGCCATCTCGTCGGCAGCCGCGCCATCTGCCGCCTCGCCGATATTCTCCGTATTCACTGCCGCGCCGTTGATACCGCTGCGCGATATGGCGGCGACGAATTCGCTCTTGTTCTCCCGGAATCCCAGGAAGACGAAGCGCACCGAGTTGCAAATCGCATCCGCGAAGTTCTCGCCGCCGACGACGAACAACCGGCCATCTCCGCGAGTATCGGCATATCCGTCTATCGCGGCGATGGCGAGCGTATTGAAAAACTCCTCTCGGAAGCGGACCAGGACCTCTACGCAGAAAAGGCTCGGCGGGGAAGACGCGCCGCTGCCGCGCCCTATCCCCGCCGTCGTGCCTCGCAAACCTGAGACTGAAAGAATAGAAGCCAAGACCCAAAAACTCAAAGCTAAGAACTCAAAAACTTAAAACCTTCCCTTTCCAAATGATCCGTCCGCCCGCGGCCGCCGGTCCATCCTGGCGGACACATTCGTGCCGAGCCGAGGTTGATATTAATTCATCGTTAGTCAGCTACTTCTATCGAATGGAATTCCCGTCGGCATCCACGACGTGCACCGTGCCGAGGTTCAGCTCGCGAATTCCGTCCTCCACCTTTGCAAGGTCCCCGACCACCACCCACACCAATCGATCCGGGTTGAGGAAGGACTTCCCCGCGGTCGTCAGATCGTTTGTCGTCAGCGCCCGCACCTTGGATCCATACGTCGAGTAGTAGTCGTCGGGCAACCGATATTGCACGATATTCTCAATCGCATCTCCAACCTCGCTCATGGTTTCGCGCGAACCCGCCAGGCGAAGGGTCCGATTGTCCTTGTCCTTATTGAGTTCATCCTGCGAGATCGGACGAGCGCCAAACACGTCGCGCAGCTCTTTGTTGAGCTCAACGAGAGATTCTTTCGTCTTATCCGTCTGCACCGGCGCTTGCGTCACCCAGGCGCTGTCGCCGCGCGCAAACTGAAACGTCGTGCGAGCGCCGTAAGACCAGTGCTTGTCCTCGCGCAGGTTCATGTTTACGCGCCCGCCGAACGTCCCGCCCAGAATGTCGTTCCAAATTCCCAGCGCAATTTCCTGCGGGCTGTTGCGGGGCGGTGCGATCGTTCCCGCCAGGATAAAAGACTGCGCCGCGCCCGGTTTGTCGATCAAATACACTTCCGCCTGCTTCGGCGCCGCTACGTTCGAAATGCTCTTCTTCGGCGTATTCCCTTGCTTCCAGGACGCAAAAGCCTTTTCGAGTTGCGGCTTGATTTCCGCCGGCGTGGTGTCGCCCACGATCACCAGCGTCGTGTTATTCGGCCGGTACCACGTGTCGTGGAATTTGGCGATTGCGTCGCGCGTCAATTTGCCAACGCCCGCTTCGGTCAACTCCAGTCCGTAGGGATGATCCTTGCCGTAAAGCGCCGGAGTAATCACGCGGCCCGCCATCGCGCCGGGGGAAGTCTTCGCCCGTTGAATCGCCGCAATCTGCAGCTTCTGCTGGCGCGCGAAATCTTCCTGCGGGAACGAAGGATGGAGCAGCACATCGGAAAACAACGCGAGCGATGGCTCCA
>Ga0137394_10000600_pt1 | contig 25173 bp, 18 predicted proteins | sample czobulk116metaG_FD_108278 | JGI IMG/M metagenome (GOLD analysis project Ga0137394, IMG submission 108278) | Vadose zone soil microbial communities from Angelo Coast Range Reserve, California, USA - czobulk1.16 metaG | ecosystem: Environmental > Terrestrial > Soil > Vadose zone | place: USA...
CGGCGACGGAGCATCGGAGTCGAGCGAGGAGAAAACCGAATTTTGGGCGGTAGCGACCCCACTTTGAGCGGCTTTTCAGCCGCCCAACGCCTTCGGCGCCGGGGGTCGCTACCGCACAAGTTGTCCAGCAGACTTCCTCGCTCCGTCGGCGGCAGAGTTGCAGGCAAAGAAACCAACGACTTTGAATCACTAACAGCAGAGGAGATGAAGAGATGGCCCTGATCCCGAAGGTAGAACCCAAGCATGAAAAGAAGGTAGTTTCGGCGCGCCTCGACGAGGAAGCGCACACAATGCTCCAGCGCTATGCGGCTTTCCTTGGAGGCGCGACGCATGAATACATCATTGGCGAATCCTTAAAACGTCTCTTCCGCCGAGACAAGGAGTTCAACGAGTGGCTTGAAAAGAATCGTAGAGGTTCGACTTCAACCTCTGACGTGCCTCAAGCCACAAGCCCAACTCCCAAGAACACAACAAGGACAGCGCCAACGGCAGCATGATCCAACGCATCCTCAACTCGAAAAACTTCCTTGCTGTCTTGTTGGCGATGATGACGGGCACCCTGCTGTATTTCAAGATGCCCTGGCCGATGACTACTTCGCGCCTTCCTCAGACCTGGAATGAATACTTCCTTCGATTGATCGCCCTTCGAGACCCTTGGACGTTTGCGGGGCTGAAGGCTGCCTATCATGTGATGCTGTTCACCACACCCTACATCGGATATTCATTCTTGCTGTCTGCGCTCTACATCTTTACGTTGCGGCCAAGGCGGTCACCAAAGCCGCAGCCTTTGCCACTTTATCCGCTCGTGGAGTCTCGGAATCAACTCAGTCTGGTTATCGGGGAAATTCACAACCCGCGCCTACCGATTCCTGCAGAAAATCCCAGTTGGCTCATCATCCCGGAGCGTGGGCTGTTTACCGGCACGATCATGATTGGTGCCACCGGTAGTGGTAAGACGGCTGGCGGCATGTACCCTTTCACCGACCAATTGTTGGGTTACCGGGCAGCAGACGCGAACGCCAAAGCGAGTGCTCTGGTGCTTGAAGTTAAGGGCGAGTTCTGCGGCAAGCTTAAAGAGATTCTGCTGAAGAGAGGCCGCACCGCCGACTACATCGAAATCGGCATGGATTCCGAGTGGGCTTACAACCCTCTTTACAACGATCTCGAAGGCTATGCACTAGCCTACGGGATCGCATCCTTATTAAACAATCTGTTTGGGAAGGGCAAAGAGCCCTTCTGGCAGCAGGCCTACACGAATCTCGTCAAGTTCATCATCATCCTGCATCAGGTCGGCTTCGGCTATGTCACCCTGTTCGATGTCTATGAGTCGGCCATCTCGGCTCAAGTGCTTGAAAGAAAGATGCGGCAGGCCGAGGAAAACATCGTGGGGAAATCCTTTCTCACTGTCTCGCGCGAATCCTTCCAATCTTATGCCCGAGAACTTGCTGAGGTTGGCTTCGAAGCAAATGAAAGTGGGCACAAATACCGAGTGCTAGATTCGCCCTCGGCGAGAGATGTGTTACAGAAACTTGCGATCGAGCCGGCTGTCCAACATGAATGCGGCCCGAATGGCGTTGATCAGGATAGAAAGGAACAACTGGAAGCGGTCAAACGCTGGTACAACGACGACTGGAAAAACCTCGATAAGAAGTTGCAAAGTTCTGTTGTTGAAGGCATCTCGGTCTTTCTCTCGCTCTTTGACGACAATCCACGCGTCAAACGTATGTTCTGTCCCCCTCTCGAACTGTATCGCCAACCCGAAGCGCAGGCGTCTGGACGAAAGCCCCTCCCTCAGATCGCGACCCTATTAGAGCAAGGCAAGGTCATTGCCCTCAACTTTCCAGCCAGCATGAACCCGGGGTTAGCACGAGCCATCGGCGTGATGCTCAAGATGGATTTTCAACGGGCGGTCTTGAATCGAATCCCACATATTGCGAAGCATCCCAGCAAGGAGTGGCGCCCCATTGTGTTTATCTGCGATGAATACCAAGAGCTTGCTACCGTCGGAGTGAATGAGCCGAGTGGCGACGAAAAATTCTTCTCGCTCTCGCGCCAAGCAAAGTGCGTCCCGCTCGTCGCGACGCAGAGCATCAGTTCCTTGCAATCAACTCTTCCCGGAGAAACCTGGCGAACTTTGCTGCAAACCTTCCGCACGAAAATCTTCCTGTCCTTATCGGACGACTTCTCCGCAAAGATTGCGAGTGAACTCTGTGGTCAGGAGGAAAAGTGGCGCGTCAACTACAACATCTCGGAAAGCGGCCACGATTCGAGAGTCAGCTATCTGACCGGCAAGCCTCTGGCTGACAAGGCCCACATCAGCACTTCCAAGACCTACAGCCAGCAGCGGGACTACAGATTCGACATGAAGACGTTCACCGAATTAAAGAACGCGCAATCCATCACCCTGGCTTACGACGGCCTTAATCCTTTGCCGCCGATGTTCTGCTATCTAAAACCCTACCTCAACGATGTGAACAAATCCTACTTTCGCCAGCTTGTGGACGGACAACTCTAATGAATGGATTCGAGCTGATTCTCCCTTTCCTTCGTCCCATCCAACATCTGATCCTGGATCCGGACATTAGTGAAATCATGGTGAACGGGCCGGAGCGGATCTTCATTGAAAAGGGCGGGTACCTTCAAGCGGTTCCCGGAGTGAAATTGACCCCCGAATCCCTCATCGTGGCGGTCAAAAACATTGCCAGGCGCTTGGGCGATGACATCTCAGAGGCCAAGCCCATCCTTGACTCTCGCCTGCCTGACGGAAGCCGCGTTGCCGCCGTAATTCCACCATGCAGCATTCACGGTGTAGCTCTGACCATCCGAAAGTTCAATTCCCATAAATTCAAGATAAAGGACCTTATTGACGTGGGAACGGTCACCGCTGGACTCGCAGAACAGTTGAAAGAGTACGTTGCGCAGCGCAAGAACATCCTCATCTGTGGGGGAACTTCAAGTGGTAAGACCACGCTTGCAAATGTGTTGACGGAGTTCATCCCGAACCATGAGCGCATTGTCTTGATAGAGGACACAGCAGAGATACAGATTCAAAAAGAGAATGTCCTTCGATTCGAAGCCCGCCGCGAGCAGAACGGTCTGCCTGCCGTCACTATCCGCGACCTTCTCAAAGCAACCCTACGGCACAGACCAGACCGGATCATCTTGGGCGAAATTCGTGGAGGCGAGGCCTTCGACCTACTTCTGCTGCTAAATACGGGCCACAGCGGCACTCTCTCGACCGTTCATGCGAATTCTGCAGCTCAAGGCATTTCGCGCTTCACAAGCTGCGTGGTGCAGAGCGGCATTGAGATACCATATAGAGCAATCAAGAGCGACATTGCCGACTCCCTGGATATTGTTGTCCAAATCGAGCGCCGGCCGGGAACCCGCTGTGTTGTTGAAGTTATCGAGATTCTCGGGTACGAACCAGAAGCGGACCGCTATAACTTTAATTCTGTGTACGTCCCGACAAAGGAGCCCTATCGAACGAGAACGCCGCTCCCAATGATCTAACAATGCGGGTTAGGTTCGACCACGTGAATGCTCCTTCCAAATCTCCAACAAGCCGTTATTCCGATCGAGAAATTACGGGATTATGCCTTGAACATGAACCACCCTGAAGGAAAACACAAGGCGATCGCTTTCAAGAATGAGCTCGGGATTGAACGCCACCACGCTGAGGCCTTTCGCGAACTCCTGAGAGCGAGCCTGCCAACAGCCCCAGCACATCGCAGTAAGACCACCTCTTACGGGGATCATTGGACGACCTATCATAAAATCGTCGGGCTAAACGCCCTCTCACGTGTAGTAACAGTTGCATGGATCTTCAAAAAAGAACAGGCAGGAACGCCTCAACTGATATCATGTTATTTAGAGCTTAGCAAACAACGACAGCTAAGCGAGGTTTTCGGTCCGGCGCAGGAAACAGAATGACGCTTGAACTGAATCCAAAACTTCTCGATGTTGTGGAGTTTGATGACACATCGAACGGGTCTCATCGAAGAGCTACGGGTACCATCGTAGAAACATTCGGGGATCCTGCCCGAGCCTTCTTAATCGAGGTTGCGGACGCCCAGGGTGTGCCAGCCTCCTATGCCAGCAAAGAAATCAGTGAGATCAAACGGGTTTGGTCGACAGAACACATAGGCGAAACGCCGGAGCCACCCGACGCACAGATTTATTTTGAGCAAGGTATTTTGTTTCTGCAAAACGGTGTGCTGGGACATGCGAAGGAGCAGTTCGCTAAAGCATTTGCGCTTAATGAAAATCTTCGAGCGAGCTTGCTGAATGCAACAAGCGACTTGGCTAAGAAGGGAAAGCTTGATGCTGCAATTCGCATCTATTCCCTCATACTCGAACTTCAGCCAAACTACGAAAATGCCAAACAAAATCTCTCAGCAGCTTATGTACAGCGAGGTATAAGATTCGGTCGATCCGGCCTGCTTCACGAAGCGATTGAGGATTTCAACTCCGCGTTGATGCTGCGACCGGCAGATGATGCGGTGTACCTTATTCGACAAAACCTAGTGGCGGCCTACACTCAGCTCGGTGTTTGGCATTCCGACATAAAACAATACTCTGAGGCCCTAAATTACTTCATCTTTGCGTTTGACCTGGACCCCTCCGATCATACGCAGCGGAACATCGCCATCGCTCTAGTTGCATCCTCGGCCGCAAAAGTAGAGTTAGACTCACCTTTGCCGCCTGCGGACTTTTTCAGACAACCAATACAGATGGGCCTTTCGTTATCCGAATCTCTCAATTGCTACGGAGCTACGTTGGCAAGACACGGTCGGATACCTGAAGCAAGACGAGCCTTGCGCGCAGCCCTCGAAGCAGACCCCCAAAACGACATGGCGCGGTCAAACTTCGAGACGATCTCGACTCAGGAGATTCCGAGCAATCTGGCATTGGGCTTAATTCCCCTTGAACCGCAAGAATTGCGCATACACGTCGACACCTAAGGCTCGCTCGGTGTGGATATTCATTAATTGTTACGACATTCTGGGGTGCGCCGCAGCGGTTCAAGCGGTCCTTGGCATGGCGCGAACATGAGCGAAGACTATCTTCGGCGTTACACGGACCTAACGGCGCTGATGTATTCGCTGCATAAGCGGAAAATCACGTTGCTGGACCCGGCCTCATGGAAAGACACAAATGATTCGCACTACCTGACACTCTACAAGGAAAAGCGCAAACTCAAGTCCGTTCTCGCTCTCTGTTTGATGCAGACGGATGAGCGATACCATCACTGGAGTGTATTCGCGACAGGCCCAAGCGGCGTGTGCATTAAGTTCAGGCGCGATGAACTCCTTGCGGCGGTGCGCAAGCACGCCCACATACATATGAAGTCGGTAACCTATTTGAAACTGCAGGAGATTCGCAGAAAAACACTCAAGGTCGCGGACCTGCCGTTTCTCAAGCGCCACGCATTCGAGCACGAGACAGAATTCAGGATGATTTACACGTCGAAGACGGATAAGCTCTCAAACCTCGATATCCCCATTCCCCTGTCCTGTATTGAGAAGATCACACTCAGTCCGTGGATGCCTCCCAGCCTTTCCTCCTACGTTAAGAAGACGCTTCGCTCGATAAAAGGTTGTAGCGACCTTGATATTGTGCGTTCCACTCTGATTGGCAATGCGGAGTGGAAGAAACTTGGGGAGGATGCGAAGTAGAGAGAAATTCGGCAACCGCCTAATCCGCTCACTCACGCATTGAGCCCCGACCATCTCCGGAGTATTCTCTTCAAAGAATGTTCAGAAATAGCGCACCAACAAAAGCCACTGGTGGCGGTGGCTACACGTTCGCAGATAAGGTTGCTGCAGGTTTCCTCGCGCAGATGCTCAAGCGAGCATTTCCGGTCGAGCCTGAATTCGGCCCAATTACGGAATTGCATTTCGAGGCGCGCGACACGGGGCAGATTCTTGACGACCTGCGGCTGGTCCTGAAACGCGGAACCGAAGCGACGCCCTGCGCGATTTCCGTGAAAAGCAACCGGCAGCTCACCAGGGCGGGCTTCAATGAGGAGTTTGTCGGGGACGCCTGGGAGCAATGGAACAGCGCGGCCTTCAGTAAGGAGACAGATCTGCTCGGCCTGATTGTCGGCGTGATTGACGCTCCGACCCTTGAGGAATGGCGGGGGCTGCAGAAACAGGATTTTGCCGCGACGCCGCAGCGCATGGTCCAGAGGCTCGCCGATTCGCAGCAGTCGTCGGCAATTCAGCGGGCGATTTTTGAGAGTCTTCGCAGAGAGCAGAACGGCATCAGCCCCGACCCCGTCGAGTCGGCGCGGCTCGCCTCCAGAATCAGGGTTCTGCCCTTTCTTGAGGGTCACGAAGGGAGATACATCAACCTGTGCGCAGAGATCGTGCTCGACGGCAGCGTGGAGGAAGGCACGAAACTCTGGAGCCGCCTGCTCCAGCTGGCGGCGGAAAACAGGGCGATCGGAGGATTTTTTGACCTTGCGAAGCTGGTACGCGTGCTGCGGCCGGATTTTGAGTTGCGCGACTACCCCGACTTCGAGGCCGACTGGAAGCACATTGAGGCGCTTTCACAGGAGAACCTGAACAACGTCAGGACGGTGCTGGGCGCGGACATTCACCTGCCCCGCACCGAGGAGCTGAACGCCGTTTCGGGAGCGGTCCCCGCGCACAATGTCGTCATCATCGCCGGAGAATCAGGCAGCGGGAAATCTTCGCTCGTGTCACAGCTGGTCGCCGGCGGCGGAACATTCAAACGCACCCTGTGGCTGACCGCTGAGCAGTTGTCAAGATCCAGCCAGGCCGAACTTGCCAGTGCCTTCGAGCTCCGTCATGGCGTGCCCGAGCTGATTCACAATTCAAGCCTCCGCGGCTGCGTGCTGGTCGTGGATGGCTTTGAAAAACTGGAAGGCGATGCGCGCAAGCGTGCCCTGGAATTGATTGCGGCCGTGAAAGCCGAGAACTTCACCGGCTGGAAGTTGATCATCACGTGCCAGACGCAGTCGTGGGAATCCGTGCAGGATGCGCTCATCGGGGCGGGCATCACGGAGATGCACAAGCTGGACTTCGTCAAGCCCACCGCGCAGGAGATCTACGACGCGATCCCTCATCTGCCGGAAATTCGCATCCTGCTGATGCGCAGCCATTTGCAGCCCATCCTGCGGAACCTGGTCATGCTGGACTGGGTGCTGAGAGCGGACATCGCCAAGCGCCTGTCGGATTCTTCTCCGGTATGGATCGGAGAAGCCGGCCTTATTAACTGGATTTGGGAACGATGGATCGGCAACGGAACGATGCGCTTCGCGCGTGATTCTCTGCTGCGCACGCTGGGCCGCCGCGAGGGCGAGAAGCTGAGCGGCGCCGTGCATGTGGATACCATCGAGCATGATCAGCTGCCCCTGCTCGGAACATTGGCGCAGGAAGGATTGATACGGGAGAACCTCCCGTCCGTGCAGTTCCCCCACGACCTGATGGGCGACTGGGCTCGCTTTCGCGCGCTGGTATTTGCAGAAAACAACGCGCTTTCAGAGATCAAGGCTGTGGCTCCCGTTCCGCGCTGGGGCCGGGCCATTCGCCTCTATGCCCAGTCGCTCGCCGAAAAGGCGGACGGGCTGGCAGCATGGAAGTCCGCCTCGGCCCAGCTTTCGGGCGACAACGCGGAAGCGGTGCTGGCGAGCGACATTTTTCTGGACGGGCTGCTGTTTGCCGCCAATTCGGAAGTGCTGCTGGAGCAAGTCTGGCCACACCTGATTGCCGACGGCGGCGCGATTCTGCTGCGGCTGCTGAATCGTCTGCAACACGCCGCCTCGGTGCCCGATGTACGGCTGCGCGGATTGGTCGATCCCAAGTACGCAGAGCAGTCCGAAGCCTGGTTCCGCATTCCGCATCCTCTTTATTGGTATCCCGCCCTGAGCGTTTTGAGCAGGCATACCAAGGACGTGGCTCAGCATGCGCTCCTGCTTGCCGCGGAAGTGTGCGCCCTCTGGCTGCGAACGATGCCCCAGGGAGTTTCTGGCCGGCGTGAAGCAGGACTCCTTGTGCTGGAGCTTGCAAGAGAGGCACAGGGGCGGATTGCGGAAGGGATGCATTTTGGCGACAAGGATAACGTCGTCTACGAAGCCCTGCTATGGGCCGCGACAGAGTTCCCTGATGAAGTTGCCGAAATCGCTCTTGAACTGGGCGGCAGGCGCGATGAACCGCAACATGCGATTGAGCGCGCAATCGCGGAACAGGAGCGCGACGCGAAACGCCGGGAAGAGTGGCGCAGGAATCATCCCGAAGAAAAAAGAGCGAAGCGCCCTCCCCCGCCCGTGATGCTATCCATGCCCAGGGGGCCCATGCGCGCGCAAGCTGCCGATGGCCCGGAGCGTGAAGTGTCGGAGGGATTCCGTTCCGCTGTGCTAGACACGGCCGCACTTTCGAGTCTGGTCGCGGTCCGCCCCGCAGCGGCTAGGGAAGTTCTGCTGGCTGTCTGCATCGAGGAGCCGAAACCGACGGACCCTTACCGGGACAGGCTCAATCTCTTTGACAACTTAGGACTGGCGGATTGGCGGCAGGGATACCCCGCCTACTACTGGAAAGGCCCCTTCCTAAAGTTTCTCCAGACCGCGCCGGAGCAAGGACTGGACGCAATCGTCCGGCTGGCCAACTACTCGACGAAGCGCTGGCTTGAGGAAGTAGGCGCACGTTTGACCGAGGAGCAGCGTGCGAAGTATGGGCTCGAATTTGAATTCGGTGGCAAGGCCGTCTGCTGGCTCGGCGACGCCAACGTATTTGGCTGGCACCGCTATCTTCCTATGGACGGCGATACGGTGGAAGCCGCTCTGATGGCGCTAGAAAAATGGCTTTACGATGAGGTCGAGGGCGGCCGCAGCATCGCGCAGTGGGTGCAGTACATTTACGATCACGCCGAATCCCTGGCCTTTGCTGGCGTTCTGGTCGCCGTGGGTCTCAAGTATCCGGCGCAGTTTGTCAAAGAGCTGCAACCCCTGTTGGGAAATTTCCACGTCTACCAGTGCCAGATGAGCTGGGCGTTGAACGAATCGCAGGAGACCTGGGCGATTGCATTGAACGGTCAGCCCCGGGCCGCGATCAAATGGGCCGTGGAATGGAACAGAATGCCACACCGGCGCTCACTTCTCCGGGATACGGCGCCGTTTTTGATGCTCCAGGACGAAGGAACGCGGACCTATCTTTCCGCGCGGGTTGCCGAGTGGGCGAAGCGAACCGAAGAAAGTGAGAAAGCTCGCGACGATCTGAAGTTTTTCCTCGCAAGGTTCGATCTGGCGAATTATACCGAGACGCCGCAGGAAGACGGGCGCGCGATGATCACGATGCGGTGGCCCACTGATCTGGAGGCAAAGGTCAAACAAGGGCAGGACGAGAGCGAATTGAAAATGCTCTCCTTGACCTTCGCCTCAGTGGCGCGAGCTTGCTTGTCCGGCCGGAAAACGCTGCAGGCTGCGGAATTACCGGAGTTTGCTCGGCAGGTGCAACGCCTGGCGGAATGGCGCCCCTCCGACTTGGACGCAACGCAGGAGCAGTATCGCGTCAACTCCGTCGCCGGCGGAATCGCGGTTCTCATCGTGCAACATCGTGGCTGGCTTGCGCAGCACCCGGACCTTGAAAAATGGTGCATGGCTACGCTGCTCGATGTGAAGCCGAAGGAGAATTCCGAATTCGACTCGCCCGTTTCGGCTCTGGATCACACGGCTGAATCGTTTATGGGCGAGGCGGGCGTGGCGCTCTTACTGGAGAGCGACGAAGAGTGGGTTCTGCGTATCGCGTTTGAAGGCATTACCGGGTTTTACTATGGGTCTACCTGGCAAACGATGGTCCGTGCCTATTTGCTGCGGGAGCAGCTTGGGGAGAAGTTCGGGGAGCTGACGAATGTCGTAGTGCTCTGGTCCCCGCTTCGCCGCGCCGCAAATCGAGAATCGGGATACGAGGCAAAGCGCGACTTGCTGGCAAAGTACAAGGAGACGCTTTTCCGCAGATACGCTGCGGGCAATCTAAAAGGGAAACTGCTCCCATTTACCAAAGCCGAGACGCTGGGCCGCAGGCTGGTGGAGCGCATCTCACGCAGAATGATGTCCCCCGAAGAACGACGGATGAGGGAAGCGCGCAAGGAATGGGCACGCGAACATGGAAGGGATCGGAAGCTGGATCGTGAGATTCCCAGCATCGATTTCCACGTGCTCCAGAAAGGGCTCGGATTTCTGTGGGGGATGGTGCGCGAACCGCTTCCGGCGGACGAGCCTGTACTGCGTCACCATATCCGCGAGCTGTTTGACCTGGAAATGCGCACTCTGCCGAAGCCGGGGCCAGGCGAAGAGAATTACGAAATTCAGGGGACGCCCTACGAGTTCGACGTGTGGGTGATGGCTCGCGTCGCGGAATTCCTCGTCAAAGAAAATTCCGTCGAGGCGACGCGGCCATTTTACCGCCCGATACTGGACCTCGGTCCCGCAGGAAGGTACTGGGTGGAAGACTTCCTGCAGACCTGGGTCAGCACTGGACTCGAAATGACCAAAGATGCGGTCACTTTCGCGAAGATCTGGACCGACATGGTGGAGTATGCGATGGGCCTCCCCGCGTGGCAACCCAGTGCGCGGGGCTATTGGTCGCGCGCCGAGTCACTCGCCGTGGATCTGGTGGGGATGCACGATGCGGCGGCATCGGTGCTGGGTCAGGCCAAAAACAAAGGCGTGGTCCGCACGATGGCGCCGGTGTTTGAGCGCTGGGCGAAACAATGGCTGAAGCATGCGTCGGCGGCGGGCTGGTTCGCCCATTTCCTGACCACGGAGTCCGGCGGGGTCCTACTTGAGATGGGAATCAAGCAGCTGGCGGAGGTTGTGAGATCGTTCGAGGACCGCGACTGGCACCAGAACGGCATCGGCGGAATTTTCACTGACGCGCTGGCGGCCTGCTGGAAACACAAGCAGAACGAAATCGAGCGGCAGGCGGACCTGCGTAAAGCCTTCCTGCAGATCCTCACCGAACTCTGCGCGCGGCAGGTTCCAGAAGCCTTGCACCTTAGAAACAAGGTGTCGGAAGCTCTGGGCAGCCAAACACAATCGAGTCCTGCAACCATCCTCTAGGATTCGATACCCGCAGTATTTTGGGCAGATCGATGCGCCTTGTCATCCCGGCGAAGCTGCGCTTCCGCGCGGGCGAAAGACCGGGGGATTTCATCCCTGAGCATCTTGAGCATGTCGGCGATCACGTAATCATCGAGGCTGGGCTCCGAGATGCAAACAATTGCGGCTAATTGCGTCAAGGTGTGCGCGGCGTTCTGCCCCGGCTCGGCAAGGCCAGCATTGCTGCGCCCTGCCAGCAGCCCGCCATAGTCGAGAAGCCCCAGCCTGACGTACATGCTCCTAATGCCGGCGTGGATGTTGTCGTTGCCCATCTGATAATGGGAGCGCATTTCTGTGCGACCGGCGGCCGCTTCGAGGTGAGCAAACGTGGGCTGATCATTCTTGAGGTGCAGAGCGGCCCATCCATACGTGGACTTGAACGGCTTGCCGTACGTTGCGATGGCATTGTCGGAGGCTTTCAAAATCTTCGCCTGGGCGCGCGCTGAAAGTGGCCTGTAGCCAAGCTGCTTGGCGCACACCAGATACTTGCCCAACGCACGTTTCGATTCGACAGCGTGATGCGCGACGTAGCGTTCCGCGATGGCCTCGCCGTGTTGCGAAATGACGGCAGCGACGACGGCGATTTCGTGAAGGGTTCTCCAGCGAGCCATCGCCCCATCCGCGAATCCGTTTCCCAGCAGACAGATGATTTCATCGGTTACCTGGCAGCCGCGCACCAGCAATCGAATCAAGATCTGCCGGAGTTGCTTCTTCTTGTGCTTTTTTCGGGAGCTCTCGCGGTGATGAGCGCTCTCGCACCATTCACGCACCATCGTGAGCAGCATCCGCAGCTGGCCAAGAGGCTTTCCCCAGCGGCTCTCCATTCGTGTCCGGAACTCCGACAGATCAATATCCTGCTCTGCCCCCTCGTCGGACCACCGGGCCTTTAGATCCTTGAGAGTCTTCCTGGAGATTTTACCTGCCATCACGGGAAGCAGTGCAGGAAGTTGGTTTTCGGAAAAACGATCAACAGCCCGGTTCACTTCTTCCAGGTCAGCATCGGTGAGCGTGAGACTTACACTCCGATTCTTGGCGGCCTTTTTCGACACGAACGGCTCGGTGCTTCCGCTGAGCAAATGCTGCGCGATTCTTAGCGACAACCCTTTAGTAGGCGTAACCCCTTGTTCTTGAAGTTTCTTTGAAATCACCTTCTCAAGAAAAAACGCCGGAGTTTGCGCCGCTGCTTCGTTCAATGCTTGTTGGAGTGTGTCCATGCTCAACCTTTCTAGCGCCCGCCGAAAAGCTTCTTCAGATCACAACCATTTCCGCCGATCTTAACCGGACCCAGACCCACTTTACCGGTGACGGCACTAATCAGGTCTTTGCCCTTATACTACCGAGCCATCTTGGATGGTCTCCACAAATGTGCTCCAGTGTATGAGTTCAAATGGACAAGAATGCGTGCAGAAAGATACTTGGGGAAATAGAAGAACAAGTCCTGGCCAAGGACTCTCCGCTTTGTTGGACGATCGCGCGAGAACTCGCCGACTTCACAGTCGCATTCATCGTGGCGAATGACGGTCAGCTCTCGCCCGCCGGAACGGGAACGCTTGTATCCTTTCGCGATTCACATTACTTCCTGACCGCTACCCACGTCTGGGAGGAAGCCCTTAAGATAAGCGATTGGATTCGCATTCCGCTCAAGGAAAACAGCCCTTGCCGCTTCGCAATCAGCCCGAAGGAAATCGTTTCATATGGTGCTCCGATTCCTGCGCGATGGAATGAATGGGGTCCAGATATAACACTTCTTCGGATTCCGCCGGAGCGCGTAGGTAGCTTTACGGCTGTCGGGCGACCATTTTATCCGCTCTCGATCAAAAGAGAACTGCGAATCGATTGCTGTTTCGAGACGACGTTTCTGATGGGCGCGCCCGCGCTTAGGGGAAAATTCACTACCGAAAGTGCCATCCCAGAGCTTCAGGGGATGAACGTTTTGCTGGGCACTGGGCTGTATTCATCGACAGAATTGTCAAACGTACTCCGCTCGCAATCCGATTTCCTCGATGTTCTTATCGACACCACCCAGCCCGACGTAGCGGCTAATTTCGAAGGGGTCAGCGGGGGTGGGCTCTGGAAGGTCTATATTTTCAAGGCCCCCGACGGAAAGATTCAAACCTTCAAGATTCTCGCCGGGGTTGCGTTTTGGCAGGATCCCCTAAATTCGAGCCTGCTTATTCGGTGCCACGGACCGCAGAGTATAGGTGCTGTTCTCTACCGCCTCTACGAATAGCTCCAGACGACGAAGGCCGGCGAAGCGCAAAATTTTACAATTAGGATATAGTTTGTGACGTTATATCGGAGCCTTTACGCATGGTCGAAGCAAAACCGGATTGGGGTTTCTGGACGTTTTGGCTGACCGTATCTGCCGTCCTGATAGCCGCAGGTGTTGCGCTGCCATCGTTGGGATATTCAGCGCGCGCGGCGAAAGTCATGTTCTTCATAGGCATCGGAGTTTTGATTATTAGTGTTTTATCTCCGGTCCTGTCTCCGCTTAGAGGACTGCTGGCCATCTTGCCATCAGCGGTCTTCCGGCTATTCGAACTCATTGCGTCCGCATTGGTCAAGGCATACGCGCAGGTCGGTGCTTTTGTTTTGAAACCGATCCTTACAGTTGCAACGAAAAATGCGCGACCTCCGGCCCCTGCGCCCGAACCTGTTGGCGCTCCGGCTGTTCCTATCTCATGGTGGACGGCGCAAGATAAATGGGGGCCACAAAAAAGTGACCTGCGTATCTTTTCTAAGGAGGGCCACGTTCTAAGTGGCGTACATTTTGCCCTGAGACCCGACTATAAGTTCAGAACTTGGTATGCGGGATTCCGGCTTACGACTGCGGCAGATGAGGTCAAAAAGTCCCCCTTGACCTCTACATTTTTCTTCTACCTTGCCGACAACGAACGTCAACCAATGTGCCATCTTTATGTGGAGGGCAGGGCGCAAGGCCCATTCGCGCTGCGCAATCTTGGTCCTCAGCCGCATCCCAGTTTTGATTTCGACGTTTCGATTTTTCCGACACGCGCGGGCGAATTGTGCGCGGCGATCAGCGTCGATAAAGAATGGGTGCAGGCTGTCGCCTTTCCACACCGATACGCCGAACAACTTGTGCTTGTAGCGTTTGCTGATGGTCGTGACTTCAAAATCGACTTCGACCAAATATCTGTAAAGTGGGCACCAGTCGAATGAATTAGGCAAAGCCCTCATTTTGTTCGATTTTGCACGAATCCTGTGGCACAAGGAAGGACGGGGCTCAAGCCCACAACCCGCGGAAGGGGGACTCCAATTCGAGAAGCCTACTCATTCGTCGGGATGATCTCTCAGTGGGACCTGGGTGAGAAAAAACCGACGCTTGATGAACTGGTTGGGATAGCGAGGGAATTCAACCGAGAAGCAGGCACGGGATACCTCGTTCGGCTCAACCTTTATCTGTCGCTTGCTCAGCGGGGTGGCGATGCTAAGAAAGCAATCGAGATTCACGAACCGGATCATCGGGCTTATCTGCCCCCTTTTGCCCCCTCGCGTTTTTGCTAAGTCCCGACCAATCAGAAGGATGGTTGGTAGGGGCGGTGGGGATCGAAAACAACGACGAGTGGAATTTCAAGGACTTACGCGGCTGGCTTCACTGGCTCCTACTTCGTCGCTACACGGTAAGCATTGGCTTGATGCAGGTGAACAGTGAAATGGCTCCGCACTTTCATGTGAAGCCCGATCAATTCCTTGAACCCTGCACTAACCTCCGCATCGGGGCCGCCATCCTTATCTCGGTGTACACAGACTTGGCCCGTGAAACGGGCGAGGGGTTCTCAGCACTCGACGTTGCCCTTTCCTTCTATAACACCGGAAATCCAACGGCTGGATCCCCTACTTCTCAAAACGGCACGGCCATGTCGCGCACTCGACCCAACCCTTCTATTCGCCTTTTGTTCGCCCATAATGTATGCTTGGGCGTTGACGACCTGGTTTCGGACTTACACTCTTCAGTAAGCGGGAACAGCACCAAATGCCCAGCACGGGTCAGAGCGAAGGATTGAAAGTAGCGCGACTGCTCATGGTGCTCAGCAGCATCTCGCCACTATTTGTTTTGTGGGCGGTCAGAGGCAGCAAGATCGTGCCAGATTCTTGTCTCCTCAGCTTTTGCGCCTTGATGGTGGTCCTTCCAAACCTCTTTCTCTGGCTCAGAATATCAGCGGCAAAGAAGCACCAAGTCCGACGAGAGTTGGCAATAGGTTCTGCGGAAGACCACCGAGACCATCTTCTCGTCTATCTGTTCGCTATGCTGCTGCCTTTCTATCCTATCGACACAGGCAGCTGGAGAGATTTCGCCGCGTTGATTGCGGCGCTGAGCTTTGTCGTCTTTTTGTTCTGGCATCTCAATCTGCATTACATGAATCTCCTTTTTGCCATCAGGGGGTACCGCGTCTTTACAATTCTCCCTCCAAAGGACGACAATCCGATTAGTGGTCGTGCAAGTCTTGTTCTGATAACGCCCCGGACCGAAGTCCTGGCTGGGGACCGCATCATCGCATATCGCTTGAGTGACACCGTCTATTTTGAGGTCAAAGAATGCCAGCCCACTTCGACGTTAACGCTGTCGAACTAGTCGAGTTCGGTGTCGGACTCGATGAGCGCAGCGGTCAGCGGTATGTGCAGGTTCCTATAGACTCTGAAATTCAGGTCGCCCTGCGAGAGATGGTAATCGCGACACGGGACGAATTGAAGGCGGCAGGAGACGCCGCCACTTACGACCCTGGTGAGAAGTATGCGAGTCAGGAGAACCTGCGGCTGCCGCTTGATAGCGAACTGGCTTCAAACATCATGAAGATTCACGAAGCAACTAATCTGCCGAGTGAACCAAAGGCACTGTCCGATCCCGCTGAAGTTTTCTGCTACTTTGCGCGTATGCGCGATAATAAAGGACGTCGCCTTACGGCAATCCGGCGAGCGACCTCGTTCAAGGGAGTCCTCAAGAGCCGCCTGCTCCGATTCACCACGGATGCGTTGAAAATCGTTCCAGACAAAATATTCAAGCTTGACACCGATTTCGATCTGCTGATTGACGACACTGGCATCCAAATCTTGCGGTCTGCTGGATTCGAGTTCGTTGGCGCGCTGGAAGGAGCGGTCCTCGGTGCCGTAAAGAAAAATGTAAAGGCCGTCAGAGTCGACCTCCCGTTTATAGACTTCGACCCGATTGAATCCTTCGCCAGTCATCATCCTCGTGCGGCCCGATACCTCGCTTCCATTCGTACGCAACAAGAGACGAAGAACATCGACAAAACAAACCTGAAGAACCTGTGCCAACGTACCGGAGTGAAGGTCACCGAGGTAAAGGGCAAGCTGCAGGTCCAAGATGGTTCTATCATGGATTTTCTGGGCGTGCTTGACCGGAGACTCTACGAGGTCGAACTCATTAAAGGACAGCCCGAGCCTTTTCGTGCCGCGAGCCGAAGCAGGATTGGCAATGTTTCCGGCGGGAAATCTGCCGTTTCAAAATGAGCGCAAAAGTTCAGGATATGCGAGACGGAATGGCAGAAATCGTCCGCCCTGCTGGAATAGCTTGGGGCTGGGATAAATAGTTTGGCGAAGTCTTCTTTTAGGGACTCAGTAGCAGGTCAACCTCACCGAGCCTCGGGTCCCCATTGCCGAAAAGTCTGGTTTGGGTCTTTCCCCGAATCGGACGGTTAATTCTCCTAAGTTGGTGTCTCGGGAAGGCCGTTTTCAACGCCTGCTTCGTAATCGTCAGTGTAGGCTCCCTGCAATCCGTTCTCACGTAAACGAAGCCATCAGACCTGACGAGCCGAGAGGCTTGAGCGAAAACGGTCGTTAACAGACGGTGATAGATTTCCCGGTTCTCAAATTTTCCTCGGTGCTTGCCAGCGTATCGGCTGCCTGAACGATGGTCGGTCGGAGGCCCCCCCAGAAGCCAGAGACGAAGCCATTGGTCGTAGTGATAATTGGTGATGCCAAAGTAAGGCGGAGAGGTTAGGAGTAAAGATGCGCGCTGTAGGCCGCGGCGACTGAGGTCTCCTTTGAGGTCCCGCAGTACTCCCATGCTGTCGCCAAGGTAAAGTCTGCTCCTCGCTGTTTTTGGCGTCCCCTTGGCGTATCTCCAGTCAAACTTTTTGCGCAAGAACGCGACCGGATCAATGTCCGGTGGTCTGAGCCCACGTTCTCTCCACCAGGCAACGGCGTATTTTGGTGCCATCGCTTTGGTTTGCCGCATCTGGTTTGAGAGCGAGTCCGTTATCTTCCCGTGTAAATGGACGAGCAAGAAAGCCATAAGCGTGCGGTCGATTACATTTTGTCGCCAGTTTAGGAGATCCCTTGCGCAGAGCAGAAACCGACGAACTTCCGTTGTGAAGCAATGGCGAAAGAACAGAGGCAACTCGAGGGCCAGCTTTTCGTACCGCAGCGAACGCGCTTGCAGCTGAACTAAACGTCTATCGAGGTCATCCCTATTAGCAGGTGAGAGTTTTGTACGACCGTAAATCCAGCCAACAGGGTTCAGCTCTATCCCGAGCGCATGTCTGCCCCTTGTCGCGGCGCTATACAGCGCGGTTCCTCTCCCGGCGAAAGGGTCTAAAACGGTTTCACCTTCCCTACAGTACTTCTGCACGACGACGTCGCAGAATGCTGAAGGGAACATAGCGTAGTAAGGACCTATGCCTGCCCAACGATTCGCTGCGGTACTGAATCTGCCGTTCGTTTTGTTCATCGTCTAATCGTTTTTCATCAGTGCTCGCGCCAATTGTTCCAGCACCTTGGTCCCTAACGTTAGTGGAATAGCAGCATTGGCATGTGCAGTTATGATCGGGCCGACCGAGTTTGGAAATCTTGATGAAACCAGTTTGTCGAGGAGGTTACATACGCGGCCAAAACTCGGATAGAGCGATATATCGTCCTTCGAAATATCATCCTGACTGTCGTCTAGAAATGGCAGCGTCGCCACGATCTTCGCCCCTGACTTGGCCTTGTAGAAGAACTTGCGCCCAAAGTACGTGTCCTGACCGTAAGGCTTATCACTTATAGAGAAAATGACCCGCTGTTTTATGTATTCATCCGTCAGAAGTGCAAACGAACGATTTGGAAAGTACGGCGCTCCTGATGCAGTCTTGTCGACCTCATCAAAATGCGTCACGAATGCTCCGGACTTTTCGATTCCTATGACGAGTAAATCATTTCCAGTATTTTCCCGCACAATTTTGTTCAATCTCTTGAGTTCCGCCTTGACAACGGGGCTTAACCAAGCTGGATGACCAAACATTGCGAGAGGGCCGTCAACTATGAATGCGATTTTAGAAACTCGGTCGAGTACGCCTCGGCGCTCGAACCAACGAAGCAGATGTAACAGCAACACTCGCTCCCAAACTTGGATTACTTCTCCGAATGCCTCTCCGTTGGTCGAATTGTCATGAAACCGTTCATGGATACGGAGGGCATCAGTTGAGTAAATTGGGTGGCGACGCTCGCAGTCGCAGGATCCGACCCCAGTGGAAACCGAGATGTGTCTATCGCACCCACTCCGGCTCGAATAAGGGCAAGAGATCACGGCTGAATTTCGCAACTTCAAGAGTGCTTCGTACGTGTCTAGTAGAGACTTCCCGTCTTTAGCATCAACAATCACGTCGTGGAAATTCTCGAACAGTGCTTCCCGAAAGGAATCGATGGCAGAGGTATTGGTGCGCGTAATTACATTGCACCCCGGCATTGCTGCATCGAGGGTCGAGGCTTCCTCGGTTTTTCTAAACTCCTGCGGATTCACAGGTCGAGCTGCATCAAGTTCATCTATTTTCAGCAGGTCGAGGAGCACACTTGCAACCGTACAATAGCCAACCTTTGCACCCGGATATCCGTTTCGTACGTCGACTTCTGCCCAACTCCCATCAATGGCAACTGCAAATATAGGGAGCGGGGTTGAGACTTCAGGCGGCAATTTAGGAACGAGCGACGGGACTCCTGCCGAGTCCGGCACAAACACTCGAGACTTTTTGAGTAGATTCTTTACCCGTTCGGTCTCAGCAATACGCTGGAGTGGCTTGTATCCTGCAAACTCCCCCTCGTAGGGCATTAGAGTGCCCTGGACTCAATCGAGAACTTGTCAACCTGTACGGGTATAACGTAGGGATTGGATAGCGTTTTGACGCGAATGAAGCCCTTGTCCTGCGCTTTAAGTATGCTGTTTTCAAAATCCGCGAAGTCGTAGAATTTGCGCAATTCCTTTGTTTCATCAGTATTGTTCAAGTGACCTATGAACCAGTTGGCTGTATTTCGGAGAATATTTTTCTGGATCGAGCTAACTTCCTGAGTTGCGTACACCATACCGATGTGATATTTCGCACCTTCTTTAGCAGTCCGCACCCATATGTCCTTGAAATCGGATTCACTTGACGCTGGAAGGAGGTTATGCGCTTCCTCGACGTACACCAGAATCTCAGGTGGGATTTTGGCTTCGCGAAAATCCTTTCGGCTTCGCTCGAAAATGCGCCACATGATGCGGTCTGCGGATGCTTTATTTAGCTCGGGATTTCCACTTGATTGATCGACGATGACCAGCCTACCTGCGGCCAAGTCCTCGTAGATGTCTTCTGCATAATCAGTCCCTACGTCCGGCGTATGCTGTTCAGCGATTCGCCCGACCATACGTGAGCCGTTGGGGTATCCGAACATTTCGAGGATTTTTTTAAGATCATCGTCTGCCCACGGGCCATCGTGATTTTGAACGTACTGCTGCTCGAAGGCACTATACCCAGAGTCTTTGTCGACAATAAAGTTCCGCAGTCCTTGAAGGGCCTGGGATAGCTCTCCCCAGGTAAGGTTCGGCTTCTGGATGAGAGTCGCGGCCATCGCATGCTCCGACGCGTTGTCGCTGGTACTTGCCTGCATGGCCGTCAAAAGGTCTGAGTTGAAGAGCGATCTCGTCTTAGTTCCTACCTGCCATTGTGTTTTTGGTTTAATGCTGTCAGGTGGTTTCAGGCCCGCTTTGAACAAGAGTGCCCTATAACAGAGTACGCGCCGCATGTGGCGAGTTTTTGCCGACCAGTCATTTTCCTCAGGCGCTTCGAAGATAACGTCACGGAAGTTTGAAATGTATTTTGTGCTGTCCCCTTCTAACGCGGAGTTGATGATTTCCTTGCCAATCTGCAAGTTTGCTTCTTGGTGAAAATTGAGCAGCATCAGCTTGCGTTGAGGGTCAAGGGGATGCCGGATTAGTCCGTAGGTGACGACATCTTCCTTCAAGGCTTCGTGTTGGTTCTTGGGACCGGACGCCCATACGTTCTTAATCGCATTGGGGTTTTGAGAATTGTCTTGGTCTTGAGTATTTTCGTTGGCGTACTCGCCATTTGGATCAAACACGACCTGGCCGATACGAAAGGGCGTAGGGTTCCAGCGCAACGCAAAAACGGACTTCGCTATGATCTTCGTGGTGTTGGATTTTCCCGTTCGCGTCATGCCGAATAAGGCTGTCTTCTGGCCTAGCAAATCGGTTGGTGTAAGGCTAACTGGAACGCCAGAGACCTGTTGAAAGGGCCGATTGGTCGATGCGTACCTTACCTCTCCGACTCGGACGAGGAGGTCCTTGTCTTCGGGCTTGCCCAATCTCGGGTCTCGGTAATTCACGATTCTCCGTAGCACTTCCCCACGTGCTTTGAAAACCTTTAGACCTCGATTCGGATAGTAATTGCTGAGGTCTGATCCAAAGATCAATTCGAATTTCGCATCCGCTCCATCTCGCAGTTTGTCCATGTAGAAAGTCCCGATCACACGGCACCTGACCCCTGCGTAACCAAGCAGATTGTTTGTCGTAGGGTCCATCACGTCTCTGTGATCGAAAGTCTTGTCCAATTCGCCGCTCACTCGTTGTGCATTTTCGACCCGTACCCGTAATGCCTCTTGCGAATTTGGAAGATCGGCATGGTCCAGAACACGAAGCAGAACTAGCGAGGAATCCTCTTTCCGGACATCGGGAGTTGTGCCAGAAATTACGCGTGTGGCGATCAAGAAAGAAAGTGCGGGGATTCCACCAACCTGCTGGCGATTGAAATCGTGGATCTGTACGAGTGCTTCTTCATATCCGATTGAGTAAACCTCGCCAACGTATGCGCCGCCTTCGACGAGCGAGCTGAGTCCCGCCCCAGCGTCGTGCAGGTTCTCCGGCAGCTCCGTTTTGTCGAGTTGTTGTGTGACGCTAGAGAAGAGATTCGTCATTTTATGCTCCAACGCAAAACCTGACTAGCTAACGCTCGCCCGACAAACACACACTTTCCTTCATGATTACGACATCCCGAAGTACCGTTGTACGTCGAACTGTGCGAAGATTCAAGGAGTTACGTCGCTTCCGTATTCTGAACGCCATCACTTGGCAAACAACGGCTGCGGGCAGATTCTGCCGCATCGTCACAGGAGCGGCTCTTTGTTTCCGCTTGAGCATAACTGCGAGGTTTGCGCATGACCATCGCTTGGGACAAGGCCAAAGACGAAGTACTCCGAGAAAACACAGCGCAGGCCATTCAAGAGCAATTGGAGCACCTGAACAATCAGGCCGAAAAATATCAGCGGCGTTGGATATGGGAACTTTTCCAAAACGCCTTAGATGCCGCTCCTGTGCGACAAGGAATTGCTCTACGACTCCGCTTGGACGGGAATTTTGAATTCAGCCACAACGGAGTTCCGTTCGCGACTAAGGAAATTCTTCATCTCATTTTTCATGGTTCCACCAAAAGAGAAAAAGAGGAAAGCATAGGTCGTTACGGAACGGGATTTCTGACTACGCACCTGATTTCAAGGAAGGTCCGCGTCCGCGGCTCGCTGGAAACCGACCAAGCCTTTGATTTTGTATTAGACCGCAGCGGAGCAACGCCGAGCGACCTCGCTGCCGCGATGGAACTATCCGAGCGAAGGCTGCGGGAATCTGTAGCTCAGAATCTCAAACCTGACGGCAGATGGACAACATTTGAGTATGACCTTTCGGTGGGAAGTCAATCCATTGTGCAAAATACCCTCCGGGACATCAGGAATATCGCGTCGATGGTTCTCGTTTTTAACCCGCGCATCGAGAGCCTTCAGATTGAAGACGGCGTCCCGTGCTCCTTTTCGGTGAGACGTGAAAGCGTGACCGCGGAAATCTCTCTGGTGACAGTGGATATAACGGAAAGCGAGAAGTGCTCACGCCGCTTCGCAGTTACCGAAACGGGAGATGTCACCGTGATGGTTCCTCTTCAAGACGGCCCCAATGGGTTAGCAATCGGAGAAGTCAACGGACTGCCGAGGCTTTTTGTGGCTTTTCCGCTGGTAGGAACGGAGACGCTCCCCCTCCCTTTCGTCGTGAATTGCCCCAAAGCGAAACCCACGGAGGAACGAAATGGCTTGTATTTGAATACAGAGGACACGGCGGATAATCTGAGAAATAAGGCCCTTCTGGAGAAAGCATGGGACGTTTACGCACGGGTCGCGGACTGGGCGGCGCATAGCGGTCTCCAGAAGCTTCAGCATTTAGCGAAAATCCGCCCAGCTCCGAACTTTGACTGGCTCGATAAGATGTGGTTTGACGAAGTGGCAGCGACTTGGCTGCAAAAGAGCATCGTGGATTTCCCTTTGGTGCTGGTGAGTACGAACGAGCACCTCCCGCCGACCAAAGTCATCTTCCCACAAGCAGACAGTGCGGACACCCGAAGCAGCTTTCGTGCCCTCGCGGAAGCATTCCATGGCCCAGTGCTACCCGATGCTCAGGCAGGTGAAGAATGGGAATCGATCGTCTCGGACTGGTCACTTCTCAGCAATCTTGACAATATTGGAATCCAAATAGAAACGCTTGCCAGCCTTTCATCCCGTGTTTCAACCTGCGAAACGGTTCCACATTTGGTGAGCGCGTTGGCGTCGCGAGGCACAAAGATTAGCCACGGAGTATTTCTAAACAGACTTTACGACCTGTTGTTACGGTCGGGGGAAGGCAGGATTCTGGAAAAAATTCCGCTGCTCCCCAATCAGCTAGGCACGTTCAAACGGCGAAACAGTCTTAAGCGCGATGACAATCTAGATGACGAGCTAAAGGACACAGCCGATTCATTGGGGCAGCAGGTCAGAGCGGAGCTTCTTGACCGAGGAGTGGAGGAGCAAGTTCAGGAACTTCTCAATCCTTATGGTCAAGAGAACCTGATAGCCATGCTCTTAAAGCTTTCCATCGCGCAAGCTGCGAGCCGACTCGGGAACGCAAACTATCGTTACGCAAATGCAAAGCTATTTGGCTGGTTGGCCCGCAATACGCGAGCCGGGGAGATTAAGGCCTTCCCTATCATCTCCGCACGACTGGATTCGTCCAACACACCGCAGCTGGCTGACCAACGAGATCAACTTCTCCCACCCGTCGGTTTATGGTCAAGCGACTTAAGAGCTTTCGCTGATCTCTTTCCTGACCGTAACATCTTTTCCGACGAGTATGTATCTGTTCTGGGTGCAGCCGAAAGTGAATGGCTGGAACAGAATGGATTTCTAATTCGAGAGCCGTTGACTAAGGAAACGAAAGACCTCAACAGTAGTGATCTCGAGAATCTGCTGGAAAAACCATTCTCAACAGACGAGGAAGAGAAAGAGCATCTCGCCAAGAACATAGAAGTTGCGGACCTATCCTTCCTGACGCTTAAAGACCGAGGGATCCTCGACGTTGTTCGGGGTAGCCGCTCGAAAGGAGCAAAGTTCCTCGCTTTCATTTTCGATTACCTTCTCCCAAGGTCTGCAGGGGCGATGGACTACATTCCCGTCAGCTGTACCTGTGCCAAAGTTCATTCGATCCATCGCGCTTTATGGTTGCCGCCGATTAAAGAGAGACAATGGGTGAACGAGAGGAAGAGCCACTACGGGCCACCAACGGCGCAGAACCTCGCACGTCTGTGGAAGGAGGACCCTTCTCTCCGGCGGAAGTTGGAAGACGACTCAGTCCTCATGTTCCTATCGCGAATTGGGGTGAGTGCGAGTGAAATTCTGATGAACTTGGCTGGCGGCGATGACCGTGAAATGCAGAGAGCGTTTGTTTCACTTCTAAACGCCGCAGATAACAAACCCGAACAGCTATTAAAGTTCGCAGAGGTGCTCTCTTCCGATCCCGAGCTGATTGAAGAATTTGAAAAAAGGAAGCAGCGGCGAGAAAGAACCCGCTTGAACCAGCAGCTTGGTGCGTTGGTCGAAACTATCTTCAAAGCACTGTTTCAAAGACCCGAGGTCAAGGCACTTGGACTTCGCGTTGAACGCACGGGCCGGGGCAGCGACTTCGCCATTGAATACGACCTTGTTGACGAGGATCGGGAATGGTTATTAAGCGTCGAAAGCAACAAAGCGAAGTTTCTAGTAGAACTCAAGGCGACCTATGAGGCTTCGGTGGGGATGACTCACGTTCAGGCCCAGGAAGCTGTCGCTCAGCGGGATTGGTTTGCGCTTTGTGTGGTACCGCTGCCATTCGGGCAAGCTGCTGAAGAGGCGCTCGTCAAGAGCGTGGCAAGGTTTGTTCCCGGAATCGGCGAGCGACTCACGGAACAAGTTGATATGGTCGAGGACATTCAGAATCGCACGTTGCATACAGTCTCCCATGCAGGTGAGATCGAAGTGGTCATGCACGAGGGAGTTGTCCGCTACCGCGTGAAAGAGCAGTTGTGGCGCGAGGGCCTGGATTTCGAGGAGTTTGTGGCCCATCTGGTCGAGAATCTCGGCGAGCCGTGACCCCCGTCAGACGACCGCTGTTTAGGGCCGTGGGGTGCTGCTTGCCCACGACCCCAGCGATCATCCCGGACCGCAGTCATGGGAGTTTTCTGGTGTCACTTCTGGGGTCACTTGGGTTGTCAATTTCAGGCGAATTGTGGCTTTGCGCGGCATGCCAAAGTTTTCGTATCTCATTGAAATGTCGTGCGTTGGCAGGTTGAGACAATTGTGGGCAAATTACCCCGGATGGCTTAAAAGGCCGCTGCTCTACCACTGAGCTACGCCCCTGCTTGTTCATAACATCTTACATCGAAAAGAGTTAGATCGCATCCAAGCCTTCACCAATACCGAGAGTTTGTCGTGGTGGCACC
>Ga0137394_10000601_pt1 | contig 25169 bp, 33 predicted proteins | sample czobulk116metaG_FD_108278 | JGI IMG/M metagenome (GOLD analysis project Ga0137394, IMG submission 108278) | Vadose zone soil microbial communities from Angelo Coast Range Reserve, California, USA - czobulk1.16 metaG | ecosystem: Environmental > Terrestrial > Soil > Vadose zone | place: USA...
AGCACAAAGGTGTTAAGGTGCAATAAGGTGCAATAAGGTGCAAAAACTCAAATGCAGTTTTCCTGATGCAGACACATGATTGTGCATCTGTACTGCCAAGGTTCTGGTTTGGAACCACAACTCAAACCTAAATCTTAAGCATGATCTGGGTATGACATCCCTCTGAGAAGGGAATCCCCCAATTCTGGGCCATTTCCCTCCAAAAAGGTGTGAAATTGATCACATCAATGCCTACTTTTACCCTGAAAAAAGAGCAATGTTCAATGTTTCTTTGTTGTGCATATATGTGCATTGTCTGACTACTAGGTGGGCTTACATAAGTGTCCAACTTCTGGGGTAGTGATAAGTATAGTTGTGAAGGGTACGGTAGGGAAGAGGGGAGTCGGGATCGCCGTCGCGGCGCCGGAACACGGGCCGCTTCAGCCACTGTACGCGACAGGACCACTGACACTGGCCCCGAAGACTGCCTCGACGCTGGTCAGGGTCGGGGAATCGAAGGCGCCGTCTAGGACCGCAATGCTGACGATAACGGTGACGAGGCAGAAGATCAACCTTGTGGTCGGCGTGAAATAGAAAAAATGGTTCTACGAGACGGGATTGGCCTTCAGCATGACGAGGCAATGGGAGGAGGGAATGGATACGTACGGCTTTGGCCTGTTGTCAGCGCCCTTGTGGTGGGTGAACTTGATCCTCAGAACGTCTAGTCGTTTGCAGGTGGCGGACAACCATCAGCTGGATATCCCCGTAGCAGAGAGCCTTAGGGCGGCCACGGTACTGCGTCTCGAGCTCCAGCAACTACGTGATCTCCTTGGAGTATGCATCGGGAGGCGCGTCTTCCGGGGGTGCCTTCAACGGCAGCGTGGCCTGGGAGCCGAAGAGCTCGTCCCAGTATCCGTCCGAGGGTATGTTCTTCTCGCCATCGACAACCTCGGCCGGTCGGCATCCCGTGTAGGCTAGGATGAGATAGCAAGCTGCGACGTCGAGCCGTTGGCGTTCGCTTGGGAAGATGCGGTGGTCGCAGGTGAAGTTGAACGACAGGAGTGCTAGAAGGTCGCCCGAATCGGTGACGTTCTTGACGCGCAAGGTGGGCGCCTCGAGGCGAAATTTGGGGATCAAGTAGGTCTTGTGGAACTAAAGAAGCAAGCTGTGAGTACATAGACTAGATTATCCCACTAGGACGTTTTTTAAGGGACGGAATATTTACCTTGAGGACCTCGTCGCTGTCATTGGTGTCCAAGCGCCGCCCCACCGTCTTGGCGTAACTGCGAAAGTTGCGAAGGAGCGAAGGTGAGCTTCAACCCCGATTCAAGTGTATGGACGTACGTTGTTTCCACTGCCGGAAGTACTGCCAGCAGGTACCGGACGACTTGATATCACACGTCTCGCACAAATGCAGGAGGAAGGACATGGCCGTCCCTTTCTGAGCCATTTTCAGCACGCTTTGCCATTCTCCAAGCTTCATGAGCTCGCAATATCTGTGCAAAGGCAGCAAAAGCATGAGCCAGCGGAAACTTGGACTGAATGCCACCGACGTACGCCTTCCACTTCTTCAAAATGCCAGTAACGTTGAACTTGGTGTTATCGGCCCACGCCGGCGGCATGAAAACCACAAGGTCGGCATTCTCGCGAAGGGCCGCATGTTGCTGAGCGGTCAATTGACGCCGTTTCTGATTTTGAGCGTCGGTGAGTTGCTGAAGGAATTCGTCGGTGCAATTGTCGCGGCCGTAGCCCAGGTGGACTGGTTGAGGGCGAGTCTTCCGAGCGACGGGTGTCCGTCGAGGTGCGCGAGAGTGTGGAGGTGCGCGGGGCATGTGCGGAGAGGAGGGGGACGTCGAAGTAGAAGGTGTTGGTACAAGCACACGACGACGACGTCAGGCAGATCACTGCGCAGGAAGGGAGCCTAGGAGGAGGGGGATAGATGGGAGGGACAACCAGGCCAGGGTGGTCCCCTTTATATGGCATCGACTGTTGTTGACGATTCGGAAGCTGAGTTGCGAATCTCGACCCCAAGTCACCTTCTGCGCTATCGCTACTCATGGCGATGTCATTGTGGTAGACTGCACTGCCCGATCGCCAGCCGGGTTTTGGTGATCAAGGCGGCGTAGGATGAAGTGAGGTCGCTGTACAACACCTCGTCCCAGACTTAGTTGTGTTGAGCGGGCCGGTGCCTCGGGAGGTGTTGACGTTTGATTGGCCATTGACAAGCAAACTGCCAAATGTCGGGACCTTACACCTCACAGACTTGAACTAATGGCCAGCCCAGAGGTACAGCAAGCTTTACCCACCAATGGCCATATCCATCCAGCCAACGACCAGGCTAATTCCCAGCCCTGTGACGTTGGACGCGAGGACACCACGGACTCCAGTCCTGTCGAACCCGCAGATCGTCCCGGGCAGGACATCCCCGCAACTGGCCTCGAGGAGGCAGCCACTGCACAACACGAGCAGCTGCGATCGGGGTTGAAACAGCCTGAGGAAACCACAGCCTCACCTGTTTTGGACAAACCTCCTGTGGTTCAATCTGCCGCTTCGTCGAAACAGAAGCCGACGACGTCTCTGACGAAGCGACCCACTCCGACAGTTCAGACGACTACAACTAAAGGCGCTAGTGGTCCCCCGACCCCGCAGGTGAAGAAGGTATTTACGCATTTCTTTAATATATGACGTGGATGCCGCTTTGGCCGTCTCTTTCTGACACGCACCCTCCGCATTGCAGATCCTGAACTCGGGCAAGTTCGGCGCGGGCGTCACGAAGGCTGTTCCGCCTCCAATTTCCAAGGCCACTGACACGCCCACCATCTCTGGCAAGCCTTCCACCATCGTCCAACCTTCTTCTAACTCGAAGACTGCCCCTTCATCCAACCCTGCTGCGAAGAAGTCCCCCGAGTCCACCTCTACACCGTCTTCCAAAGCGGCCATGCCACCTAAACCGTCCACCGGTCCTTCCGCTCCGACACGTAGGTCGTCGTTAGCACCTGCGAAACCTCCCGGTACAGCGCGATCATCTACATTGGCCACTTCGACATCCGGCAAATTGTCTTCCGCGTCTGCAGCGACCAGACCTGCTGCCCCACAACGTGCATCTGTCGTTTCCCCGGACTCTACTACGTCCGCTAAATCAGCCGCAACATCACGACCACGCGCTTCGGTTTCAGAGGCCGTGATTCCGAAGAAGGCGGCAGCGCCAAGAGCTAGCCTGGCGCCATCCGCCAAGCCACCGACCACTTCTATGGCGCGGCCTACGCGAGCTCCTGGCATCGGCTCTATATCATCACTTAAGGGAGTCAAGGAGAGCAAGGAGGGCAGCGATATTGGAGAGATTCAGAGCAAGGTACTGCAATCCTCGCGTTACAAGCAGGCGAGACAAGCTGACCTCCTTGCAGCTAGATGAAGCAACGGTGTCTCTTGATCTTAAGACCAGTAGAGTTTCTGAACTCGAAACTCGGGTCGATGAGTTAAAGGCAACTTTGGACAGTATCACCGCAGATTTGGAAGCCACCCGGCAAAACCTTGAGAGTGCGGAACGTGCGAAAGCTACCTCTGAGAAAGAACATGCAGAGACGAGGGCTGCTCTGGTGGTATCGCAGGGAGAAAGAGACAAGTTGGAGCAAGTATCAAATGAGGTGCGACCACATCTGATGAGCTGTAGCTCCTCTCTTATCTGACACACGGATAGCTGGAGGCCACGACGACGAACGCTGCAGAACGGAATGCCGTCGTCGAAACCTTGCAGGAACAGATCAAGGCATTGCAAGCTGAAGTCGATGAAAGCACGACAACTCTAGAATCTCTTCATGCCGAACGCGCCAATGAATCCGACATCATCGCCGCCGCAGAAATAGATCAGCAAACCCTGGTCAAAACCAGGGCCGATCTTGAAGCTATCAAGTCCGAGACGGCTGCGTTGAAAGCAGCTCAGGCTGAGGCATTAGATGCCGCGACTGCGAAGATTAACGCCCTCGAACTCGAAGCGTCGCGTGCTGAAGCGCTTGCTACTGAAATCACCTCCCTTCGTGCCGAGAAAGAAGAGACGTCCAATAAATTATCGGAACTCGAAGTCGAAATTTTGGAATTAAAGGAGGCACAGGAGCTCGCAGAGGAAGAGCGTGGAAACAGCAAGGCTCAAACCGACTCCCTACGCGACGAGGTAGCGGCGGCTGCAGCGGCCACCGAGAAGGCTGTTCAAGAGGCGGTAGCGAAGGAGAGTGCCGCGGCCGAGCACCTAGAGAGGGTCAAGACGCAACACGAAGAGGCATTGACACTTGCCCAGGAAGAGAGCAAGAGGCTAACCGAACAGCTTCACGCCTCGCAGGCAGATGTTGATGAAATTCGCAAAAATCTTGGAGCCGCAAATGCAGCGGCTGCATCCGCCGCCGACGAGCATGCGCGCCATCTCGCAGAGGCTGAACAGGTACACAAGGCTCGACAAGATGAGCTGACTGCGGAATTTGAGAGGGTTTCGGCCGAGCTTGCAGTGCGTGGATCGACGGGATAATTTACGCTCTTGCGATGTTCATAAAGTGATTTTCCAGGGCCAGGAAGCTGTTTATAATGCCAAAGTTCAGACAGTAAAGGATGAGCACGAGCAGCTCCTGCAGCAGGCTTTTGAGCGTGCAAAAGTGAGCTTCCTTACCGATAACAACGGTGGTACTATCAATCTCATTGTGTAGAATGAAGCAGGTGACGCCCATGGTCAAGACCTTCAGACACTCAGAGAAAAATCCGAGGCGGCAACCGAACAACTTCGCGCTTCGCATCAGGCCACCATCGAGGGACTTAAGGCTGACCACGAAACTGAACTCAACTCCCGGGCGCAGACCTTCCAGATGCAGCTGTCTACCCAGGCACTCAAGCTGAAGGCTACCACTGAGGATCTTGCGAAGGCGAAAGCAAAGCACAGCACAGCATCTCAAGAGCTGGAGTCTTTGAAATCACAACTGGAGGAGGCTCGTCAAGCCTCTCAAGCCACTGCGAGCACCGCCGCAGCTGATCAAGACGCCGAGATTGCGCGCCTGACCAAGGAGCTTTCCAACGCACGGGAAGACCTCAACGGCGTCAATGAGATCTTCCGGGCAACCCAAGAATCTATGCGAGAAATGAGCAACAACCACCAGATGGAGTTAGAGGAGGCTGCGAAGGGGCGCGCCGATGAGGTATCGAAGCTCCATGCCGCCCATGATACGGAAATCCAATCATTGGTGGCCGATAAGGCAAGCCTCGTGACAAGACTCTCGGACCTCGAGGGCGATGTGCTCACGTTGCGCGCGTCTGCCACATCCACGGCGACTACTGCATCACCCAAGAGGAACGGATCGGCTGCAGCCCCATCGGAGACCGTGACAAAGCAAGAGCTGCAGCGCACGCACGAGGCGCACAATCTGAAGATGCACGATTTGCAGGCCCAGCACGATAAGGATATCCGTGCGCTCCAAGAACAGGTAGGAGTCGCGCTCGCAAGGGCACAGGAAGCGGAGACAGACTTGGATCGAAAGAAGATGGAAATAACATATCTCGAACAAGACTCAGAGGAGAACCAAGACCAGATCATAAGGTACGTGAAGTTGTTTGGTCTTAAGAGTTTTCTCGGTTCTATATTTGCTTTGGCTGTGATCATTGGTTCTGGCATTTTCTGAGTTCTTTGGATGATACGCCGGGTTTTGTATGCACATATCTTGGTTTCGTTGGCCCGTTTCAATGATTTGGATTGCGCCCGTTATCGTTGCTCCGAATCCATGCTAGATTATGTCCCTTTGTGATTCGATTTACCTATTGCGTTTGCTTTTGCCTTTTTATTCATTTGATCCACGTTTTTGTTCTTTCACCTTTTCACCTCCACCGTTTCATTTCTTTCTTGATCGTGCTGAAGCTCACGTGTACCGTCAGGCTGAAGGAAGACGTGGGACGTCTGATGGAGAAATTATCATCAAGCACCGAGTAATCGTTTGGACGTCCTATTGCCGCGGCCCTCGCGATGTCAACGATGTTCCCTGCTGGGATCAGTTCGGAGGCCTGCTGGCAATGGGTGCTTATGTACGTGGACTGCAGCATACTACCTCTTTAGCCTACCTCTCTAGCCTATGTCATACCCTGCTGTTATTCGTATCCATGCATACCCTCACTCCTAATGTGCAGTTTGTTTTTACGGCCACGGATTGTGATGAGATGTTCGGGGCGGAACCGTACCGGATATCCGATCAATGACAAACTGTACTACCCCAAAAAGGGAAAACCACGCGAAACCCCAATAGTTCCACGGCAATTATCTTTTCTCTCCTCATCCACCATCCTGTCCCCCGCTGCTAGATACCATGGGAGTCCAGAAAGAGCCGGGTCAAAAAGGCGTCAATTGGTCTAACATCGCCGTCGGTACGTGTACTCCTCTTTCTGCATTGCTTGCTTCCGCCTGACCGACGCACGCGACAGGCGCGATCATGAACATGGTACCATCCTATGGTTTTGTCCCATTAGTATATGCTACTAACAATCTTCCAATGTTATTCCTATTCGATGATAGTTTGTAAGTTACTTCTGAGGCCATGCGTGCACCTCAACTAATTACTCTCTCATTACAGGAGGCAAGTCGGCCAGCAAATCAAGTTAGGAAAGGATTTGGCCACTGACCAGTAGCGCCCTCAGGTCACGACTCTTGGCCAACCTTTGGAGGTTATTAAGACGCAGATGGCTGCGAATCGGTCACAGACGATGATTCAGGCGTTACAATCTGTTTGGGCCCGTGGCGGCTCTCTCGGCTTTTTCCAAGGTCTCATTCCATGGGTGTGTACCTCGAGTGCATAGATGGTTCACCCCCGGCTGATTTTTTTAGGCGTGGATCGAAGCTTCGACGAAAGGTGGTGTGCTTCTGTTCACCGCGTCGGAAATTGAGACGGCTACGACGGGCATGGGTATGAACCCAGCCACGGCCGGCCTACTCGGAGGCATGGGCGGTGGTATTGCACAGGCTTATGCTACTATGGGTCAGTCCAAACAGTTCAATTCGGTTTTTTTAGCTTCGGTCTAATTCGTCTCATAGGATTTACGACCAGTATGAAAACTGCTGAAATTACTCGTCATAAACAGGCTGCAACGGGCGTGAAGGCGCCTTCGACGTGGGCATTGTTCTTCGAGATCCTCCGAAAGGAGGGCATTCGTGGTGTTAACAAGGGTGTCAACGCCGTCGCCGTACGCCAGTGCACAAATTGGGGCTCTCGGCATGTACAGTTTGTTTGTTATCAATTTGTTGAAACCTGACATCTACATCAGCATCGGTCTTGCCCGACTTGCGGAGACGTCGATTCGGAAGGTCCGCGGTAAGCAGGAAAGCCAGTCTCTCGGTGCTATGGACAAAATTCTTGCTTCATCCATTGGTGGTGCTTTTGCTACTTGGAACCAGCCTATCGAAGTCATTCGCGTTGAGGTATTTTGTCGTTGCTCAACTCAGCCACGTTCTATTCTCACCGTCGGTTGTAGATGCAAAACATGTCTAAGGAGGCGACTGCCTCAGCTAACCGCCCAGCGAAGCTGACAATCTTCAACACCTTTACTTACATCTACAAGGAAAATGGTATCAAGGGACTCTATCGTGGCGTGACTCCCCGGATCGGTCTTGGGATCTGGCAGACCATTTGCATGGTTTCATTTGCAGATTATGTCAAAGCATGGGTGAAGGGGAACAACCAAAAGGTTTAGGGATATGGTCAAATGAGCTACCATGATCTCTTCGTTACGGGTAGATGTTTGTCCTAGACCCTAGAGTAGATAGATACTAATACCCCACGTTTACCATCACATGACCTTCCCCACGCGCCCACTGCCAGCAAGTGAGGCGTAAACCCCGAAAGACGAATACAACTATACGTCGTATCTCACTTGTCATGGTACCGCCATCTTCCCTCAAGGCGTCGAGGAATCCCCTTCTGCTCGCATATCTTGCGCAGCTTTCACAGCATCCTTTGCGTACCAAGGCGCTAACTACGGGTGGGTGCTCTCGATCAACCCCATCCCTCTGTCCGAGGCTCCGAGGCCTTACCGAATCCTCCCCGAAGGGACACTCTGCTTCCTGCAAGAAGTGCTTGGCTCTCATTTGGCCAGCGTCTCCGTCCGGAAGCCCGCCAAAGATGCGCCAGTCTATTCCCACGTGCTCGCGTGTGCCAAAGTCGACGCGCGCGCCCTCAAGATGGCGCTCTACGGCTTTGTCGTCTCGGCACCTCTCAGCCACGTCCTCGTCGGCGAGCTGCAGAAGGCTTTCGCGGGCAGGACCGGACGCGCGGCGAAGCTCGGTCAGGTCATCGCCAGCAACTTGATCGTTTCTCCCATCCAGACCTTCTGTAAGTTTCGGGGAGATATTCGCGTCGCGTCGCGCGCGAGCTCGCTCGCTATGCGATTGCGATTACGATTGCAGATGCGGGCTGCTGCTGCTGCTGCTGCTGCTGCTGCGTTGCTGAGTTCTTTGCTGACCCGCTGCGTGGTTATTTCTTGTTAGTCTACCTCGCGTCTTTGGCTGTTATAGGCGGTGCCAAGTCGTGGGACGAGGTCAAGAAGACTGTGAAGGCGGGCTTTTACCCCGTCATCAGGGTTTGCTTCCGTCCCATTCGTTGTATCGGGTTTTACTGATTTGTCGCGTCGCCGCCACACAGGTCATGTGGGTCAGCTCCCCGCTGTCTTTATTATTTGCTCAGAAGTTCCTCTCGCCTGAGGTTTGTGACCACGCTCTCTCTCTCTCGGGAAGTCCTGAATGACGAGAGTCCATCTGACGCGGGCTCGACATTATACAGCTATGGGTTCCGTTTTTCAACTTGGTTTCATTTGTGCTCGGAGTGAGCTCAAGCTTCACCTTGCAGGGTTGTCGATGTAGAACTGATGTTTTCCCTGACAGACATACTTCAATACCAAGTTGAAGAAGATCCGCAAATCGGCGGAAAAGAAGGACGATGACAGACCAACCGATAATGAACGTGAATAGGCGTGGCATGTGTGTTCACTAGGCTAATTTATAAGGCACACAATGGCCCTTGTCGTAGCTAATGATAGGGAACCGCTCAGCTGTGCTGTTTTGGAATTCTTTTGTTGTTCATCCCAGTGATGTTCGGCAGAGCTTCAGTCGATACCTTAAAGCTCCTAGCGGCATAGTTTGCCGGAGCGGATGAGCTCAGATCACTCAGGGACGCGGTCCGATGATATCTGGTGGCCGCCACTATTATCGGAAATTCTTTTCCGCAGTGTTACTGCCGTATTCTTCAATTGTCTCGGCCATCCCAAGCCTGACACAGAAGTATCTATAGTTCTGGCACGGAGACGTCGTCTAGACCCGTACTTGATGGCCCCCATAGAGACATGCGTGGGATGCGGGTGACGGCGGGTCAATAGTCAACGTTGTGAGATTAGGACTCGTTCGCAACAGTCTGAAGTACGAGGGACACCACCCCCTTTCGCATACATCCGACATGTAAGATTAGAGATAAATGCTTGGACTCCTCCAGGCCCTTAGCATGTGCAGGGTCGATGCATGTACGTGAAACAAGGTTTATCACGGTGGCGTAGTGGCTACCACGGTGACACAGGGTCGATGGGTTTTCGAGGGTTTCTCCAAGTAACGATAGATCGTCCGCCAACCCTGATCGGTCTTCTGTCCAACCTCGACTTCTAGTCGCCACCCCTCGAGAGCGTACGTGTCAGGACCCATGACAAGTAGGGTCGGTGTGAGAATGACGTGCTGCGTCGGCTCCAGTGTTCCGCGGAATGTGATACGGCCGATCCAAGACGGCGGCGCCAAGTCGCTACAAGGTGGCGGCAAAAGGGCGGTCAAGCAGTAATCACCAAACAAATAAGAGGAGGGGCGCACTTGGTAGCAGAACGGTCATCCGCTGTAGTTTTGGATGCTAACTTCAGAGTATACTTGGACGGGTGGTTCATAGAAAAGTTCCTCAACATCAATGTCACGGGGACGTGGCAAGATCTGCGAGGTCTGGTGAGATGAATGTTCGGAAACATGAACACTGGTGGATACTTACGTCTCAGAGAAGTTGTGATGGACAACATCAGGCTTAATAGTTGTCAGCAAGACAGGATTCATCTCGGCGTTCCATTCGCTCGTTCGTATCGCCTCGAGAATACTTGCCCTTTCCATCTGCGTCTCCGCATATATGCTACGTTTCGCTTTTGTTTCCTCAGCCTCTCGAATGACATTATGGAGAGCGCCATGCTCAGCTCCGATGGTGGCCCCCGATATGAGGACGTGTCCTGACCTCCCGTTGGAAGGAATATCCCAGAATAGAAGGACGTCCAGCGAATGTGGGTGATATAACGGAAAAATATAGGGGTGAAGATTAAGAGCGATATGTGGATGTCGAGCCATCAAGTCGCGTGCAATTATATTCCGACGACCTTGATGAAGCAACGACAATGTCGAACTTGCCTTGATAGTGTAATTGAGGGTCTAAAAACATGTATCAGTTATACTGGCACGAGCGATGATCAAGTCTTGGACCTCATTCATATGATTGCACCTTATGCTTAATGGTGGTGGCGGGGATTCCTCAACAGGCTGCCCCTTTAAAACTTGTGCAAGCTTTCCGACTACAAACTGGAAGGTAGCATCCACGTCGGGAATGTCGTCTCGTGGATTCACACTGAAAAGTAATTGAAATCCCTGACTCGAAAGGATATTCATACTGGATCTCGTTCAGCGATGTACACCACAGATATAAAATAACCTACTGCTTAAAACTTGTGAGCGACTTGCACGACCACGTCGGGCTCAACGTCACTATCTGGGACACAGAAACCGAAGTGGAAGGTGCAATGTTTCGGACCTCTAGGAAAGAAGAAAAGAGATTTTCTAACGTCTGTCCAGGTTGAAATGCTAATGTCGCTGAAAGTAGTGGGCGAACTTCAAAAAAGCGTGCTATCCTGACGCAATGAAATTCATAACCGTCCCCCTAGAAAATGGCGGATCAAAGTTATGAATGGTTACAGCTCAAAATATTTCGCATACTTCTCGGAAAGTGAGTAAGAAGCAGAGTTCTTGCTCGCCCAATTTATTTGCATGGAGCATGAAGGAAAGTTCAAAGCTGGCACCCGAAGCGAGTGACGAGTTTTCTATGGAAGTCAATGGAACTCTATAGGGTGTTCTAGGGAGCAAAGAATTGCCCGAATCGAAGGTCTCGGAGCCAAGAACAGGTGCTTCGCCTGTAGGTTGTAGATGGTGTAATGGTGTCGTTTGGCGCATACCGGTGTCTTGATCGCCAGATTCATCAACCCAAAATTCTTCATCCTCTCCACTGACTAGCCAGATGTCGCCGATCGCCTTTGTCCCAATATTCGACAACCAGATGCCCATTGGTCTGCATTCCCCGTGATAGAGAACCAAACGACTGTCATCGAAGAACTCAGCCGACAGTCGCTGCGCGGCATCTTCGACCTCGACTTTGGCAATATTGTCGGGCGCATATACCTTGTTTTGTCGTTGATGGAGCGTATCTTGAAGTCTCCGACCTCGTGATGAAAGGGATTCTCTCGCAGGAAGGAGAGAAAGAAAAATGTATGAGACATGAGTGATTTGCAAGGTCATGGGTTGTTTTGCCAGAATTGACATTGGGATCTTATTAGGTAGAGAAAATTAGCCTGCAGCATGCGGTTGAACAAGCCGACGATGTTCACCGTCCGAGTTTCCTTCGGGTCTAGGACTATCTCACCTAAGACCTCGACATCAACGAGATCTTGGGTCCACTCGGAGCCAGCTGAGTGCCCCGTTACAATGACAGTCAAGTCCGACAGATTCACTTCTGCGTTGAATGGATTATGAACAACAAGGTCCACCCAGAACGCCACTGCATACTTCTTAGTAAAGAAGAACGTAGACAGTCTTATCACACACTTACCGTTGACAGTCGCCTTCCCTGTGCGGTGAAGAACTTCTTTGCCTCTAGTTCTCCTGAATGAAGTCCAACTGTCTTCCCGTGATTGCCATGTAGACGGATCTCCGCCGACTGCATCTCCAGGTAATCGCACTCTGGTGAGACGTGGTTTGAAGAGTGTAACTGGAAGCGTCAGGTCTGAGGTATGAAAGTCCGTGCCTGATGTGTCTTTCAGATGCTGCCGTTTAAGTCAGAAGCTGGATCTAGAAGCGGATAAGACCGAGCACCTGGAGGGCAACTCGAAAATCATCCAAGAAAACCCTATCCATCGCACGGTCTTTAGGTATGTCTGACACGTCATCTAGCGGGGGTGCCGGGTCGGAAGATCTCCCAAGAAGAGACAAGAAGCATTGGACTGCCCGCCGAACCTCGCCGGTGGTATAATAAAGGCGCCCTGATCAATGAAACATCAGGTCCTGTATGATGCCACGCCAACTTTAAAGTACCCAACGCATGCTCTAAGCCAGGGAGGATGCCGTCCAGTCGGGTTGATGTCTGCATCTCAATTCCCTCCGCGTCCCAAAACGAAGGCGACAAATCCTTCGCAGGATAGGACTTATAAAGCCCGTGCGCCTTGCGTAGGAAATAGATTGTGAGTGGTTTCTGCTTGATTCCATCAGTAACGTATGATACCAAACTGGGCTCGGGCGCACTATCCCAGACTTTTCGAGCCGATTTGCGGCGAAGAGGTACAAAAGCGCTGCTCGTCGGCGGGCCAGCCTCCGAGAACTGAGATGCGCTGCTTGTGCAAACAAAAGTGCGGATGGTGGCTCCTCCGCCTTTGAACTCCATGTATTAGCACTGAGAAGCCGCAGTTTACCAACGTTATGTCACGCACCGATGAGGCTGCCCAGACCAGCCATCTGTCACCCTCAAGGGGGCTTGCTAGAAAATCGGCACTGCCCTCCCAGCGCACAGCATACATCAGCGCACGTAGTTGAGCCGAAGCTGATGCTTCTACGTCGGGAGATGTGACCACGGAGAGTGCGTGCGCGACATGAAGGTTTACCGCGGAGGATGGAGAAAGGAGTAGTGGGAGCATTTCCTTCAGGGTGAGACAGCTGAGTATTCCTGCCTTCCCCTCAAATGTTGGTAGAGCCTACCGATCCGCCCTTCCCATCTTTCTTCAGCATCTCCCACACGCTGATCGCAAGCTTTAGGTCACCCAGTATAGTGGCGAATTCTGCCAGTCGTCTCTGCTGACTCGGAGGAAGCTGTCCCCCAGCAGCAATACTTGATATTGAAGATTGCGACCCTGACCGAGTCCCTGATAGGACTGGGGAAACAGATGACATGGGTGTCTGCTGAAGCACAGGTGACGCCGCCCCAGAGCCAAAAAGACGACGAGTCGATGAAAAGAGACGGGAAGGTAGCCTTCTCGTTGAGGCAAACTGGAAGCATATAAACGAGTCAACATGTGGTCCCAGTACATGAGAAGCGGGTATCACATTTTCATTCCAATCTGCAACGCATTTTTCCATCCAAGGAACAAGGCTCATCGAAACAAACTCTCGAACGAACTTGGCTGTCCGTTGTATGTCCTGCTCGCTCAAACGAAGTGTGTTCACTTCGTTTGTGGCCCCAGAGGTTGAAACCGATTTCGACCTCGTGGCGGATGGATCAGGTGTGTTGAGCGAAGAGTGCGGTATTGGCGGTAGCCGTAAAGGTGCGATCGGAACGGGAACAGGCGGTGGGGGTGGTGAGGGAAGCTCGAGCGGAAGCAGATAGCTATGTAAACCGTACTGCTTTTTGACAGCATTGAAGAGTGCGTTTGCTCTTCACGAGGTGAGTAAACGAAGATAGACTTTAGAAGACCACGCACTCCTCGTCTGACAAGGGAGAATTTTCCGGGTGGATGATCAGTGAGTACCGTAAATGCGTATTGTCCACCCATGACGGGAGTTCTAGAGGGCGAGAATGCAGCTGCGCCAAAGTCTGCAGTGGATTGGGCAGCATAGTGGACACGGCCAATACGACTGTAACGGTTTTGAGGACTCTCAACCATGCAGTCAGGACTGGTATAGGAAGCACACACTCGCAACTGGATGGTTCCATCCCTCATACTTCGACGGAATGTGGTCTCCCTCTACGCATTGGCGCACCTCGATCCACCAAGGGGTCCTTAGGTTGTTAGCTCTGTCATTTGCGGCGGCAGCTACCTCAACGCGTTCCCAGTCTTCCAACCACCTGACGCATCTGCTTGAGATACGAGCGCTGATCCAGTCTATCATTCTTCCTGCGCGTTGTTCTTCGTCCTCTCGACATCCTTCTTCGATCTCTGCCAAGTCTGAGAAGCGCAAGGCGAAAGAGGCGAGAGGCACGGGTGTCAATGACGTTGTCCTTGTTGTGACTAGGAAGTTGCATGTAAGAACCTGAGTGTTTAATGTCTCGAATGGGGTGCGTCTTACCCTGTGGTAGCGGAGAAAACGATTGCAGGATTTGGGGCAATGGAGGTAATGACAACGAGGAGAGAAGATCGACTAGGTCAGGGGACGAAATGATACATATATGAGGGCTTAGGGAAGGCGGAAGAACAGATGCTATCCGTGCCATTGCTCGGGTGACTTGTTGTCGACTCTCGAGATTGCTCGATTCAGGAGAAGAAGACGAAACTGCGGGGCTCGAGATGGGAACGTGTGCCGCGGACGTCGCCTATTGTACGCGTCGAAGCCGAAGACGTTTACATAACTCAATCATAGATCGATTCGATTCGACGACAGGAAATCAAGAATATCATACATTAATCGGCATACCACGGGTCCCACATAACAGTCGGATATACAACAAAGTCGGTCCCATTTCGTGTAGGAGGAAATTGAGAGTCAGAAAAGTAAGTCACCTAGCAAAAGACCACCAACAAGGCCACCTAGGAGAGGCATGGCAGAACCCGAGGATCTCTGGTAGCCTCCATATCCACCTCCACCTCCATATCCATATCCGGCACCGTATCCTGGGCCGTACGCGTAGGGGTTTCCAGCTGGTGGCCCGTAACGTGATGGATAAGACGTTCCCGCGTACCCGCGTTGATCAGAAAGGGCTTGCTGTTGTGCATATCGGGCTTGTTGCGCGCTTACCATCTCGGCGTACCGGCGCTGTCTCTCTCTTTCGATCTAAACAGAAGGACTTGTAAGGAAACAGATAAGCGTATGTGAGGATTGAGTTTGTACGCACTCTCGCCATCTCTCTCTTGTATGCTTCGCGCTCTTCTTTGGTACCGATCGCCTTATCCTTGAGTCGGCCAAAGAACCCTCGTTTCTCCTTTCCTTTCTTGGAGGAGGGATTGGGCGCGGCATTGTCTGCGTCTGGTATCATGCTGACGCTATCATGGCCATTGAAGGAGTGGCGACGGCCCCTGGAGGTGGCTGCGTCCTTTGACTCGTGCTGCCGTACAAGGCTCTCGACTTTCTCTCTGACATCCGGGTGCTCTCGGAGGTATTGCTCATCCTCATACGGATGCGTCCAGATCGCGCGGGGGGGATCAGCCTTCGTGTCGACCTGCAGAGCGGGGTTAATCATTGATGCAGAAAGGCGATGGGAAAGATATGTCCCGTACCCAGAAGGGATGATTCTTATCGGGGTCGAACTCCTGAACCCAGCCGTATGGAAGAGGGAGTGAATCCGAACTCATGATGGATTGTGAATGAGGGGTATTTTTCCTGAAGGAAAAGACTGCGTGCCTTTTATAAGGGTGGATGTGGGTGTGCTAATGATGTCTGTCTCATAGATCAGCCATCCACGTGAGAGAAACGCTACGCCCATGTAATGCTGTGCAACTTATCGTGCATCGGTTGGCCAACCGCACAGCCCCGCTCGCCGGCACGCCCTGGTTCAGCTTCACTTTTCCCTTCCTGCCATGCCCTAAATCCGCAGTAAACTGCGTCCGGTTAATGATGCTACCCGACTCGGGCACGGGCTTGAATTAGCGGTAACCTTTACTACGTGAACATGAGCCTGATCATATTGTGTATATTACAGCCATGGAGCAACAATGCAAAACTGTCCCGACAAGTTAAGATCATAAAAGACTAGGAGCCCATTATCACTGTCCACGGAGGTCATGTATCACCTCCTGGATTTTCCTGATTTTCTGATCCGTAGTCATCTTCAAGAACTAAGCATCAACAAACGGAAATCACAGGTCACAGCTGTGCGACGAACCTCGTAAAAGATCCGCATTCTCTCCCTCCGACGAGCATCAACAGCGTGGCGCTGAAGGAATGTCTCGACGAACGAGGCGGGGTCATCCCCATTTTCATCGTCATGGGCGTCATCGCTATCGAACATATTGCCTTCACGATGCATGCTGGTGATGCTACTACTCCCCTCTCTTCGATGATGTACCTTTTGCACTTTAGCGGGTACCTTCGCAACAGGCTTGCCCCATGTTGAGGCCCACACATCCGGGGATGGGGTCCAATCTTCAGCAGGGGCTCCCCAACCCCACCCACAGTCTTCGACAGCGGTGCCACCCCAATGGGCTCGGCTACTTTGATCCGCCAATTCATCCTCTAGTTTATCCAGAAACTCGTGCATAGACTCGGCTTCTTCACCCCTTTCAGCGGCCGCTAGCCCCCTGCGCCAAAAAGAGACGAGGTTGGGAGACAAGTCTACCCAATGATTACGCTCTTGATCGGCTCTTCTAAGGCTCGATAGAATATCGCATGTCGGTTTTCGCATAGTAGATGAGGATGCTTGGATGCCGTAGGCCTCAGCCCTTGAGGAATGCTGGGCTGAACTTTCGTGAGTCACAGCTTGTGTGACTGTCATAACGTCTGCTTTGCAGATGTTGCAGAACCATTTCCCATTGCCTACAGCTGTGAAATCTATATAACACTTAGCTATTGCTTGTCAGTATGACCACGTAGCGAAAATTGCGCACTTTCTCGGTGTTTGAAGTGAGCTACCGCTCGTGGCATGCTTCATGAACGTCGATATGACTTGAGGGATTTCAGGACAGACGAGCGAGCGAATGTGCTGCGTAAGTTGAGAAGGGTATCTTGGAGAGGAGAGGATCGATAGCGGAGCTCAGGAGCTTGGCCTGCCCAGATGAGTAGGCTGTGGGTGGCCTGCATTTACAAAGGTTAATATAATGGACTAACGCCCGAGACCGTGCGAAGTCTTAAGTCATCCAGGCCCCCGATTACCGGACCTAGGCACGTGTTTGAAAACATCCAACCCACTCGGAGGTCCCTTTAACAGTAGCAGTGTCGTGTCCTTTTTTACCTGGTACGTATTCTAGTCGCCTTACCGACTGTTGCATGGGACTGAACATGCCAACCCTTATTCCGACTTGGCCAGAACGTCACAGCCCTCGTAAAATGTCCTGCCACTCGTTGACTAGTAAATGCCAAGCGATCCTGCAGTTATATATCAAATAGAGTACGTATTCCGAATTTGCCGGGTACACTGTAGACTGATAACATAATCTTCAACCTCGCCCACCAGCGTGAATCAATGCCAGCTTCCAGCTTACGCCACCCACCGGAATAAAGTTCGTACTTTACTAATACTAGCCGATAGGCACTCGGCAATTACAGATAGCACGCAGTGGTCTCTGAGCTGGGGCAAGGAGACAAACGTCGATTGAAGCTCAGTTTCGTCGATATCAGACGTATTCTGACGCACGGTATCAAGACATGATGCATGAGCGAAGCCTGTACGCCTTATGCATCTGAAAACAATTACGACCTTCACTTTCGTTCTTGCCTAGACAGATCCAACCCCTTCTGGAGACCGTGCCTTGAGCAGCTGCACGGCACCCTGAGCGGTGGACACCGTTGGCATGAGACGACTACGACTGTCCGTTGATGCAAACTCAAAAGCGATTGCGGCACAAGAAGATGCCTCCATGCCATGATCATGCCCATGATAAGACTCCAGACGACGAGAACACCAATGATAGCCACAGCAAGTCTGGATCCGATGATTATAGCTGCGATGACGATTACTACCAGCTCTATCCCCTCTAGGATCGACGCGGTCACCGATCGCCTAGACGCCGAAAAAATTCGCGATCGATATCAAGTTTAGAAGATTACTTCTGCTGTAGTCCGACGTTGGGACCGAGTTGAGATTACAGGAGCCCACAGTCACACGGAATCTGTGGCACGGAGCCCTTTGGAAGGGCACCTCCTCTACTCCAGGTCTACTTACGTATCGCCATTAGGGCGGTGTGAGACAACAGCTGCCACAGCCAAACGAAACCCTACGAGGGACAGCCAAGGAGCACTGCCTGCTGGTGTGATGAACTTGCCACTCAGAACACGAAGCGCCGCAAGGCACTTGCTCATTTGTTGCGGTGTACCCCATAATTGCTGGGTTCTCGAAATCTTCGTGCCGCGATACTATACTTACCCTGTCAAGGCTGTCATTGCCGTGTAGCGGGCTGTGCCAATGCTATGCCCAAAAATATTCCTCTAAGGCATCGTTCCTTTTATGGGCCTTACCCTTTCTTAGTCTACGGCCGCATTCAGAATAACTTAATCAGAGTCATGTGATTACTGTGGTCCGCAAAACGCCGGGGCACCGCCAAACTACTTTTGGTCCGCTCGTAGGAACAAGTCCGAGAGACTGTTGCGGTGAGCGTCATATATAGTCCGCCCGAGGTGACCGATTCCAAGATCCGGTCAAGTCCGAAAACAGCTGACCATTTATTTTAGTTGAGTTGAGATCGGCTCGCGTGCTTGTGGAACACCTCAAAAATTTCTTATGAACCTATGAATACAGTAAATACACAATGTAGGCACTTTGACACACCGTGCGTTTGTACTCGACGCCGACTTGCCAGCGCCTGATTTCCTTCGCGCCGTGTGTATTCTACAAGTTTGCTTGAGGAGACGAGTGCCAGGGGATTGAAAGAACAGAAATGCCTTGTAGCAACAAATATCGTCGTTCCTCGCTATTTCAGGCAGTCACATTTGCCATGTACCATTTGCTTTAATAAGAAAGATTATACGCGCCCCAACTAGTAAATTACACGCTATACCATAATTATGAAGACCCTGGAGATGGATCGACCCACGTCCCATTTGGCCAGAGTGTTGCCGCCTGGGTAAAATCTCCTGCTACTCCTTGACTGGTGAACTACCAGGTGAATGTTCAGCCATAGATCGAGTGAAGACGAATGAAATGCATACCGCTAGCCTGAAAAAGTGCGGCAATCCGTTCTGCAATGCCGCCAGAGAATAGTTAAGACCAGCGCCAAGATAACGTTCCACGTCGTCCACCAGCAGCGCGAATCCATCCCAGCTCTCTCCACTCGGAAGTGGAGACCAGGATATCGTCTGGTTTAGGAGGGGTGTGGAGGAATCAAAATTTGACGAATTGGTGACAAAACTCGGGAGGCCAGTACCGGCTGTGCCATCTCGTTGCAGCTGTAGTCAGAAACGTCAACGCTGTTGGCGATCCGGGAAATAAGGGGGACATTACTTGGGCAGAAGTCTGAAGGATCGAGGCAAATCCGAAGGCCGCCGTTCCGTTCAGAAATAGTCCCAAGAGAAAGCCTTGGTAGATGGCGGAGAGTCTGGTGGGGAACGCGGTGCCCGGCATGAGTATCACGGCTATGATGTAATGGTGAAGCCGCAGTTGCAAGGTGGGTAGGAGTGCCAGAACCAAGGTCACCAATCCTCCGAGAAGGTACCAACCAAGATAGTACGGGAGCCAGCCTGTTCGACGAATGACACGGCATTGATTGATGACAATGACGAGCAACACGAGGATGATAATGATAAGTGCGGCGAGTCCTCCACGTTGCGCTGTGATATCCTTGGCAGTCAATCGATTGATAGGAATTCTCTCCGTGGTAAGATTTGCCAGAACTGTGACCCAGTACGGTCCAAGGTATAAGATCGTGGCTTCTATCGGCGATTTGGAAAAGGCGGGTAGAACAAAACGGATCGCCGAACGCCAGAAAGCGTAGCAGACGAAAAGTACGGGGAGGAAGGTCCCGAAACCATCTGCAATATCGGGAGGTTGTGTGCGTGGTTGGGAGAAAATAGTGATGTGCCAAAACCCGATACAGACCATACACCAAAATAGAACGATGGGCCTGGGTCGAATCACCAAAAAGATAATTACGGTCACCAAGGTGTTGAGCGCCAGCGCCTCTGACCGGAGATCTGAGCAGTGCTGGGAGAAGGGCGCTGTCGAAAATCTGAAAGAGAGAGGGAAGACAGTCGGGAAACCGACGGAGGAGAGTCCGTGAGCGGAACGTGGAAGGAAGTCTGTAAAATTTCCGACGAGGCTGACGGTCGCACAGCCTCCTTTCGAGTTGCCAACGTAACCACTGGCGTTTGAAGATAAATCAACGAAAGTTCGAGGTCGAGAAGAAGTATGTATGTCTGTGCTCACGCCTGTATAGCAGCAGCGCAAAGAAAGCTGTCTCCGCGATACGTGAAATTTGCGTCCCCTCCTCCAACGATGAGGGGAGTGAAGTTCACTTGCTCATTACCGATCGTTCTCGGGTTTTGAAGCTCGGCAGACGAGCATTGAGCAGGACAGCGGAAATCGAATGAAGAGTCCGTGAAAGGGACACAGGCAAGCCCGTCAAGCCCGCATCCGTCGTTTGCACTCCAGTAGGTGGCCGTACAGCCTACCCAGGACTCGGCGGGTGTCAAAAAGGATTGTGCGCGAACGAAAAAAGAGAGACCGATGATATAAATCGCCCCTAGGAATAGCAGGATCCAAGGTCTCTCAGTGAGAGGACGAGTTAGATGCACAACACGATGTTCAAGTGGCAGACCGTACGTGCGCCCGCGAAGGGTCAGAGTGGCAATCCACGGGGAAGGCTCTGCATGACGCGAAGTCAGACTGTGTGTGCCGCATGCGGATGATGACGAACCTGGCAGGTCAACTACCGGCCTTGGTCCTCGCAGATAGAGAAGAAGCCTTTTCGTCTGCTGTGTCACGCGAGGATACTTCGACTCAAGCCTCCACCAAATGGCTGAAGTCCATCGGTTAAGGTGGCTCCGGCGTCTTTCGATGTGCGACGAATCCTCAAAGCCTTCTTCAAATGCTGTCCCATGGCGGTCTTTTGACTGATCAGGGAATTGCTCTAGGGACTCGCGTGGCCCTTCAAGTGTAGTTGTGCTTGGAGTAGCTTGCATGAAGCGAGAACTTGGATAATTGGATCTCGTTGGATATTACGGTCGTGTTTACCAGAGGAATGTGCTTAGCGCCTGCCTGTCCGCAGCCAGGTGGTCTCATGGGTAGGCACAGCATGTATCCGCTCGGCACGGCACATAAGAAGTGGAAAAATGTTGATCGCGGCAGGGGCGTTTCCCACGAGCTGCGTTGATGACGCTATGGATGGGATGACTTTGATCTTTGATCCTTGGTAACATCAATTGGAAATTGGACGCATTTATCTCTATTCTCAAGGCACATAGCTTTGTCCCTAGAGACCACATCAACACGCTTATTTAAGACGCCAGTGCGTCTAAACAGCACTGTTAGTCGACCCGTCATGCGATTCGATATAGTAGAACAAGCTCACAGAAGTCGAAGACCAGGCGAGCCTGAATGTACTCATCTTTCGGGCCGGTGAAGTGAACGTGTCGAACATGGCGTCTTTCACCATTGATTTCTTCGAACCCCCAGACCTGCATGGGTAAGGTGGCTTGTAGACAAGCGAAGCAATAAAGTATCGACGAGGTTGACGTACCTGCTCTGCAATCCAAGTCCTCTTGCTCTTTTGAGTATCACTTTTCACATACGCGTCAATTGCGCCGTGCTCCACCGTATCTGGCAACCACCCGTTTCTCAGAAACTCGTTATCGAGCTCGTCAAGTCGCACTCTTCTGGACTTTCCAAGAACTGGGCCAAATATGTAATCTCTGGTCTCCCTAAACGTCCAGTCCAAGGTGCGGTTCTCGGTCGTTCCAGGAAGGCCCGCCGCGATTTTCTGTTCGATGTCGATGTGCTCGACATTGTTATCATCCTTGTAATGCCGAATGTGGAGAGTTACTGTGGCCGCGGTGACAGCCTTGCGTATAAGCCAGCCTATACCCTGCAGACGTAAGATTTCATCTGTATCATCGCTCAGGGTCTTGTTCTATATGTGGTTGTCGGGATGAGAAACACTATTTGTAGCCGGGAAGAAATGAGCAGCGCGAACCATGACCCATTTCCCACTCAAGTCGAGAGTTGTAATGGACGAGGGAGCGGCCATTGCGGTTTGCTTGACTTTCTGGCTGTGGTAGCGAGTAGCAAGTCTTCTCGGTGATGGGTTCTTATATACCGTACAGCATGGTAGAGACTGTGAGCATTTTACAATGTGAACCGAGAAAAGAAATGTGAGTTGAATCGAAAGCGCTGTCGGTGCGCGGCCAACATTGAAACGCCCTCGGGCGGGTTAAGTGTGGTAATCGGGCTGGAAGCGATGACAAGCGAAGAGCTCTCCATCCAGATCACCATTTCTGATGCGGCATGGGTTGGAAGCATATCGACACACAACAACTCAACAAGTACCTCACCAAAGATATATATGGACCACGTAAAAGAAAGATCGGACCGATGTTCGGTGCACTGTTAGCATTGTACTGTAGCTTGATTGCCTTTATACGAGAAAACTGAAATCACCCTCCACGGAGCGTCTTTGCCCCTCTCCCATGCTTGAGGTCCCCGGCTGTCATCCCCGCCAAATTCAACCATAAGACCGTCTCTGGTCCACTCCACCCATATCCCGATACTGCCGGACGATGGTCCTGAGCCGCCACCTTTTCTATCCGGTTCGCCAAGGGCTTCGACAAATTCCTTGCCAGCCATGTTCCGTGTAACAGCGAGGCCAGAGGGGCGGGGCGTTCGCTCTTTGGTTTCCGGCAAGACGGTGAGGACAATGGGTGTGATGGGATAAGACGAGTATGCGGGGGATCGGGAGGCAGTCTTGGCGTCGGAATTGTCAGCACACAAATTGTTATATATATCGATGCCATCTAAGACAAGAAGCGTATCTTGTAGATCCTGTCGTGAAACGGCGGACGGGCTGTAGCCGTTGATTGGGATGAATAGAAGGCTGAGACCGAGGGTGTAGTAATTGAAATAAACTACATCGGGATAAGACTTGATTTCGGGAATGGCTACATGAGAGGAGGAAACATGTGAAGAAAGAGATGAGAGATATGCTGCGAGGATGGGTGAGGATGGGGATTGACCCAGCAACTCGCGTACGTTCATGGTCCAACGAGCGGATTATCACGTGTATTGCAAGTACGGAGGATACGATACAAACATGCACCCTGAATCCTTTCTCCACTATCCATGGCAGACCCTCTCGACAAGCATCTCGTGAGGCAAACAAAACCGTCTTTTATTTCCCGTATAGCACGCACAATTTTTGTCTACCCAATAGAGCTTTCCCTTTCTCTCATTGCCTCCGTCTTGCGCCCCATCGCGCCTCAACTCATCCCGTTTGTTGTATTTTTCCTCTTGGTTCCCTTGCTGGTCATCCCTGCCATCTTGTCAGGAGTGTATGTGTGGTATAGTCGCGCAGTCAGCTGGCAGTCCTCTGTTTTCTTCCAATATGGGTATGTGTTGACCCAGATGCGCATTTATGTACTCATGAACCCCGAAGCGACGGAATTCCGCCGTATGCTGAAACTCAACTCGTCTCCTTCAACCCTGCACAACCCTACGACATATCTCTCCACCTCGTTGTTCCGACTACGCAGTCTAACTATGATCTCGGGAACTTCATGACGACTCTGACCCTGTTCGACCGGTCAAACAGGACTCTCACTACCGTTCGCAAGCCGGTGAGTCCACCACTAGACCCTATCTTCGTGTTCGCCTAATGCCCTTAACAGGCGATCATCATGCCTCCATCTTCTCTTCGTTGGTCCAATCCCAGCACTACGACTTTGGAAATACCCCTTCTAACCCGCTATGTATCCGGCGTAGGCCACGTTGTTGCCAGGGTTGAGCTAGGCAGACAGGACGGTTGGAAGTCCATCGGATCTGGAGAAGGGAAGGAGCTCAGCGTGCTGACCGCCTTCATTAATGGCAGGGTTCGGCCACAGGGCATACGGTTAGTACCTCCTTAATTCTCCCGAATGAGCACCGATCGGTTTCTCGTAGCGGTGTCGTCTCAAGGTTTCCATTGCTGTCTGGCATTATCGCTTCCGCCTCATTTCTCGCGGTATCATTTTTGGTTTTGGCCGTGTGCCTTATCCCCGCCCTTCGATGGCATTACATTGAGGGTGGTCCAAACATTCCCAAGGCTGGACAGAGCGCCCGTCCGCGGGCTCTGCCGGATACGCTAGGCGACAAGCGGGTTCGAAGGCGATCATTGAAGCGAAGCGGGAGTGTCGGTCCCGTGAAGCGTGAGGTATGGTCTTTAATACTCGCATGCGCTGTTCACCCCTTCATTCCCATCGTTATTCATATCAGGATTATGAAGGTGGTGTCACCACGTTACCCCCTGCAGAAACTGCCTCCATTCCGCTACGCCGCCGCCGTTTAAGGTTGTCGGAACAAGTTTCCGACGGTGAGTGACGCTTTCCGTTGGCCACGGTATGAGCGTCTCTTGTTCGTGCCCGTTAACTGTGATATCGTTAATCACTCGGCATTCCCTTGACATTTCTGTCGGTTGATACATCTTGTATGTACGCTACAATAACCTGAGGTTTTGTCTCCTGACATATTACTTGTGGCCTGTTACTATAGCCATCAACTGACATGATGAAGGCCGCGGTAAGGCTTCCGATGCCTAGTCTCTGTCATCTGGGATACTAGATTTTTCAATAAACATCATGGGCCCACTGGGCATGTATACAGTAGAATTCGATTGCTGTGTGGAGTCAGGCGATAAAGTTCCAGTACAAGTGACCTTCACCAACTCTGTCTGTGAGAGAACCCAGATCGCTGATACATTGCGCTCATCCACAACAGAGAGCACGAGCTGTACACATGTAGCTACCTTTCGAACTGCCTGAAGCAGCTTGAAGCCTGAGAGTATCTGTGGACTGCCGTGGGATTCCGTAGATTTGACATAGTTCCGTCAGATTTTCTTCTTTTTTCTGAGACTAGGAGATTCATCCCTTCAGCAACGGCTATTGCAAGACATTTTTCGAAGCGTCGATATATTCGTCTCGGTAGGGGTCGCTTTGACCGGGAAGTCACATTGTGATCGGCTCCCGATACTGTATGGGCCTGGACGTAAAATCACACACGGTCTCGGGCAGCCGCAGAGACACAGTCCCCCCTCAGTGAAGGCACACCCGCGGTGAACGAATAATCGTGACAGACCAGCCAATTGATACA
>Ga0137394_10000602_pt1 | contig 25153 bp, 37 predicted proteins | sample czobulk116metaG_FD_108278 | JGI IMG/M metagenome (GOLD analysis project Ga0137394, IMG submission 108278) | Vadose zone soil microbial communities from Angelo Coast Range Reserve, California, USA - czobulk1.16 metaG | ecosystem: Environmental > Terrestrial > Soil > Vadose zone | place: USA...
CGGCAGTTTGGATCCTCGGCGCGTCCTCAAAGGGTCCGATAGGGATTAGGGCGGGCCAATCCAGCATAGCGCGGCTGCGGATCTTGGCCAGTGACCACAGTCTGGGTACTCTCACACCTTCTGTCTTCGAGGCGCGCAGTGAACCCAGGGCATTCCCCGATGCTTACTAGTATCTCGAATTCTGGGGAAGCTCTCAGCCCTAAGGCGTCGTCCAGGTTTTTCCACGCATCATCCCCATTTCTGGACTCGAGCGCTCCAATTCTATAGAACCGTGATATCTGGCGGTTAACTTGATCTGGCCACCTTAGCGCCGCATGCTTTGGTACATCAGCGCCCACCGATAGCTCGCCAGGACACCTAGATACCCGCTGCATCCACGGGTGAGTGAGCACCTCGTCCAAAGACGCGCGTGCGATCAGATCTGCATCACGATGTAGCATACGTTGTAAAAGGTCCCTGCGATCTTTTCGCGACGAAACAAAAATTTGGGAGGTCCAAGGAGGGAGGGGAACGAAGAGACGCCTCGTGCAGGGCATCGAGCGTAGGACCGTCGAACGGCACGCGTCCACAGACGAGGGTGAATAGCACGACGCCGAGGCCCCACACGTCGATGGGCGGACCGGCGTACGACCCGTGCATGCTGTACGCGCGCACGCCTGACTCTGAACCTGCGACATGCGGCGGTGCGCGGACCTGGAGTAGCTCGGGCGCGGGGCGGCTATACTGCTCACTGGTGCGCGATACCAGCGGCGGGGAAGGAACGCTAGTAGTGGTAGCTGGGAAGGGTGCAGTCACCGACTCACCGCCGCGTACGTGAAATCGGTGAGGATGGCCTGACACGGTCGTCGTCGTTGTCTTCGGAGCCGCGAGCCTGGGGCGGTGATTGAGGCAGAGGAATGAGCGCCAACGGGGTTGATGCGGACATGGATGTTCTCGATTTTGATATCTGCAGCGGTAGGAAATGATTTTGGGGTGTGGTTCTGTGTTAGGAGAATGCGGGGTGGAGGCAATGCCTGTACGCACTGCGGTGGACCACGCCGTGCGCATGGACGAGCGAAAGCGTACGTGCGAGCTGTTGCGCGAGGGGACGGACCTTGTGCTCCGTGAGGTTTCGCTCGTTGTTGATGATATAAAGTCGAGGAGGGGTCGGGATGCGTTTTGGCTGCCTTCTTTCGCGTCCTCGGTCTCTGTCGTGGACGGGCCATGTTGGCTTTGGATGTGATGACGGATGAGTCAGAACTCACTTGTACTAAGATCCGGCGAGTCCCTCTCAGGCTTCGTCAAAGCTTTCATCGACCACTGTCCAGTCCGTCGTCTTTATCAACACATGGCTCTTATCGAAGTACGCTCTGATCCTCAAGGATAATAAAGCGTTGCCACTTCTTCTGGCTGATTAGTGCACAGGTCATCGCAAACGATCGCTTAGGACGTAAAGGTCCAGCCTTTCTCCACTTCACGCACAGCCCAATGTCGTATTGACGGAACGTCTTTATCTAGTACGCGTCAAGTGTAGCCCAGATGACACGGTAGGCGATCTCAAGAAACTCATCGCTGCTCAGATTGGGACGGATTGGCGCAAGATTCAGCTCAAAAAATGGTACGAAACGGATTCAGTGTTTATTGGCTGGCTCTCGTCTAACTGAAAACTGTACTTCCCAGGTATACGACCTTTAAGGATCACATAACGCTTGCCGACTATGAAATTCACGACGGGATGAGTCTTGAGATGTATTGAGTTGAGACTATCCTGTCCCGTCAGGCATTCTGAGTCTTGGGTCGTGTTGTCGTAATCGCAAGCCATCAAACACTATTCCCTACCTTCATAGCTGAAACTCGAAGTGATGTGTTTTGAGGGGTAGTAAAGACAGATTATGTAACTGTAGCAGGATTAATGTAGGCCATATGACAACAAGTGAAGACATAGTAAGCAGCGCTTGAAAGGAACAAACTAGAATGCGTTTAGTAACGCGTTCAGTGGCGCGAAGCCCCAAGACAAGTAAAGGAAAGCACTCGTACAATCCACGTGTGGGTTACTCAATCAATCTTCAAGGGTAAGGTCAACCACCTCACCCGCCGCCTTGCCGGCGACAATTGGAGAAGGAAATCTTAGCTCACGTTTGACTGACGAATTGGAATGCCCAGGCATCAGGGAATTCAGTTCAGTCTACACGCACAACCGTCAGGTGTGATTGAATGAGATGCTGTTGATACTGACCTGAAGATCTCGAATTCGCTGCGCACGGGCTGTGGCAGATGTCTCTTCCTTCTTTATTGTTGGTGCGGTATGCCGTTTGGAAGGACCGGGCATATCGTCTTCCCTAGGACGCTTCCTGCCGTTGACCTCGGACCCTCCGCTAGTTCTTGCGGCTACATCATGTTGAGAAATTATGCCCTGGGCCATCAATAAGTCTGTCAAACGTATTAGCTCGTACACAGGAAAGAAGGAAAGGTTTACCTCTAGGGCGATAAAAGATCTTGAATGTCGCATACGGTGCATTTGGCGGGTCAATCTTATCTGATAATACAGAATAACTGGTCCCGTCGGCGGGTATCTCGTCTGCGGTACTGGTGGTGAGGATCAATGGGTATCAGGATGAGAATTGGACGGGTGGCATTGGGGAATAAGTACCTGACATGATGCCAGCCTGCCTTCTTACTGCGCTCCGATACACGACCACTGTGTAGTTCACCATTCCCATAGGTTGAGTGGCGTTGCCGTCGTTCTGTGTGTATAAACCGGCGGCGAAAGGCTCGAACTTCGATCGTACCCATTTCAGGTGCAATAGGAGCATCTTCCATGTCCCCATTGTCCGGGTCTACGAGTAGCAAATGAGGAATAATAGGCGTTCGAAACGAAAGCGGTGAACGTACCAACCAGCTCCAGCTCTTGGAACTTGAAAGGAAGAACCGAGGAGGTCTTGTAGATCCCTTCTACAAGACGGTAATTTCCAGCTGACACATAGGCTTTGTGAACGAGCTCCCCGTCGATATGCAAGTGGAAAGAAAGATCGAGGTCCAAATAATTGTTCCTGTACGTGACCCTGAATTTCTAATGACGATACCCGGGGTTTTCGCTCATGCACATAGCAGATTTTAGGGTAAAACAGCCCACCTTTCCAGCCTCGCTTGCCACAAAGGCGCTTATTAAAGACGGACCTTCTCGCTTCACGTCGAAAGTTTCTAGTTCGTTCTCATCGCATTTAATAGCAAGGCTCAATTGCGACAAGCGAAGAGGCATGGTTGAGGTTGTGAGGATCGACTTTTGAAAACTCCGTCTCTGGGCGGACCGGGCCACATGCCGGCACGGGGTAGCACCGGCCCGGGTGTACCGCCGTATCCCGTGACTCGGGCTGACCTCGTCGAGAATATATTGCAGAAGGTGAGAGTGCAAGCATGGACGCGCGAGCCTCAGCATCCCTGCCATAAATTTATTTGTTTATCTGATGTGGGTGCTTCCCATTTCATGGATTTATTACGCGCTTGGGAATCACTGACGGCCTCTGCTTGGCGTTGGAGAAGGGTGGTAACGTCCTCGACTGTGACAACTCTCGAGTTCCACCGTGAGAGGGTGTTCGGCTAATGTGATCCCCGTCCTTTTCTTATAAGCCTGCAAGGCAGACTCGAAAAGCACTTGAAAGCGTGCGGATCTTGCCAGTGACTGATCAGCCATCTTACGAGCAGGGAGGAAACGGGGTCTTCAGAAGGGAGGCTGGTTCAACTTGGCTGTGAAGAAATGACAGTGAGACAATGGCATATGGTGGGCAGGCTGGGGCAATGGGCATGTCGGGTAAACCGGGGTAGTGCATCGTCTTATCGATGACTTCGTGTTCGCAGAAGTCGGCACAACCGACGCTGGGTGATTACCGGCGATACTCGAAATAGAGCGGCGCTTGTTGGACCTGAAAGCGTCACGGTGTTCATCCACGCAACAACCGGCCTCCTTCATCACTTCATCATGACTTTCAAGTTCCTTTTCCCCCAACATTTCAAGAGTCAGTCATGTCTTCTTATCGGGTGGTCTTGCTTTTCATACCAAATTATCTTATCGCCTGCATCATTCGCCCTGTCGGTATCACGAATAGTCGACACGTCACGGAGGGAGACGGGCTTGAACCCATTAGAGATATCGCGACAGTTGGAAGAGCCTATTATTTGCACCGGTGTGGCGGAATTGCTACTGCGTGTGTCTGGGCGGTCTTTGGACTCTTTGCGTTGTAGTCAACAACTTGAACTCATCAGATGTGACAGCTCCAAGCGCATCAAAGTGGCTGAGAGCCATGGCTTCCGCGGAATAATCGCAGGCACATGCAAGACAACGCCTGGTATACATGCACAGCTCTTTGACTTGAATCCGACATACTTACAATTTTTTTGTGAAGGATTTCGGCAGGTTGAAAAGCACGCCATGCCCGTCAGTGGAATCGATCCACGTCGATTCGACCTCTCGGACCCATGATCATGTTCAAAGGCAATCGGATCACATCTAATCGGTCGGTAAGATTTTTTGTGATTCACCTCATCTATCTCGTGATCGCTTCGCACAGCCGCAGTACACGGTCTATCGCCGCGGCGATTGCGCGCACGCAAAGTGAGTGGCCTTGCTCTTTGCTTGGATGTCGAAGTGGATGAAGATGAGGCAAACGAAACAATCGTGGCCGCGGCCGACGTCGTCATGCTCGACAACATCGAGGGCAGTGAGTTCGCTTCTGTCGCATGCCGCTTGCGCGAGTGCCGAGTCCGGGAGGGAAAGAGGTTTCTGCTCGAGACAAGCGGGGGCATTACGGAAAGTTGCCATGGGTGGTAAGTGAAGCCTCCCGGGTTGCAGTGGTGAGGACAGATGATCATTTTACGCGAATAGAGTTTGATATCTTGGGCACGAGCGCCGTGCACCAGTCCATCCGCACATTGACTTTAGCCTGAAGACCTAGAGGTCCCCAAGTTGAAGGCTTGTAGGGCCAGTCTGTGTGCAGCGCGCTCCAACGAGCGAAGTCCCGCTGGGACATGTCACATATAGTTATTAACGGTGCGCAGGGAAGGTTCACATTGCAAAGAAGATTGACAGCGAGTTTACGTAAACAATTAGATTTTCTGCAGGTCATGGACGACGCCTTACATATTATCAGGACATCCAAGCTCCTCCCAGCCCTCCCAGCCATCATATAAGCGGCCAAAATCGGGGCCACCCGTCCAAGTGCCACCCATCCCTGCGCCCTGCGCCAGCTCAGTGGAGAAATGTGTGTTTGAAGGAAGACACAAGGATCGCTCTATTTCCTGGCGAAGAGCTTCCAGCTCTTCATACGATAGCACAGGCTCTGCCATTGTGGATGGCCCCGGTTCAGGTGCCCATGTGGAGCAGTCCATCATGCTCCACAATTCAGGATTGTATGCGGACTCTTCTGTCCCGAGGGCCACCGTCGACGGCGCCGTTACAGGGTGTTCCGTCGGAAAGAATGGTGGGGGCTGCTCGGGCGCATGGAACGGCGGCGGGAGCTGTGGGACTGCAAGTAACTCGGACCTCTCCACACTTGGCGGCCATGGATCCTGGGGAAGCGCCGGCGCGACTGGTGCTGGAAATTGCGCTGGGCTGGTCTGGCAAGTTTTAGCGCCTGCGGAGTGCCCGGACTCATTCAAGCAGGCCCTGAATCTCGGCAGGACCTGCTCGATGAGGTCGAGTGGCAGGCTATCCAGCCCACAATGGTGCGAAATTTGGGCCGCCGTGGCAGTCGCCCACGAAAACAGCCCCCAGTCCGGTGTTGACTTGCCTTCTCCGTGCACTCCCTCTCCCCATGATGCAGCAGATGGCTCCGCAATGGCAGATAGTCCAGCATGCGTGGAAATCGGTGTCGCCTCAACTTGAGGTGCTGCTGCTTGTGCTGCGCTAGTCGGATTATAAGTTTTTTGCGATGCACCCTGCTGCTCATCGTCTCTCCAGGACGGCGCGGTGGTCGCCAGTTGGTGGGAAAAGGCGGTCGTAGTCTTTCTGGATCTGGCTGCTCGGGCGACGCGACGCGCGCGGGCCTTGACAGGAGGCGGCTGGGCCTGGGCAACCTCAGGCAGTTGTGAAACTTGCCTGGGTGCCGGCATCCCCCCGGGGTAGGTGGACGCACTCCCACCCTTCCACAAGTTCGACTGGGAGCCGAATCGCGCAGTCTTACGTTTTGCCGCCGCAACCGTCTTCGCCGTTCTGACGGTCTGACCAGCAGGGCCGTTGAACAGCTCGGGCAGTCGCCCGGAGGCCTGGCTCGCCGCCAACATCCTCAAAGTGTTTGGTGGGAGCCTCAAGTCCAGGAAGCTTGTCGCGTCAGGGTGACGGTGTTGAGAGCTAGGTGGCTGTCCAAGAGAAGATGGCCCTTGAAGTGACTGCGGGAAGACGAATGTGGGAGCAGAGCTAATGGGTTGCGAGGCGGAGAGGAAAGGTAACGGTTCCATTTGTTGACAAGATAATACGATGGTGTGCGTGTTTTAGAGGCTTTGCTATTAATGTGCAACGAGTGAGGACTCTGGTCGGGTGGGCTTAAACGTGGGTTTTGAACAGACACGGCTTTGCGCAAAACGACATATATATACGGCGCAGGTGTGGACGTGAGAAATTGTGGACGTGAGGAAAGCTAGGTACAACTGTGCCAGAGAAAAGCGTCTTTTGTTCTCTGGAAGGGGATGTGCGAGAGCAATAATGTCAACTTGAAAGTGGGTGAGGAGAGACCCATTGTGGCGAGGGGGAGAGCGTTCAGTTAGCCGCAAAAACGGGCCCTTTCCACATTTCCCCCGGGGGCTTTCCCCCCCTCATTATCTGCAGTGCCACGGCTCGGACCAACATATTGCAAAGCTCGGAAAGGAAAAAATACCCTGCGCCGGGTCTTCGGCGGAACGCTGTGTTCACATGTGTACAAAGATATTCTATCCTATCGAGAACGATCGGCATTAACGTTACAGGTATCTTCGCTTAACTTCGCTTATACGCAAAGTTTGGGAAGAACGAGGGGGGGGGGCTTTGAACTTCGTGGCAAGAGTTATTAGGCGTGTTCTAGATGTCATCTTCACCACCACAGAGAAGCCCATGTTCAGGATTTATTATTCCCTCTTCCTTACGGCCTCACCCCACGTTGATATTCATGACGAATTCAAGTATGCGCAGAACGCATCGAGCATGGAGGTGTGTGTTCCCGAAATAAGGAACGGAACGGAATACATCTAGTACTTTTGGTTAGTGACAAGGAGAGAAAGCGCATGTTCCAGTGTCTCCGGAACGCTGGGATCGACTGGATAGGTTGATGTGAGCAGACGACAAGATGCGTCTAGAGATGTATCAAATTGGGACTCGAGACCATTCCAGTCAGGTATTCTTGAGTTGTGTAAATGGTCGTCCTTCGTCGTTGCTCATCAAACACTGTACCCTACCTTCATAACCACAAATCCCACACCTTCGACTGAAGCTCGAGGTGACGCGTTTTGGGGGATAGTAGTACAACTCTGTTGACTTGGGGCGTAGAGAGAGGCCTGTAATTGAACTGTAACAATATTCAACGCCAGTGTAGGTATCCAGTGGTAATGGGACATAGCAAGCACAGCTCAAAAAGATCCAGCTAGAAAGCGTCGAGTGATGCACTCAGTGGTGTGAAGTATAGAAAGCTTCAAGGCTCTTCGAGTTGAGTTCGGGACATGCGCAACTCAAGGGACCTCAGCAGATGCACGCCCGAATAAATAGCCACGCGGCATGAGAACTAAAGTAGTTCAACACTAGACCACTTCAGTAGATGCATGCACAACCAAGCACGGAAGAATGAGTAGTATTTGTACGAATGAGCAGAGTCTTGGATATGGTGCTCAGGTAGTAAGGAATGGCTGACGCGTGCTGAAACAGGCAGAAATGAGTGGCTCGTGTTGTGCTAGCGTCATGCGATGTGTCCCAGGGTGTGTCCAGGATATCTAAATGCAGTCTACAGATCTGCGTTCGGCATCGCGTCCTCACATTCAACACGAAGTTCCAAGGCAAGAAAAGGAAGAAACCATCCAATCCACGGTCTAGGTCACAATCACTCCTCGAGGGTGAGGTCAACCACTTCATTGGCGGCCTCGCCAACAACAATTGGGGAGGGAGACCTTAGCTCGCGCTTTACTGGCGAGGTGGAATGCTCAGCCACTAAGGAATTCAGTTCAGCCTACACCCACGGAAGTCAGGTGTGACTGATGGAGAAACAGTTGGCACCCCTACTAACCAGGAGATCTTGAATTCGCTGCGCGCGCGCGTCGACGGACATCTCCTCCTTCTTGATTGTGGGTGCGGGTCGCCGTTTGGATGGACCAGGTAGTTCATCCTCCCTGGTGCGCTTCCTGTTGTTGATTCTGGACCTTCCACTGGTCCCAGCGGCTACATCATGTCCTGGGATCACGCCTTGAGCCACCAACAATTCTGTGCGAACATATCAGCTAGGGCGTGGGAAATTATGAAAGAAAGGTCTACCTCTGGGGCGATAAAAGACTTTAAATGTCGCACACGGTGCGCTTATCGGGTCAACCCATTCTGCCTCTACGAGATGCGTCCGTCTATTGTTGAAGGGTACCTCGTCTGCGGTGCTGAGGGTGTAATTAGTGTAAACGGGATAAGCATTGGACGGTTGGCTCTGGGACCGAGTACCTGACATGATGCCATCCTGCCTTCTTGCTGCGCTCTGATATACGACCCCCGTGCAGTTGGTGGTTCGCCTGAGGTGGGCATTGTACTTTGCGTATGAGCCGGGCGCGAAAGGCTTGAGCTTCGATCGTCCCCATTTCAGGCACAACAGGAGCATCCTCCACGTCCGGGTCTCCAGGTAGCAAATGAGAAATGATAAGTGTCCGAAATGAGGCCGGTAAACGTACCAACAAGCTCCAGCTCTTGAAACTTGAAAGGAAGGATGGAGGTGGAGTTCTTGTCGATACCTATTATACGATCGTCCTGTCGGGCTGGAAGGTAGGACCTACAAACGACCTCCCCGTCGATACGCAAGTGAATAATAAGGCCTATGTCCAACAATTTGTTCCTGTACATAACACTGAATTGCTGACAGTGATAGTTGGGGTTTTGTTCATCAGCAGATTTTTGGGGAAACGACCCCACCTTCCCGGCCTGACTCGCCACAAAACCTGCTATTAGAGAGGGATCAGAGGGATCCTCTTGTTTCACATCGAATGTTTCCAGCTCTGCCTCATCGCATTCGATAGCGAAGCTCAACTGTGGCAACTGAAGAGGCATGGTTCAGATGTGAGGCCTGTGAGGAACTCAAAGGAGCCGGAAGCGTGCCCGATTGGCTGGTGTAAAATTAGCACGTGCCGTATATAACACGTGCCGTTCACATGCCAGCACGTGGCCGCCAGTGTACTGTAGCACCGCCATTTCCGCCATAGCCTGACCCCACGCGGGTGGTGAGTAGCCTTGTCGAGGGTGTCTTCGAAGATGAGAGCGTGAGGTTGTTTATTTGTTTTATCTGTGATTGATGCATTGATGCATTGATGACCACTTTATCTGTAGTTCGTACCGGTCCGGATCCGCTATCAAGGCTTCCCCTCTCCCACTGGCACGGGCGGGAAATTTCCTCTAGGCTCAATATTTGAGGCTTCTTTCCTCGTAGTTTAGTGGACTCGGTTATGTACTTTCTAGTGCGTGCAACCCTGGTTTCATCCTGCTGCAAACACGCCGCACAACCGGACGAGTTTAGCCGTGACACCATCTCAGCACGAATTGAAAATGTCCCTGTTTGCCCTTTTCACTGAGTCGTCGAGCATCTCCGGGATGCTGGGCTCGACCGGAGAGATCGCTATGAGCAGACGATTGATAAGTTTTGAGAATGTATTGCGTCGGGACCATCACCATCAGGCATTCTTGGGTCGTGTCATCGTCTCGAGTCATCAGATTATATCAAACACTATATCCTCTTTCATATAACTACAATGTTTTGAGGGATAGTAGTACAATTCTGACTCGGGGCGCCGAGGTTCCGTAACTGTACAAGGTGAGGCAATATCATAACAAGTCAAGACATAGCTTGCACAAGCTTGAAAAGATCCAACAAGAGGGCACTTGTGCTCAGTGGAGCGAGAAGTCCCAAGACAAGAAAAAGAAATACACCATTCAATCAATCCTCAAGAGTGAGGTCAACCACCTCACCAATGGCCTTTCCAACAACGATTGGGGAGGGAGATCTTAGCTCAGGCTTGACTGACGAGCTGGAGTGCTCAGCCATTAAGGAATTTAGTTCAGCCTAGTTATAGCACGACCGTCAGGTGCGCCTGATAGAGAAACTGTTAATGCCCCGACTGACCTGAAGGTTTCGAATTCGTTGCGCACGGGCCGTGGCGGGGATTTCTTCCTTTTTGACTGTGGGCGCAGTATGCCGCTTGGATGGCCCAGGCAATTTGTCCTCCCTAGTACGTTTCCTATCGTTGACCTCGGGCCCTCGGCCGGTTCTAGCGGCTACATCATGTCGAGGAATTACGCCTTATGCCACCAATAATCCTGTCAAGCGCATTAGCTGAGGTATGGGGAAGAAGGTAAGGTTTACCTCTGGGCCGATAAAAAACTTGATGTCACACACAGTGCGTTTAGAGGGTCAATGTTATCTGTGATTACATTACACCATACGTGGGTAAAACGATAGGTATCTCGTCTGCAGTGCTGGTAGGAGGGTATCAATAGACGTAACCCGGGGTGAGAATTGGACGTGTGGTTTTGGGAACCTAGTACCTGACATGGTGCCAGCCTGCCATCTTGCTGCGCTCCGATACACGACCCCCGTGCAGTCCATAGTTCGCCGCAGGTAGGTGTCGTACTGTGCGTATGATCCGGGTGCGAAAGGCCTGAACTTCGATCGTCCCCATTTCAGGCACGACGGGAGCATCTTCCATGTCCGGGTCTTCGGGCAGCAAATGAGGGACAACAGGCGTCCAAAACGAGGGCTGGAAAAGTACCAACCAGGTCCAGCTCTCGAAACTTGAAAGGAAGGAGCGACTTGGTGTCCTTGTAGATCCTCAATGTAGAAGCGTATTGTCCGGCTGGAAGATATGGCCTACGAACGACCTCTCCGTCGATACGCAAGAGGAGAGCGGAGCAAGGTCGATGTCTAACATATTGTTCCTGTACGTGACCCTGAATTGCTGATGGCAACCGTTGGTGTTTTCGAGTGGTTCATGCACAACAGTAGATTTCGAGGAAGACAAAGGACTCACCTCCCCGGCCTGACTCGTCACAAAGGCTGTTATTAGAGACCGACCCTCGTGTTTCACGTCGAAAGTCTCTAGCTCATTCTCATCGGTTTCGATAGAAAAGCTCAACTGCGGTGAATGAAGAGGCATAGTTCAGGTGTGGAAAGCAGCGCCAGCCTGCTTGCCTGGACTGTTTCAGCGTCTCCACCATGATTTGCGCATGCGAGCGATTCAGTACCGCCTGTGGGTGGCCACAACCTGACCTCACACATCAACCTGCGGTGGTGAGCCTTGTCGTTGTCGAGGGTATTTTCAGTTGCAGAAGACGAGAGCGCGAGCACAGACGCGCGAGTAAATCTATGCATGAGTACATGTAAGTATGTATAAATCCTCGTTCGATTACTTGTTTGTCCATCACACTGTGTAGCGTCACGGTATTACGCCAACTTGAAGCCCACATAGTAACGTACCTCACCTCATTTACGGACGCTTTTCTTCTCTACTCTACCCACGGCTGAAAGCTTTCCTCTAGCCACGGTACCTAAGACCCCTTTTCTTCGTGCTGTAGCCCAGCGGCCTCAGTTCAGTTATTTCTAGTGCGCGCAGACCTGGACCTGTGCCTTCCAGGGCATGATGCCTACCTGATCGATCGCAGTCGTCAGTTTGGCTTCGACTGCGCACAGCCTGATGATGTTATCCACGTATGCACTACAGTACACCCTTTTACTGCCCTAGTTTCATCTCGCTCCAACATACGACTCAACTGTTATGAACTCCGATGCGCAATTAATTCAGGGCAAGTTCGAACGCGATGCCAGTTGATCCGTGGTCGCCTTGGGCGATGGCCGATCTCAATATTGACGCTGATTGTGGTTTTATCCCAGTGTTGTACTTACCGAGGCTTGACGGACTCGGTTAGTACTTTTCATCTGATTGATGTACTGTACTAGTTCTTTGTAGCATTGATGCATTAGGTGTGATATATGTGATACCCTCACAACCGGAAGAAATCGGCTCAGACCCAAGATATGAAGCGCAAGTCTTCGCCACAGGCACACTGAAATTTAGAGGGCGTCTTCCAGCGCCAACCGATGACGAACTGAGGGCGCGCGTCACAGTCCCCTGAGTAAGGAACGGATTCGATTGAAAATCATCTGGTACAGTAATGTTGGAAAAGTGGTGAGTAAAAGCACATCCTGAAGTGTCTCAGGCTGGAACGCTGGGGTGGACCGGATAGATCGCCGTACGCAGACGACAGGATGAGTCTTGAGATGTATCAAGTTGAGACCGTTTCTATTGAGTATTCTTGGGTCGTGTCGTCGTCGTATCCGTATCCCACGAGCATAACTATAATTCAACTGAAACTCAAAGTGATGCGTTCCAAAGGATGGTAATACAATTCTGACTCGGACACAGAGACAGACTCCGTAACTGTAACAGGATACAATGAGGGCGATATTGATAACAGGTAAAGACATAGCGAGCACAGCTTCAGAAGATCCAACCAGAAAGCAAATAGTTACGTGCTCAGTGGCGCGCAATCCGAAAACAAGAGAAGGAAACCACAGTGAAAACACCATCGAATAAATGGTCTAGGTCGCTCATTCAATCATCGAGGGTGAGGTCAACCACTTCACCGGCGGCCTTGCCAACGACAATTGGGGAGGGAGACCTTAGCTCACGCTTGACTGACGACCTGGGACGCCCAGCCGTTAAGGAATTCAGTTCAGCCTACATGCACGACAATCGTCAGGTGCGACTGATAGAGAAAATCATCCGTGCCACTACTGACCCGAAGATCTCGAATTCGCTGCGCCCGGGCTGAGGTAGACACCTCTTCGTTCTTGACTGAGGATGTAGCATGTCGTTTAGATGGACCAGGTAATTCATCCTCCCTAGCACGTTTCCTGTCGTTGAACCCGGACCCGCCGCTGATTCCAATGGGCACAGGGATCACGCCTTGGGCCATCAATAGTTCTGCCGAACGCTTTAGCTGGGGACCGTGGGAAAAGAATGAAAGTCTACCTCTGGGCCGATAAAACACCTTGAACGTCGCACACGGAGCGTTTCGTGGGTCGATGAAAATTCCGATTACGTCGTACGAAGGTCTGTTGATGGGTACCTCGTCTGCAGTGCTGGAGGGGGGGGAGGGGGAGGAAGATCAATGGGTGTCATCCGGGAAGAGAATTGGGGGTTTGGGAACCCAGTACCTGACATGATGCCAACCCGCCTTCTTGCTGCGCTCCGATACGCGTCCCGCATGCAGCCCGAAATCCGCACGAGGCAGGTTTCCCATTGTGCGTATGGCCCGAGTGCGAAAGGCTCGAAGCTCAATGATCCCCATATCAGGTGCGACGGGAGCATCTTCTACGTCCGGATCTTCATTGGATAACAAAATGAGTGGATAATAGGCGTCCAAAGACGAGACGGGTGAACGCACCGACCAGCTCCAGTTCTTGAAACTTGAACGGAAGGACCGAGGTCGTGCCCTTGTAGATCCCTAATATATGACCGTACTGTCCGGCTCGCAGATATGCCTTGTGAACGAGCTCTCCGTCGATACACAATTCGAGAGAAAGATCAAAGTCCAACAGATTGTTCAAAAAGGTGACCTTGAATTGCTGATCGCAGTAGGTTGCTCACATTCGATCAGCGGATTTCGGCGAGGAAATACTATACCCACCTTCCCGGCCTCGCTTGCCACAAAAGCCCTCATTACAGACGGACCCTCTTGCTTCGCGTCGAAAGTTTCGAGCTCGTTCTCATCGCACTTGATAGCAAAGCTCAACTGCGGCAAATGGAGGGGCATGGTTCAGGTGCAAGGGTGGATAGACTATGAAACTGCGCGAGTGCCCGACTGGCTGCTGTAACAGATGAGGTGAACTTGCGTGCCATAACTGTAGTCGTGCCAGTCGTGCTGCGCACACGGGCCGTCTAGTGCCGGCACCGGACAACAGACTCGGACACGAGAACCTTATGTTCTCTATCGTCATAAATAACTTAGTAGCCATCGGCCCTCAGGCCTCAGGCCTCAGCAATAGTTATTTATTTTATTTTATTTTACCACTAAGGACGATGACTAAAAAGAAAGCAAAGACCGGAGAAAAAAAAAGTAAGGTGGGGCTCAATCAGGACCCCACCGTGACTGCTGCCTAGCTTACTAGTCCCATGTAGAGACAGCGCCGTTGTGAACCTGGTGGACCTTTCAGCTCAGAGAATACTATTGGACCCAAGGGTGTAACAACGCCTACCAGATCGATCGCAGCCGTCAATTTTGCTTCGAATGCCGCACAGATGGTGTTATCTACCCTGGTTTCATCTGGCTGCAGGCACGCCGGACAACCGGACGCACCTCGATGCGCGACCAGGGCACGTTCGAACGCCAGTCGATCCGTGATCGTCTTGGGAGACGGCCGATCTGCCACCTTGCCGAGAAAATAACCATGCCACCATCTCGGCACGGATTGCAGTTCGTCGGTGTTGTACTTGCCAATGTTGACGGTCCCAGAGCAGCTCCTCGAAGAATAAGGGAAGCTCTCCCCGCTCGTCCTTTTCATCTGGTTGATGCAGTTCCTCACGGCCTTGGTGCATTCGGTGTGATACCCCCACAACCGGAAGAGATCAGCCCCCGATATGAAGCGCAAGTCTTCGCCACAGGAGTTGAAGTTCATGGGGTGTTCCAGTGTCAATCGCGCGGCGAGCAGGGCCTCTTCCTTGAGGTGATACCGACTCGCGATGCCGTATGCACGGAAAGAATCGAGCGCGGTGAATAACGGCGGCGTGCGTTCCTTAAGCAAGGAACGGATCCGTTTAGCCGTGGAGTCCATCTCGTACTTTTGACAAGTGGCGAGGAGAAAAAGCGCATCTTCGGGTGTCTCTGGGACGCTGGGATCGACCGGATAGATCGTCGTGAGCAGGCGATGCAGTGTCTTCGAGTCCTCCGTCAGGCTGAGGACCGGGTCCTCCTGTCCCTTTTCATGGGGCGACGGTCCCGGTGCCGTAAACATGTCCTCGAAAACGACCGAGGCGGTGCCAAGGACGGCCTTGTGAACGTGGAAATCTACTTGATCACATGACCGTATGATCAAATCCGCATCCCTGCGGTCGAACGGCTTGCCAAACTTTCTGGGCGCTTCGTCAGAGGGCCGAGAATCAGCGACTTGTTGTGAGTGGTCGAAAAGCGAGAGCAGCTCGCGGTGCAACTGTAACAATCAAGCCGTCAGCTCCACGACAGCTCATACCGCAAAGAACGAACGGGGAACGCGCCTGTTCGATGCGGTCATTGACGTGGCGTTCGAGGCAACCGAACAAGCGGAAGAGGTCCAACCACATCTGAGCCTTGCAAGATGCGCATTTGAATACTCCTTGGGACGACATGATCTCGATGAAACTGGAGAAGCTCATCAACGAAAAGTCCGCGGCCAGCCTCTGCGTGAAGATGAGGAATTGCTCGCGAGGCCGTGATCCCATTTGGGTGCAGGAACAATTCTTGTTGTGGGGGGAGCGGGTTTTCCAGCCCCGAAGGTCCCCAACTTCCAGTATGCAGGCCTGAACGCCCATCTCCACCGCTTGCAACGATGCCCGTCGATGTCTCCACAATGCTAGGAGCGCGGGTCCCGACGCGTCGCTGAGGTCTTTCCCGTAGGTTTCGAAGGTCTGTGGCAGGGACAGGGTCAATCGCGCTGCTTCGAGAGCCTCCTCCTTTAAACCCTCGTTGAACGCGAACAGGTATGCACGGAGGGCATTCCCCGTGGTCACGACAGGTGCCACCCCCGTGCAATATGTCCGGAAGAGGTTCAAGGCGGAGAACATGCGATATTTCCTTGCGGCAGCGTACGTCTTCATCATGGCCTCGAGGGTCCGAGGATAGACGACATCGGTAGGGTAAATGGCTGTGAGGAGAGAATGCAAGGTGTCGCGGTCTTCATAAAGGCAAAATACCGGAAGATCGTCGTAGGTATTGCACCTGATTCTGAGATCATTGTCGGAGTTCGGGGATTGGGAAGTGGTGGTTTCACATAACAATCTCTCGAAAACAGAGGATGCTTTGATCAGAAATAGCTTGTGAACGCGGAAATGCGTCGCCGTGGCACGAATTTCCTCCAATGTCGCAGAGGCCGGCGCGGGCCTTGAACGAAGGATGACATCCGCATCCGAGTCGTCAAATGGACTTCCAAATTCGTAATAATCGCATACGAGGGCCATGGTGCGCAGGATCTGGTGAAATCAGTCCTGAGGACCCACGAACAATGGGGCAACTGCAAGGAAATAGGGTCTGTCCTCACGGCGAACTTTAACAGTCCTCATTTGGTACCCTAGTAAGGGACTACAACGCTATGCGGTCGAAGAACTGGGCGCACACGGTTACCCCAATTTGGGCAAAGCCGCTTTCACCCAGTCGAACCACCCTCGCCCCGCTTTCTCCGCACCTTGACGTCCATCATCTAGCGCACGTCTAACGAACCGTCCTTCAAGCGCGTCCCTGCACTCACGCGAACCTTTTACCCACCGCTCAACAAGCCGCATAAGCCAAGCCTCGGCACAGCGCATCGCCATGCTCTCGCGCACCCACACGCCCGTCGTCCACACCGCCAACGGCGCGGCGGCCCGCGTGTGGGGGAGCTCTCTCCCCACGCCGGTACCGGGACTGGTTCCTGACCCTGCGTCCTCCGGATCCGAGGTGTCCGGCGGGGGCTCAGATGCGAACCCGAGACGCGCAGCGATGCGTGCGGTGAGGGTGGGCGGATGGGCGAGGCGGTGCGCCAGGACGACGTCGGTGAATATGCGGTCACCTACGACGACGAGCTCGTGCGGTGCGACGCCCGGAAGTGCCGCGAGGGCCGCGGCAGCGCAGGCGTAGGAAGGCTTGAGTGCGGCATGGAGCAGGACGGGCGCGCCGAGGCGATGGGAAACGGATTCGGCTTGGAGTTGTGCGGCGTCATCGCGGGTGCCTGCCGTGTTAGAGACAATGAGGACGCGGGAGGGCCCAAAGGCACGCAAGGCCTCGGACCAGGCGACCTGCACGGGAGGCTTTGTGTGAGTGGACGGCGGCTGATAAAGGTTTTGCTGTATGAAAGCCGGAGGACGCACTTCGATTTCCGGAACGAGCTCGTCGCTATGCGGGAAGGTCTGAGAGGGGGAAGTCGGGGAGAGTCGCGCAGTTCGCTGTTAGCCGTGATTGTGCTGGGAAAACGAAGGAGCACTAACTAGGCAATTGTCCTTGTCGAAAATTGCGGCGCGATAGCCTGCATCTTTCAAGGCGGCAAAGTTGAGGTGGCGGATGTCGCGCTGCAGGAACGATTTTCTCTATGGCTCTGATTTATGATGAGAGAGTCAGACGCACGATGGCGAAGGAAGGGAGGATGAGACGAGGGTTGAACAAGGCGTACAGAGGGACGAGAGTGCCGGGGAGATTGAAAGGCATTGAGGGCGTAAAAACGCGGGTCAGTTGCCGGTGCCTTGAAACATTCATTTCCCACGGATGTCGGAAATGCCTTATTTGGAGTTTTTCCCATTTTTTGGTGACAAGGTTATTTATTTTTGTGCGGCGATGGAATGTTTAAGGTGCCGTACACTACACCGGCCGTCGCACATGGCGAACGGATCGCCGCAGGGGAATGGCACCGCCATGGGTGTGATACATCACTGTACATGTGCTGGGAAATGAGATTGAGGGTGATGTGTTGTGCATCGCAGTTGAGTAGCGTGAGACGTACGTGTAGAGTGCAGTTATTGAGTATTACAGCAGGATCACGAACCGTGCCTGACCTGATGATGTGGTGCCTGACAGACGTCGTTTGTTAAACGGTCAACTCTTCCCCTTTTTCCCTCCCCTTGAGGGCATCGTCTACCTCACCTTCCTTCCCCCCCTCTCTTTCAGTTCAAATGGCCGCTAGGCCATCTACCTCTCGTGCTGCTCGTCCAGCAACTTCGCGCGGTGATATAGGGCCCCCAAATGATGCCTTTTCTGACGGCGATGCGCAATATACCAACTCTCAGCAATACTACCCCGAGGATGAAGGCGAGGACGAGGACGAGGAAGAAAGTGACGAGGAAAACGTCTTTGCTTTCCTTCCTCCTTCCGCACAGCAGCAGTCCTTCCCTCCTTCGCCTGCCCAATCACCTTTGCAATCGCATATACCACCACCGCATCCGCCGCCACAAGCTCCATTACCAGCAGCACCACTTCATCAATACCCCAAGTATGATCCCACCAACGTCGTATATCCAACATCCCCTCCCCCTCCGTTTTCTTCCTTTGCGGATCCCCTTACTTTCCCCCCACCAACCTTCATTCCCCCAACCCCTACGCGTTATATCCCAGAGGCCGGTCCATCTACAACTTCTGTCCCCTTTGTCGGCACAGTTGATTCCCCTTCTCCCCCCTCCACGGCCGAACTTCGTGACTCGCACTCCTTCTCAGTTGAAGATGGTTTCCGTCTTCGCAAGCTTGGCTTATCCACCGCCGTCACTGCCGCTACTGGTTTTACAACCTCTAGTGCCCCAATCTCCTTAGACTATAAGCAACGTAGCGCTCCGTTTTATGAAAAGCGACATCCCTCCACCGCACTGTCAGACTTGTCAACCATTGATCCTGAACTTGATAGCGCATCTATAAAGTGCGTCCACAGGTCCTTCCTATCCTCGTCCCACACTGACTCTTCCGCAGGATGAAATTTGATTTTGATACTCTCCAAGAGGAAGACAGTCCATATCCAGAGGTCCGGGCTTCAGTTTCGAACATCGACGACCCTGACATGCCAGTGCTTACTCTACGGATGTGGCTCATTGGTCTTCTCCTTTCCTTGACGGCGAGGTGCGTTTCCTCCTCTTCATCCTCCCATTTCATTTCCCCTCATCTCTCGCTTTTTTGGCCGTCGCAGTGCCTTGAATGTCTTTTTCAACTTTCGCCAGCCTGCGCCTCTTATCATTCCAATCGTTCTTCTTCTCATTGCCCACCCCCTTGGAAAGTTTCTATCTTATTCGCTTCCTATCACCGTCTATCGCCTACCTCGCATCCTTGGCGGCGCTCAGTTCTCTCTTAATCCTGGTCCATGGAACATCAAGGAGCACGTTCTTGTCTTCATAATGACTAATGTATCCGCCGGCCCCGCCTATGGCCTCAATGCGATTGTCGTGGCCGACTTTTATTATAAGCTTGATCTCGGCTTTTGGTTCAGTGTCGTTCTCATTCTCACCACCCAATTAACCGGTTTCGGTCTCGCCGGCCTCTGTAGAAGGTTCTTGGTCTGGCCCGCGAGTATGGTATGGCCACAGAACCTCCTGACCTGCACACTTCTCAATACTTTACATGCCGAGGAGGACGAGAATGCCGGGATCAGCCGCTTCCGCTACTTCATGTGTGTCTTCATCGGCGCATTCTTTTTCTTCTTCCTCCCTGGATATCTTTTCCAAGCACTCTCGGCATTCTCCTGGATTTGCTGGATTGCGCCGAACAATGTCCCGCTCAATCAGGTCTTTGGTGTAGTCAATGGCCTAGGGATGAGCGTTTTGACATTTGACTGGACCGTTGTCTCATGGATCGGGAGTCCTTTCATGACCCCTTGGTGGGCACAGGTGCATATTTTTGCCGGTTTTGTCATATTCTACTGGATCCTCACACCCATTCTGTATTACACGAATGTGAGTTTTTATTTACCCATCATTCTCGTTTCCTCACGCACTGTCAGACGTGGTCTTTTGCGCACTTCCCGATGTTTGGCACCCAGCCCTATGACCGCTTCGGTGATTTGTACAAGGTCTCCCAGGTGCTCACGACGGACGACAGGTTCAATATGACCGCTTACGAGGAATACTCGCCCCTCTATTTGCCCGCTGCGTTCGCGATGACGTATCTCCTTGCGTTTGCCCTGAGCACGTGTGTGATCGTGCACACCCTGCTATACCATGGCCGTACCCTTCTAAACGGGTTCAAGCGCATGCGCCTCGAAGAGGATGACATCCACCTCAAATTGATGCAGAACTATCCCGAGGTACCGGACTGGTGGTATCTGAGCGCTTTTGCACTCTTCTTTTCTCTGTCGATCGTGGCTGCCGAGGTTTGTCCTTACAATATCGCTTACACGCGCATATGCTAAATTGTACACCCAAGGTCTGGAACACGGGCATGCCCGTCTGGGCACTACTCCTCTCTGTTTTGCTGCCGATCATTTATGTGCTTCCATCAGGCTTTGTCTACGCCATGACGGGCCAAGCGGTGCGCGAACATAATTCTCATCGTCCTCATAAGATGCTCATGACCTCGCAGATCTCGCTTAACTTGCTTGCCCAAATTATCCCTGGGACGTTGCTCCCTGGCCAGCCCTTGGCCAACATGTTCTTCAAGGTCTACTCTGTACAGACCCTCGGATTGTCAACTAGTTTCGTTCAAGACTTGAAGCTAGGCCATTACATCAAGGTTCCGCCTCGTGCGACCTTCATTGGTGCGTCACCTTTCCGCATTTTTCAGGATGCCCGGTGCTAACTCAGGCTCAGTACAACTGGTAGCAACGCTCCTTTCGTCGTTCCTACAATGTCTCGTCAAGGAATGGATTTTCAGCAGCGTACCTAATATTTGTCATCCAGACCAGGAGAGCCACCTTACATGTCCTCATAATCAAGTTTTCTTCACAGCTTCCGCTATCTGGTGCGTTCTCGTTTCATATGCTTGGGGCTATTGTTTACATTCCGTATTTTTCGATTAGGGGACTTATCGGCCCAAGTCGACAGTTCGGTCCTGGCTCGATTTACCACGCACAGTTGTATGCGATCATCGGGGGTGCCCTACTTCCACTTCCTTTCTGGCTTATGCAACGGTGGAGGCCAGACTCGTGGGCCAAATTTGTGAGCACGCCAATCGTGCTGCTCGGGGTATCGTACATACCGCCAGCAACGGGCATCAATTACTCGTCCTGGTTCGCAGTCGGTTTCGTGTTCCAGTTTATCGTTCGCAAACGTAACTTTGCATGGTGGAGTAAATACAACTACATCACAGGCGCGGCGTTGGATTGTGGTCTGTATTTTCATGTTCCACTTTAGCGTGAAGACCCGTGATTACTGACTGAGTTTTGGGTTATGTACAGGCACCGTATTGTCGTTGATGACCATTTTCTTCACGCTCCAGCTACCTAAAGGAGGCTTGGCAGTCAACTGGTGGGGCAACACCGTCTTCACGAACAGTGCGTTTTCGTCGTCAATTTTAGGATTGTCACCTTGTTGGCTCATTGGTTTCGGTCATTTACAGACGCTGATTGGGCAGGTGCACCATTAGTACCGACGTCACCTGACAATCCGCTCCCTAAATAGCGCTGGAACAGTGCCACAACCGACGGGGCCACTCAGCTACCACCAGGTTAGATATAGGATTGGAGGAGCACGTGCGCTCGTTTTGTGAATATATATATCTATAGTCGTCGTACTCTAGTACTAGTACTGTCTGTCTGTCTGTCTGTTGGCTGTTTGTGATCCTTTGGGCTTGGAGTAGGTAGATTACAACATGCAACAATATTGGATGCATCAGTTTGCTTCTGTTGTTTTCCTTCAATGCTTCCGAGATGGCCGGAAAAATCTGGTAGGGATTTCTCTCTTTTGGTGGTGCAGGCGTGTTGGCTATTACATGCAGTGAACCGTAGGTCCAGCAGTCCTCACAGGCCTGACCCAGATTCTCATCAGTCGGACTCGGGCGAAACCACAGCTCGATGACCTCGCGCAATGACATCATCTCGGCGTAAGGTAAACGTAGACTTCAAGCGGGAGAACGAACGCGAATGTCGCCCTTGCAAAAATCTCTTGCAACGAGGACGTCATCACTACCAGGGTCGGAATATATCACTCTGATTTCGAAAAATTGAAGACCTTGACTAAAAAGCACAACAGCTTCGTTTCCATGACCGACCGATCTGTAAATATACCAAGGCTGTATCCTCTAAACCATCATCCGTTGCTACGAATGCACCCACACATCAAGGCGTCGCGCGTCCAGGCCACCTACGTCCGGTGCGCGGTAAACAAACAGCGGACAATGGAACTCGAAAAAAAAAAGCGAGAAATACCTGGGGTACAGAGAGCACTCCCTGATTGTGTACCTGTTCGCCAGCCACGCCAGGAATCGCTGGAATTGGCGCGTGGTACGCAAGAAGCAAGCAAGGGGGGGGAGAAAAAATTCAGCGCGGGAGGACTGGGCGGACTGGTGTATGATAAGGACAACGAACCTCTACGCCGAGACCGTACCCGCCATGCTCGCACGTCCCGTACTTGCGCTGGTCTGTGAACCAATAATACGGCGCGGGGTCGATGCCCTCACGCCTGTACGCGGCGAGCAGCTCGTCTATGTCTGCGATCCTCATCGAGCCTCCGACGATCTCGCCCACGCCGGGCATGAGCAGGTCGCAGCTCTCCGTGAGGATGACGGGGTGGTGTTCGCTCTCTGCGTTCTCCTGCGACGCCGGGGCTGCCTTTTTCATGTAAAACGCCTTGAGCTCGGCGGGGAAGCTGTGCAGGAAGACGGGCGCGCCGATGATGTCTGTCATCTGACGTTCCGCAGCCTCGGCAATGTCGTCGCCGACGGCGTGCGGGACCATCGTGGGTTTGCCGTCCGTGTCCTTGATGACATTGCCTTCTGCGTCCTCGGCCTCATGTTTGATCCCGTGTTCGTTCAGCCACGCGATGGCGTCGACGTACGAGAGGCGCATGAACGGACGGGTCGGCTTCGTGAAGGATGGGTTGAGTTGCTTGATCAGCGCCGCGCTGGATTCGTTCTCTAGGAGTTTGTCCACCGTGTCGCAGATCTAGAGCAGTTCTCTACGAGTGAGTACGAGCCGGGATTTTCGGGGGTTCCGTTGGCAGGTCCTTACAATCGCTTCGATGTGATCCATGAGATCGTCGAAGGAGATGAACGCAAGCTCTGCTTCGAGGTGCGTGTATTCGCTCAGATGGCGGCGAGTGTGGCTGGGGTGGGTGAGGGCTATGATGAGCACGCGAGACCTTGACACACAGGAGTGAGTTACCTGTTCTCTGCTCTGAAGCTCTCTTGAACGCAAAATACGTCGCCCAACGAAGGGAGACAAGTCTCAAGGTACAGTTGCGAACTCTGGGTCAGGAACGCTGGCTGGCCGTAATACTCCAGTTTGAATAGAGTCGCCCCGCCTTCGACTTGTGTCTGTACGAGACAAGGTGGGGTTACCTCGATGGTATGACGCTCGGCGTAGGCAGCCCGGAAGGCCGAAAGCATCGCGGAGCGAAGCCTGACCACGCTGCTTGCGTTCTCGCCCCGCAAGACAAGATGACGGAGATCTGCCAAGATGGAAGGGTCAGCTTTCTACATGGATTCATGTTAGCGATCGTTTGATTTGAAGAAAATAAGTCGAAATTGTGCAAGACGTACCTCGTTGAGTCTGTTGGTAAACGCGTCGTCCCCGCCAGGAGCAACGCCAAGGGTTCTCCAGAAATCGACAATGAGCTCGTGGTCCCCAGGGGCGGTTTTGCCTTCGGGTGTCGGTTGCAACGTCCCTACCAACTCTACTGTCGATTCGAGGGTCAGCGTTAACGCTTCGTACGTTTGCGCCTGCCCATAGCTGCGTAAAAGGAACAAGCTTGGGAGGAGGGCTATATGCGTACCGGTACACCAGAGAGTACGGCTTGCAGATATCCGGTACCGTCTCGAAGGACGATGAATATGATGTCCTTTTGCGAGCGTAAGCGGTGTACCCAGCCGAGAAGGCGGACACGCTTTCCCTGTAAGTGTGCGAGGTTCAGAATCTTTGCCTATGAAGTACGTCGATAAACGTTATTCCCTCCACGCGAGCATCACTAGTAGTACGCACCTTTATCGCTGCGGGGAGAGCAGCATCCTCCACCAGCTGAGTCTTCTTGCTATCCTCTAGCAGCCTTTCTCGTTTCTCTCGCTCCTCGTTGTTAGCCTGGGCTTCGCGCTCCGTGAGCTCCTCCGCCTTTTTGCGCTTCTTTTCGAGACCATCCGCGCCCTTCTTCGCTTTCTTGAGTGCGCTTTGGGTAGGTTCGTCGTACTTGACGTTAGGGTCCTTTCGCACGAGCACCTTCGCGCTTTGACCCTGAATGAAGAGGGCGTGTGCGAGTGACTGATATGGAGCTTGCTGAGAGCCGTCCCCAGTGAGATCAGAGCCGGCTGCTTCATCAACATATACGGAAGCCATTGTGTCAAGAAAAGTACAAGTTGCACTGACCAGTCAGTGCTTAAAAGGCTGGCTTGCGGTTGTTTGAATGACTCGTCAGACGATCAGATTTTAAATTTTATAGATCAATATCGTGACCAAATCCGGTATTGCTTGCCCCCGGCCCGCTCGATTGACTACCACCACCGCTACTACTACGCTATCATGCGACTGCCTGTCCACCCCAGTGGGGGCGCCAAATTCTTGTTTATTCGCGCAACAGACCCTATCGCCTTACATTTCACCACGCCAGTGTAATGAGATTCACCACCTCTACTTTTGGGGAATTATCTCGTAGCCCACGTCGTCGTTGAGTTGACTAGTGACTCGTGAGTGCCTTGTCTCTTCTTTCGTATCCACCCTACGTCTTCTCACACAAGCGATGATTCCATTCGTATCGGCGTAGCGCTCTACCACAAAAATGGCACGGAGAGGGCCAGACTGCAGCCGGAAGTCACAACCATCTTCACGCGTGTCATTCCTTGCGGGCACTTTTTCCCCCCTCGCAGTCTCCATTATGTTCGTCAGCTGGCACCAAAGATGGGATCCAATGGCTAGTCTCAGCCTTTTCTTTTATACTCATCCCCAGTTGCCTATCTACCCTCCATATTCAGCACCGCTCTATTCCCGCAGTAGGACTCTTAGACCGTATTCTCTCCTATGTCTCGGCTCGGTGCTATGCCAATGGCTCACGCATGCAGAAAGAGGGTTATGAGAGAGTTCTTGTTATCCTCCGAGCGTGGATGATGTTGTCCGCGGGTTTTCAGTTTATTGATCACGTCAAGAAA